>OAZW01000226.1_pt1 | contig 76167 bp, 62 predicted proteins | sample 1495231 | NCBI WGS metagenome assembly OAZW01 (sample SAMEA2580062, study PRJEB22360) | human gut metagenome | reverse complement strand
GTGCGGTGGGCATAAGAATTCGGAAAACGTCGCTACGTTTTCCGAATTCTTGGGCAGGAGGAAAAATCTACCCTCCGCGCCTAGCAGTATCGGGTCTAAAACCATCAAATTTCGCCAATTCCATCAGCGAAATGGCGCCAAAACCACCAGTCAAATCGCGCCAATTCCACCAGTGAAATGGCGCCAATTCCATCAGTATGAGCTATACTTGCAGGGTGCAGTACTTTCAAAGACTTAGCGACCATCAGCTTCAGAGTGCGTTGGAATCAAGTGGAGCGGTTTTGATAGAAGGACCAAAATGGTGCGGAAAAACTACTAGTGCGGTTCACCATGCTGCCAGCGCCCTCTATATGGCTAACCCTCGTGATCTGGAACAGAATTTAGTGGCGGCAGATCTCGACCCTACTGCTCTTTTAGCGGGGGAAACGCCACGTCTTTTGGACGAATGGCAGGTAGCTCCGCAGCTTTGGGACGCGGTTCGTTTTGCGGTTGATGAAAGGCAAGCGGCTGGTCAATTCATCCTGACGGGTTCGGCCACTCCAGTTGAGCGGTCTAAAATGCTGCATTCTGGGATTGGGCGGATCGCAAGGATGCGGATGCGTACTATGAGCCTGTTTGAATCAGAGTGCCCTCAAGAATACGTCTCTATAAGTGACTTGTTCTCGGGAAAGAAAATTCCGGTTCTTAAAAATAACTATTCACTAGAGCAGGTTACCGAGTTGCTATGCCGTGGCGGCTGGCCGGGGGCAGCGACCCATACCGGAATGGATAATCGGCAGGCAATAAATTACCTGGATGCTTTAATAGCAGAAGAAATTCCCCTCAACAGTGGAAATGAGCGTAATCCTGACAAGATGCGCGCTTTCTTGCGCAGCTACGCCCGACATAGCGCCACCTCCGCCACACTGGTTAATATCGCACAAGATACTGATATTAGCGAAACTACGGCTCGGGAATATTTGAACGCATTACAGCAGTTGTTTGTGATTGAAGAACTGCCAGCCTGGAACCCTAATCTCAGATCAAAAGCTGCGATTAGAACTACCGCGGTTAGGCATTTCGTAGATCCCTCTTTGGCGGCAGCAGCTATGGGTGCGGGCAGTGGGGTACTGCTGCGTGACCTGCGCACCCTAGGTTTACTGTTTGAGACCATGTGTATTAGAGACTTACGTGCCTTCGCCAGTGCGTTAGATGCGCAGCTATATCATTTCCGCGACAAAAGCGGGAATGAATGCGATGCAGTTATGGTGCAACGGGATGGACGTTATGGGTTGATAGAGATAAAGCTAGGAGGGGAAGACTTAGTTAGCCAAGGGGCTGATTCTCTAAGTAAGCTCTCCGGTCTTATCGATACTACGAAAATGCCTGCCCCCTCCTTCCGTATGGTGCTAACCGCCAACAGTACCTACTCTCTGGTGCGTCCAGACGGAGTTCTGGTGGTTCCGCTACCTCTGTTGGGATTATAAGGGCGGGAAACCTAAAGCACTTTGGAGAAGAAGTCTTGGGTGCGAGGATTCTGGGGGTGGTTAATTACCTGGTCAGGGGTGCCCTGCTCCAAGATTTTGCCTTCATCCATGAACACCACGTGGTCGGCAACTTCCCGGGCGAAACCAATCTCGTGGGTAACCACAATCATGGTCATCCCTCCGCGTGCCAAATCCTGCATGACCGACAGTACTTCCCCCACTAGCTCGGGATCTAGGGCGGAAGTGGGCTCGTCAAACAGCATCAGTTCTGGCTCCATGGCGAGGGCGCGGGCAATCGCGACCCGCTGTTGCTGTCCACCGGAAAGCTGAGCCGGGTAATGGTCAGCGCGATCTGCCAGCCCAACCCGCGCTAACAACTCTAGAGCCTGAGCTTGCGCCTTCTCTTTGCCGATGCCTTTCACCTGGGTAGGCGCTTCCATCACGTTTTCTAGCGCCGTCTTATGGGGGAACAGGTTAAAACGCTGGAATACCATGCCCACTTGGGAGCGTTGGCGCGCGATTTCCTGATCGGTCAAGCGGCGCAGCACGGTTCCCTGCTCGGTAAGTGAACCGCGGCGGCGATCCAAATACGCGCGGAAAGGATTTTTCGAGGGCGCGCCCTCTTCCATCCCTAATAGTTCTCCGTTGAGGTAAACGCGTCCTCCAGACACCTGTTCTAACTCGTTTACGCAGCGTAGTAGGGTAGATTTGCCTGAGCCGGAGGGTCCTAGCAGCACGCACACTTCGCCGGTAGCTACCTGCAAACTTACATCCCGCAGTACGTGGAGATCCCCGAAAAACTTGTGGACGTGCTGCATATCCACCATCAGGGGTTGATTTTCTGTTTGTGAGGTCATGGGGTGTACTCCAAGAAAGGATCGTCTTTGGTGGTGCCGGATTCGGTCATGGCGCGCATTTTACGGGATCCGGCGGATTTCTTATCTCCACCGGTACGTTCGTCGAAACCCCGACCGAAGTAACTTTCGATATGGCTTTGAATTACCATCAAAATCGAAGTAATTGTCAAATACCAGATAGCTGCCACCAGCAGTAAGGGGATCGGCAAGAATAGGCGCTGCCCGATGGTTTGGGTGGCGAAAGTAATTTCCAAAGTAAACGGAACTGCCAATACCAAGGAAGTGGTTTTCAGCATGGAAATGGTTTCGTTGCCAGTAGGCGGAATGATTACCCGCATGGCTTGGGGCAGAATAATCCGCCGCAGAATCTGACTGCGTCGCATTCCGAGGGCGCGGGCGGCTTCTTCTTGCCCGGAATCTACCGCGTTCAAACCGGAACGCACGATTTCTGCCAAATACGCGCCCTCGTTAAGTCCTAACCCTAAAATGGCTGCTACCGCTGGGCTAATCACCGTGTTGGTGTCAAAAGTCAGCAACTCTGGGCCGAAAGGAACCCCTAGTGACAGGGTGGAATAGAGGGTGGGCAGCATTCCCCAAAATAGTAGCTGCGTGTAGATAGGGGTTCCGCGGAAGAACCAAATATAGGTCCAGGAAACCCCTTTCATAATCGGGTTAGGGGATTGGCGCATAATCGCCATAGTCACCGCGAGGATCACCCCGATAAGCATGGAAACTACGGTCAAAATCAGCGTCCACATGATGCCGCGCAGCACCGTGGGGTGGAAGATGTAGGTGGCTACCTGATCCCAACGGAACTTTTCATTACTGACCAGGCCATGCACCAGCATGGCGGCCAGAATCAGTACTACAACCGCACTAACCAGGCGGCCCGGCGAAAACACCGGGCGCGGCCTGGTCAGCATGGCGCCATCTTTCAATTTTTGGCTATTCATATTTAAAGGTTATGTCCTAGGGAGTTACTCGGAAACTTTCGGATTAATCTCAGCTTTTTCGAGAATGAAGCTATCGGCACCGTAAAGGGCGAAGATTTTCTCCAAAGTTCCGTCATCCATTAGTTTTTGTAGAGCTGCCTGCACCGCTTTCGCCAGTTGCTCGTTATCTTTATTAACCACTACGCCATGCTGGGCGGTTTCGAAAGCTTTACCGACAATTTCCAGTTCGCCGCCACTCATCTTGACTGCGTATCCTACGACTGGCGAGTCGGCGAGTACCGCGTCATATTGACCCCCGGTAACCTTGGGGACAATCTCAGTCTGCATTTTGTGTTCTTTTACGGTGACTGCAGGTTTTCCATCCGCCTCACACTGTTTAGAAATCTCTTTAATGGTTTCCTGTTGGGCAGTGCCGGTCTGCACCCCCACGGTTTTGCCGCAAGGGTTCTTCGGATCGAACTTCTTGGGGTTGCCTTTAGCTACTCCGTAAGAGAAGCCGAGTTCCGCATAGGAAACCATTTGAGTCTCGGCTTCCCGCTCCTTGGTGATGCTGAAACCGGAAACTCCGATGTCATATTTGGTTCCAATTTGCGGAATCAGGGAGTCGAATTCACCGTGAGTAGTGGTGCCGTCTTTTAGTCCCATCACTTTGGCAATGGCTTTGACCATGTCAACGTCGTAGCCGGTAGGGGTCTTATTGTCGGCTTTCATGTATTCGGCGGGGGCGTAGTCTACCGAAGCCCCGTTCTTGAGAACTCCGGCTTTCTTGATCTCTGTCGGCACCAGTTTTTCTACTGCGGGATCGGCTTTAATAGTTGATACGTCAAAGCCTTTTTCACCCGGATCGTCCGTGGGGCCGGTTGCCTCACTACCGGAGCTGCAAGCCGCTAATCCTAGTGAGGTGAGGGAAATGGCGGCGAGCGCCGCAAGTGTGCGTTTCATGATATCTCCAATCAGTAGGTCTGTAGAAAGTATGCATTGTTACGAATAATTATGCAAAATCCTGCGGGAGGTCTGTGGTGGGTATCTCTTTGCGGCTGATTCTTGGCTGCAATATTGCGGGTGCCTCAAGGCCTAAATTTCTTCGACGGGCAACGCTCTGCGTGCTCATCGCAGCAAAACCCCGATATGCTGGGGGCGTGAACAAACACTGCTCCCGCAGGTCTGGGCGGGTCATCTCCCTATTGTTGATTGTCTTGGTGGTGACCCTGATCTACCCTCTTAACGCACAGGCGCGCGAACATCCTCGCGTCCTCGTCCTTATTTCCTCCGGTTTATCGTGGTCAGACGTAGATCCGGCAGAAAAAGAGGGTAAGGAATTCTTGAACACCCTAGGAACAGCTAGGGTAGCCAACTTGACGCGCCATAACGCGGCTAAAACTACCTGTCCGTTAGATGGGTATCTAACTTTATCGACCGGCATGCGAGTAACCCCCACTAACGCCCGTGCCCAGGGACATTGCCCCGAAATTCCTGCTTTTGATGACGGTGTATTCTCCGCAGTTGAGCTAAAAGAATGGCAAAAAGATGCCGCTCGGCAAAACGAACAAGCCGTTCCCGGGACATTAGGGGAAAGTCTTGCAGAACAGGGTAAAAAAGTGGTGGCTATCGGTCCGGGAGCCAGCGTGGCCGCTATGGATAATGCTGGAAAGGTAGCTAACTATCGTCCGCAAGCAACTAGCGAGGGTCTTACTTCCCAGGTAAAAGCGACTTTGGAGGACGCCGAAGTCACTATTGTCGATGTCGGAGCGGTGAGCCCGAATAGCGCTATTAAAGTTTCCTCCACTTCGTTAAACGCCACTCCCGCCGATGGGTTACCGGGAGCAGATAGAACGGACAAACCCCGCAGTAAACAGGTCTTAACCTCTCTTACTGCCGCCCTGAAAGCCGCTCAAGATGCAGATCTGGTTTTTGGTTTAGATGTTGCCGATCATTCCGCCACGCCCCATTTAGGGATGGCGTTTACCCGCGCACCCGGGGAAAAGCCGGGAATAATTCGTTCCTCCTCTACTCGACAGTTGGGGTTAGTCTCTACCGTTGACTTCACCAGTCGCATCCTCGACGCCACCGGTGCTGATGCTCCTGAATATCTAGTGGGAGGAACCTTTAGCGCCGCGCGCGACTATGGAATAGCCGGCAATTTAGACTGGCTGCGCAACCAAGCGCTGCGTTCCGATCAGGCAAGTATTCTACAAGCGCGCTTTATCGTGCTAACCGGGATTATTTTATTAGCAGCGTTGGGGCTTTTGCTATTTTTGCTGCGGCGGGAATATTTGGGGTTCTCTAGGCGCTCCCGCAAGGTAATCGTGCTGTTGTGTCTGAGCGCCAGCTTACTGGGGCCGGCCAGTTTCCTGGCGGCTAATATTCCGGCGGGTATCTTGGGGGGAACTGGCGGGAACTTTACTGGTAACGCCCTACAAATGTCGGTTCCCCTCCTTACCGTGCAGTTTTTCTTGTTACTGATTGCTATCGCCGCGATTTTGGCGGCGTTTTGTCTAGCCGCCGGAAAGGTTGTTGCCGGGCGCTGGTCCGGGCTGGAATTTTCAGCTCCGGTACTGGTTGCTGCAATTCTCGTGCTGATCTGGTTGCTGGTTAGCTTGTTAACGGGATCCCCAGATCAAATCTCTGCTATGTTCTCTTCTGCCGCCACTGCTGCTACTCGTTTCTACGGCCTTAATAACAATAAGTATTCTTTCTTATTCGCCGCGGTCTTAGCCCTAGAATGCTTGGTTTTAGCACCCGCAGCGGCCAGGTTCCCGCAGCGGCGCCACCGCTACTTTATCTACGGTTTCACTCTTCTGGCAGTAGCCGTAATCCTAGATGGTTTCCCCTGGCTAGGAGCCGATGTAGGCGGGCCACTAGCGATGGTCCTCGGGGTAGGGATTACTTTGAACTGGGTGCTAGGTAAAAAGGTGGGGCCAGGAAAAGTAATTGCGCTGATTATCGCCGCGTTTATTGCCTCGAGCTTATTTGTATTGGTAGACAAGCTAGCTAGTCCCCCTGCCCGCACTCACTTTGGGCGTTTTATTTCCGAGGTCGCGAACGGAGGCGGCGGAATTATTGTGAAGCGTAAAGCCGAAGCCATGATAAATACCTTCGGCGGCCCCCTCACCTTCACAGTTTTGCTAATCCTGGGCGCAGGGGTAACTATCTGGTGCCTCATTAAACGCAAACGAGGCGTCAGCGCAGACGCAAGTCGTCCCCACGCGCGGTTGGGTGGAGGCTTGTCGGCCTTGAATCGCATCCCGGGGGCAGGTTATTTTGCTAAAGGAGTGTTGCTTACCTCCATACTGGCGGCACTAACCAATGATTCTGGGGCTCTGATCCTAGTTTGCGCGGGATTATTTACCCTTCCGGCTCTCGATGCCATGCTGATCTTAAGTGCCAAGGAAAAGTCGCAACTGCAAAAAACCGAGAAGCTAGAGGCTAAATAATCAAAATTCGGTGAAGTCGGTAACTTTCCTTCCTAGAGTTTTTGTATGCCTAACTCCGTTTGATAGTCTTTTGGGGTGCCTGAGTGCACGAGGCGGGTTACCCAAGCGGCCAAAGGGATCTGACTGTAAATCAGCCGGCGTAGCCTTCGGGGGTTCGAATCCCTCACCCGCCACGGTGCTAGGTTTTCGGACTTAGCGGCAATAAGGTAAACTGCTAGCTGGCAGGACAGAGTAAAATCTATTTAACCAGCAGGTATGTTTGCTGTTGCCCCGATAGCTCAGTAGGCAGAGCGTCTCCATGGTAAGGAGAAGGTCCAGGGTTCAAATCCCTGTCGGGGCTCTAGGGTTTGTTTTCACAGATCCTCAAGCGGCGGGGTAGCTCAGTTGGTGAGAGCGCACGACTCATAATCGTGAGGTCGCGGGTTCGAACCCCGCCCTCGCTACTTTTCAATTTCGGTTGAAAATAGGTAATGCCGCTAATTGGGCGGCCCGAGACATAGAGGTAAATAAGAATGGCCAGCAAGTCGTCCGACGTACGTCCTAAGATCACTCTGGCGTGCAGCGAATGCAAAGAGCGTAACTACATCACCAAGAAGAACCGCCGGAATAATCCGGATCGTCTGGAACTGATGAAGTACTGCCCGCGTTGCCGTAAGTCGACTTCGCACAAAGAGACTCGCTAAGCGCGGGATCGTTTAGCTAGCTGCTCTCGGTTCCTGCGGCTTTATCGCGTATCTGTGCTCTCTATGCCAGATCATTAACTTGGAATAGTAGCAGATGGACAGGGAAGCCGGCGGAATAACCAGCTAGAAATGAAGATAACCGCATAAAGTTTAGGCATAATGCCAAACGTATAGGCTTAATAGTAAATGGTTGGGGGTCGCTGCTAAGCGACCCCCAACCATTTACTATTTCAGTTCGGCGCTAGGGGTTGGGGTAATCCCGCGATTGGGATTACCCCAACCCCTAGTAGTTAGCTCCCTATCCAGCCAGTTTTTGCAGCGCCTGCAAAGACTTTTGGGCATTGGCTTTCGGGCCGCCACCGGCCGGAGGTTCCTCATCAATCATGATGTCTTGTTCCAGCACGTAGTAGCCGTCAAACCCGGCTTTGTCCAGTTCAGACACAATGGTACCGAAATCAATGTCGCCCTCTCCGATGGGGGCAAACATGCCGGCCTTAACACCTTGCGACCAGGTGATTTCGCCAGGCAGCAACTTGTCAGTCATTTCCTTGTGTACATCTTTGGCGTGCACGATCACGGTGCGACCCGGGTATTCCTTAACGATTGCCACTGGATCACAGCCACCACAAATCATATGTCCGGTATCCAGGCATAGGGCTACCTTGGATTCATCCAGCATCTTGCGGATCTCGGAGTCATTTTGGATCATGGTTCCCCAGTGCGGATGCACGCAGGCTTTTACCCCGGCTTCTGCACAAACATCGCTGATCCGATCCAAGTTCCCGAACAGAGTCTTCCATCCTTCGTCATCAAGTACCGGGCGATCATCATAACCGTCACGGCCGGAATCAGCTGCCAGAATCAGGTACTCGCCACCGGCAACTTTAAAGGCTTCAAGTTCTTTCTTGACTGCCGGAATCGGGTCAATTTCGGGGTCATGCATAATCGCCAGGAAGAAAGCCCCCACCGGCTTTAAATCGTATTTGCTAACTTCTTCGGCGCGAGCGGCGGCCTCAATCGGCAACCAGCCCTGGGGGCCGAACTCAGTAGCGGTTAAACCGATTTCCTTCATCTCGGTCAACACGCGCTCAGGGCTCATCTGGTATCCCCAGCCTGGAACCTCACATACACCCCAAGAAATAGGAGCTCCCGCAATCTTCATATTATCCTCCATTGGTATTTATACAGGTAAATAGGGTTGTTCTACCTGTTTGCTTTTTTGTCTATTTTTATTGCTGTCTGATAAGACGCTCCTGGTTATCGGCGCGTCTTCCTTAATATGTATTGGATCCCTGCCCGGTAGCCTATTCGCCAACCTTCACCGGGCGTTGCTCGCGAGCGGACTTTTCCGCTGCTTCTGCTAGCAGCAAAGCCTGCGCACCATCCTCGATAGAGGGGGTAGGCCTGCCGCCTTCTTTAACTATGGAAATGAACTGGTTTAGCTCAGCCGCATAGGCGTCGGCGTAGCGAGTTAGGAAGAAATCCAGGTACGGTTCGCGGGACAGAGAATAGTTGTCTTTAGAAAGCGACACCGTGGTGGGACGCTGGTTATCGGCGTTTAGTTGTCCATCATGGCCGGTTACCTCTAGGCGCTGATCGTAACCAGTGGCGCAATGACGATTATTGATAATGGTGGCTACTGCTCCCGACTTGGCGGTTAGCACAATCACCGCGGCGTCATAGTCGTTGCAAGCCGCAATTTCGGGATCTAGGTTCTGCGGGATGGTAGTGACGGTGTCAATGTCTCCCAGCAAGAAACGTGCCATGTCGAAATCATGGATGGTCATATCTTTGAAGATTCCGCCGGACACTTTGATGTAGTCCGCAGGAGGAGCCGCCGGGTCGCGCGAAATAATGGTTACTTGCTCAATTTCACCGATCTCGCCCTTATCCATCAGCTCTTTTACCCTCGCAAAAGAGGGGTCAAAACGGCGGTTGAAGCCCATCATCACCGTGGGATCTAGCCCCTTGAGCGCCTCGCGCAGTTCTTCAACTTTCGCGGTTTCCATGGCAACGGGTTTTTCACAAAGCGCAGCTTTACCAGCTTTAGCAGCAGCGATGATATGAGGAACGTGCAGCGGCGTGGGAGAACCGATGATCACGGCATCAATATCGGGGTTATCCCAAATTTCTTTTTCGTCGGTTACTCCGCGTCCCCCGTATTGTTTAGCGAGTTCGTCAGCCGCTTCTTGGCGGATATCAAAAACTACTTCTAGAGAAGCATCGGGGTTGGCCGCTAGGGTTTTTGCGTGAACGTGACCGATTCGTCCGGCACCCAGTAATCCAAATTTCAACATAAAACAACTCTGTTCTCTGCAGGGGAGTAACTAACTCCCATTCCTTTGTCCTTACAATAAACAAGAATAAAGGAATAAATCACGAATGTAAATACATAAACAAAAATATTTCGGTAAAACCGATAACCATTTGCTATGTATCGCGGTATCCGGTCACAATTACGGGGATATAGGTAGCCGTATCAGATAGGAGGACGCGCACGCCCTCCTCAAAAAAGAAAAATCAAATAAAACGCTACTTCCAGCGCAGTAGCATTAAAAAGCCTCCGAAAGCCACGCCCAGACCCAAGGCTAGATTCCAGTTACCGGCATTGGGGATGGGGTAGGAACCCGAAGAAATGTAGTAAATAACCACCAGTACCAGGCCGACCAGCATTAACGCTACCGAAAGCGGTGCCCACCAACTGGGGGAAGGCTTCATATCAGCAGCCCAAGACTTATTTAATTCCTCTGGCTGTTGTTCGCGGTGGGGCTTAGCGCCTTTACGCTTACGAGACTCCGGCACGAGGTGACCTCCAAAAGTAGGGTTTTACTAGCTAGGTTCATTCTAGTGTTATTGGCGCTGCAGACCTAGTTAGATTCGTTTTCCGGTAAATTAATCTAGGATGATACCAGGACATCAGGTCCCGAACCCACAGTAAGCGAACTCGGAAGAATATGAGTAGGAAAACCAAGCAAGCGCGGTCAACGACCAATAACCGTCGGCACCGTTTTGATCCCATTGCAGCTTTCGGCGAGCTGCTAATTATCACGGGATTACTGGCAGGGCTCTTCGCGTTCTGGGACGTTTTTGTCACCGACTGGCAGGTTGCCAGTTATAACCAGAAAGCTTTAACCTCGTTCCAACAGGCCAATAAATCCTGTCCCAATCGTATTTCGAAGGACGAACGCACTAGCGCCCCTCCCAGCGGGGGAATCAAGCAAGAGAATGAAACCCTAGGGGCGCTGCATGTTCCAAAATGGAACTATATGGTGGTTCCGGTTAAAGAAGGAACTACGCAAACCATTTTGAATACCGGGGCTGCCGGACACTATGAAACGACCGCGCTGCCAGGACAAATCGGAAACTTCTCGGTTGCCGCCCACCGTCGTTCCTTTGGATCTAACTTCCGCCGGATCGATGTGTTAAAACACGGGGACACCGTGGTGATGGAGACCGCAAATGAGTGGCTAATCTATAAGGTCAGAGACCATAAGATTGTGCTCCCCACCCAATCGGATGTGATCTTACCGGTGCCAGAAAAACCGGGGGAGCAGCCCAGCGAACGATTAATGACTATGACCACCTGCAACCCGGAGTATGGCAACTGGGAGCGTTATATCGTGCATCTAACTTTCAATCACTGGGTGCCCAGAGATAGCGGTATCCCTAAGGAACTGGCAGAAGGAGGCAACGCATGTGCGGGCTAATCTGGGATCTACTGCCCGGCCCGAGGTGGCTGAAATTCCTACAGGTAGTGCTGATAATCGCCCTCATCATTATGGCCTGCTTTTGGTGGCTATTCCCCTGGATCTCCGAGACCCTGGATCTAACCGGTACCACCGTGGGTAGCCCCCAAGGATACAGCACTAGCCAGGCAAGCTGGTTATAAGCTGGCAACACAGCACCTGCCGCTAACTGGGTATACTCGCAGCTAGCGGCCAGGGGATGGCGAACCTAAGGGGTAGAACTGCTCGCGGAAGGCTCCGAGCTGGCATTATCTCCCGTTGGCGAGGTAGACGGGGAAGATGAAGGGCCTGGTGAGGGCGCAGGCGGCGTCTTCGCCACTTTAACCGTGACCGAGCTGCCTACCTTAACCCGTCCCGAAGGATCCACCGCAATGATTTGCCCATTAGGAGCCGCAGTGGTTTCTTCAGTGACCGTATTCGTCTGCAAACCTAAATCAGCTAGGTACTTCAGTCCCTGCTCTTGAGATTTACCCACTACCTGCCCGGAATCGATCGATACGTAACCGGAAGCAAGTACCAGAATAATTTCTTCATCCTTGCTGGCAGAAGAGCCCGCTTCCGGAGTGGTGCGAATAACCCGATCGGCTGCAACTTTGGAATCGTCCTCGTATTTGACCGAGCCGACCTGCAAACCCGCATCCTCTAAGGTCTTCCGAGCTGCATCTTGGGTTTGTCCCGAAACATCGGGGACAGTAATTTCGGCAGCACCTGAAGACAGCTGGATAGTCACCGTTGAACCTGGATCCACCATTGATCCCGGTTTAGGATCGGTAGCTGCGACTTTACCTTTGTCTACGGTTTCAGAAGCGATAGCTTGCCCCTGCTCCATAACCAAACCCAGGTCTTCTAAGCTGCGTTGCGCCTCGATAGCGCTCATTCCGATAATGTTCTCGGGAATGGCCACTTGTTCGGGTTCCTGGTTCTTATTGGAAGCGATCAGCCACCAAACCACCGCGATGAGGGCGATTGCCACTAATATCCCAATGACTACTGCCCAAATAGTTTTTTTCTTCTTTTTCTTTTGGGCATTTTCCTTTTCCTCGTCCTCGTCATCCAGATCCTCTCCTAGAACCTGTGACCACTGGGCGGGAGCATAGGAAGTGTGGGGGGCAGCAATGCCTTCTGTCGGCGTGGTAACTGGTAGTGGTGGCAGCATCGGGGCAGAAATAGCAGCTCCGGCGGCCGCCCGCACCATATCCGAACGCATGGAAGCCGCATCCTGATAGCGTTCCTCGGGTCGCTTAGCCAGTGACTTCATCACCATGCGGTCAAGTTCGGGGCTAATATCGGCGGCAATAGCAGAAGGCAGCGGCGGCATTTCTGCCACATGCTGGTAGGCAACCGAAACTGCGGAATCTCCTTTGAAAGGCGCCCGTCCAGTCAGCAGTTCAAATAACATGCAACCGCAAGAGTACAGGTCAGAGCGGGTATCTACAGTTTCACCACGTGCCTGCTCGGGGGATAGGTATTGCGCGGTTCCCACCACCGCATCGGTACTGGTCATGGTCTGTCCCGAGTCTTCTAAGGCACGGGCAATCCCAAAATCCATAACCTTGATTTTTCCGCTATTGGTAAGCATCACGTTGCCGGGCTTAATATCCCGGTGTACCAGGCCGCGTTTATGGGAATACTCAAGGGCATTGAGTACCCCCGACATGATTTCGACGGCCTCGTTAATCGGTACCGGTTGGCCATCAGTAAGGAGTTGGTGCACCGTGTGTCCTTCTACCAGCTCCATGACGATATAGGGAACGTGCACCTCGGTGCCGTCAGGGGCAGTCACCACCTGTTCGCCAGTGTCATAGACCTGCACGATGTTTTCATGATTTAGGGAAGCAGACGCCAAGGCCTCGCGCCGAAAACGCGTCAGGAATACCGTGTCCTTCGCCAGGTCTATACGCAGCATTTTTATCGCTACTACCCGCGACAGCAGGGTGTCGTAGGCCTGGTGTACTTCCGCCATTCCCCCTCTGCCGATGAGGGAACGGATTTCGTAGCGTCCTCCGCCTATGCGGTATGGAGATTCTGCCATGGGTCTTCCTTTTGTTCCGAAACTACCAATATTACAGCTTTTTGTTTAGGGATCACCGGTGCGGGGGCAGCGGAATAAACCAGGCTAGCCCCCAGGCTTAAAGCGGTTACCAGCATCCACAAAATCAGGGTTACTAATACCAGATATAGCGGAGAACGAGGCGTGGCGTTTCCATGTCTAGCTCTGGAAACATCTTGGTTCCACCATTTCCGGCTCAAGAAGGGCGCTTTTTCGTAGGGGCGACGTAATCTAGCTACCTGCGCCGCTAAGGGGTCAACCGGTCTTATGCCTATCTGGGATTCTAGCCGGCGACTCCAAGCCGCTAAAGGTGCCGTTAGGGAGGGAGCAGGGGCTGGTGCCGCTGGCGAAGGTAGCTTGGCATAACGAGGGGGCGCACTCGTTTTACGCCAGTTAAGCGCTTGCGGCAAGGAACGCAGACGTTCTAATTGCGAGCGGGGCCGGGAAGCAGAAACTGGAGGTATCAGCGCCGCGAACTCGCGAGGACGTTCGCGCAGGCGCACTCGTTGTTGCCAGGATTTCTCGGGCAAACGCACCGAATCCGGTAGGATCTGGGGAGCCGGAACCGTCCCTCCGGAAAGATAGAGCATGGGGGAGCCATCTTCTTCTCTAGGAGCGCTAGCGGCGGGTCGAGGCTGCCAGGTGGCGTCTTTCGCGGTCGCGGCAGCTGCTGCCGGCTCATCAATATCGGGCGAGGGTGGCCGTTGCCGGGAAGCAAGGCTCTCCTTACCGGAGGTGCTGGCAGGTAAAGGTGTGTGTACTGCCTGATCTAGTTGCGCTATTTCTTCCAGATCCTCTTGCAGATTTTCTAGATCGGCAGGTTCGGCAGGTTCGGCAGCTATCTGATCTGCCGCTTTGTCTGCCACCTCTGCGGATTCTGCAGGTTCTGCTAGATTGGCGGCTACCTCCCCGCCCTCGCGAGAGGTGTCGCGTATGACGCTGGCTTCCGCAGCGGGAGCAGGCAGCCAGTCACCTGCGGAATTAAGCGCCTGTTGTACTTCCTCTAAACGTTGCATTAAGGCATCTGCACTGGCCAGACGTTTTTGAGGTTCTTTTTCAAGCAGCTCCATCACCAGTTCACGCAAACTGGGAGCCACAGAATCAGGCAGGGCAGGCACCGGTTTGTTGACATGAGCGAAAGCAATATCTACCGGTTTGTCACCGCTGAAGGGGCGCTTGCCGGCTAGAGCTTCATACGCGATAACCCCCAGGGCATAGAGGTCACCTGCGGGAGTAGCTGGCTGTCCCATCGCTTGTTCAGGCGGCAGATACTGCGCGGTACCCATAACCATCCCCGCCTGTGTTAAGTTAACTTGCCCCGGAGCCTTAGAAATCCCGAAATCGGTTAGTTTTACTTCTCCCGTAGGAGTAACCATAATGTTGCCTGGTTTAATATCCCGGTGGACAATGCCGGCACCATGTACTGCACTGAGAGCATCAGCGGTCTGGTACAAAACTGATAACAGGAAATCAGTCTCTAAAATGTGTTCCTGATCCAGGATTTCGGTTAGTGAAACCCCATCGACCAGTTCCATACTGATCCAGCCCAGGCCGGCGTCCTCTCCTGAGGCGTGTACCTCCGCTAAGTTCGGGTGATGAACCCGAGAAGCGTTATAGGCTTCAATCTGCAACCGGGACAGGAAAAGCTTTTTGCCCGCCAGTTCCGGGCGGAGAATTTTAAGCGCCAGCCTTTCGCCAGTTTTTTCATCCAGCGTCTGCCAAACCTCTCCCATACCGCCGATCGCAAGACGAGAAAGCAGCAGGTAACGCTCCGAAATCTTCATCCCCACTTTTAAGGAAGCAACCGCTTTTTGCGCGTTGGTGGCTTGCCCAGTAGCAGTCGCTGCCGGTTCCAAAGGAGTTGACATTTCGGCTTCCCCGGAGCGCGGCGGGACAGGTAATACGTGACTATCAGTCATGATTCATCGCCGCCTGTACCACTTGTTTTGCTACCGGTCCGGCAACCGGTCCGCCGTGAGGGGTGGGGTTGGAGTTATCGCCCTCAATTACTACCGCGAAAGCCAGAGGCAGATTAGGGGTATCTGCCCAGCCCACATACCAGGCATCGGTTTTATTGCCACCGGTTTGGGCAGTTCCCGTTTTAGCACCCATCTCTACCCCGGCAACCCGGCCAGCTTCGCCGGTTCCCTCGGTAACGGTGGCGATCATCATCTGTCTAAGCTGCGCGGCGACCTCTTTAGAGATCGGTTTTCCGAGTTTGCCCCCGGAACGATAAGTTCTGGTGGCTTTCCCATCTGAACCCAACTCGGCAGCCACCAGGAAGGGACGCATCTGAGTTCCCTGATTGGCTACCGCTGCAGCTACGGTAGCCATCATTAGCGGTGAAGTGCGCACCTCGTATTGCCCGATCGCACTCATCATGGTGGAGGCTATCCCCGGATCGGAGGAGGGGAAATAAGATTTTTGGACTGGCAGCGGAATCTTTAAATCAGTCTTGGGATTGAATCCAAAAGCCTCGGTTTTGTCTTTTAATGCCTGATACCCCAAGTCTTGACCGATCTTAGCGAAAGGCGTGTTACAAGAATACGCAAAGGCATAGGTGAAAGTGGGATGGCCATTTCCGCAGCTAGTGGATTCAATATTGGAAATCTTTGCTCGCGAGCCGGGCAGTGGCACCGAGACGGGAGCATCCACGGCGTCCTCAGGCGTGCGGATTTGCTGTTCTAGGGCGGCAGCCGCAGTAATGATTTTAAAAGCCGAACCGGGAGGATATTCTCCGCGCAAAGCCCGATCTAGCATGGGTTTTGATGGGTCTGCCTGCAGCTGCTTCAAGGTCTGTTGTGACTGTTTTTCACTGCCGGTCGCTAAAGAGCTGGGATTAAATCGCGGGGTAGTAACCGCTGCGAGGATTGCCCCACTTTGATAGTTAAGGGCAACTACCGCACCTTTACGATTGCCGAGTGCCTGCGCGGCGGCCTGTTGAATCTGCGGATCAATAGTAAGGAGAATCCCTCCACCTTTTTGATTCTCGCCAGCTGCATATTTTAGTAACTGGGATAAGGCCTGGCTGGAGGCTTCTCCCATTAACACCGAGTTCTGCAGCCGTTCCATCCCGGTAGCGTTACCGCCCGGGGAAAGATAACCGGTCAGGTTCGAGTACAGCGGTGCCTGCTCGGAGTAAACCCGGTGGTAGCGCTTGCGGTAACCGGTAGAGTCTTTCGTGGGCTCTGAAGCCGCAATCGCGTTTTCGCCCACCATAATGGGGCCACGTTCAATATATTTGGAACGGTAAAAGGCGCGAGAATTGCGCCCATCGGCGTTCAAAGAATCGGCTCCCAGGAACTGGATATAGGTGCACGCCACCATCAACGATAAAAACATGACAAAAACTACGAAGAAAAGCCGTTTAATCTGTGGATTCATGACGTTCACCTCCCGGAACTGGTCGCGCAGGAAAAGCGGCGTCAGGGGCTGCCGGGCTGGAAAGCGACTGCACCGATGAGGCACGTTTCGCTGGCTGTCCGCTGGGATGGGAAGTAGCGGGGGAGGCTTGGTTAGTGCGGCTAGCAGTCTTAGCCTCCAGCGAGGCAGAGCGTTTCTCTTGCTGGCGAGCAATGATTGCTTCTAGCTCGGCGGTATCGATAACTCCGCTCTCGGTTCTAACCGGCTGGCGCGCCTCGCTAGATAGGCGCAGCAGCAAGGCCAAGATCACCCAGTTGGCGACCAGTGAAGATCCACCCGCGGCCACAAAAGGCAAGGTGAGTCCGGTAGAAGGGATTACTCGGGTTAATCCTCCGACTACCACGAACACTTGGAATCCGATGGTGAAAGCAAACCCGGTAGCCAAAAGCTTTCCAAAACTGTCACGCACGATCAGGGCAGTACGCAGCCCGCGTTCTACGAAAATAAGATAAAGCGTGAGCAGAGCAAGGGAGCCGGTTAGCCCCAGTTCTTCCCCGAGGGAAGCAAAAATAAAGTCCGAGTTCGCGAAGGGGGTTAGGGAGGGCGAACCTTGCGCCCAACCGGTACCGAGAATACCGCCGTCAGCCATCCCAAATAGCCCGGAGACCAGCTGTCCCGATCCCCCGATGGGGCGGGAATAGATTTCTGGATCGAGGGCGTGCAGCCAGACATCAATGCGCGCTTGCACATGCGAAAACAGACGGGAAGCTAAGAACACTGCGGGCGCGAACAGGATCGCTCCGATTAGCAGCCAGGAAGTTTGATTGGTGGCCACATACAGCATGGCTACGAATAAACCGAAGATTAGCAGAGAAGTACCCAAATCCCGCTCGAATACCAAAATCAAAATGGAGGCTGCCCACACCACCAGGAGGGGACCGAGATCCCGCAGGCGCGGCAGGCGCATTCCCAGCAGCGATTTTCCGCCTTGGATTAAGGCTTCCCGCCGGGTAGTTAAATATCCGGCGAAGAAAACTGCCAAACAGATTTTAGCGACCTCGGAGGGCTGGATGGAAAACCCGATATTAATCCAGATGCGAGCGCCGTTGATGCTGCGTCCGATAACCGGCGATAAGGGCAGCAGTAACAGTACAATTGCCAGCAGCATCGACAGATAGGTGTAGTTACGCAGCTTGCGGTAGTCACGAACTACTGCCAGCGTAATCACCATCAAAACTACGCCTATCAGGGTAAATAACGCTTGTTTGAATCCGACATACAGGATGGAATCTGGGCCATATGCCAAATCTAGGCGGTAAATCATCACCAACCCGATACCATTTAAAGCCAAAACTGCAGGTAAAAGTACTGGGTCAGCGTAGGGGGCGAGGAAACGAACCGCTAGGTGAGTGGCGAGGGCGAAGGCTCCCAGTACGCACATATGCAATACGAAGGAAGTGGGCAGTGCCCCAGTGCGGTTAACATTAATCGAGAAATACCCCAAGAAACACATCGCCAGGGCTATCACTATTAGCAATAGTTCCGCCAGCCTGCCAGTAGGATGTTTTATCTTTGACACCAGTACATTACCCCCTTCCTATATCCGATCTCTTATCTTGGTAGTTCGAATTTTTGATGCCTACTGGTTAGTTAGGAGTTACTAGCTGAGCTTGATGAGGAAGTTTCAGCGGTTGCAGATGCCTCTGATTCTTGCTTGGTTTCCTCTGCGGTAGTAGCCGGGGATTTAGTTTCGGAAATCGAAGTTGACGTGGCCGGCGGGGTGGGAGTGGGTCGTTCCGACATTCCGTACCACACAGCAGTGGCAAATAGGGCTAGCAGGACGATCAGTCCCACAATCACGCCGATGATTCTTCCCCAGCGATATTTGGGGGCAGAATCTTCCTCAGTTAAAGATTCCGTCGGTATTGCCGCCCGCGCCTGGCTAAAAGAATCGTCCTCGTCCTCGTTATCTGTTTGATCTTGACTGGCAGGATCGGATGCGTCCTGGTCGTCGCTGGCTGCTTCGTCGCGGGGCTTATCTGTTTGTTGGCTACGGAGCTCAGCCAGCCGGTCGGTAGCGGCCGCCCCCACTATTTGAGGTTCTTTATCTTGCGGATCCTTGACAATGTCGGCAACCACGCAAGTGATATTGTCCGGTCCGCCCGCTTTTAGCGCCAGTTCTACTAGAGTTTCACAGGCCTGTTGCGGGGTTTCGCTCCGGTAGAGAATCTTGCCAATGGTGGGGCCAGAAACAAAGCCGCATAGTCCGTCAGAGCAAAGCAACCAGCGGTCACCTACTGTGAAGTCGGGTTGGGATTCGTCAAGAGTAACGTCCTCTTGGGAATCTCCCAGCACCCGCAATAACACGGAGCGCTGAGGATGATTCTCAGCCTGTTCAGGGGTGAGCTGTCCCGTATCTACCAGGTATTGTACGAAAGAATGATCATTGGTCATTTGCCGCAATTCTCCGCCGCGCAAACGGTAGGCACGAGAATCCCCAATATGGGTCATAGTGATAGCGTTTTGGCTGCGACGAATCGCGATACAAGTAGTGCCCAGGCCGGCTAATGCCGGATCTTGGGTGGAGCGTTCGCAAAGTTCCTGGTGTGCCTGGGATATTGCTTCCTGCAGGCTTTCTAGAGCCTCCTCGGGGTTATCTGCTTCGGTGTCGAGGGAGCGTAAATGATCAATCGCAATCGAGGAGGCAATATCGCCCCCGGCAGGCCCGCCCATCCCATCTGCTAGCACCAGCAGGTTAGGCCCGGCGTAACCGGAATCCTGGTTAGATTGGCGGATCTTGCCGATATCAGACAGGGCGGCATAGTTGAATCCGATGCTCATCTAGTTAGCTCCATTGTTGTTTGTCCAATCCGCACTACCATTCCCGGCTCTAAAAGCTGAGCGGTAGTGAGACGGTTGTTGCCAAGGTACGTTCCGTTCGTTGAGTTTAAGTCCTCGATAAACCATTGCCCGTCACGGTAATAGATGCGGGCATGTCGATTGGAGGCGTAAGAATCCTGCAGAGGCACCGTACAGTCCCCGGAACGCCCTAAGAGGATTGGTTGTCCATCCAGTTTTAACCGATTGCCGGCTAAGGCACCCCCCGTGAAAGCTAAGTAGCGAGGGCGACCCCCACGTTTGCTTTTACGAGGTTTAGATTTTTCAGGTTGCCGGCTAGCTTTCCGGGAGCGACTGGTTGGGGTTTTTGCGGAGGCGGTGGCGGCCAGGGAAATATCGCGGCGTAACACTACCGCTAATCCGATAACTAGCAGCCACAATAGGGCTACGAAACCGAATCGTAAAATAGTGTATAAAAGTCCAACTGCCACGATTATCGCCTACTATTCATCCGCGCTTGAAGTCCAAAATAGCAGGTGGGTGCGGCCGATCGTTAGTTCGTTACCGTCTAAGAGAGTGGCGGCACTGATGCGATGTCCTTCCACATAGGATCCGTTAGTCGATCCCAGATCGGTGGCGATTACCCCTTGGGGAGTAATCCGCAGTTCTAGGTGACGTCGGGATACTCCCGGATCGTGGACTACGATATCGGCTTCCGATCCGCGACCGATCACCGTGACCGGCTCGGTCAGTAGCCACTGTTGACCCTCAATATCAATGATCGGATGGGAGGGGCTGGCGCCGGCGGTAGTTACCGGTGCGGCCGGCCCGCGGCGGATCGAGTTATCGATTTTCAGCTCCCCTAGCGGGTGGTCACCGGCAGAGAATACTACTTCTACCGGCCCGACAAACACGTAGCTTTGTTCGGTGGCATACGCGGTAGCGTCTTGGGCGAGTTCTTGCGAAAGCACCTGCGAGTTAGCCGCCATCACCGATTCGTAGTCTTTTTGGTTGAGCAACACCTGGTATTCGTTCGGTACCACCACCCGGCCGTCACTCAAAGTGGCGCGGGAGTTATCCATGCTCTCACGTATAGCCGTTTTTACATCCACGGCTTTAATCGAGCTGGCGAACATCTTCGAAAAAGGGGCGTTTACCCCTAAAGAAACGGCTTTTTCGAAGCGGTCAACCACTCCCATATTTTCGTCCTCTCCTGTAAATCGTAGAATCTACGGTCAGTGCCTGCGGCTCGCTGTTATAAGCAGCCGGACATTGCCGGTGCTAACTGCGCGCAGTAGACATACCTAAGTTCAAGGTTAATCGAAAATTCGCTAATAAGTATTATCCCAGGGTTAATAGGGCGAATTTATAGCAACTTATTAGGGGCTAGCAGCTACTGACAGTCGGTAGATTCTTGCTTAGTATAGGAAAAACAGAATTATTACTTGTGAAACGTAACGCCTTTTGCTCCTGGGCTTGCTCCCGCCTTTGGTTTCGGGGTAGATTTCTATTCGTTGGTTAACGCGTCTGAGCGTTAAACCCGAGCGCAAGTGGCGGAATTGGTAGACGCGCACGGTTCAGGTCCGTGTGCCCTTTACCGGGCATGGGGGTTCAAGTCCCCCCTTGCGCACCGTTAGTCATCTACGAAGGCGCAGGTGTGGGTGCCGGAGGCAGTAAGCTTGCCGTCCTCGGAAAAAATCTTTAAGAAATAAGTCGCGAGGGTGCGCCCGCTTTGCGCTAAAGTCGCCACGCAATAGACCCGCCCCCCGATAGCCGGACGATGGTGGGTGACAAAGATATTAGACCCCACCGCATGTTTTCCTTCCGGAGCCGCATAGTTGGCAGCCAAAGACCCGGTAGTTTCCCCCAACACCGCATTCGCTCCGCCATGCAGTACGCCCAGGGTCTGGCGGTTACCCTCTACCGGCATGGAGCAAACCATTAAATCCGCGCCTAAGTGGTGAAAACGGATCCCCATCGACTCAATAAGCTGTGCCTTAGCCGAGGGACACTTGTCGGAAACATCCGGCAAGGAAAGCAAGAACCGCGAGGTTTGTTCCGGGTCGCTCAAATCCGGCAAAGCAATCGGGTCGTCAACTTCGTCGCGGTAAACCAGTTTTTTTTGCATACCCCCATACTATTGCTGGCGGCAGAGGGTAAATGGCTAGATTGCTATTTCAGAGGCTCCAGTTCTTTAGTGTCTTAAGGCGGCTGCTGGAGGAATCTTAGCAGCACGTAAGGCAGGAACCAGGGATGAGAGTATTCCGATGATCATTCCTCCGGGAATCAATAGCACCGGTATTAGCGGGTACATTACTGGCGTCCACCCTTGTAGCCTGACTAAAACTAACAGTGAAACTAAGCCCAGAAGTACTCCAAAAAAAGCGCCGATGCCGCCAAGAAACACTCCTTCGATAATAAACTGGCATGCAATGTGACGCGGACGCGCCCCAAGAGAACGACGCAACCCTATTTCTGTAGTGCGTTCAATAACCGAGGTTAGCGTAGTTGTCATAATTCCTATTGCACCCACTACTAGGGAAAGAATAGAAACCCCGATTGCCATTGTGTTTAATGAAGTTGTTACTTTACCTCGGAGTTCTTCGGTACTTGGTGGCATTCTGACTGCGACTAGCTCCGAATGCCTGGCAGATACTGCATACGGAAGCGCAGCTGCCACTTTTTTAGTGGCACCTAACTCGGTTTCAACCACGCCAGCAAGTCCCTCTCCAGCTTGATATGACAGATCACTGCCGTCTAGATTCTTAGAAATAATTACCGCTGAACTTGCACCCGCGGCCTGGCCGGTGGAGGACAAGACCCCAAATACTGGAATAGATTTGCCATCGCAAATAATTCTTGTGGTGCCGTCAGTTGTGGTCATATCCAAGTTGTTAGCAGCAGTTGGCCCTAATAAGGCGACCGGCCCTGGAATTTTCTCGATGCTTTTATCGAAAAATCTCCCGCTTTTTACTTTCATGCCACTGGCTTGTAAAAACCCGGGATCAGCCACGATTATAGGGGTGGCTTGAGTTTCGCCGGGGTGAGTGCGGCAATCGGCTTGGGGGGCGCTGCTGTAACGTCCTGCTGCTTTTACCCCCTGCATTTTCGTTACCCTGTCAGTGAAGTTTTTATCTAGTATTTGCTCAGCATCTTCACGGGCAGTAACGGTTATGGTAGTCGCGGTACGCTCATCGAAAGTTGCGTTTATGTCGGCACTGGCGGAGAGAGACCAACCTAAGGTGACCAGAAAAACTAGAATCCCCACGGTTATCCCAAACGCGGTCATGACGGAGCGCATTTTTCTGCCCCAGATGGCGCCAAGAGATTGCTGTAGTAGCAGTCCCCAATTAACTCTTGTCATAATTGATCTGCTCCACGTTTCCGTCTATGACCAAGTAACCGTGGCCGAACTGGTCGCGCACTTCCGGCTCATGCGTGACCACTACCAGAGCGCATCCACTGCTCCGTTGTACCTGCAATAAGAGTTCAATAGTTTTTTGGGAATTATCTTGATCGAGATTCCCCGTGGGTTCATCAGCTAACAGTAGACTGGGTGACCTAGTTAAGGTTCGAGCAATGGCTACTCGTTGTTTTTCACCCCCAGATAAGGTGCTAATACGAGCGGTTGCTCGATGTTCTAGCCCCACTGCCGATAAACAAAAGAGTGTTTTTTCTTTTCGTATGTCCCTTCCGAGATTACTGTAGGTAAAACCCAACTCGATATTTTGTATTACATTCAGGTAAGGAATTAAACCGAAATCCTGAAAAATAAAACCAATATGATCAGCCCGTAATTGATCAATTTGTGCTGGTTTTAGTTTGCTGCAATCCTTCCCTTGTATCTTTAACGTGCCTTCGTAGTTGGGGTCTAATAACCCCAGGATGTTTAGGAGAGTTGATTTTCCCGCCCCGGAAGGACCGGTAATTACTACTGATTCCCCTTTTTTTATTTTTAGATTCACATTTTTTAAGGCATAAACAGTAGAATTCCCTGTCCCGAAGGTACGGTTTAAGTTATGCATTTCTAGGATAGGGGGCTCATTAGTCGGAGGGGCTATATCAAAGGTATTATCCTGAGCGTTAGAGTCCACTTATTTATCTCCCAGCAAGACAATTTCTCCAGTTTTTACTGCTCCTTTAATGGCTACGGCTCCATCGCCACTTTCGATAATTTCAACATAAGTTTTCTGGGTAGAGTCTCCGGTCTTCTTTTGTACATAAGTCCCTTTGTTATCCTCTCGGATTGCTGCCTCGGGCACAGTGAACGGATAAGTAGTGTTAGAACCGATGGTTACGCTCCATTGGCAAGTAGTTAGGGCGTTATTTGGGGGATTATTTAAGGGGATCCGCAAAGTGTATGTTGGTTCTGAGCTTTGTTCTTCATCACTATCATTGGAGTCGGGAGAGTTGGGAATTGCGGGTAATGTGGTCTCGTTATTCCATTGACCAGACTCCAGCTTTATTGGTAAGCCTTCACGCAGCTTCAGTATCTGTTTTGCGTCTAATTTCAGGATTGCTAAGGGGGCGCCTACCCCGATTTTCACACTAGATTTCTCACCCAGATAGCTACCCAAATCAGGCAGCGCGGTAATAGTGGAATTGGCAGGTATATAGGCGACTTCACTGCGGGGGATAACTAATGAATCATCTGAGCCAGTTTCGTTGTCAGTGCTTTTGGCATCTGATTCCGGCTGGGATTTATTATCAGAGGTATCCTGACTGCTATTTCGCTTATTCGGGTTCTGAGCCGGAGCATAACCGTTGTTTCGATAGAGCCTCGCGACGAGCTGGGCAGTGTATTTACCTAGATGTCCATCTGCTGCAACCGAATAGCCACAGCTCTTCAAAGCTTTTTGCAGCTGGGTGACATCCTTGCCGCTGTCGCCGATATGGAGGTCGCGGTAGGCAGGTATTAATCCGTTTAACGCTAAAAGGGGACGCCCTGATATTTCTAGCAAAGCATGACAGTAGGGAACAGGTTTTCCAGCGCTGACTGGCAACGCCGAGATCACCCCTACTTCGTCCTCGCTGCTAACTGAAAGAGGAATTTCTCTTTCGCTAGAGGACGAAATGTTAGCTGTTCCTGTTAGCGTGCGAGATAGTTTTCCAGCTTCTACTTTCGCGGTAGCGACCGGGTGAGCACTAGAGATAGGACGCGCCTTGGAGGGGGATAAGAAACTCAGCGTCAGAAGTAAAACAAAACCCAGACATATAGCTGCTCCAGTAGCAGTAAAAATGACTGTTTTCCATGCAACTCGGCGTTTACTGCGGCTAAAGAATTTCAAGTTATAGCATCCTAAGTCGTGGGGAGAAAATATTAGTTTTCTCCGGAAATATTTTTACTCTTTTTTAGGCTATCTTGGCGTAGTTCTTGCCACTCCGCGATTAGCCCTGGTTTCTTCGCTAATATCTTATGCACCGCCAGTGCCTCCGCTTTGGAAACTTTTTCAAGATACCTGGTGCTTAACATACAGCGAGAAGCGGCCTGAGTTGCCTTTATTTCTTCTATACCGGGATTTGGTGCTGGCCAGGACATGTCGGGAGCCTCATCCCCCTTCGGGCTAGACAGGGAAGAGGGAGATAAAAACTGAGTGTAACCCTCGTTTTTCATGCATTTATTCCAAGCTGCTGCAGCTTTGTCTTTCGTTGTGGAGATTGCGTCTGTGGCTTGTAATGAAATGTTGGTTGCTTCCTGCTCTAGTTCGACCATGCGTTTATATTTTGGAAGTACCGCCTTCATTGCTTCGTTTACACATCCTGAAGGGTTTTTACTGTTTTCGTCTCCGTAGAGCGCCCGATCTTTAGGAGACGAAATTTTATCGTCTGCAGCTTTAGCATTCTGGTCATACCATCCTGGAACTGCGACGCCGTATTTTACCGCATCTTCTTCCGAGACATATTCATAAACATGTTCAATTGCCTTTTCGTTCATTGAAATCAAATCCAATGATGGGGAATTGGCGTCTGTGGGCGTATAGGAAAATCCTTGCTTCTGCATACAAGATGTAACTGCCGCATAATATGCGTTACGCAACTGGTTAGTTTCTGCCTGTGGGGGATAGAGAATAGCGTTGGTCTCGCTTAGATAAATGTGGCTATTTACAGCAGATTTACTAGGAGTCCACTCGGCGCTATCATCAACCGGTTGTGAAGCGCACGCCGTCATAAAGCTAACCAGTGAAATTCCGCAGAGTATCTGTAAGAATTTCAGCGTCTTGTTGGTTCTCATACGGATCCTCAATATATCTGGAATGGAAAGTAGGAAATGCCTGCCCAGCTGGGAGCGGAATAGGAATCTCCTAACTTGGTTGACGATGAATCAATACGCTAACTAGGTAACTATAAAACCAGACTATTTTGTTTTTCAATGGTTTTGAGGGCGAATTTTGGGCAAACTTTTCTTAAGCACCCTCAGAGGAATAAAGTTAAGTTCTGACCGTAAAACTCAAGTAGACCCTAGCCCGCAAAAGGGCAGAGTCTCCTAGCTGATAGGGACGAAATGTCTAATAACGATCAGAATCCCCAACCAATCTCTCCCCAACAATCCCCGAAGAAACCGCTTCTAGGTTTGTGGAAACTTCACGGTGATGGCCGCTCGATTGGCCCGGGTGAAGTGGTAATGCCTCGCGAGCGGCTCTCCTGGCCGCGCACCATCGGTATCGGAACCCAACACGTAGTCGCCATGTTCGGAGCAACCTTCCTGGTGCCCTTGCTGACTGGCTTTCCCCCCAACACCACCTTGTTCTTCACCGCGATCGGAACCTTGCTATTCGCGCTGGTAACCGCCGGTAAACTTCCTTCCTATTTGGGATCGTCCTTTGCTTTGATCGCCCCGATTACCGCGGTATCTGCCCAGTACGGACAGTCGGCGGCGCTCGGCGGAGTGATCAGCGTCGGGGTTACTTTGGCACTGATCGGGGTAATTGTTCATTTTGCGGGCACCGTCTGGATTGACCGCATCATGCCGCCTACCGTAACCGGATGTATTGTGGCTCTGATCGGTTTTAACCTGGCTCCGGCGGCCTGGAATTGGTTTAAAGAGGGCGCGGTCACCGCAGTCATTACCGTCACCTCGATCGTGCTGATTACCGTCCTGTTCAAAGGCATCATTGGCCGCCTGTCCATCCTGATCGGCGTGGGCGTGGGCTACGTAGCAGCGGTAATCCAGCATGAAGTAGATTTCAAAGCCATCGGCGAGGCCGCCTGGATTGGGCTCCCCGAATTCCACAGCCCTTCGTTTGAACCTTCTACCTTGGGGCTATTTATCCCGGTAGTGCTGGTGTTGATTGCTGAAAACGTAGGTCACGTGAAATCGGTATCCGCCATGACCGGGGAAAACCTTGACCACCTGACCGGGCGCGCCCTCTTTGCTGACGGGGTTTCCACCGTATTTGCCGGTTGCGGCGGTGGTAGCGCTACCACTACCTATGCGGAAAATATTGGGGTAATGGCCGCTACCCGCGTCTACTCCACTGCCGCCTATATTGTGGCTGCTTTCGTGGCGCTGGCCCTCTCCATGTTCCCCAAGTTTGGGGCAGCCATCGCCACCATTCCTCCCGGGGTGCTCGGCGGGGCGGCTACCGTCCTCTACGGCATGATTGGGATGTTGGGCGTGCGCATCTGGGTGCAAAACAAAGTTGATTTCGCCGATCCGGTAAATCTCAATACCGCCGCGGTCGCCATGATTATCGCTATCGCCGACTACACTTGGCAGATCGGCTCCCTCACCTTCAACGGTATTGCCTTGGGTTCGGCCGCCGCGATCGTGGTGTACCACGTGATGCGGGGTATTTCGAAGGCGCGCGGTACCTTCCTCGAGCAGGCATCCCCGGCCTCGGTACCGGCAGGTACAGATCTAGAGTCCCGCTCCTATGAAAAACGAGTCGCGCACTTGTCAGAAACCCTAGATACAACAACAGGCGAGGAATCGGGCAAGCAGCAGGCTTAGATCCTAGGCGATTTGCACTAGTTTGCAGCCTTCCATCTTGTCAAGATCGTTATGCGCCTCTTCCTTAAATTCTTCGGGGCTAACCATATCGGTGTAGCGAGAACCAATAGTCACGGTCACATCCGAAGTAGGACGAGGATCTAGAATAACCTCTGCATCCTCAAAGGCGCGTGCCAAAGTGTAGGCCACGTTAACCCCAGTAGGGCCAGTAACGATCCGAATATTGCCTTCATAGGAACCGGAACTGATATTTCCAGTATCTTTAACCGGAACTCCGCGTTCTTTAAGCCCCTTGGCAACTTTGCCGGCCAGGCCAGAAACATCGGTGCCATTGACCACATGGATCTCCATTTTGTCTAAGGGAACCGCTTTTTCCGAGGTCGGGCAGGGAACGTCTCCCGCCTGGGCGTATTGGGGAGCCTGCTTAAAGTCGTTGAAGAAGGGGAAGGGTAAAATCCCGAACCCAATCAAGATGGATAGCACCAGCAGTCCGGCCATCACCGAACCGATAACGGTGAAAACCATAGTTTCGCGTTGTTGACGGCGCCGCACATAGCGCTGATGGGGGGTAAGGTCTGCCAGCGGGTCTACGTTTTCAGGATTTGCTGCCAGATCCGATTGCTGCGGGTCCCCACCGCTGTTGGGGCTCACCTGGGTTTTACTCATGGTTGTTACTTTACCTCCCTTAGCCTTAGGGCACCGTTGGCGGGTACGTTTTAGACGCTAAAACTAGTAAAGTAAAGCCAAGAAAACCACTGAGCTAGAGGATCATATGGCGAAAAAACTGTCACTTTCCCGTCCGGCGGGGACAGTCGCGATTATCGCTAGTGTGATCCTCACCTTGATCTCGGCGGCATTGGCGGCCGGTTTCATGGTTTTGCTAGGTTACGCCCTGTCGCACGCATTTTCCGGGAAGAGCCTTTCGGGTATGTTGGGCGGGCTAATCTTTGTGGCTGTGATGCTGGGGGGATGTGAAGCAACTCGGATTAGTATCGAGCAGCATTCTATTTATAAAGAACAGCAGGCTTTGCAGTCTCGGTTGTTACTAGATTTTTTCCGGCAAGGATCGGGGGTATTAGCTTCCCGCAGCGCCGGATCCCTAATCGATATGATGACCTCCGGTACGGAGAAAATTCAGCGCTACCGACAGGCTTTCCTAGGTTCCATGATCGGGGCGATGGTGAGTCCGTTACTGGTGCTTTCGATCATGGCCTTGTTTGTCGACCCTTGGTGTGCCTTGGTGTTACTGGGGTTTGTGCCGCTAGTGCCGGCAATTATTTTTGGTTTTTCGAAGCTAACCCGGAAAGTTTCGAGCGGATCCCGGCGGCGGCGTAATCAGCTCGCTGCCTCCTACCTGGATGCGCTTTCAGGTTTAGAAACCTTGACGCTGCTGGGAGCCGCTGACTCAAAAGGTCAGCAACTAGCCCAGATAGGGGAAGAAAACCGGCTTTCCACTATGCGCCTGCTGGCCGCAAATCAACTAATCTTGCTGGTCATCGACCTGGGATTCAATCTTTTGCTCCTTACCACCGGGTTTGCGCTCACCCTGTGGAAGGTAATCAACGGTGCATGGGGCAGCGATATTACGGTGATCGCTCCGGTGGTTTCCATGTTGGGGTTAACTTTGCTGCTCCTAGAGCCGATGAACAAAATCGGATCCTTCTTCTACGTGGGAATGGCGGGAATGGCGAATCAACGTCTAGTACGCGCCTTTTTGACTGGCAAAGCCCCCTCCCAGGGTCAAGGCGGGGACGCCAGCTCCGATAAAACACCGGTAACGCCGCACCAGTCTGATTCTTTCTTCTCGCTACAGGATCTGACATTTGCTTATTCCGAGGGCGATCCCGTCCTCCAAAACCTGGATCTAGAAATAAAACCAGGAGAATGGGTGGCAATTTGCGGCCCTTCCGGAGCCGGAAAATCCACCCTGATTGAAGTGCTTAAAGGTAACCTTTTACCCAGCCAAGGTACCTATTATCTACAGGGACGCGCCCTCGACGCTAACAGTAGCGCCTGGTTTGCAGATCAATCGGCGCTAGTCCAACAGCACACCTGGATTTTCACCGGAACCATCCGCTCCAACCTGATGATGGTAGCTCCCCGCGCCAGTGAAGACCGCCTCTGGGAGTGCTTGGAAAAAGTGGGACTGGCCGCAGAAGTTCGCGCTTTCGCGCAAGGACTAGATACCCCGGTAGGCGAGGACGGCTATGCCCTATCGGGAGGGCAAGCCCAGCGCTTATCTTTAGCCCGGGCACTATTGTCCCAGCGCCAGTTACTACTGCTGGATGAGCCAACTTCACAGATAGATTTAGAGTCCGAGGCGGCGATTACCCAGGCACTCGCGGAAGTCGCGAAAGAAAAAACTATCGTGCTGCTCACCCATCGTGCCAGCGCCCTGGAGTTTGCTGACCGGGTGCTGTACCTCCAAGATGGCGCTTTAAAGGAGGTAGTGCGGTGAAGAAACTACCAGAGCTGATAAAGTACCTGCGCCCGGCTAAAGAGGACGGTGAAACCCCGCTTCCACCGGAAAAAACCAGGGAGGACGCTAGTGCGCCGGAAGTGGGAACCCGCCAATTGATCAACTGGCTATTGCAGCTGGCTCGCCCCGTGCTTAAACCCCTATATTTATCGGCGGTGGCGCGCCTGCTAGATCAGGCTTTCGGTATCGCGCTGATTACTTTTGGGGTTTACCGTATCGGCGCGGCAGTAGTACAAATCACTGGCGGAACCGCCTTGACTTCGGCTTACCTATGGGTGAGCGTAGGGGTGATGGCGGTTTTAGCGTTACTGAAAGCAGTCTTCCGTTACCTAGAACAGTTCGCCGGACACTATGTGGCCTTTAAAGCGCTAGAGATTTTGCGGCAAGAAATGTTTAGGCGCCTGGTGCCGCAATCTCCGGCTTGTATGGTGGGGGCCAAAAGCGGGGATTTGCTGACCCGGATCACCGCCGATATTGATCGTATCGAAGTATTTTTTGCGCACACCTTGGTTCCTGCATTTAGCGCTCTGGTTATCCCCCTCGCGGTCTCGATTCTGGCCGGATTTTTGGTTTCTCCCCTTAGCGGCGTATTGCTGTTCTTGATTTACCTGGTGACTTTGTTGTGCTTGATGTTGCTAGGGGGCGGGGAAGGTAACCGGGCTGCAGATGCAGTTGGGAAAGCCCAAGGCCAAGTCGCCCAGTCGGTGACCGACTCGGTAAACGGGATTAGTGAGGTGACCGGCTACGGTTTGCAGCGGGCGCGCATTACTCAACTTGAGCGCTATATGTCGATTATGGGAGCCTGCGCGCGCCCTTTGACTTCGCTGCAGGCTCTGCGCCGGGCTCTGACACAAAGCGGAATGTACCTAGCGGCGCTGGCGGTTATCTGGGTGGGAATGCCTTCGCCAGCCAATTTAACTGCGATCCCGGCCGCCCTGGCCGCCATCTTTGCGGTAATGCGTTCTTGGGAAGTGTGTCGCGGGGTGGAAGATTTCTCTACCCACCTGGATAACACCTTCGCTGCCGCCCGCCGGGTTTGGCAGGTCGCGAACTCTGCTCCTCAGGTAGCTAGCGGCGGAAAGAACCTGCCTACGCAGCCTTTCCCGATTATTTTCGAGGACGTGTCTTTTACCTATCCCCAAAGCGGGCAGCGAATATCCTCTGGGGAAGCCCTGCAAGATGTTTCCTTTACTATTCCCGCCGGTTCCTGGACTGCTATCTGTGGCGCTACCGGGAGCGGAAAATCCACTCTGGCGAGGTTACTGCTGCGCTACTGGGATGTTGATAGCGGGCAGATCTTGCTGGGAGATTCCCCGTTGCCGCAGCTAGATCCGCAGGCTATTCGCCGCGCGATTCCTCTGGTTACCCAGCGGATTCATATTTTCTCGGCCTCGATTGCCGATAATTTGCGGCTCGGTAAACCCGATGCCAGTGAGGAACAGCTCTGGCAGGTATTGAAAGTCGTAGAACTCGACCAGGTAGTTGCAGCTTTACCTGCAGGTTTAAATACTCGCGTGGGCAGATATGGTGGGGCGTTATCAGGGGGACAACGGCAAAGGCTCTCTTTGGCGAGGGCGTTACTTAACGACTCTCCGGTCTTGGTGTTAGATGAGTTCACCGCGCATTTGGAGCCCGCGCTAGCAGCGCGGATACGCCATCGGGTGCGGGAGAAGCGTCCGCAGGCCACCATTATTGAGATCACCCATACCTTGCGGCAGGTAGAGGAGGCCGACCAGGTGCTGGTGCTTTCTGGGGGCAAGCTGGCGGAGCAGGGAGACCCGGAGCATTTGCTCGCGCAGGCCGGGGAACTGGCGAAGCTATATGCCCACGAAAAGGAAGCAGCCTTTACCTTGTAGACCGGAACCCCGAAAACCGGGGACAGCGCGCTGCCAGACACCCCACGCGGAGCCTCAAAAATAGTATTTTTCTCCCGCTTAGCCCGAAGCAGCCCACAATGGAAAAAGCTGTGAAAATGCGCACGTCCTCACCTGACATGTGGCATAATGAGCGCTTTCAAACTAGCATTAATACTTGCGTTTGCCGTAGCCCGATGTGGTCTGGTCTGTTGATTCGCCCTAAAAATGCGCAAGGCGATCGGAAGAACAACCAGCGCCTGGAAGGGGCCGGAAACCAGAAATTCGCGCGAAGTTACGTCGTCCGAAAGGAATCCTTTTGGCTGCTGAAACCGCATCCGCCAATAAGCCCTCTCGCCTGTCGTTTGCAAAACTGCAGGAAGTTATGGCTCCTCCGAATCTGCTTGACATTCAAAGGAAATCTTTTGAATGGCTCTTAGGCACCCCCCAGTGGCGCGAGAGTGCAGAAGAAAAAGCACAAGCGACCCATCGCACCGATCCGGTGTTGTCGGGGTTAGAGGAAGTTTTTGAAGAAATTTCCCCGATCCAAGACTTCGCTGGCTCCATGTCGCTGTCGTTTTCCGACCCCAAGTTTGAGCCCCCCAAGTATTCCATCGAAGAATGCAAAGCCAAGGATTACACCTATGCGGCTCCCATCTTCGTGACCGCGGAATACATGAATGAAAACACTGGCGAAATTAAATCGCAGACCGTGTTTATGGGGGATTTCCCGCTGATGACTCCGCGGGCAACCTTCATTATTAACGGTACCGAGCGGGTAGTGGTCTCTCAGCTGGTGCGCTCGCCCGGCGTCTATTTCGAAAAAGTAGCCGATAAGACTTCTGACAAGGACATCTACGGCTGCAAGTTCATTCCCTCCCGCGGGGCTTGGCTAGAACTAGAGATCGACAAACGGGAAAACGTAGGCATCCGTATTGACCGGCGCCGTAAACAGTCCGGCACCATTTTCCTGCGTGCCCTGGGGATGACGGCGGAAGAAATCCGCGAAGAATTCAAAGACTATCCGATCATGCTTTCCACCTTGGAAAAGGATTCGGACAACATTCAGTCCACCGATGACGCCCGGGCAGATATTTACCGCAAGATCCGGCCCGGCGAGCCGGCTAGCGCAGAAGCCGGTCGTAACCTGATTGAAGGCTTCTACTTCAACCCCAAGCGCTATGACCTGGCCAAAGTTGGTCGCTACAAGGTCAACCGGAAACTGGGGCTTACCAGTGATATCCACGCCTCCACTTTGACGCTGGACGATATTATCGCTGGTTTCAAATACCTATTGGCGCTGCAAAAAGGCGACCAGACGGTGTCGGCCACCAACGAGGACGGCGAAATCATTGATGTGCGGGTAGAAACCGACGATATCGACCATTTCGGTAACCGCCGGATTCGCGCAGTTGGTGAACTAATCCAAGCCCAGATTCGTACCGGGCTTTCCCGGATGGAACGCGTGGTACGCGAACGCATGACCACCCAGGACGCGGAGGCAATCACTCCGCAGTCGCTGATTAACATCCGTCCGGTAGTGGCCGCGATCAAAGAGTTCTTTGGTACTTCGCAGCTGTCCCAGTTTATGGATCAAAACAACCCGCTTTCGGGGCTAACCCACAAGCGGCGCCTGTCCGCGCTAGGTCCGGGCGGTCTTTCTCGTGACCGGGCGGGCATGGAAGTTCGTGACGTGCACCCGTCCCACTATGGCCGGATGTGTCCGATTGAATCTCCGGAAGGCCCGAACATTGGTCTGATCGGCTCGCTGGCAACCTATGCTCGCTTAAACTCCTTCGGGTTTATTGAAACCCCCTATCGGGTGGTTAAAGACGGGAAAGTAACCGACGAAGTTCACTACCTAAGCGCGGATGAAGAGGCCGGCTACAATATCGCCCAGGCTTCAGCTCCCCTAAACGATGACGGTTCTTTTGCCGAAGAGCTGGTACTGTGCCGGATCGCTGGGGAAGACCCGCAGGAAATGCACCGCGACGAAGTGGACTTCATGGACGTTTCGGCGCGGCAAATGACTTCAGTCGCTGCCGCCCTGATTCCGTTCCTGGAACACGATGACGCCAACCGCGCCCTCATGGGGGCTAACATGCAGCGCCAAGCAGTTCCGTTGCTGACCACCGAGGCTCCGCTAGTGGGTACCGGTATGGAACGGCGCACCGCTATGGACGCGGGCGAAGCCATCGTTAGTGACCATGCCGGGGTAGTCGTAGAAGCCGATGCGGCGCATGTACAGCTCATGTGCGATGACGGCTCCTACTTCACCTATAACCTAGACAAGTTCCACCGCTCCAACCCCGGTAACTGCTATAACCAGCATGTTCGGGTGGCTGCCGGTGACCGGGTAGAGGTCGGGGATCTGATCGCTGACGGCCCGGCAACTGATCATGGCGAACTGGCCTTGGGTAAGAACCTGCTGGTTGCCTACATGTCTTGGGAAGGCCTCAACTACGAGGACGCGATCATTCTTTCCCGCCGGGTAGTCCAAGATGACGTGCTTACTTCGATCCATATTGAAGAACACGAAATCGATGCCCGCGAAACCAAGCTGGGGCTAGAAGAAATCACTCGCGATATTCCTAATATTTCCGAGGACGCCCTATCTGACCTTGACGAACGCGGTATTATCCGTATCGGTGCCGAGGTACAGGCTGGCGATATTTTGGTCGGGAAAGTAACCCCGAAGGGTGAAACCGAGCTGACCAGTGAAGAGCGCCTGCTGCGCGCCATCTTCGGTGAGAAAGCCCGCGAGGTGCGGGACACTTCACTGCGCGTGCCGCACGGCGAAACCGGGATTGTAATCGGGGTTCGCGAGTTTAACGATGAAGACGACGAACTACCTCCCGGGGTAAAACACATGGTGCGCGTCTATGTCGCGCAGCGCCGCAAGATCACCATTGGCGATAAAATGGCTGGTCGTCACGGTAATAAAGGTGTGGTTTCCAAGATTCTGCCGATCGAAGATATGCCTTTCCTAGAGGACGGCACCCCGGTTGACATTATTTTGAACCCCATGGGTGTGCCTGGCCGTATGAACATCGGTCAGGTTCTGGAGTTCCACTTGGGCTGGATTGCTCACCAGGGTTGGGATACTTCCCTGCTGGCAGAAGAAGGCGCCAAGTGGATTGAGAAACTCCCCAAGGAAGGGCTATCGGCTCCCGCCGGTCAAAAGGTGGCCACCCCGGTATTCGACGGTGTGGAAGAGGACGTGCTGACCGGTCTGCTCAGTTGCACCCGCCCGAACGCGGATGGGGATCGCCTCATCAACGAAGACGGTAAAGCGCAACTATTTGATGGACGCAGCGGTGAACCGTTCCCCTACCCGATTTCGGTGGGCTACAAGTACATGCTGAAGCTGCACCACCTGGTAGATGACAAGATTCACGCTCGTTCCACCGGCCCTTACTCGATGATTACGCAGCAGCCTTTGGGCGGTAAAGCCCAGTTCGGCGGCCAGCGTTTCGGCGAGATGGAGGTCTGGGCGATGGAGGCCTACGGCGCCGCCTATTCGCTACAGGAACTGCTCACCGTGAAATCGGATGATATTACCGGCCGCGTGAAGGTCTATGAGGCGATTGTTAAGGGCGAGGATATTCCCCAGCCGGGCATTCCGGAATCGTTCCGCGTCCTCATACAAGAAATGCGCTCCCTCTGCCTGAATGTGGAGGCCTTAGACGCCGAAGATAATGTGGTGTCCCTGGCTGAAGACGATGACGGTGCTGAGCGTGCCAGCGAAGAGTTAGGGATCAATATTGGCTCGCGGCCAAACCCCAATGTTTCTTTGGAAGAAATCTAGGCAGCAGGGAAGAGAAGGTAAGAGTCGATTATGGATGCAAATAAATTCGATCAACTACATATCGGCATGGCGACCGCCGAGGGCGTGGCTGAATGGTCATTCGGGGAAGTCAAGAAGCCGGAAACTATTAACTACCGCACCCTGAAGCCCGAAAAGGATGGTCTGTTCTGTGAACGCATTTTCGGTCCTACCCGGGATTGGGAATGTGCCTGCGGTAAATACAAGCGGGTGCGCTATAAGGGCATCGTTTGTGAACGCTGTGGGGTAGAGGTTACTCGCTCCAAGGTGCGCCGCGAACGCATGGGACATATTGAGTTGGCTGCCCCGGTTACCCATATTTGGTATTTCAAGGGCGTGCCCTCCCGTTTGGGTTACCTGCTGGATCTAGCGCCGAAAGACCTGGAGAAGGTCATTTATTTCGCGGCCTATATGATTACCGAGGTCGACGAGGACGCCCGTCACCAGGATCTACCGAATCTAGAAAACGAGCTCAGCCTGGAAAAACAGCGTTTGAATGAACGCTTCGAGGCGCAAATCATGGCTCGCCAGGAGAAGCTGGAAAAGGATTTGGCGGCCTTAGAAGCTAAAGATGCCAAGAACGCCGAAAAGGAAAAGATCCGTAAAGCCGCCGATAAAGAGGTCACTCAGATGCGGCGCAAACTGGATCGCGAGCTGACTCGCCGGGACGAGGTCTTCACCCGCTTCAAAGAACTGCAGGTAGGCGACCTGGAGGGTGACGAGCGGCTTTACCGCGACTTGGAGATGCGCTATGGCATTTACTTTAAGGGCGACAAGGGCGCGCAAGCAGTCCAAAAGCGCTTGCAGGACTTTGACCTAAAGGCTGAAGCCGAAAAGCTGAAAGAGGAAGTGGAGACCGGAACCGGTCAGCGCAAGACCCGTGCCCTGAAACGACTGAAAGTGGTTTCTGCTTTCTTGCAGACCGGGAATAAACCGGATTCGATGGTGCTAGATCGCATCCCGGTGATTCCTCCGGATCTGCGCCCGATGGTGCAACTAGACGGTGGCCGGTTTGCGACCTCTGACCTGAACGATCTGTACCGCCGGGTTATTAACCGCAATAACCGTTTAAAGCGGCTGCTGGATTTGGGTGCTCCCCAGATCATCGTGAATAACGAAAAACGGATGCTGCAGGAATCGGTGGATGCCCTGTTCGATAACGGTCGCCGCGGACGTCCGGTGACTGGCCCGGGTAACCGCGCGCTGAAGTCCCTGTCCGATATGCTCAAGGGAAAGCAGGGGCGTTTCCGTCAGAACCTACTGGGTAAGCGGGTTGACTATTCTGGTCGTTCGGTGATCGTGGTAGGCCCGCAGCTCAGGCTGCACCAGTGCGGTCTGCCTAAGCAGATGGCTTTGGAGCTGTTCAAGCCGTTCGTAATGAAACGGCTGGTGGAGCGGCAGGAAGCCCAGAACGTTAAGGCCGCGAAGCGGATGGTGGAACGCCAGCGTCCGCAGGTGTGGGACGTACTCGATGAGGTAATCACCGAACATCCGGTGTTGCTAAACCGTGCACCTACTTTGCACCGTCTCGGTATTCAGGCTTTCGAACCGATCCTGATTGAGGGTAAAGCTATCCAGTTGCACCCGCTAGCTTGTGGCGCGTTCAACGCGGACTTCGATGGTGACCAGATGGCTGTTCACCTGCCGCTGGGAGCGGAAGCGCAAGCGGAGGCACGGATTTTGATGCTGTCTTCGAATAACATTTTGAAGCCGGCTGATGGACGCCCGGTAACTATGCCTTCCCAGGACATGGTGATTGGTATTTACCACTTGACTTCGGATCCCGATCCGTCGCTACCGGTTCCGACCGATGAGGACGGAAACCCGATTACCCCCAAGTTCTCTTCGCTGGGTGAAGCCATTATGGCTTATGACCAGAATCGCCTGGACATTAACGCTAAGGCGTTGATCCGTTTTGAGCCGGGCACAGTCCCGCCCAAGGATTGGCAGGCTCCGGAAGGCTTCGAAGAGGGCGATCCGGTAGAGTTTGAAACCTCCATTGGGCGTTGCTTCTTTAACGAGGCGCTGCCGGTTTCTTACCCGTTCGTAAACGAGCTGGTTGATAAGAAGGGACTGTCCCGGATTGTCAACACTTTGGCTGAGCGTTACGACAAAGGTAATGTAGCAGCTTCTTTGGATGCTTTGAAAGAGACCGGTTTCCACTGGGCAACCTGGTCGGGTACTACTATCGGTTTCGCTGACGTGGTAGAACCACCGGTCAAGGCGAAGATTCTAGCCGAGTACGACGAAAAGGCTACCCAGGTACAGGAGGACGCCGATCTCGGTTTGATTACCGCCCAGGATCGCTATAACGAACTGGTGGATTTGTGGACCGAATGTACGGCTAAAGTTGCCGAGGCAATGCGGGAGAACTTCCCGGCTCGTAACCAGGTGAACCGGATGGTTTCTTCTGGTGCTCGTGGTAACTGGGATCAGATCCGGCAGATTTCGGGTATGCGTGGCCTGGTGGCTGACCCGAAGCAGAAGCTGATTGAGCAGCCGATTAAATCGAACTACCGTTCCGGTCTGTCGGTGCTCGAATACTTCATTGCTACTCACGGTGCTCGTAAAGGTTTGGCCGATACCGCGTTGCGTACGGCAGACTCGGGTTATTTGACTCGTCGTCTGGTGGACGTTTCTCAGGACGTTATTGTGCGTGAACAGGACTGTGGTACTCGCCGCGGCCTGGTACTGCCCATTGGTAAGGCCGGTGAAAACGGCCAGGTTTACAAGCTGGATATTGTAGAGACCACCGCCTATGGTCGTACCTTGTCTAAGGACGTTACCGATAAGGACGGCAACTTGGTGTTTGCTAAGGGCACCGATGTGGGTGACGCCGAGATTGACGTTTTGATCGAGGCGGGAGTCACCGAGATTCCGGTGCGTTCCGTTTTGACCTGCGAGTCCGAAGCCGGCACTTGTGCGTCTTGTTACGGACGTTCACTGGCTACCGGTAAGCGGGTTGATATTGGCGAGGCCGTGGGGATTATTGCTGCCCAGTCGATTGGGGAGCCCGGTACCCAGCTGACGATGCGTACCTTCCACACCGGTGGTGCCGCGGGTGCTGCGGATATTACTCAGGGTTTGCCGCGTGTACAGGAGCTATTCGAGGCTCGTACCCCCAAGGGTGAAGCTTTGATTACCGAGGCCGCCGGGCGCGTCAAGGTAGTTGACGAACCGGGTGAACCGCGCCATTTGGTAGTGGTGCGTGATGATGGTCAAGATGATCTGATTATTGACGCTCCGCGCCGGATGAAGCTGATTATTTCTGATGGTGACCATGTAGAGGTAGGCGAGCAGCTGACTGAGGGTCGCTTGGATCCGAAGAAGGTACTGCGGATTTTGGGCGTTAACTCCACCCAAAAACAGCTGGTCAACGAGGTGCAAGAGGTTTACCGTTCGCAGGGCGTAGATATTCACTCCAAGCATATTGAAGTGATTGTGCGCCAGATGTTGCGGCGGGTGACCGTGCTGAAGTCGGGCGATACTGACCTGTTGCCGGGTACTTTGGTGGATTCGATTCGGTTCCGCTCGATTAACCGCAAGGTAGTTTCCGAGGGCGGAGAGCCAGCTGCGGCTCGTCCGGAACTGATGGGGATTACCAAGGCATCGCTGGCTACCGATTCTTGGTTGTCGGCAGCTTCCTTCCAGGAGACTACGAAGGTGCTAACTGATGCCGCGATGGCGGCGAAGAAGGATCCGCTGGTAGGCCTGAAGGAGAACGTGATTATCGGTAAGCTGATTCCGGCTGGTACCGGTCTGTCGATGTTCCGTGATGCCAGTGTGGAGCCTACTGAGGAAGCGATGGCCAAGATGGGTTGGTCTGCTGATGACTTTAAGATTCCCGATATTGATGACGACTTTTTGGCGGGCATTAATTTCGAAGACTCTTTTGGTCTGAATCTCTAATCTAAATAGTTGAGTTCCTTCCGGGGGCTTGCCTAGCGTATTGAGCTAGGCAAGCCCCCGCCGCTTTTAGCTGGGGGTTTAGAGTATAAAACTAGACCAACAGCCAGTTATGGCCAAGTTCTCAACAAAAATGAGATTATCACCTTGCTTTAATCTTACCGATTGGTAAGATTTCAGTATGAGTATGAGTCGAAAAAAGAACATTTTGGTAGCCACCTTAACGATGGTGGGTCTGGCACTGGGGGGACTATTTGCAGTCTCGGGGAGCCAGAACGTGCAGGCGGCGGACCGCACTCCTACGGTACGCGAATGCCGGGTAATGCATAATCAGGTGGCAAAGGGACAGCCGATCAGCAATCTGGATACCTTTTTGATTGGGGCTACCAGCGCCGATTCTTATACTTTGTCGCTGTATTTGGGTAACACAAAGTTCCGGCCGGCGATTGAGGCGGCCACCAAGATGTGGACCGAACGTAGCGGTGGGAAAATCAAGTTTAAATACGTGGACTCGATGGCTGATCGCCCAGTGCGGGTAATTGACTCTCCCTATTCTGAAGGCAAGGCGATTGGTACCGCTTATGCCGCGCAGCGGCTGCTGTATCTGCGTTTAGATCGCAGCGGTTGGCTTACCCAGGTGTCTACGGTTGCCCATGAGCTGGGGCATCTTTTGGGGGTTGACCATACTTGTAAGGGTGATTTAATGGCTGCCGGCATGGCGGGAGTTAAAGACTTCAATAACCCGATTAGTGATGCTGACGTTGCCTTGGCATTGCAGGGTTTGGAAAAGCATCTCGGATACCCGGCGGGATCGGAACCGGCTGAACCGACACCGGATCCCACTACGGAGGCACCTCAGCCCAGCGAGGATCCGACAACTCCGGTTCCCGAGCCGACTGCGGATCCAGATCCTAGTGAAACTGCTGAACCCAGCGAGGATCCGACTACCGCTGTTCCTGAGCCCAGCGAAGAGCCCAGCAGCGAACCTACGAGCGAACCGACTCAGCCGGAGGTTCCCAGTGAAACTGCGCAGCCAACCCCGGATCCAACTACTGAGGAACCCCAGCCAACTCCGGATCCGACTACTCCGGCTCCCGAGCCCACCACGGATCCGCAGCCGAGCGTAGAACCTACTACCCCGGAACCTACCTTTACGGAGGCTCCGCTTCCGGATGAGCCGCCTACTGCGGTACCAGAGCCGACTACCCAGCCGGATGAGCAAGGCGATGACTCCGATAGCTTTGTAGTGAAAGTGCGAGTCTTCTTCGTGCGAGTATTCTCTTGGTTCGGCGGATTCTTCCGCTCCATCTTCTCCTAGAGTTCTAGATATAAGTTGAGCCCGCCGGAAACCCGGCGGGCTCAACTTATATCATTAGCTAGCGTCTAAACTTCCTATCGCTAGTTTGTGCTCCCAGTTCGGCTTCAATCTCATGGGTGCCATCTTGGCGTAGCACCGTGAGTTTAACTTTGTCTCCCGGGTTGTACCAGCGTACATAGCCAGTCAGCGCCACTCCGGATCCCACCTGGAAGTCATCGATCTTGGTAATCAAATCGCCTTCCTTTAAGCCGGCGCGATCAGCGCCCGAGCCGCGAACTACCGTGGAAACCCGCGCTCCCATCCGGGACTCGCCCCCGATCTTGGCAACCGCGGTGTCAATCGTCACTCCCAACATCGCGTGAGTAACTTTTCCGGAAGTAATGATCTGGTCGGCAACGTTACGAACTAGATTCACCGGAATTGCGAAACCAATCCCAATCGAGCCCGCCTGACCGCCACTGGCGGATCCTAGGGAGGCAATCGAGGAAGTAATCCCAATAACCTTCCCGGAGGCATCGAAAAGGGGGCCGCCAGAGTTACCGGGGTTGATCGCGGCATCGACTTGGATAGCGTTAGTAACTACCTGCTGGCCAGCACCGGAACGGTCATTCAGGCCAGGAATCTGTATCCCCGAACCTTCTGATTCTGATGATTGGTTGACTACTACTGGACGGTCGAGGGCAGAAATAATTCCGGTAGTAACGGTGTTTTCTAGTCCTAGCGGAGAACCAATGGCCGCTACCGGCTGAGCTACCCGCAAACCGGTGGAACTACCGAGCGCTGCCATCTGTAAATCCTTGGGAGGACTCACGAACTCTAGTACCGCCAAATCGGTAGAAGCATCGGATCCTAGCACTTTCGCGTCATAGATTTTCCCGTTAAATAGCTCGATCTGTACTTTTGCGTTGCCCGAAATAGCAGAGGCTACTACGTGGTAGTTGGTAATCACGTGTCCGGCCTCATCAAAAATCACCCCGGATCCGGTCTCTCCAGAATTACCGGAAGCTACCTGGATAGCTACCACTGAGGGCTGGACTGCTTTAGCTACTGCCTCCCAGTTGGTGTTCTTGGCGCTGGCTTGGGTGACCGGAGCCTCGGTCGCCACTTTCACCGGAGATTTACCCAGAGAGGTAGTACGTGAACCCCAATCGGAAGGCAGCAGCCATACACACAGGGCAGCGGCTACCGCAATCGCGATAGTTGCCAGCCAGCCGGGGCCCCGCTTAGTTTTTTCTTTGCGTTTAGCCGGCATGGGGGATGGTTCCCAAGCGGGCTGTTCGGGGGGTAAAAATGATCCCTGGGGTGAGGGGGAGTAGGGGTAATCAGCGGTATCTGCCGCCGGTCGCCCGCCAAAGTCATTAGCGAAGGAACTGGTGGTTTGCGAGGGGGAGGACTCGTTAATCCCGAAGCTGTAAGGGGAGGAGCGATCCTCAGAAGCAGTCTGCCCAGGGGAGAAAGCCTGATCTGTTTGGGGACTGATCCCCCTGTACGAGGAGGTCGCCTCGCCGCTAACAGCTGGGGTGCCAGGTTGAATATCGGTGATCCTGCCGGTCAATTCGGGACGCGCCTCCTCGGCCTCGCTAGCGTAAAAGCTGCCGGCGTTCCCGGAATCCTGCGCCGGAAAACTGTCTCCGCTAGGTTCTGGGATTTCGCCGGGCCAGCCGGCGCTTTGCCAATCGTCCATTTCCCAGTCGTCAATCGGATTACTACCGTTTTGGGGTTGGGTCGAATCATTGCTATTAGTCATGAATCTCGATCTCCTCTTATCTATTGTGTCCCCATATTGACACCAGCAACTGTTCCCACTCTGGATGTTTTCTGGATGTTTTCTGGATGCCCAGCTATGTCCTATTTAGGTGCAGCAAGCTAAGTGTGGGCTGCCAGTGGTTTTAGCGGGGGCGCCGTTTCTTGCGGTTCTGCTGGCTGGGGCGAGATTATTTCGGTTTTTCCTCGCTCGTAATTATCCGGTCTTGGTCTTTTTGATTCTCGCGGGGATTCTCGAAATTATCATCCTGCAGCTGCTCGCGATACCAGGCTGGTGCCAAACGAGTACCTCGGGAAGGCGCAAATCCTAGCTGGCGATAGTAGGCGCGCAGCCAAGCTGGCCGCAGCCCCTGCGGATAATACAGGTTAGTTAACCCCCAAATAATCCCCACCAGTCCGATTAATGCACTGATTAGACAGATTGTCAGTAGCAGGTAGTTGACAGGTTTCGGGGTGGCGTTTGCGGGCAGGGTCGCTCCGATCGCCAAAAAGAATAACCCCAGTGCCGGTAGGAACACTAATACCCACCGTTCATCCATAATCAGGATGCCAGAGCGAGAAACATCTTTCTTTTTCTTCGGTATCCAAAAACGCGCCCTCGCACTGCCATGACGTATCCAGGCAGAACCGGCTAGCAGTAGCACTCCCATAACTAAGGCAACAATGTGATTCATGAAACTAGCCTAACCCGTTTGCCAGCTTCGCAAAGATTGCGCTCGAAATATGCCCCATGTCTTTACGTAACCAAAAATACGCAGAGCTTACCCGCGGCTGTCCGGTTTTACAGATATTGGCTAGCTAGCTGCACAGTATGGGGGCCGTAAGATCCTCCGAACAGGTTAGCGTGTACCGCCAACATGTGGATTTGATGCAAACCGATACGTTCTTGCCACCCCGAAGCTAGGGGAGAGACCAGGTTGTAGCCCTGATAGATCTCCTCCAGATAGGGCTGTCCGAATACTCCCAGCGCCGCCAAATCAGTCTCTGCATGTCCGCCGGAGGGAGCCGGGTCGATAAGTACCCCCACCACTGAAGGCAGGGCTTGATCGGGGGTAGCGCCTCGCCCTGCCAGGGCAGGAAAACGCTTTAAAGCTCCCGAGGGCGCCCACATTACGTTCCCGGTCCACAGGTCACCGTGGATCCTGGCGGCCTTAGTTTTTACGAGAGCCGGTTGGGGAACATCGAAGATTCCGTCCCGCAACCGCTCTGCCAGCCGCTCTAAAACTGCAGCTCCGGCCGGATCGATCGAACCATTATCGAGAGCGGGCGGCAGGTTCGGCATAATCCGGTGATCAGCGAAAAACTCACCCCAGTTTTGCCCGGCGTCCTCATAAATTAATTCTAGGCGGGAGCGACCCATGTAGCCGGGGCCCGAATAACCTAGAGGGGGCTGCCCGTACCAATCAGCTCCGCCCGCGTGGGTAATCGCTAGTGCTGCCCCGAATGCCCGCGCCGCCTCGCTGGTGATAGCGGTAGAGGGGATTAGTTCGGTGTCTAAAAACCCGCGACCAGAAGCCGCAACTCGCGCCACGTGCGCTCCGCCTTTATCCATGGGCTCCGCCAGCCACTTTAGCCCTAGTTCTTCAAGCTCCAGAGCTTCGGGATGGCGATTATCAACCTTGTGGTAAACCTGCTCACTCATACCCCCATTGTGCCAGCTGGCTACCATTGTGGGCTAGCTCGCCAGATTTGGCGAGAAATACGCCTGGCAGTCTAGGCTTAAAGCATGACTCCAGAAGAACTAAGTGCCCTAATCCGCCAGATTCTTGTCACCCAGGCAGCCGAGATCGGTTTAGACCCGGATGCTATCCCGGAAACCGTGAAAGTTGAGCGTCCCCGTTCACGCGATAATGGCGATTGGTCAACTAACGTGGCGATGCAGCTGGCAAAGAAAGCAGGTATGGCTCCGCGCGACCTCGCCGCCAAAATTACCGATCAACTTGACCAGGTAGCCGGCGTCTCGAAAACCGAGGTGGCCGGGCCGGGATTCGTAAATATCTGGCTGGGAGCCGCCGCAGCCGGGGCACTAGTTTCCACGATTTTGCAGGCCGGTAAAGACTATGGTCACTGTGACGCCTTGAGCGGGCAAAACATCAACGTGGAGTATGTATCCGCCAACCCCACCGGCCCCATCCATTTAGGGGGAGGACGCTGGGCAGCCGTCGGCGACACCCTCAGCCGGATCCTGGCGGCCAGCGGGGCAAAAGTTACTCGCGAATACTATTTCAATGACCACGGCGCCCAGATCACCCGCTTCGCCAAATCGCTTCTGGCGCGCTGGCAGGGCAAAGAGGTGCCCGAGGATGGTTACGGCGGGCAGTACGTCCTCGATATTGCCACTAAAGTGGCTGAGCGCGCTAAGGCAGAGGGCGTGCAACTAGCGGAACTGCCGGAAGCGCAGGCGGAAGAATACTTCCGGGAAGCCGGCACCACCTTGATGTTTGGCGAGATCAAAGATTGTTTACATGATTTCCGCGCCGATTTTGATGTTTTCTTTCACGAGGACGAGCTGCATACTTCCGGGGCAGTCACTGACGCGATCGAAGAGCTGCGTTCGCGTGGCGTAATCTATGAGCAAGACGGTGCTACCTGGCTAAAGTCCACTAAATATGGGGACGATAAAGACCGGGTGATATTGAAGTCCGATGGCGATCCCGCCTATTTTGCAGCCGATATTGCCTACTACCGGGACAAACAGCGCCGGGGAGCCACCCACGAAATCTTGATTCTGGGGGCTGACCACCACGGATACATCGACCGCATGTATGCCATGTGTGCGGCCTTCGGGGGTAACCCGGGGGAAAGCCTAGAGATCATTATCGGGCAGATGGTGAATCTGAAAGAAAACGGCGTGGAAGTAAAAATGTCGAAACGCGCCGGCACCGTAATTACCCTAGATGACCTGGTAGATGCGGTAGGAGTCGATGCTGCCCGCTATTCGTTGGTGCGAGTATCGATGGATTCCACTGTCGATATTGACCTCAATTTGCTGCGCTCCCACACCAATGAAAACCCGGTTTACTATGTGCAATATGCTCATGCCCGCACCTGCTCGGTGGGACGCAATGCCGATGAAGCCGGAGTGAAAGCCGCTGGCGAATATGAGGCCTCCGCGCTGTCTAGCCAAGCCGATAAGGATTTGCTCGGAGTTTTGGCGCAATACCCGGCAGAGCTCAAACTGGCCGCGGAAGAACGCGAACCCCATCGGATTCCGCGCTACTTGGAGAAACTGGCGGCCGGCTACCACACCTGGTACAACCAATGCCGGGTGATTCCCCGTTCCGGCGAGGAAATAACCGCCGCGCATGTGGCGCGCCGGCACCTGAATGAGGCCGTGCGGCAAGTGCTGGAAAATGGTTTGGATCTTTGCGGAGTGGTAGCTCCCGAGCGGATGTAATGGGAAGATAAGGGCATGGCAACCGTACCGACCACTAAGGCCGCGCGCGAAGAAGCGATTCGCGAAATCCTCAGCCAGCAGGAAGTCTCTAGCCAGTCGCAACTGCTGAGCCACCTGGGTGAACGGGGAATCCCCACCACCCAAGCCACCCTGTCGCGGGATCTTTTAGCATTACGTGCCACAAAAGTGCGCGCTAGCAGTGGGAAAACTATCTATATGCTGCCCGAACCCTATCCGGTGCGAGTGCGGCGAGGACAAGAAGACCCCGGTAATGAAAAGCTGGCTAAATGGTGCCAAGACCTGCTGGTATCGTCGGCAGTGGTACATAACCAGGTAGTGCTGCGCACCCCGGCGGCAGGAGCGCAGTTGCTGGCGGGCGCGATCGATATGGCCTGGTTTGATGCCGTGCTCGGCTGCATTGCTGGTGACGACACTATCTTGGTTATTTGCAAAACCGATGAGGACGCCCAGTCCCTAAACGAGCTGTTCATGCAGTTCGTCACCGATTAGTTTGCCGGTATTAGTCGCTTAAAAGTGCCGCGCAGGGGCGGATTTTGCCTCGCGCCCCGAAATCCGGAAAATGCTCTGGCATTTTCACGGATTTAGTGCCTCAAGGATTACAGAATTCTAGATTTCTCACCTGGTACCCGACTATAAAGGGATCTTTGTGGCTAGGAGTGTCTACCCTGCGGCATAAATCCGCCCCTGCACGCTCAGTACGTACCTTGCGAAAATCCCGCACAAGCTGTGCCCCTTGCGTGGGGGAGAAGTTTTATCCGAGCAGGCTAGGTGGGCGCAAAATTTGGAAAACGTCGCTACGTTTTCCAAATTATTGGGCAGGAGGAAAAACTTCTCCCCCGCGCCCACCCCTGCACGCTCATTGCGTATCTCGCGAGACTCCTGTTCTGCGTGTAACCCTTACGGATGCGATACCGGTACCAGCGAGCGTGGAGCCTAGGTTTTATCCGAGTGGGTGCGGTGGGCATAAGAATTTGGAAAACGTCGCTACCTTTTCCAAATTCTTGGGCGGGAGGAAAACCCAGACCCCACGCGGAGCTTTCCTCGGAGTGAGCCGGGGTGTGAATCATATTAAATAAGCTGTCGCTAATTTGGAGGCCTTATTGGCTCTGTCTTAAACTGGGGTAGTTGCTAAGGCAACGGCAAATGCGCTCGTGGCTCAACGGATAGAGCATCTGACTACGGATCAGAAGGTTGCAGGTTCGAATCCTGTCGAGCGCGCCAAACCCCGTCCTCGTTGTGATCCAGCGGTGACGGGGTTTTTCCAATTTCCTTTTGCTTGACTGTGATTATTGGGTGGTGATCTGGGGTATTAGCCCTAGATCAACAGCAGTGAGCTGTTCTTAACATTTTCGGGTTTTTGCCCAAGAATGTGTTGCATCACTCGAGGTCGCTGGGGGATACTTGCGTAAGTAAAAAAGTCTTTATGGATTGAAATTGTCGCGTCGAACAGCATTGGGGAAACATGAGGGATTATTCTGTTCTATTCCGTGGAAAGCTCGCGCAGAGCGTAGCTAAACTATTGGCTTTAGCCTTTGCAACCGCCTTAACCCTCACCATCGCGGGTTCGGTGAATGTTTCTCGTGCTTATGCCGCAGACGCTTTAGGGGATCAACAGGTTCAGCAAGTGCTAAACCAGGTTCTCGCTGACCTCCAGCAAGTTGATTTTCGCGATAAAGCCATCAGGGACAAACTTGCAAAGACCAACTTCACGGCAGCCGAGAAACTAAACAAAAAAGTTGCGATTTGGAAGGACAATAAAGATAAGTATCCTTCCCTTAACGATGTCCCGGAAGAGGTAGTGCTCCAGGCGCTACAAGAAGAGTACTTACTCGCTTCCGATATGGAGGGCGCATTTAACCAAATCAAAAAGGATTTACCAACAATCCTCCCGCTAATGATAAAAGCAGATTCCCAGGTAGCTGCTGCCGGGAAGAATAAAGACGTCGCCTACTATGTGAACGCGATTAAAAACGATACTGCTGGTTTCCTGATTGGCGCTGCCTATCTGCAACGTAACTATGGTTTCAACATAAAAGAGGGCGCGACGGTTGCCCGCCAGCTGATGACGGAAAATAATGCTTTCGGGAAGGAATACGCTCCTCTGGATCTAGTCAAAGCTATTGGGCAGCAGAGCGCTGACCAGCGCAAAATGTTGTCTACTCCTAAACTGTTTCAAGCTGTTTTAGGTGGGAAGATAGCTGACCAAACCGATTTAGGCGCTTTCCTAAATGACCAGGTGACTAAGACCGGTCAAAAACCTGCCGATTGGTTTTGGAAAACCTCTAAAGCAGTAATTTTTGAAAAGAAGTCAAAGGCAAACCCTACTGCTCCCTATCGGGTATTCGATAAGCTCAAGAGCGAAGCAAACGGTCAGGCGGAGCTACTTGCCCTATTGAACGTGTCAGAGAACTCTCTGTATGTGGTTTCGACAGTCGAGTCCATCATGTATGGTCTGACCGATACCTATGTAAATCGCGCGCTCAAAGATGCTGATCCCGATGCCTATCATGCAGAACTAGAAGCTTTTGAAAACAAGGTCGAATATGCTGCTGAACGCCAAGCCGACTATTTGGATTTTTGGTATCGCCTAGCAAAAGAGGATAAACGCGCCCAACTGGTAGGTAACCGCCGCGTATGGGACAACCAGCAGATTAAGAATCCGAATGAGAATTCTGCTGCAAAACGGTGGTCGCCTAAACAGGGTGTTGGGGTTGCCAGCGGAGTTAAAGAGTTTATGACACCGTTAGGCTACTATTTTACTTTCACGCAGGCAGATGGAGTGGCCGACATTAATAGCGGACAGATTCACTACTGGTTAGCCAATGGTCTAGATGATCGCGGGCTGACTACCTATGCTCACGAACACACGCACCAAATGGCGAATCAAGTTCATTTTGCGGGATATGGTCAGCGTTCCGGGGCGAGTGCCGAACTGATTACGAGGGGCGTGTTTGAGCCGTGGCATCAGAACGATCCCACTGATAAAGGGGCAAACTTTGACCTCAACCAGATTTTTGATCGCAGCGATCAAAACCCTTACGGCAATAAAACCCCTGACCGTTTCCAGACAGCCGATGATTTGAAAACCTATTACGGCAATCAGATGGATTTAATCTATACCCTAGATTTTCTAGAAGCTGAGGTAGCTTTATCCAAAGACGATGCCACCAAAGCAAAGCTGTTCAATAAAGCCACTTTGTCCGGCAGAGACGAAAAGTTTGACAATATCACTGTCGATGAGGCAAAAAATCTTAAAACAATCAATGATCTGGTAGATATGAACGCGGTTGCCTATCGACTCATGGTTGAGGGGCAAAAGGTAACCGGGACCGCTAAATATAACGGCTACTACGCGATTCCCCTATTTACTCCGATTTATGGAGCGCCCCATAATCCCAATGGGATGAGCGGAGATATCCATACTAAGCGCCTAAGCTGGGAAATGCTTGCGGCATACGGCTACTACGAGGGTATGGTTCCCTACCTGTCTAATCAGCTAAAACCAGGCAACGTTGCGCAAAATACTCAGTTTAGCGACGACGTGATTATTTCTAAGGTGAGTGGCGGTACTTACCCCACTATGGCGGCTTTCAAAAAAGCTCAATATGCCGAGCGGATCGCTAAGAAAGATAACCTAAAACCAATCACTATTAATTGGGAGGGAAAGACCCAGCAGATTACCACTTACGCTCAGCTCAAAGAGTTGATGGATGCTGCTGTGGAGGACGACCTTAAAAATAATATCCTGCAGCAATCGGGCTGGTACAGCAAACTGCCCACGCGAACAAAGGTGGAACAGTTAAAGAGCGCAATTTTCTTAGCGTATAAAACTAACACCAATCAGTTTGCTACCAACATCTATAAAGACGCGCCCAAGACCTACACGGTCACTTACCGCTTTAACGATTTCGACGCCCTCCCCGAGGACGTGCAAAAGCTGCTACCAACCCCGCAAACTGATATTGCTGCTGGTAGCACGGTGACCTTGGCTCAGCCAGGGAAGAAGCAAGTGGTCACCGATAAGGGGATCTATGACTTCAAGGGCTGGGAACCTAAGACCATCACGAACATAGCTAAAGATGAAACCGTCAATGGTACCTGGACTTTCACTGCCTATGTGACCCCGAAAGCCCCCAGCAGTCTAGATGAAGACTTTACTGAAGGCGGGAATGAATATATCGGCAGCTACACGTTACCTGAGGTAGAGGGCGTTGAATACCTGGTAGACGGGAAAGTAGTTACCGGAAAGGTAAATGTCAGTCCCAATCAGGCTGATGTGAACTCTCCGGTGACGGTTACCGTCACCGCCAGGGCAAAAGACGGTTATAGCCTTAAACCCTCCGCCACGTCCTCGTGGGAATTTACCTTTACCCGCGTGAGCGACAAAGAACGATACAACCCGTTCGTCGACCCGATTTCCCTGACAGTGGGAGATACGCTTCCGCTACCTAAAGATGTAGTTAAGTTCCCGGATACTCCCGGTCAGATGCCTACCGATTTAGATAAAGTGAAGTACGCATGGAAAGCGCCGACCCCCAGCACGGACACAGCCGGTAAAATCAAGGGAACCATCACTGTTACTTACGCTGATGGCAGCAGTGAAGAAATCACGGTGAAAGTGATAGTGAAGGCTGACGAGCAGCCAGGTACCGATCCTACTGAACCTGGTACGAAACCAGGTGAAGATACTCCGGGAGCCACCCCTAACCCTGGTACCGGTAAACCGGAAACTAAACCTGCGGGTGAGGACGCTTCCTCGCCTAGACCGGGTCAGAGCGCTCCGGCAACGGCAGGGAAGAAACCGGCATTATCTAATACCGGTTCTGTGGGGCTGGCCGCGTTAGTGCTTCTCGCTTCCCTCAGCACCGCTGGCGCATTCCTGATCAGCCGTAGAGGCAAATCTGCGCACAAACAGTAATTAGCTGCGCTGCGGGATTGGGGAGTTCATTCCTTAGGTGAAAGGTGAATTCCCCAATCCGAGTGGTTTTGGGTGGGGTCTACGGTGTCTAGGTAGTCAATAACTTGCTTTTTCGCGTCAGCTAGTTTTTCAACCTGAGTATATTGGTCAGGTGCTATTTCCAACTCCCAGCCGTTCTCCCATGGAGTTCCCTTAACGGAGATTTTCATGGTTACTCCTTGCTGTTGCTTGAAGAGCGTTGTTTGTCGCTCCCGGCGATAGTTGGTTAGTTCTGGCGATTACTGTTTTTATCTGACCTTTCGGCCAGACCTCGTGATCTCTTTTACCTGGTTGCGATCCCGTGGTGACCAGGTTTTCCAATTCCTTAAACAGGTTCCAATGCTGAAGTGTTAGAGCATTTTTATCCTCATTTTTTTCATATAATTTTTCTTAAAGCTTCCTTGCGCTCCGAAAAACCAGTGTCAGCAAATAGTATTTAGACTCGGAGCCTTCTTCACCTGATTCGTCTGCGAACACACTAATCTCAAGCATGATTGCTCCGGTATTAAGGAAATGCCGGGGGACAACCCCCGGCTCCTGGAAGCCCTCCCTGGGAAAGACCACTTTCATCATCCGTTAAAGGTGTTGGTATTTGCAAGTGCAACCTCACTTTTCTAATTGTTACATTGCGGGTTGAAGACTTCTACAAATGCTAATTAACCCTGTTCCTACCAGGAATATCCAAAGTCAATATCTACTGGTAGAGCGGTAAAATGTATTTCACTGGGTTCGAGGTAAGGAATAACCCGCCAGCCGTACTCCCCTCTATTTTTGAGGGGTATTCCAAAGATTGCGCATACTCGTCCTTTGAGTTTCCTAAAACTATCTTGGTTACTCGCGCGTTCTTGGTCTTCTTCGCGCAGCATTATGGACAGGTCGCTGTTCTCGAAACGGATGAACAGATTATTATGACTGGAAGGGTCTACTGCATTAACTTTTCCATAAAAGAATGCCAGTTCGTGTTGTTTAAACTCTTCTTTGGATTTGTTTTTGCCATTTACTTTGATGATTGGACAGATTCTCCCTTGATGGATAACAGTTTCGTCGGGGGCAGGTAGGTGCAGTTGTCTTTTTAGGAGCTCAAGTTGACCTATTGGAACCGTTCCGGAAGGTTCTCCACTAGGACCCCCATAAGAGACCCCAGTATTCCTGCTAGTATTTTCACCTGTTCTTGAAACGGTTTGGTTTCGAGTTTTGCAAGGCGACTTGCCAGGAAGTATCAGCTCCAACGGATTGTTCCCATCATTCTTGTACCAGGTGTCGCAGCTGTTGTCTCCCTCTTTCCCTAAAAAGCGCGGAGCTAATCCGTAGAATCCCATGCCTTGATCACAATCGTTCCCCTGTCCGGGAAAATGGGCAAAGTAGGGGGCTTTCTTGTTGGTCCGTTTATAGGATTTCGCTATCAACGTTTGATTACAGGGTTTGCCGCTTGGCAAGAATCCCATGCAGTGGATTTGTGGTTTTCCTTGGCTGCTCCATTCATCTGCTTTAATCACAATGTTGTCAGTGTTGTATGCCTTAAGCATATTATCGTCCCTCCGTGGGGTAGTTCCTTAAGGTAAGACGGTTTGCCTTGCCTGGCGGACGCGGGATTATCTTGTCGATGATCCCGCGTCTGCTACTTCCTATGTAGGGCGCGGCGGCTATGTCGTTAAAAAGCGTGTTATTACTGCAGGTAAGTGCAGTATTGGGGCTTTGGCTGCTATAAATTCAATGCCAGTGAAATAGCCTTTTACCTTTTCGCGGGTTGGCATTTGAGCTTGCGCGACCGGGGCGCTGGTTAGTGGGATAACTAGTCCTATTATTAGGACTAGTAGCGCAATGATTGCACTTCGTTTCTTAGTACCAGTGTTCACTGTTACTCCTTCTATCTACTTATAGATTCCAGGGATCGCGGCAAGGCACTGTTCCTTACTGGTTTGTGCCCCCGGCCAAATTGGCCGGGGGCACAGGTTTTTGTATCAATAAGGAGTTAGTGGAAACCCAGCGCGTTCCCGTATCTATAAAGAAGCCCCGGCAAACAAAAAGAAGCCAGGACGCAAGCATTACGCCCTGGCTCCCTGATAGAAACTACTAAATAACTACTTTTTACCAGTTATCCCAAACGTTTATGGGACACTTAAATTAACGCCACCCATTTATAACGTTGCCATATTCATTGCCCATAACGCACGGTTCTTTACCATCGTTTGCATGACTGTTAGCGTCATCTTTCGTTATGTACGATTCGTAGGGTTGGAGTTGATATCCGCTGCTGCCGCCCCGGTTTGATGCTGCGGCGCGGGTGCGGCGGGTTGCCATCCCTGGTTTGCTGGTGGCTGGTAGTTTTGCGGGGCTTGCTGGTTGTATCCGCCCCCGCTTTACGCGGCCGCGCCGACTTGCTTGGCAGATTGAGCCTGCTGGTTGCTACTTTCCTGCTTCGAGCTGGCTTCTTGCTTGGCCTTAGCCTCTTTTTGAGCTATGACTACAAAACGCGGGTTTACTTGAGATTTCACAAGCCTGGGTTGCCGGTTTCAAGGGGTCAATCACGGTTTCCCGTATGGGAATTCATATATTGTCGCAGGTCGAGCCAGCATTGGTGCTGGTTTAATAGAAAGCGGCACGTCTGCCCCCTTAACGTGGTCGGGCACGCTCAGGGTAGTGCAAATAGCGGCAGCGAATAAGCCAGCACACCGATACCAAAAGGTAAAAGAAGATCGACTATTGGCCGGTATGGGCGTAATGCCAAAACAGGCTGAGCAATGGATGCGGCTAGTAGTCGGTGCGCGCGGTGCGGGAAGTAAAATACTGGTTCCCGATGGTCCCGAAAAAGCAACCGGGCTTGCCACCTGGCTAGGACAGGTTCGAGCAGCATAACGCACGTGTGAGGGAAGTCATAGCACTGGTGTTATCAGGGTGTCATAGTGACACCCTGGTACTTCGGCTTGAGTGCGATAGGTCACAGTAAAGCTCGTGAGTTTTCACCCTTGCTATGGGTGCTTGCTGCTGCCGGTAAATCTTAATAGTTATGACCAAGAAAATATGTAGCCTAACTAGTGGCATGAATGCACCGAACCCCGAAAGCGCACTGAACCCCGAAAGTTGGACGGCTTTTTTGTTCAGTTTTCAGGGTTAAGGGCGGGGCGATCGTGCTGCAGGTTGTCCCCGCGCAGCATCCCGTGTAGGGGGTATTTCTGACCCGTAACGGTCGGCATATTTGGTGGGCTAAGTGCCAGGCCAGATCGTGCCGTTAAGGGCGCTTACTAGAGTTGGTGCTGTTTCCCGGTGACTGGACATATGGCGGGATCGAAGCGTTCGGTTTTTCCCCAGCAATCCACCATGGTTTTTGTTAGCGGGTAGGTGTAGGCAAGCATTCGGGCGAGGACGACAATGCTGACTTTATCTGCGCCGCTCTGGCGTGCTTGTATCGCAAGGCCTTGGGCATTGTGGCCTTGCACCCAAGTGTCCTCAACGATTACAACGTGGCCTGATAGAGAGCCGTTAATAGCGAAGTCGTTAGGGTTAGTCTCTTGTGCTCTCTCCTGCCGTGGTGATCCTACAAATCTCGCGGATAATAGCGCTGGCTCGGAAAGGCCGGCTACTGGTTTGAAAAGTAGCTTTGCGATATTGGGCAAAGGATGACCGGCTCGGTTCCGACCAGACGGCACTGCGATTACACTATTAACCGGTTGTCCGATCTTGTTTTCTAAGCATTTTTGGTGATGCAATCGGAAAAGGTACAGCAGCGCCTTGAGGCGTTGCTGAGCAACGATTGAAGGCCGTCTAGATTTATATTGGTGCAAGTCTAAATAAAACTGTTGCAAATCCTGGTAGTCGCGTACCGCGTCGCTTAATGGGACAACAATATCGGCCAACTCATCCCCGAATTGTTTAGCTCTCTCATTACATGGGTAGCAGCGTGAATACTCTGGTTCGACCGGGCCGCAGCAGACCGAGCACATCCGTACTTGTGGAATTAATTCACTTTCGGGGAAGGTGGATTCTCTCCGGACGGTTCTAGCATGGAGGCCAATAAGAGTCAGTAGCCGCTGATCGAGAGTTTGAGTAACCATAAGGTTCCTACAATAAGGCAAGGTCAGAAATGGTGATGTTAGCCATTTCTATTGCGAGGGAGACCGATTCCTCGGCGCTGTCGGCAACGCGCGCTAGAACGTTGGGATCGTCAACGAGCTTGCGCGCCCAGGTAGTGTTCTCATATACAGCGCGAGAGACAACCAGCGGGCGGCCGTGAGCTGCAGCTTGCTTAGCTTGGTGTCGGGTTCCTGAGTTTTCTTTTGCTGAGACGATGATGGTGGCGCGCGCATATGCCGACATTACGGCATTACGCATCGGGAAGGAGTACTTCTTCGGGGAAGTGCCCGGCCAGAACTGCGAAATAACTAACCCTCGATGTTCGATTGCGTGTTGAAGCCCACGATTCTTAGGGGGATAGTAATAATCGATGCCGTTACCGATTACCGCAACCGTTCGCCCGCCAAGTTTCAAGGTTTCTGAATGTGCGGCAGTGTCTATTCCCTCGGCCAGGCCGCTAACAACAGTCCAGTTTTCTTTGACAATGAGGTGTGCGATTTGTGTTGCTGCCTCGATTGCGGCTTGACCGGCTTTCCGTGAGCCAACGATGCATATGCCATTATCCGGCTGGGCTAGTTTGCCGCGTACAAAAATCACGGGGGGAAAGTCGTGAACCTCACGCAGTTGCTGGGGGTAATCACTGTCTAGCCAAGATAGCGGGCGTTCGCCACTGGTGATCCACTTATCGGTATCGCTGACAGCCCTATCGTAGATAAGCTCAGAATTAGGATCTTCGGCAAGAATTAGGCTCGGAGAATCACCATCTATTAATCGTTGTCTTAATGCCATCTGCGAAGTTTGGAAGGATCCATAACGTAGGAGAGCTACCAAGGCGACAAGTTCCTCAGAAATGGACATCCAATCACCTACCCCTCCTTATCCCAATGTTATCAAGGCGTTAGCACACCGTCTCAACTTAGAGGGTAGGTATCCAGATTTCGATAAACGAATTTCGGGCTGATAAATTAATCTGCAATCGGGCGCACTAGGGTGCACAAAACATAATCTAAACACCCTGGAGCCTTTTAGTCCCAAATGGTGATTATGTTCAGTTAACTATATTGTGTATTGAAATTACATTAACTGGAATTTTAAAGATCTTCTTCATCTTGAATATCAGCATTTTGTTGCCGAAGATTATTCACGTGAAGTGGATCGTTGAGATTATCTGGCGGTTGGAGTACACATTCGCGAATTCCGTCAATGTGTTCGCTTAACGAATCGGTTATTTTTGCCCACATTGGATCGAGGATGAAATCAATCCCGGCTCGACGTGCATATTTTGCTGCCGGTACGAAGTCGGAATCTCCAGAAATCATCACAATTTGGTTCACTAGGTTTCGTTCAGCGAGGGTTGAAATATCTAAACCAAGCCGCATATCAACGCCTTTTTGTGTAATGTCAAGATGGAAATCGTTTTCACATAAATCTTGGAGCTTGATTGTTCCGGCTAGAAGTTTTTTTAGTGGATCTTGCTTTAGAACATAGCCTTGCTGTGTCTCTAGTTCTTCCCCTCGGCGTAGCGCGACTTTTCTTTTCTTGAGCAGATGTTTAAAGAACTCGTTCGTCCACTTGAATTGATCGCTCTTCGCTAGATTAATCTGCTGCTGTAGCAAGGGGTGATACAGGACTTTTTCTGATGGCGGACAATCGTAGTAGAAAATTCGATACAAGCTGGATTGGGATTTTATTATGTGCCTTCGGCAATATTCGAGTAATTCATCGGCTCTTTGTTTGGAGGTTTTATCACCGAACAGGGCGTAGGAACGTTTTCTGTAGAAACCACCGTCTATGAGGATAGCGGTGACGATGGGACGGCGCGCAATCTGAGGCTTGCTTGGTTTTGGCTCGATATTTCTCCGGCTTCGAGTGTTCATGGTTTTCCTTTTGTATGTTGAAATAAAGCTCTGGTCATCGGCGTCATCCTTATAAGCGGAGCGTCAACGGCCAGAGCATCTGGTAGATATTTTATGGCCATTTTTGGTTGAGGTCAACCACGCGGCGTACCTTACATATTTTGAGCGCGAAAGTTTTTCGGTGCCTCATTTAGTTTGAGCGCGCCAAACCCCGTCCTCGTTGCGATCCAGCGGTGACGGGGTTTTTCAATTCCTAAAGCACGCCCCAAGCCTGCTTTGATAAATAAAAACACCATAAACAATAAATTAAATCTCTTGGCTTTTTATTTATTTATTCATAAAATAGTTTAGAGAAAGGGGTGGATACAGATGGCAACTAACACCGTTAATGTCAATTTCAAACTTAAGGCAGACGATAAACGTCTGATGGAAAGCGCCTGCCGGGAACTTGGGTTGTCCATGAGTGCGGCGTTCACAATTTTTGCAAAAAAAGTTGGTCGTGAGCGCCGGATACCGTTTGAGGTCTCGGCTGACCCCTTTTACTCTGAAGAGAATCTTTCCCGTCTCAAGAAGGCGATTGACGAGGTCGAAGCCGGCAGGAAACAGCTGGTTCCGCATGATCTGATTGAACAATAAAATCATGCGAATTGTGTGGAGCGAGGAGGGCTGGGATGACTACCTTACCTGGCAGGCTCGCGCAAATGGTTGCAGTTGAGGACGACCAAGGTAGGTGGCGAATATTTCATGCTATGACCCCGCCTACCAAAGCCTTTCTTAAAGAACTAGGGATGTAAGGAACAATGATGAGCGATTTTACTGCCATAGATGGCAAAAGAATCACCGATGAGAAGCTAGCGGCCTGGGAACAGGAATACGCACAAGGTACGTTCCCGGAGGGCGAAAAGAATCTGAGCCAGGTCATCCACGGCTCGCCGCGCTCTTTAAGCGGAGAGGGAAGTGAAACTCTATCGGTAAAAATACCGGTAGCCATGAAAAGAGCGCTGATCGCAACCGCGAAAAGACAGCAACTAACTACCAGTGAACTGGTGCGTATCACGCTAGCCAAATCACTTGCCCAAGCATAATGCTCATCCCTGTCGCGACTAATGTTGCTTGTCCAGAATCTCGGATAAACGAATTTTTACGGCTTCATCGGCACTGAGGGATTGTTCTGCCACCTGACGCACTAGGTCGCGGGTTCTAGGGTCAGTTACCGGCATGTCGGCAAGATTCATCGCAACGTCAGCGAATGCTATCGCAGCTTCTGCCGGGTTAGAGCAGTTCGCGACCTCAGTGTAGGGGGTTAGCTGATCTTCCTGGCCGTATTCGTGCTGGGTCTCTCGGTCTTGTGGGTACATTTGTAATATCCCTTCTCTAGTGAGGGCGGGAAGTCTAATTCCCGCGCGAGCGGGCAGCCCTAACGAACCCCGCCGAAGTTGCTTAGGGGCCAGACGATTAGCATGGCTTTACCAACAACCTGATCTTCGGAGACGGTACCGATGGCTTTGGTGCGGGAATCTAGGGAAATGGAGCGGTGATCGCCCAGCACGAAGTAACGATGTTCGGGAACTTGGTAAGGGAATTTAATATCGGTTTTCCCGATTTTGCTGCCCTTGACATAGTTTTCCCGCAGGGGCTTCTTGTTGACCACGATAGTGCCGTCCTCGCGCATATCTATCCAGTCACCGGGTTGCCCGATTACCCGTTTCAGCAGCACCTTGTTGTTGTAGTAAAAAGCGATAATATCTCCGCTTTGGAAGCTGGAGTGGCGACTGGCGACCACCAAATCCCCATCTCGCAGGGTAGGGGTCATGGATTCACCCCGGATTTGCAGCACCGACATAAAGAAAGTCGCGACCAGAATCCCGACTGCGCTCACGACTATGATCACTTCCGCTATCCGCACCAGCAACCGAAAGGCGGGGCGGGCATGCAGCTTTTCCCATTGGGTTTTTATTTTAGAGGTGGCGTTGGCGATTTTTTCGCTCTGACCCAGGTTTGCAGCAGTCGACTTAGCCTCAGTCTGCGGGGAGGCTTTATCTTCCTGAGGAGGACGAGGGGCGGGCGATAACTCCTTTTCCTCGCTATTTTCCTGCCCCTTCCGGCTATGATTCACCGCCGCAGTCTCGCTATCTGAGAGCTTGCGGGGATCCTCCTTAAGAGCGCGACGCGGCTCAAAATGCCGGGGCTTAGCTGGGGGTTCTGCCTCTATCAGCGGCTCTCTTTGATTCTCCTCTGGGTTCTCGGTCGGGATTTTAAGGTAGGAGGAAACGATGTCGCTAGTTTCGCTACGTTTCCGGCGTTCAGAGCGTTTTGGCAGGCCAGAAGCGGGTTGAAAATCGCCCATTAAATACCTCCGCTTGCTTTGCTGCCTCTTAGTGTACTGTAACGTTTATTTCTGTAATGGTATGGCATCTTTACTGCTGCCCCTTCTAAGCTCCCCTAAAACCTAAGCATTTCAGGCTGCTGAGGGCAGGAATTTCTTAGTTTACAGCCTGACAGTTACTTGCAAGAGTTGATTCGTGTTCAGCGCAGCCTGGCAGATTGCGGGAGGCACGCAAATGGGACTTCGGTTCCTATGCGAAAAAAATATTAAACTGATACCATGTTCATGTTGCTTTAATTTAAGAGGGTTAATGCAGCTGTGTCCCTGTTTGAAAATTTTAAGTGCAGAAAGCACGGGAAGTGAGGAATAATGGGCACTCCTATTAGAAATTATTCACGTGGGGGGGGGTTCAGTAGACTTTTTGCTGGCCTCTTCCTGCTACTGGGCATGATTGCAGCGTTGTCGCTGTCCTTTGCTCAGTTAGCGTCGGCATCTCCTCTGCGTCCTGCCGGCAAAAACCTTGATAAGACCTGCGCCCCGGAAATTACTATTACCGCACAAGAAGGCGACCATACTTACGGCGCTTATCAACTATTTGATGGTAATGTTTCGGGCGGAAAACTAACCGATATTAAATGGGGCACCGGGATTGATTCCGCTGCCCTGCTGGCTGAGCTAAAAACCAGCACCATTGACGAGCTGAAGGCGGTAACTACTGCTCCGCAGTTAGCAGAGAAGCTATCGAAGCTGGAGAGCTCCAAGGTTATCGCGTTCTCCAAGATCGCCACGAAGCATGTTACGGGGACTGCAAAAACCTTTACCAAATCTGGTGAGGCTGCTCCATTCTCCTACAAAGCAACCTTGGGCGAAGCTGATCACGGCTACTACCTGGTGAAAGATACCGATAATAAGGCTGCAGCGCTCACTTCCCCGATTCTGAAGGTCGCGGGTTGTACTGTCAACGTTGAGGCTAAGGGCTCGGTTCCTACTTCTACTAAGAAGATTAAGGAAGACTCCACTGATCAATGGGGCGATACCGCTGATCTCGATGTGGGACAGGAAGCTCCCTTCAAACTGACCGGTACTATGCCCAGCAACATTGCGGACTTCACTACCTATAAATATGGTTTCAAAGACTTCATTTCTAAGGGCTTTACTTTGCGGGAGGGCTTTGACGCTACAGATCTCACCGTAAAAATCGGAGATAAAAAAATAACTCCGGATACGGTAAACGTCACTGATATCACCGATGATACCCACGGCGCTGAATACAACGGCGGTAAGCAGATCGAAATTATGTTCACCGATCTGAAAGCCACAGCGAAAGCCGCGGGTGTTGACCTAACCGCAAGCTCGGAAGTCACCGTGGAATACACCGCGAAGGTTAACGAACAGGCCGTGATTGGTGGTAAGGGTAACCCCAACAAGTCCCTGGTTGTTTATCAAAAGGACGTTACCGATGGTGATGGCTTGGGAGAAACCCCGGAAGACGAAGTTTGGGCTTTCACCTACCAGCTGGATACCACCAAGGTTGACTCTGCTAATCCCGAAACCAAGCTAAAGGATGCGCAGTTCCGTCTGTACAACTCCGACAAGACCAAGAGCGCCGAGATCAAGGATAACAAGATTGTTAAGTGGGTTGACGGCGACGCGGGCACGGTAATCACCACCCCCGAAGGTGGCGTCTTCAATATCGCTGGTCTGGATGCCGACACCTACTACTTGAAAGAGATCAAGGCTCCTGCGGGCTACAACCTGCCGACAGGGGACGATGCCTACTTCAAGTTCGTTATCGCTGCCAACCTGACCGTGGGCGATGATGGTAAAGGCAAGATCGAGTCCCTGACTATCACCCCCGGTAAAGGACAGGCTGCCGATGGTGATATTCCCAACGGTAAAGTCGAGATGAACATTACTAACACCTCCGGTTCCACTCTGCCTGAAACCGGCGGTATCGGTACTGCCATCTTTACGGTAGTTGGTTTGCTAGTTATGGCCGGCGCGGCAGGCGCATTCGTCTGGCGGCGCAAGCAAAACAGCTAAATAGCATAATCATCCGATCATGAAGGCAAGCATGGTCGTGTGACCAGAGATTTTTTCTCTGGTCACACGACCACCGCCAATTCCATTTTTTAGTGCGTAACCCATCCAAGGCTCCCCGGCAGGGCTAGGAAAGGAAAAATAAGTGCAACCGCTTCCGGTAGATCAGCAAGTGGCTTCGGCCGCTGATGACCTGGATCAACGGCACCTAAAATCCGATTCTGACCCCAAAGAACAGAACCTGGATGAGCAGGGAACTTCGCGCCGCCAGGACTCGGCCTCCGCAGCTGGACAATCAACCAGTGCGCCGGCGGCTAAGCGGTCACGAATCCCCGATCTTGCCTTCATAGCGGTATTCGTAGGCGGCATGTTGGTGTTCTTCTATCCCACTATCAGTAACTACTGGAACACCCTGCAACAAGGCCGCGCGATTGCGGAATACACCCAAACCGTAAATAAGATGCGCCCCGGAGAACTCCAGCAGACCTGGGATGAGGCCGAAGCCTATAACCGGGAACTGCTGTCCAACCCGGCGCGCTACCATCTGTCCCATTCGCAAATGCAGCGATACCTCTCCTTACTTGATATCGGGAAAACCGGGATGATGGGTCATATCGAAATCGAAAAACTAGGGGTAGATCTACCCATCTACCACACCACCGAAGACTCGGTACTGCAGGTAGGGGCAGGGCATGTGCCCGGCAGTTCGCTACCTACCGGCGGGGCAGGCACCCACACGATTTTGTCTGGGCACCGGGGTCTGCCCAGCGCCAAACTATTTACCAATCTTGACGAGCTAGAGGAGGGCGATCGTTTCGTGTTACACGTACTAGATCGCGACCTGGCTTATCAAGTTGACCAAATCCGGGTAGTCGAACCTAAAGAACTATCGAATCTAAAAATTATTCCTGGGCAAGACTACGCGACTTTAGTAACCTGCACGCCCTATGCGATTAATACCCACCGGCTACTTGTTCGCGGTCACCGGGTTCCCTATGGAGGGGACGCCGGCTATGTGGCTGCCGATGCGGTCGCTATGGATCCGGTGATGGTTTCGCTAGCCATCTCGGTGCCGGTGTTAGGAATCATTGTGGCGATCACCGTGACGCATCTGCGTCGTCGCCGAAATCAAGCGGGAGGAAAGACGGAAGCACTATGAGCAAAGCAATTAGTTTCAACCGCTTATTAGGGACGCTGGCCGCAGCAGTTTTGGCCACGCTGCTGGGAATCGGGATGCTCGCTCCCGCCGCCGCGCACGCTGCACCCCCGGCTGACCCCTCAGGCACTGGTGGCGAAACCAGTGCATCCTCCGGCACTACCTCTCTGGATTTAGTAAATCTAGAAAAGATTGATCAAAACGCGAAAGGCACTATCACTCTCGATTTTCACTACGAGGGCGCGCCTTTAGCGGGGGTGAAAGTCTCCGCCTATCGGATAGCGCAGGCGAAGCGGCATTTCCCTGCACTGCCGGCCTATCAGCAGTATTTACAAGCATTAAAGTGGAATGACTTCCAAGATAAAAGCGGGGCGATTCCCGCGGGCAGCGTTGACGCCAGTAAATGGGCGGACTTCGCGGGCAACCTCGCTAACCATATCCAGGCCGATCAGGTAGCGCCAGAGGCGACGGCGACCTCGGATAGCAATGGGAAAGCGACCTTTAATAACCTGAAGGTAGGGGTGTATCTGCTGCTGACTGATCCCTTTACCAGTACGGCTGCCAGCGGGCAAACCTATGTTTTTAATCCCTCGCTAGTTACTGTGCCGAGCCTAGTTGACGGAAAACTGCAATACGGCGTAAACGCAGTGGCGAAGCTAGAAAAAGTGCTTCCCAAGCCGGCGCAATACCAGGTGGTTAAACACTGGCAGGACGGCGGAAACCAAACCGCGCGTCCTAGGGCAGTAAAAATTCAGATTCTACGGGACGAAAAACTATTCCAAACCATCGAGTTAAACAGCGCAAATAACTGGACCTACCGTTGGGAGGACAGTGAGGGACACCGTTGGGCAGTAGCCGAACAGCTGGACAACAGCCCCTACACGGTTAGCTACGAAAAGGTTGGCCAGGCTTTCACCGTGACTAATACTTTAGTTCCCAAGAATCCCCCCAAGCGTCCTCCGTTATCAAGGACGGGCGCGAATCTAAATTACTTATGGCTAGCCCCCGTGCTGATGGTTTTAGGGGCAGGCGGGATTGCTGCGCGGCGCCGGCAAGTAGCGACGGCAGGCAGCAGTGATTTCAAATCGGAAAGCGCGACCAACTCTAGGCAAAACCGCGCAGATAGGGAGGCGAAATAGTGTTTAATCAACTCTATAAAGACCGCACTCGGCTGCTAGCTATCCTGGCGGCGCTTTCTTTCCTGGTAACCACGCTGCTTCTGGCGATTCCTTCCTACTCTTTAGGGATTAAAGAGGCCAATAATCTGGGGGCAACTAATGTTTCGCGGCCGATGCGGGCGCCAACCTCCTGCCAGGTTGAACCCGGTACGGTAACTACTGAACTGTTAAAAGCCGGCGATGGACAGGTAGCGATAGTAAATCCCCAGCCCGGGACCGAAAATCCCGAGACTGAAAAGGCCGAGGCGATTAACAAGGGCAATATTAGCCAGCGTTGGACCGGGGAAGCCTTTAGCCAAAACATCGGGATCTCCAACACGGCAGCCGCTAAAGCGAAAGTTTATCGGGTATATTTCCGCTTTACCGACAAAACTCCTGCCGCTCCCGGCTATGTTTTAGGTGGGAAGGCCTCCGCCAAACTGGAGGCAGGAAAGACCTACTATCAGGCGGAGGGAAATAAGAACCCCTACACCTTTAACCAGGTACAAGATAGTACCGGTAAAGATATTCCCGGCTACTATTACATCGAGATTGCCGGTTCCGATATCGGGGATGCTTTCTTACTTCCGGTGAAAGCCAAGCATGATTCTCCCACTTCCGCCGGTGGGGATCTGAAAGTTTGGATCGAGGAACTTACTCCCGAGGATAAAGCAGCACTGGGCAAGAAAGGCCAAGAACCCAGCTGCCAGGTACAGGAAAGTACTTGGGATACTATTCGGCAAAAATATGAAGCTAAGAAAGAGCTGCTCAACAAAGACCCGCTTGATTGGTTGGATAAACCGATACCAGACGTGGTTTGGGGATCGGCGACTGACCCCAGTATTGCCTATGACCAGCAAAGCGGAAACTATTATATTAAGAACCTGCGTTACACTTTCCGCAATACCCCGGTAACCACCGAGGGAATGCCCAAAGCCAAAGTTGGTCAGGATCCCGCTGTTGATTCTACCTATGTAGATACTTTTACCCTGCCCGAAGGGGTGGAGTTTAACCCCGAATACCTAAAGAAGGTGGGGAACACTGGCTCAATTCGCGATTGGTATACCCAGATCCCAGGGTGGACAATCAGACCAGGGGACAAAGATAGCAACGGCCAATATATAACCTTAAATATTGATAATAATGGTGAAACAGTCCCGTTATTCGCCCTGCGCGGTTCCAATATTTACCTAAGTTCCCTTAGTTACCAGTTCGATCCTGCGAAGCGCACTCTAAAAATTACCTACGATGTGGGGGCAAGACAGAATAAACCAAATCTGGTTGATCGAAATGTAAAAATTCGGTTTGGTGACAACTTCTTGCTGGTGAAGGATCCAAAGCCGAATCAAACCTACAATTTGCACAATGAGTTTGCGGCAACCACCGAGTACACCCACACTGATCGCGCTTCATCTAAGGCAGCAGTCACCAACCCGGTGACCATGCAAGGCCCGGTTCCCGAGGTAACTAAGACCCACGAAGGCGGAAAAGGGCAAAGCTTCTATCGGGGCGACCCCATTGACTTTACGATTACTGCCACTAACAAGGGATCTGGCCCCTGGAAGATTAAAGAAGGTAAGGATGACGAAGGCATTATTGCCGATCACCTGCCCGAAGCCTACTACCTTGCCCCCGCGCAAATGGCCAAAATGTTTAGTGAGGACGGCGACGGCCTCACGATTAACATCACCGGCGCCCAGATCTGTGAAAACTATGTACCCGCAAAACACACCACTACCAGCGGTAAAGAGGGTACGGGGCAGGTGCATCTAGATTGCGCTAAGGCTAAGCCCGCAGATTTGAAACTAGAGAAACAAGCCGATGGGAAGATAGCGATTACCCAGGCGGGAGCGACTAAGACAGTTGATAGCACTGCGGCCGCCTTGCAGGATGCCCTAAAAGACTTGATAGTAGTGCAAGCTACTCGCTATCAAGTGGCTTGGGAAGTACCGAACCACGTGATTTACGGTGGAGACAGCATTAAACACGTGGTAAGGGCGACCGTTAAAGATGACTTTATGGCCGGGAAAGATTTTACCGAGCAGCAAACCACTAACAAAGTGAATCTGAACGATCAAGACGTTCCAGATACGGTAACTACGGTCAACTCTTTCGAGGTTAAAAAAGCCGCCTATGTGAAAAATGAGAAGGTAGAACAAAACGGAAAGCCAATTCCAGTGGGAACCGTGGTTAAATATCAACTCTCCCTAGAACGTAAAGGCGGGAAAGCCGAATATAACGCCCTGCCCTTTACCGATAAGCTCTCGGGAGCGCAAGTACTGTTAGTGCCAGTTAAAGGGGATAACGCAACTAACCCGGATCTGCAAGGGCTGAAGAAATACAACTATGACGGACAAGATTATTACCTGTTAGATAAACCAGGGACTTATAAAAATGTTCATTTCAGTGCTACCGAAAAGGTAGGCGATTCCTCTTCAAGCAAAGACTTCATTGCCGACCGCATCGAAGTGAAGAAACTTGATAACGGGGCGGGTATCGCCACCTCGACCTATTGGTATATGGCCAGCCAAGATTTTGCCAACCCGTCTAAGGTTAGCGTGGACTACCTGACCCTCACCGATCCGGAAAAGACCGGATATACCAAGGTTAAAGACGGGCACCCCGATGCGCTAAATATTGGGGGAGTCGAGTCGCCGAAATACAGCATTACCGATAAGACCGAGATGAGTATCTCCAAGCTGGGGGCAGACAAGCGGATAGTCACCAAGCGGGGCGCTACTTTTGATGAAGACTCTTTACTAAGCCAAAGCCCCCTGAATGCCGGGAAGAAGGTTACCTATCGCCTGGCTCTGTCAGTGTTTGGGGATGATCCTTTTATAGTAACTGGCAAGGACATATATGATGCGCTGCCCCCCAGTTTGCCGGGTAAACCCTGGACCAAAGACCAGTTATCCCTGGAGATTCCAGAGGGGCAAAACGGGCTAAAGGTCACTGCCGGCGACCTCAAGAACTGGAAGATTACCGATACGAACCCGGCCGATGCCTCTTCCAGTGACACCCAGCAATACCTTGTTTGGGATCAGGATCTGCAACTGGAAGTATCCGGCTCGGTATATATGTATGTAACCTGGCAGCTACCTGAGGGAGCCGACTGGGATAACTATCGCAAGAAATACCAGTCAGACACCCTATTTAACACTTGGCATGTAAAGAATGACTCCTATTCGGTAAGCCACTACCTGGGCGGAAAAGCGGGAGCTACCCTGCAAAAAGGCGTAGCTGACACCGGGGTAGTTGCGAAAGAAACCTACAAGGTAGAAACCAAAACCATATATTCGTGGGGTGGCGAAGGTAGCAGCAGCTCAACAGAGGATTACACCGTGCTGCGACCAGATGACACCGCCAGCGGCAGGGTCGTATACTCGAACTCTGCGGAAGACGATCGTGCCAAGAACTATAGGTATGTGCGTTATTACAACGTTTTGCATAACGATGGCGAGTCGCGCCTGTATATTAATGACATTCAAGATATCTTGCCTAAAGGCTTCCATTTCATCGCCGGCATTGATGATCAATCAAATTTGAAAAATAATCAGTGCCACCAAGATGGAGATAAAAAGATCTGCACCACTCGTAACGATCCTAATACGGGTAAACCGGCACCAGAAGGGATCGGTATCCAGGTGGACAGCTGGGACGACACCTATTATGACGGTGTTTTTCCCGGGGATACTGCTCGCGGAGGCACGTTACCGGTACGGAAGATGTGGCGATCCAGTGCCGAAAACACTCCCGTGGATTTCCCGGGAGAAAAACCCAAAGTAGCCTCTTTACAGGCGATAGTAGATGCGCAAAACCCGCGCCATGTAACTTTCCGCCTGGATAACTCTAAGGCAGGTTCCAATCTGGGATATGACGCCGAGCGGGATAAATACTATTTGAACCCCGGGGAAACCGTAGGGTATAGCTACCTGGTAGCAGTCGGCGAAAAAATCAAAACTGAGGATTTAAGTCGTAACCAGATCGCTATGCCCTATGACAATCAGCAGGGGCAAAAAATACAAGTCAATCCCGACATTGAGATTACCTCAAAGCCCCTAGGGCAGGCACCAGCAAATGACGGGGATCGCCAGATAATTGACACCAACAACGCTAACCAAAAGGGTTTTGTTGGTGGAGACGATAATACCCAGTGGCTATCTTCCCAAGTGGATCTGACTCGCGGAGCAATCTTGCCGGGAGTTTCCAAGAAGTTAGTCGCTAAAAAGAACGCGGCTGGTACCACTACTAAAGATCCCAAGGCCGCCGGATACACGGATACTTTAACTTGGGAAGTAACCGCCCACAATGACGGAAAGCAACCGATCACCGACTATGTAATCAGCGACCGTCTGGATCCCAACTATGTCTTTACCGGGACAGTTACCTACGTTTCGCATCCTCCAAAGCAGGCAGACGGGGGCGGTTCACGCTACCAACTGCTCAAATTTGACGATGAGTCTTGGAAATATGACGCGAAGGGTAAACCGCAGAGCGTGACTGTAACATACAAGAATCCTGCTTATTTCAATAGCACGACCTCTTTGGAAGTTAATGGTCAGCCTTTGGCGGTGTTGGGGGGAAGAACCGTGTTCCACGTGTCCCTCACTTTAAACGAGGACAAGCTGCAGCTTAACGTGCGGGCTGTTCCCGGTACCGATGGGAAAAAGGCTCCCGGGCAGGGCTATGCAGTTCCAGGCAATCCCCTAATGCCAGAAGGCACCGCCACCTTGCAGCTTTCTAGCAAGAATCCGAAGCAAAACGGTGATTATCGGATGGTGTTCAACAACGCCTACGTGACTCCGATTGGCGAATCTTTCGATCAGCGCGCTCTCAAACATGGCTCTAACGCCACCCAAGATTTGGTGCTATCGACTACTACAGGTACGAACAAGAATAGTGCCGGACAGCCGGATTCTACGGTTAATCCCTATTATTGCTGGAAGAGTAATGATATTAGTTACGTGTGTGCTAGCGAGAACAAGACTAATCTCCCCAGCGTACAGGCTGACGCGTTTGTGCCGATTGCCCAAGATGCCTATACCTCCTCAATAAAGAGCGTAGAAGAAAAGGCGAAGCCGGATAACAAAGTTACTTCCACGGACGAGAAGAACTATATTTCGCTGCCCGGTCAAAGCTCATTATTCACCTATACCTTAGAGGTGAAGAACAATACGGATGACGCCATACCGCGTATCACCCTGATCGATAACCTGCCCCAGACTAACGATAACTACACCTTTACGGGTGCCCCCGAGCGGGGATCACAGTTTAAGGTAGGTTTTGCGGATGAGCCCAATCTGACGGTAGAGGTTAAGGACGCGAATGGAACCTGGACAGCAGTAGATCCCAGTAAATACACGGTGGAATACTCCGATAAAGCTATCGGGTTCACCGAAAAAGATTGGAACGGTAGTGCCACTAGCGATTGGGGAACTGAACGAAAGGCAAGTTCCCGTTCTCTGCGCGTTAATTTGAAGGACAGCACCGATATCCTCAAGGGAGGCGCCTCCCTGCGGGTACGCTTTGACGCCAAGATCGCCGGTGGGGCAAACCCCAAGCCGGGCGACATTGCCTGGAACACTTTCGGCTACAACTACCGTGCACCCGGAGCCGGAGACTTGGACTTAGAGGCCATCCCGCTCAAAGTTGGGGTGAAAGTACCAGCCGAAATGCAATTGCTAAAGCAGGTACAAGACGAAAATAAGGAACCGTTGAAACTAAGCAAGGCAACGGTATATAACTTCGTGGTCTACACCGGGGAAAAACTCACCCCCGAAGAAATGACCGAGAAAACCTTGATCGAAAACCTCAAGAAAGCTGGCCGCTCCTATATTGAGGTGAAGGTACCGGTAGCCAAAGGCGCCTCGTCCTCGGAAAAGATTTCCCTGACCTCCCTGGCAGGCAAACCCGCCAGTCGCTCGGGAACCTGGACGTGGAAGAACGGGGAACGCTACACCCTGGCGGAGCTTCCTCCCACCGACGGAACGAAGTTCTCTAAGTACCAGGTGGACGCGGGTAGCACTGAGAACCCGGTTGAGCACGAGGGAGAATATTCCTTCAGCTATAACTCTGGCGAAAACCTTACCGTTACCGGTATAAACATCCGCAGCAAGTGGGAAATTAACCTGTTTAAAGCGGATGGAGATAACTGCGGCGAAGATGGTGCCTGCACGAACGGGCTTGCTGGAGCGGTATTCGGGCTATATTCCCCGGATCAGTCTCAGCAGATCAGCGCCGACAAGCTGCAGGAGGCTGGCCTCGCAGGCCTAGCTGACAGTGATAAGACGGTAACGCAAGGGGAGAAGACCTATTACCTGTCGCGCGTAGTTAAGACTACTGACAACGGCAAAGTTGTGTTCCCGGACTTAAGTGAAGCGGAATACTTCGTAAAGGAACTGAAAACTCCCGACAACTACACCGCCACCTGGAACGGACAGCTATTCCAAAAGCCGGCTCCCGGCGTGGCTGGTGAACAGCCAGGCAGTGCCGAGCATCCGGTCACGGTCAAGAACTATCAGCCCTATGAGCTGCCGAAGGCGGGAGGCGTCGGTACCCTGCCCTTCACCCTGTTCGGCCTAATGATTTGTGGGGTAGCAGTCTATGGCTGGATGCGTTATCGCCGCCGCGGGTAAAACCCGCCGGGCTCGCTGGGTGCGGTGGATACAAGTCATATGTATCGCGCTGAGCTTGCTGCTGGTGGCGCTGCTGGGGTACTCCTGGTGGCAGGGGCGTACCGGTGATAGCGAAATAGATGGCCTCCTGATTAAAACCCAGGAGGTTATCCCCAGTTCCCGCCAGGTGGGAGTAATCGCTACCCAAACCCCGGAAAATGCGAAAGAATCCGGGGCGTCCTCGGGGAAAGCGGCTGGTAAGGGGCAGGGCGGTACTGCCGATACCTCTGCCCCGGACAGTGCCAGCCCCTACCTGGAGACGGCGAATCTGTCTGGGTATGAGGTCACCGGGATATTGCAGGTTAGTGACCTGAACCGCAGCTGGCCGATTATCGCTAGCGGCGATGCGGCTAAGACTGCGAAAATCCCGAGCATCTATGGGGGCAATCCCGCCAGCGGGGATCTGGTGATTGCCGATGGTGCCGACAACCAGCAGTTTTCAGGACTCAAAGATCTGCCAGACGGCTCCGAAGTAGTGTTTACCGATATTTCCGGACACGAATATCGCTACCAGCTAGCAACCGTAGAAACTGTTCCGAGCAGCAAGTTATCCGCAATTGCCCGCCACCGGGAAAGATGGGATGCCGCAATCATTACCCCCAACTTTTCAGGCCGCAGCCAAATAGTAATCCGCCTAGTAAAAGCCGAAAACAACTAGGCGACTGCGTACTCTGGGCGTAGCTTAGATAAGGATCAATCCGGACGCTACCTCGGTATGAGCTGGAAAATAAGGGGTGACTACTTGTAGTCATTTTGCTATGCTGGCGGAAGGAGGGGGGTAATAATGGTCGCTACTTCGGTTCGCATGAGCGATACGACTGCAGAAAAGCTTGATAAGTTATCGCGCCTAACTGGACGCTCAAAGTCGTATTATCTTCGTGAGGCTATTGAATCTTCCATCGACCAGTTGCTCTATGAGTACACCTTACTAAACGAAGTCGAAGAAATTCGCACCGGTAAAGCGAAAACTTACTCCCTTGAGGAAGTGAAGGCGGAACTTGGTCTGGAAGATTGAGCTCAGCGCCCGGGCTCGGAAAGCCCTCAAGAAATTAGACCGTAAGCCTGCGCGAGATATAGTGCGTGCCTTAGAGGAAATCGCGCAGTTACAAAACCCCCGCAGTCGAGGCAAAGCGCTAACGGGAAACCTCCAAGGATTATGGCGCTATCGGGTAGGAGATTATCGCGTTATCTGCGATATTCGCAGTAAGCAGCTAACTATATACGCGATCGACCTCGGGCACCGCCGAAATATTTACCAGCTCTAAGAGAAACCCAAGGTAGCGCAACCGCAAAAGCCCCGAGTGTCGTTGTATTGCGAGGGGCTGTGAGCAAACGCGAGACCCCCGTCCCTGCGGTATTTTTTATAGAAAAGGGAGGGACGCCGCCCGGACAGGTGAGGAAACTTACAGCATAAATAGGGGCGCGAACTTTCATTTGCCTGCACCTTTGCACTAAGCTGAAGGGGTTGCGTTCCGCCCTGGAAAGTCACGGCAGAGACCTGGTGACCTGCAAAAGCAGAGCATTTTGAGTCTGCCACTTTCGTGGCCAACTGGGGAGCCGGCCTCGCCGGGCAACAGGAAGAAACAACCTAAGGGGTGCATTGTGCCCAGTTTTAGGAGAACACGATGATTCAACAAGAGTCGCGACTGAAGGTCGCCGACAACACGGGCGCAAAGGAACTGCTTTGCATTCGCGTGTTGGGCGGCTCCGGGCGGCGTTTTGCAGGTATCGGTGACACTATTGTTGCCACTGTAAAAGACGCTATTCCCGGCGGCAATGTCAAGAAAGGCGAAGTTGTTAAAGCGGTAATCGTGCGCACTCGCAAAGAGCGTCGCCGCCAGGATGGTTCCTACATCCGCTTTGATGAAAACGCCGCAGTTATTTTGCAGCCTAGTGGAGAACCGCGTGGCACGCGTATCTTCGGCCCCATCGGCCGGGAACTGCGTGACAAGAAGTTCATGCGCATTATCTCTCTGGCTCCGGAGGTGCTGTAAATGGGAGCGAAAATAAAGAAAGGCGATCTGGTAGAGGTCATCGCTGGCCGCACCAGTGACGAAAAGAAACTGGCCAAGCGCAACGAGCGTCGCGCCGAAAAAGGCCTGCCCGCCCTCAAACCGGGGGACAAGGGCAAACAAGGTCGGGTACTAGAGGTATACCGCTCCAGTGACCGGGTATTGGTCGAGGGCGTAAACATTCGTACCCACCACTCTCGCCAAGGGCAAAACCAGCAGGGACAGGTAACCGGCGGTATCGAATACCGCGAGGCACCGATCCACGTTTCCAACGTGGCGCTGGTTGACCCCAAGACCAAGAAGCCTACGCGAGTTGGGTTCCGTGAGGAACAGGCAGAACGTGGCGGCCGTCTACGTACGGTTCGGGTGCGTTACGCGAAGCGTTCCGGGGAGGACATCTAATGGCAGAAGCAAAAACTGTGGCTCCGCGCCTAAAGGTGCGCTACCAGGAAGAAATCCGTAGCTCCTTAGAAAAAGAGTTCGGATACAAGAACGTAAACCAGATTCCCGGCCTCGAAAAAGTGGTTGTGAATATGGGTGTAGGTGAAGCCTCGCACGACTCCAAACTAATGGAGGGCGCGATTCGTGACCTGACCGCGATTACCGGCCAAAAACCGGTTGTCACCAAGGCACGCAAATCCATAGCGCAGTTCAAACTGCGTGCCGGCCAGCCGATCGGTGCCCACGTGACCATCCGCGGAGACCGGATGTGGGAGTTTGTAGACCGTCTGATCTCGACCGCTCTGCCGCGTATCCGTGACTTTAGGGGACTAAGCCCCAAACAGTTCGATGGCCGCGGGAACTACACTTTCGGTTTAACCGAACAGGCCATGTTCCACGAAATCGATCAGGACTCGATCGATCGCGTACGGGGCATGGATATTACCCTGGTCACCACTGCTAACAGTGATGAAGAAGGCCGTGCACTTCTGCGCGCGCTGGGCTTCCCGTTTAAGGAGGAACGTTAATGGCGAAAACGGCGCTTAAGAATAAAGCGAAGCGTAAGCCGAAGTTCAAGGTGCGTGCCTACACCCGGTGCAACCGGTGTGGCCGTCCTCATTCGGTATATCGCAAGTTCGGACTTTGCCGTGTCTGCCTACGTGAGCTCGCTCTGCGGGGCGAACTTCCGGGCGTCACTAAGAGCAGTTGGTAAAACTACTACGTTGCAGGTCTGAAACAGAAACCGCAGCGAGGAAGGGTTAGAACCCCAAAATGACTATGACAGATCCCATCGCAGACATGCTGACACGTCTGCGTAACGCCAATGCGGCGCATCTGGACAAAGTGTCTATGCCTTCATCGAAAATGAAGGCGGGAATCGCCAAGATTCTCGAAACCGAAGGCTATATTGCCAAAAGTGAAGTCAGTGATGCCCGCGTGGGCAAGACCCTCACTTTGACCCTCAAGTATGGAAGCAAGCGCGAACGGGCAATCACCGGTTGCAAGCGGGTTTCCAAACCGGGTCTGCGTAAATACGTAAAATCTACTCAATTGCCCAAGGTCATGGGAGGCCTCGGGGTGGCGATTTTGTCCACCTCCTCCGGTCTTATGACTGACCGTCAGGCACAAGACAAGGGTGTAGGCGGGGAAGTCCTAGCCTACATCTGGTAAGGGGGAATAAGGATGTCACGTATTGGCAAGAATCCGATCTCCCTACCCTCCGGAGTAGAAGTAAAGATCGACGGTCTGAACGTTTCAGTTAAAGGACCCAAGGGTCAGCTGGAACGCACTTTTACCGGGCCGTTGAAGATTCGGGAAGAGGACGGCAAAATCCTAGTGGAGCGGGAAGTAGAATCCCGGGAAGCTCGCTCTTTGCACGGCCTCACCCGCTCGCTGATTTCCAATATGATCGAGGGCGTAACCAACGGTTACTCCAAAGAAATGGAAATCGTGGGCACCGGTTACCGCGTGTTGACCCGCGGCAGCGATATTGAGCTGCAGCTCGGCTTCTCGCACCCGGTACCGTTCAAAGCTCCCGAAGGTATCGAATTTAAGGTTAATAGCGCGCTATCCTTCACTATCTCTGGCATTAGCAAGGAGCTAGTGGGCGAAACCGCCGCGAAGATCCGCAAGATTCGTCCTCCGGAACCCTATAAGGGCAAAGGTATTCGTTACAAGGGCGAATTCATTCGTCGCAAGGCCGGAAAGGCGGGTAAGTAAATGTCATATACCCCTAAAGGTAAAGGCAAATTCGTCGCTCGCAAACGCCGTCATATTCGGGTTCGTAAACGCGTATATGGTACGGCGCAGCGCCCTCGTCTGGTGGTTACTCGGTCTAACCGCCACATGGTTGCCCAGGTTGTCAATGACGACTTGGGGCACACCTTGGTTTCAGCTTCCACCTTGGAAGCGGAGCAGCGAGGCGAGAAGATGAAGAAAGTTGATGCGGCTCGCCTGGTAGGTGAACGTATCGCGAAGCGTGCCCAAGAGGCAGGCATCACGGCTGTCGTGTTTGATCGCGGTGGCAACAAATATCATGGTCGCGTCGCCGCGGTGGCTGAAGGTGCCCGCGATGGCGGTCTCAAGCTGTAGAGGAGAGGGAAAATAATGGCTGAAGAAAATAAAAACGCCGATTCCCGGGAATCCCGTGGCAAAGGCCGCGAAGACCGGGGGCGTAAGGGCCGCCGCGACAATCGTCGTGAGCAGGAAAAGAACCAGTATTTAGAGCGCGTAGTTACCATTAACCGCGTTTCTAAAGTAGTTAAGGGTGGACGTCGTTTCGCTTTCACCGCACTAGTAGTAGTCGGTGACGGCGAAGGCATGGTCGGTGTCGGATACGGCAAGGCTAAAGAGGTTCCCCAGGCTATTTCCAAGGGCGTGGAGGACGCAAAGAAGAACTTCTTCCAAGTACCGATGATTGGGCGGACCATCACCCACTTGGTGCAGGGTGAAGAAGCTGCCGGTGTGGTGCTTTTGCGTCCGGCTTCTCCCGGTACCGGAGTAATCGCCGGTGGCCCGGTGCGTGCAGTTATGGAATGTGCGGGTATTCATGACGTGCTAACCAAATCTTTGGGTAGCGCCAACGCTTTGAATATCGTGCAGGCCACGATAGCTGCTCTGAAGATGCTGCAGCGTCCGGAAGAGGTTGCGGCGCGCCGCGGACTGCCCGTTGAGCGGGTAGTTCCGGAAGCGATGCTGCGGGCTCAAGCGGAGGCACGGGCAGAAAAAGCCGAGAAAGCGAAGAAAGACGAAGCGGAGAAAGCCGCCGCTGGTGTCGCTGAAGAGGTGAATGCCTGATGAGTAAGCTCAAGATCACCCAGGTTAAAGGCCTGGTTAATACCAACCAGAATCAGCGCCGCGTTATGCAGTCGCTGGGTCTGCGCAAGATTCACCAGAGTGTGGAACACCAGGATAACCCGGCTATTCGCGGGCAGATCCGCAAGGTTTCCCACCTGGTGCAGGTAGAGGAGATTGGTTAATGGCTGAAGATACTAAGGTAACCGAAGCAGAAGACACTGCTAAAGAGGACGTAATCCGCTTGCATGATCTGCGTCCGGCTCCCGGCTCCAATAAGCGCCGCAAGCGCGTGGGTCGCGGTGAAGGATCGCAAGGTAAGACCTCCGGTCGCGGTACTAAAGGCACCGGCGCTCGCAAGAATGTTCATCCTCGTTTCGAGGGCGGGCAAATGCCTTTGCATATGCGTCTGCCGAAACTGCGCGGATTCAAGAACCCCTTCGCTACCGTCTATCAGGTAGTGAACCTGGATCGCCTGCAAGAACTATTCCCCGAAGGCGGAACGGTCACGGTTGATGATCTAGTTTCCAAGGGAGCAGTTCGCAAGAACTCTTTGGTGAAGGTTCTAGGTACCGGAGAAATCTCGGTGAAACTGGAACTGATCGTAGACGCTTGGTCTGCTGCTGCTAAAGAGAAGATTGAAGCCACCGGCGGTTCGCTGAGCAAGCGGGAGCAAGACTAGTTTGCACCCAGCATTCTGACTGCAGCTGAAAAATCTAGATAGCTAGAAAATCTCGGGCGGGGAGAAGATCTCCCCCCCCCCGACTCTCGCTGCTGAG
>OAZW01000225.1_pt1 | contig 76821 bp, 114 predicted proteins | sample 1495231 | NCBI WGS metagenome assembly OAZW01 (sample SAMEA2580062, study PRJEB22360) | human gut metagenome | reverse complement strand
CAAGCGCCAGAACGGTGGTCAAGGTGTTAACTAGTCCTACGAGAACTTGGTAAAATAAAGAATCCCCTCCGGAAAGACCTGCATTTTCAAAAATAGAAGGACCGTAATAAAGTACGGCATTCACGCCCATGAATTGACCTAGAATCGCAATGCACACACCAATGATGACTGCCTTAAAAATTCCCGGTTTCATCAGTAAAACCCATTCAGATTTTGTTTCAGACGTCAAAACGGATTTCGTTTCATTTAATTGACTTGTTGCCTCTGAAACAGAATTATATATTTTCTCTAATATATTGACAGCTTTTTCTTCTTTTCCTTTTACGATCAGCCAACGGGGACTTTCAGGAATGAAGAATATAATAATGAAGAACAACACAGCCGGCAACATTTCCATTCCCAACATTCCTCTCCATACTTCAGTCACAAATATTTTATTCAACCAGTCTATACTCAACTGCGAACCGCTTTGCGCATATCCAAGTAATTGATAATTGACCAGATAAGCTCCGAGAAATCCAACAGTTACCGCCAACTGATACAGAGAAACCAGACGCCCTCTGTACTGTGCCACCGAGACTTCGGATATATATAAAGGAGAGACAATAGAAACGACTCCAATACCCACTCCACCGATAATGCGATAAATAACCAGTTGAGTGAAATCCGCAGAAATAGCACAACCCAAAGCAGATGTAGAAAACAAAACAGCCGAAATAACCATCGTTAATTTTCGTCCCAGTTTGTCACTCAAAATCCCTGCAAAAAGGACACCAACAATAGAACCTATCAAAGCGCATCCCACATACCATCCTTGTTGCAAAGCATCCAGTTGAAAAAGTTGACTAACCTGAGCAATTGTTCCGGAGATGACAGCAGTATCATATCCGAACAAAAACCCTCCTAATGCAGCCACAACAGAAAGGAATATAAGATAGCTAAAGTTAATTGCAGACTTCATATTGTTTATTTTATTTCAAAATATTCTCTATATCTATCATATAAATGTCCGGCCTGCAAATAAGCAGATTGAGGACTCATAAAATGAGAAAACTCGAAGGTAATAGCCTTATCATATCCGGCTCGTTTGGCAGCTTCGAGCTTCATCCGAAGCTTATCAAATTTAATGGGTAGAAAATTAATAGGCATATCACGGTCAAAAGACTCGGCATTTGTCCAGCATTGCATACCATACCTATCTGCTAATTTTTTATTGACAGAGAAGAATGCATCCAATTCATCATAATCAATATGTCCATCTTGAAAAGCACATGCGTCTACCACCTCATGGATACCATCGAAAATTTCATTCCATTCTTTTTCGTGTTGTTGTACAGAAACCGCATCTTCTCTGGTCAATTTTCCTGTTCCCATGATCGCTTTTTTTCCGTCAATCCACGGAGAGATAAAAGTAGGAAGTCCGTTTGATACATCTTTACATTGCTTTCCCATAGCACGAAAGGCGTCAATGGCTCCTTTCGTTGCCCGGCTAATTTCTCCGCTGATGTACCAGCCTCCAAAACTTTTATACTTCTCTCCGTACATCTTCCACACTTCGTCAATCACATACTTGTTATCCTCAATCTCCCAACTTAAATCACCTGTATCCCAGTAACGTCCTGAGTCATATAATCCAAAATAGAATTTCATATTATATTTCTCAGCCAGACGCAAATACATATCCACTAAATCGACTGATGGCATATAACATCCCTTCTTCAATAAATAAGGCGAAGGATAAGTCATAAATTTACGGTAACCGGAACGAATCATGATCACCGTGTCGATACCAATTCTCTTCATGTGCTGAAAATCCAGATCCCATTCTTTCTCACCCCAATTCTGATGAGGAATATCATGAGATATTTCATCCAAAAAGGTTCCTGTAATTTTCAAGCCATTATTTTTAGGAACAATTAATTTGCTTTCCAAATCGCCAGCCTTGTTTATCGGGGAAAGTCCTCCCCTTCCCTCTCCCTCGGCTGCAAATAACGAAGGGGCAACTAAAGCGGAAGCTCCGGCCAGAGCTGCCTTCTTCAAGAAATCTCTACGATTATTAGTTTCCATAGTTTTAATTTTTTTGTTTTTACTTCATATATATGTTAACCTATTGAATATACAGAGTCTCACAAAAACAATTGAGCGCCATTTATATGGTTCAGATATATTTCCCCGTTATGCTCACCTGTTTCTTATTGAAAGGATCTAAAACCTGATCAATCAAAACAGCCATTTCTCCTCTCAAGATATCCCGATTCATATCCAACGTCTGAAATCCGTATGCTTTCCATAGAGTTTCCGGATCAACGGTAACAGCCAGCCTTTCGTTTTCCGCTATTTTCCGGACAAGCTGAACGGCTTCTGCAATACTTAATTTCTCCGTTCCGGTTTTCTTCCATTCATCTTTTGATGCAGGATATACATCAAACAATCCATCCAGTTCGGAAGCGAGTAAAACTGTATCCGCTCTCAGCCAAGTCTGATTAGACCAATCCACGTTCTTCCCTTCTCCTTTTAATATACCGGTAGAGCCAATCCGTTGATAAGACGCAAACTTCACATCCGTCACAGGCACATCCAGATAAGGAAGCAGATATCCTTTTGCATCCAGAATAGCATTCTGGACATCACGGACAGAGACTTCATCAATCTTCTGATTATTTTTTACTGCAAGCGCAGCCAAAGCACCTGCTGCCTGTCCTATCTGCAATACCACCGGCTGTAAACGAGTCGTCCCATTTATGATATTCGATACTGAAATGGATTTTTCGGCAACAATCAAGCCATCAACATCCTTCGGAATCAATGTACCCAACGGTAAACCATAAGAAGGTATCGGATGAAAATAAAGATTAGGTAATTCCTCATAGCCATGATAGCGGGTATGATGATGATCTACAGGATAATCGCCTACTGCGATACAAGTACGATATAGTTTTTCATCTTGTGTATATGGATTCAGCGCATGATTCAGATTAAAACGAACCAATCCGTGAATTCTTCTGGACTCTCTGTGATAAGGAATAAAAGGTAGCTTGTCTTCGGTCGGATATTCGTCATCTGCCAGGCCCAATGTATTGTATCCCAGCTCGTGCTGCAAGAAATAGACAAAACACATTGTATAATGTTTGGCATATTCCAAAGCTTTTCCGCGTTCCTCCGGAGACATCTCAATCAGATTGATATAATAATCATTACCTTCTATCGGCCAGTTAATCATATATTTATGATTAGGCAGCTTCCCATAAGTAATCATCATTTCTTTAGACCAGACACGGTCCGGCTCCTTGGGAGTAATACATACCGGATTAGCACACGCACAAGCAAATTCTTTAGGATCATAGCCTTCCGGTTCCGGAATAGTCACATCCTTTCCATAATCCTTCAATATGGCAACATAAGTGATATCCTGCACAATATTGTTCGGCTTCTCAGGAGCAATATCTTCGTGTGTATCATTTTTGCTCTCCATACCAATGTCATATCCCACTCCGCACATTTTTGCCACATCTCCCAGTTCAGTAGCATCAATCATCACCTTCGACCGGACAGTCTTCGTTCCCTGCCCTTCCACATTCACTTTAGCTATCCATTCATCACCCACCCTTTTTACTTCTTCAAGGCGAGTCTGTTTCCAAACTTTCAGATTCTTTTCTGCCGATACCATTTCGTGAAAGATCCTATTTCCAACTGAAGGCTCAAATAATACATTGCTCACCCAGCCTGTCTTCAAGGAATCTAACCCTCCATAATAATCTGACAATCTGTTTTTGAATTCTCCCCAAAGTCCGGCAGGCAATCTATAATTTCCATCGACGGCACTTACACCTGCCGAAGTCAACATCCCACCCAACCAAGTAGTTTCTTCCAAAATTAAGGTATTTGCTCCCATACGGGCTGCCTGAATTCCTGAGGTCACACCACTGGCACCGCCACCTACAATCAGTACATCTACTCTATTATCTCCTGAATTCATACAAGAGGAATAGAATACCACCAGAAATAGCCCACAGAGTGTTTGGAGTAAGTTTTTCATTTTAGAACGATTTGGTTACAACACTTCTTAATTAATATCACGGTACAAATATAGTTATATTTATTAAATAAACAATAGATAATAAAATATTTTATTAATAAAGTTGATTTTAGCACTATTATTCATTAATAGGGGAAATATATTTATCATTTTAGAGGATAACTCACTATAATACATCATCATATAAAAAGATTTCAAATAATTATCTATAATAGATTCCCTTCTCTATGGGAAATCAACAAAGCATATATAGAGATTCAATTCTAATTTTTTCGTCACAAAACTCTTTATTTAATAAAAAATTTAATTATCTTTGTGGATATTAGAAAATAAGTAAGACGTATGAACCAACAATTTTTGAAAGAAATAGAAATGGGCTCCAAAAACGCCCTAGTTAAAAAGAGGATTATTACACATTATATATATAATGGAAGTTCCACCATTCCCGATCTTTCAAAAGAGCTGGACTTAAGTGTGCCCACTATTACCAAATTTATTGGCGAGATGTGTGAAGATGGCTACATTAATGATTATGGGAAACTGGAAACCAGCGGAGGGCGCCATCCGAATCTCTACGGACTGAATCCGGAATCCGGTTATTTTATAGGTGTAGACATAAAAAGATTTGCTGTCAATATCGGGCTGATCAACTTTAAGGGTGATATGGTCGAACTTAAAATGAATATCCCTTATAAATTTGAGAACTCGATAGAAGGAATGAACGAGTTATGCAAGCTCATTCTCAACTTCATAAAAAAGCTTCCTATTAATAAGGAGAAGATTTTAAATATCAATGTCAATGTATCGGGACGTGTCAATCCGGAATCCGGCTATAGTTTCAGCCAGTTCAATTTTGAAGAACGCCCGTTAGCGGATGTTCTATCAGAAAAGCTTGGCCATAAAGTGACCATTGACAATGACACCCGTGCCATGACTTACGGAGAGTATATGCAAGGATGTGTAAAAGGAGAAAAAGATATTATTTTCGTCAACGTCAGCTGGGGAGTCGGTATCGGAATCATTATCGACGGCAAAGTTTATACCGGAAAATCAGGATTCTCGGGAGAATTCGGCCATGTTAATGCATACGATAATGAAATCATTTGCCATTGCGGCAAGAAAGGATGCCTGGAAACAGAAGCATCCGGCTCTGCCCTTCACCGTATTCTTCTGGAACGCATCCAAAGTGGAGAAAGTTCTATCCTTTCTACCCGAATATCCGGAGAAGAAGATCCTATTACGCTTGACGAAATCATCACAGCCGTCAACAAGGAAGATTTGCTTTGCATTGAGATTGTCGAGGAAATTGGGCAAAAACTGGGCAAACAGATTGCAGGATTAATCAATATCTTTAATCCGGAACTGGTCATTATAGGCGGAACAGTATCTTTAACAGGAGATTACATCACCCAGCCCATCAAGACAGCGGTACGCAAATATTCACTCAATCTGGTCAATAAAGATTCTGCCATCATTACGTCCAAATTGAAAGATAAAGCAGGCATTGTAGGCGCATGTATGCTGGCACGCAGCAGAATGTTCGAAAGTTAAACCACCGCTACTTTATGCAAAGAGTTATGGCAAAGGACGATTTTAAATTAAAGCTCAAAAAATATTCAGAATCCTTTTGTTTTCTCAAATAAAGCTGTAATTTTGCACGCCGTAAACGAGAGACAAACCGCCGCTATAGCTCAGTTGGTAGAGCAACGCATTCGTAACGCGTAGGTCGCCAGTTCAAGTCTGGCTAGCGGCTCTAAAACGGGAACCTATTAATTATCTTGTATTTAATAACTTAGGTTTCCGTTTTCATTTACGAGATCTTCAATTTATAGATTAAAAAAAAGGAAAAATTGTCCAGTGGTGGACAAAAAAACTTATCCAAAACTTATCCTTTAAATTTTAATCTATTATGGCAACTATTAAACTTACAATCTTCAAAGCAAAAGTTTTAAAGGACGGAAGGCATAAAATAAGAATAGCTGTATGTCATAAGAAGGAAACATGTTATATTGTAACACGTTTTATAATCGACAACCTTTCGCAATTTAAGGATGGACAGGTAACAAAACGTCCGGATGCTTCAATTATAAATTCAAAACTAAGAAACATGATGAATGATATGCAGAATAAACTTGATGAAATAAAACATCAATCTCTTTATTCTTGCAAACAAATCAAAGATATATTAGTTTCTGACTCAAAAATAAAAGACAAACAGAATATTACATATCAAAAAGCGTGCTCCTTATTTATAGATGAACTAAATTCCGAAGGTAGGGAAAGTTATGCAGTATTGATTGAAAGGAGCTGCAGATACTTCACAGAATTTACAAGAGGAGAAATACCCATGTCAGATATAACACCCAATATTATTGACGGATTCTCAAGATATCTGAAAACGAAAAAAAACATAGGGAACACAACAATAGGAATGATGATGTCTCAAATAAAAGCGGTGATCAATAGAAATATAAACTCTGGTTCTGTGAGATACGAAATACATCCGTTTGCTTATAAGAAAATCCCTAAATCTCCAATTAAAGAAGTAGATATAGCCTTAGAAAGCCTTAATATGATAAGAAATAGTAATCCCAAAGAAAAAAAGTATATTGTGGCAAGGGATGTTTTTATGCTTTCTTTTTATCTCGGTGGAATGAACTTAATAGATTTGATGAATACTCGTTTTACTAGCGATAAAGTAGATTATGTAAGAATTAAAACGAAGCTTAAAACTGAAACAGAACAACATTGCTTACTTCCTATTACTGATCCAGCAAAAGAAATAATAGACAAATGGATAAACAACAAAACAAAGAAATTGGATTTCGGATATAAGTTTTCTTATCACAATTTCTCAAGATACATATGCAGGTCTATTTCTGAGCTTGCAAAGGAGGTAGGAATAAAGGAAAAAGTTGTATTTTATTCTGCCAGAAAGTCATTTGCTCAATACGCATTTGACTTAGGAATACCAGACAATGTGATAGACTACTGCCTTGCTCATTCAGATAAAAGCAGAGGCATTGTCAGGTACTATGCTAAAACGAGATTTAAGCAAGCGGAAATAGCTATTAAAAGAGTTATTGACTATATAAATAATCCAAGCAAATATAAAGAGTATATAGAGATGAAAGCAGATATAATGTTGATGAAAACATAAAGGCAGCCTAAAAAGCTGCCTTTTTACACAAAAACTGGATAGATCAAAAGAGGATGTATCCTCTGCTTTTGGTAATTTCATTGTTAGCACTGCAAATATACAAAAATGTGCATTATATTTCTTCCAATTTTGCTCTAAATTTCCGGAACATATCAATAGTAGGGTAAAACGTCGGATTCTCCCAGTTCTTAGAGATCATTTGGATCATTGCCTCTATATGACTTTTGCAGTCTATTACTTTGATGCATTTGTCCAGGACCAGTCCGCCTTCCGGGTAGGTCTTGTTATTTAATGTATTCTGCGCCCAGGTGAGCAGCTCTCTGATCGATTCTTGATCGTATTTGTTTTCTTCTTCCATCTTACTGAGTTATTACCAGCTTTATATTCAAAAAATCCAGAATCTTTTCAATCTTCTCTTGTCCTAAATTCGTTTTTCCGTTAAGAAACAAGGACATGGTACTCTTTGTTACTTCTACATGCTCCGCAAGATCCTTTGATTTGACATTGCGGAGCTTCATTGCCTCTTTGACTGTTTCCCGTATCATCATTCCATTTTCCAATTAATTTGATCTTCAATAGCTTGGTCTAATGTAAAGTCGCATTTAGGGTATTCAGCCTCTCCAAAACCTGTACGGAGATCAACAAACCAGCTTTCTTCATTCTCACTGATTATCGCATTCTCAAAACCTTCTACTGTTTTTTCTATAATTGTTTTCATATCTTTATTATTTAGTTGTTGATACTTTGTTTCTTATTTTGATGTTACAAAGATACAAATAGTTTTTGTAATATCAAACTTTTAAGGCTAAAAAGTTTCGATTATATCAAACTTTAACATTTGGATATAAAAAAGCCCGGCATGTTGTATACCGGGCGATTCCATTTTAAAAGAGGCGTTATAAATGGAAAGGAGCTATTTTTTCTTTGCATCTTTCTGATGATATAAAGGTATACTTTTTAATCCATCAATATGTTCATATAGATCATTTTCGATATGTTCGCAATGCATAGGATCAAGAACAAAATCAATCCCTTCACGTCTAGCCAATTTTGCAGCAGGGACAAAATCTGAATCTCCAGAAATAAGAACGATTTTATCTACAAAACCTTTTAAAGATAAAGAAGCGATGTCAACACCAATTTTCATATCAATCCCCTTTTGACGCAATTCATAATATACGTCATCCGCATTAATGTCATCAAGAGAAATCTCTTTCTTTAATAATTTTCTCATTGTGTTATCATAGAAAAGCCATCTTTTGCTTTCCTTAATATTACCTAGACGCAGAGCGACTTTTCTCTTTTTCTTAAGTTCGTTTATTAACTCACTTCTGCGGATAGCCTCTTCTGTTTTAGAAAAGTCTATGCATTTATTAGAGACAGGATTATGTATCTTTTTGGCGAATGGTACACAATCATAATAAAAAATGCGATATAAATAATTATTTTTCCCTACATGAGAATGGGATATAGTATATAAATCATTGGCAATAGTTAATGCTGTCTTTTTGCCGGACTTATTATACATTGCATTATAGCGTTTTATAAAATACCCACCATCAATTAATATGGCAACTCTTATAGGGGTTTCTGTGTACGATGTATTTGGACGAGTTTTCATAAAATAAAAAAATGGCCTTTGGTTAGGCATGCCCATTATCAAGAGGGGGACAAACGTAAGCCAAAGGCATAATCATGTGCTGCAAATGTATGAATTTAATTTGTATCTGCAAAAGGTAGAAGATAAATTGCAATAAAAAATAGATTATTTTATATGTTTTACACTCATCAAGTTACAATATCAATTATACACACAAAGATATAACCCTTGCAATAATTGCAAGAGGAATCAGCCAATACAACCACCTTTCTAGGCGTTCCATAGCATCACAAGCAGGAGCCGGCAGAAATCCGAGTGATACCGGTCGTCGGCCTGTTCAAGCAACATGTCCAACTTATCGTTTCTCATTTTCGAGCACTGTTTTTATTCGTTCCTCAGTAAATCCAAATCGGGAGGCAAACTTTTTGAAAGCCTGCATCTTGTTGTTAGGGATAAGAGAATACATACTATTAATGGGAGTATCACTCTTTAATGCTTTTTGCACTTGCTTCTTTTTCATGGAATTAATGTATTAAATGTTTAACCTTGTTTTTACAGCAATTACACTCACATAGTAATGACTTCGCGTATTCCCATGTCTTTTCGATGATATCATCACCAATATACTGAATTTCTTCTCCATATGGATCAATGCCAAACGCCTGGCAGATATGGGTGGCCATGTGCCCGCATTCATGCCGCCAAGATTTAGCAAACTCCTTTGGGGACGAAGTAAGGGCAATGACCATTACTGTTTCCCGGGTGCCGAAGTTGGAGTAAGTAACTCCGGTATTCAAATTGCCGGAGCTAATATTCTCATACGCAGTACGAAGCATATCACCGTCGCAGCCGATGGAATGCATATTATCGAGTATTTCCTCTGTATAATATGTATCTACTGCATAATATACCATGCAGTTCCATCCATACTTGGGTAATGCAAACCGTTGTCGTATCATTCATCAAAGCATTTCGTCCCACTCAATAGGTTCTCCGGCAGCAATCATTGTCGCATACCATCTTCTCATCGTTGTTCCGTCGGGAGCATCAGGATCATCAATTGTATCCTTTATATAAAGAGCCAAATGCGCTTCATCGGGAATAGATGACTTCAGATAATCCGCCTTACCCATGTTGGCTACATACACATAATCATATAGCGCATTATTTTCAAGCTTTATGCCATAGCGGGTAAGCAACTCATCTACTTTTTCTTTCGATATCGGTTCAATCCGCTCTTTTTTACCGGTAGAAGGATTAAGCTTTTTCATGAGCGACACTGCAAACTCGCACATTTTCTTATTGAAATGCCAACCGAAGTTAGACAAGTAAGCTTCCATTTCTTCCGGTCTTCTATCTCTTATATCCAAAGGTTCTCTCCTCATGATTAAATAAAGTTATAGGGAGCAGAAATGATCCACCCCCTAATTAAACATTAACGATAACGGGAATAGCGTCCTGTACCACGTACACCGCGTCTTTCGCCATAGCCGCCACGACCGGAACCGCCACCATAATCACCACGTTCGCCCATCTCGTCATAGCGGTCGTCGTCATCGTCATAATAACGTTCACGTCTTCCCATGCTTTCACCACCGGATAATTCTTCGATGCATTGCATCAGCTTACCACCGTATTTAAGCATCTTTTCAGCGTAGTCGGACATTTTCTCGACCTTGCTCTCGGAAATCTCAATCATCATCATACTATTGTTTTTTAGAATTGTTACTACCAGATGCCTTTTCAGAAGACTTGAAGAAATCAGCCATCATAGCCTTCAATTCGCTAAGTTCTTGCCGAAGCGCTTTATTTTCCGCTTCCTGACGCTGGCGTTCTGCAAATTCCGGATTAAGTACCTGAAGCATCTTGTCGCATGACTCCATGACGGAACGATGATGATCGACACTGCCCAATATCTCCGAGGAGCGGTTGCGCATGGCGGCAACTTCTGCATTCATCGATTCCCTTGAGCCGGATATTACCATATTCCCACCTCCGGGAAAGTTTGCATCAGCAATGTCAGACATTGCAGGTATTTTCTGAAATGTAACAGTTTGCTCACCAACCTTGATGGTCACATCAACCACCATTCTAGGAGGCTGTCCATAAGGGAGAGGCTGCTGCATAAACTCAGCAACCGGTGTAGAAACTCCGGAGACGGAGCCAACTTCTATGTATGGAGTGTTATCCTTGTGTAGGATAAAAAACTCGCTGTTTACTCTTAGATTCTGAAAAGGCATAATTTATTAACTCTTTAAAGAGCGGGATTACTCCCGCCCATTATTTTAAACTACTCCGGTAAGAATTTGCAATGTGTTGCTACCTGATTCGTAGTAGCACAGATAAATTCCGGTACCGGTAATATCCGAAGCAGTAACATCTGCGCCGGCGATCGTAGTCAGTGCTTGAGTAGCACCGTTGGTATCAAACACTACCGGCAATGTACCGGTAGTACCGGAAGGGATCGGCTGTGCCAAACGGAACAGAATCAATCCGCTAAATGGAGCAGAAAGGAACGGATGATTCCGGAAAGAGAAACGTACGTTGGTAGTACCTACGGTAACACCTGTACTTTCCAATCTGGGAATACCATTCTTATTTGCCATGATAAAAGGACTAATGAATGCCATATAATGCCTCCTTCCTTTTATCCCCAACCATTAAAATTGCCCCATGCCCCAATACCATTGTAAAGACCATACTGAGCTGCAACGCAAGAAGGAATCCCTACAACCGGACTATAAGGCACCTTCGCTACTTCCGGCTGGTTACATTCGATTTTTGCAAGACGAGTACTCAAATCATTTAAAGCTGCACCAAGAGGAGCCGTTGCCTGTCCGACAATCTGAGAGGTCATAGCAGAACTCTTAAATGTGCTATTCTCCTCACGAAGTTTATCAATCTTGTTCTGCATTTCACGCATTTCAGCCGCACGCTGGCCGGCAAGAATCTGCTGGGTGCTATCCTTGATGGAATTTTGCAGATCACAAGTCTGACGTTGAGTTTCATATGCAACAGAAGCAAAGCCTCTTTCCTGACCAGTCGCAACACCGTTAATGGCATTTTGCAATGTGTTTGTTTGCTGACAGATCGCCAGACGGTTTTCGCAGCAGCATGAAGCAATCTGTTGAGCGATCTGACAGTTACCCTGCTGGATAGCATTGATAATCTGCATTGAGCTTTGACCAACCTGATTTCCTACCTGTTGCACCTGTGACATCACCCCATTGATAGCATTCTGAACCTGACCGATTGAACAGTTCAAATTAGTAGCCAGATTGTTGATTGCCTGTCCGTTCCCCTGAATTGCACTCATAAGTAACTCCCTTCCTGCATCGTTGTTAATTAAGTTAGGGATACCGGCTCCGGCAAATCCGCCACCGTTTCCGCCATCTCCATTGTTTCCCCATCCATTGCGTCCGAAAAGGGGGAATAGGAAGAAGAGGAAGATTATCCACATGAACCATGATCCATCACCACCAAATCCGTTGTTGTTCTTTCCTTGCATAGCAACCAACAAGTTCGGATCAATTCCTTTCTGCTGCAATAGAGGAGCCAGCATGGCCATCATTCCACTACCGCCACCGTTCCCGCCTGACTCCGGGAAAACGTAAGTCTTTGTTTCACTCATATTGATATACAATTATAACACGGTCAATATTAACCGCATCACAAAAGTATATAATAGAAATACGGTAAATCAGAGCTCATTTTCAAGCGATTTGCGAATATTTTGCAGATATATTGCAATCATTTTGTTTGCCAGTTTACGGCTTTCAAAAGTAGATATAAGATAACGGATACTAGCGGATGTCTTGTGAAGCAAAGTCGCTATTTGTTCAGGGTATAGCCCGTATTCTGTGAGGAAGAATACTACAATAGAACGGGCGTCAACAACTTCAGTAACTTTACTTGATGAAAGGATCAATTCAGTAGAAACTTCAGTTTCTTTTCCAACAATATTTAGAATCTCGGCAAAAATCTCTGACTTACACATAGTAATTTAATTTTTTATTGTACTTTTGCCTTTGCCAATCGTACTCAGTACCAAATAAACAAAAGCATATATAGGAATGTTAAGGATATTATACCCCCGACACTACCTATGTATGCTTTTGGTATGCTAAAAAGTTCGATTGGCGTCAACTTTCAGTGTTGGGGGTTCTTTTTTACTCTATCCCCCAAAAGAGTTACATTTGTTATGATAACCGGCCTTCTACTTTACCGGATAACTTAGTGCTTAATAATCATTCCGAGATGTTACTCGATTTGATAAATAATCAATGTTTCATTTTAGCCTCCTTTCTTGATTTTTCGATTATAGACTATATTTCCTATTATTACGAACAAAAGTGACAATGCTATTCCAAATGCCCAGCCACCTAGCTCCAGCTTTATCTTCTGCCATCTGGACAACTCTTTCTCTACCGGGTAAGGGACCTGGATTGAATCAGTCTTGATGACCGTATCCGTGTTGTTGATTGTCAGATACCGGTATAGGTATTTGTACTTCTCTTTGTAGACGGTATCCCCTTTTATAAGAAGGAACACACTGTCACGCTGGTATATACTGTCGAACCGGATGCTGTCACGGGTCTTATACTCTATTCTCACAGTCTCTACCGGAACATACTTGATGCTCCGGCAGCTTGTGAAGCATATTCCTGACATCAGGAAAACGATCAGGATGTATAACAATCGCTTCATGCTACTTCAACATAAATACCTACAAGGTCCTTCAATGGGCTGTATACCGCCTGTCCGGTTGAACGAGTACACTTATAGGTAACACCATCCTGAGAGTAATATTTTCCTTCTTCCAATGCCATATTGTTGTTGTACGGGATTGGATCATCGATAGTGCCTCCAGAAGTCTCATTGATCTCTTCGTAAAGAGCTGCGGTATCGATGCTGGGAGGCTGGTTCTCCAAGACGGTAGCAATGTTTTGTCTTACCCGGTACAGTCCATCGTTGTACTGCACTTTTATTCCAGTTGTCAGAGATTTACCGATAAACTCATTCCAGTAAGGATACATAGACTTAACTTGTAACGCTTCATTGTCGGTTAAAGACATCGTTTGAATCCCTGCTTTAGTAGCATTGAGCAGATTTTGTGCTGCTGCCACTTGAATAAACTCGGCACTTCCTTCAGGAGCTTCTTCTTCCGACCAGGACCACTCTTCACTTGCCAGAAGTGCGTTCAGTTCCGGGCTGTCGAAATAGTATATAGGAAACTCTTCGTCTTTGTAAGGAGTTAGATACTGTTCGTGGAGGATCACCTTACTACCGTCTTTACTTTTTCTCATAGTTGGGATAGCCAGCAAACCGTGCTGGGCTAACCAATCGATTGTTACTACTGCGTATTTCATGTTTTTACTGTTTAATTACCTATCATACTGATTTATATTTGTTCCCAAGTGACGGTGCCATCCTCATTGAAGATAATTTTCTTATTTCCAAGAAGTATGACCTCTGTTTGTGCCGTCGAACCGAGAATCATCTGACCGTTTTTTGACGCCTTAGTATTGTTTCCAAGAAGGATTACATCGTTTAATTGATTAACACTGCCTCCATTATCAGCACCAACCATAATATTGTTACTTCCCTTACAATACCTGCCTGCCTTATAACCTATATAAGTATTTTTTTGATTACCATAAGATCCAGCTTCATAACCTACAACCGTGCACCCTTCTGTTTTTACTTCACTATCTACTAAATTTTGACTCGCATTATGTCCAATGACAACACATTGATAAGAACCTGCACCCGTATAAAAACCTAATGCCCCAGTTCCGATACCGACAGTTTCATGATGCTCTGTACCTCCAAGAGCTGATCTTCCAATTGCAACATTACTATTACATTCTTTTCTACATGGATAGAGAGTATCAGCCCCTATCGCAACATTATTCTTACCACTCGGTATATATGCAGTAGAATAGGTGCCAATGGCAATATTACGAGAGCCAGAAATCAATTCAGAAAGTGAATTTGTTCCTACGCCAATACATCTCGTTGAGTTTTCAGATTTCTTAAGTGCATTATATCCCAATGCTACATTCCACCAGCTTGATACATCATTATCCCCTATATTAATATATATATTTTGCCGACCGTAAGTTATGAATTGACTGGAGGATGACTTATCAACCACCTCATATAACTCAATTTCCAAAGTTGATGCATATTTGGCTGACGGGTATACTTTCAAAGAGCCACCGTCACTAATTATTCCAATATAGGCTATCAGATTGCCATTATACGTATCTATCGGTGTCTTATTTCCGATACCTACCTGTATTGAATTTTCATTGCCTTCTATACCTTTTGTTAATTTCGCAAGATATTTTTTCCCATTGGTAGTAGCTAGTGCAAAAACTAGAGCATTATCATATCCACTTATATGAGTATATATACCATTTTCATAACTCCAACCTTCAGATAATTCTGCTGGTTGTGTAATCAGGTTATCTCCACACGGAATACGATCTGCCAGTATAAATTTTGCTGTATCATCGAAGTTTTCATCTATCCCTTGCGCAATGACTCCCCACGACTTTTCGGAGTCTTTTGCTATGTCAAATATCTTTTCCATATTATTCGTTTTTAATTAATGTTTCATTTGAAATTAAAGTATCGTTACCTAACATTGTCAAGTAGCTGGAGATAACTATGCTGATCTTCTGAGGAGATTTGGTGACCTTTCCGGTTATCTCGTAGGTTTCATTGTCTCTAGAGATGGATATGTCGCTGATGGCGTTAGATGATACGCCTATTAGCTTATCAGAAGCATTTGACAAGGTTATGGTGATAGTTACCGTGCTGCTTTCGGTTACATACACTCCCGGATTAACTGAGTAGGAGATCGAGGAGTAAGGGATGTTACTCTTTACAATCGGTCTGAACTCGATCATATCCGGATACAGAGTGCCTGCCTTGTACTTTCTCAGTTGACGTTCCAATAAGAACTCGGAGAGGCTGTAGGGGAAGAGCATGAGAGACCAAAGAGCGAATTTGGAGAATCTGCTATCGCCATCTCTAATTGTTCCTAGCCACATAGAGTCACTGTCAACGCCTGCACCTACTTGGATAGGATTACCATTATAACTATATTTAGTTTGATAAGTAAATGATTCTTCGTTCAACTTATCATCACTTGTCAATGCATTAAATGTACCAAAATTCCAAGTACCACAACGAGTAGGATTTAGACTTAATGTTTGTTCTAAAATAAAAGCACCTTGATTAGCTTTAGATTTAGAAACGATAGAGCCAGTTTCGACACTTGTTGCAGAATCACCATATAACCATTTACGAAGAGCACAAATAGTATAGTCCTTCAAAACAGGGAGACCGGTTACCTTGCCGAAGTCGTTGATTCCGTCGAGACAGAGAGCGTGTTCGATGGTGGGGAGGACTTCGATAGTAACATTTACATTTTTTACTACATCAGGAATATTAGCTGATTTTCTAATAAAACTTAATCCTATGTAAGAATTAGTTTCAGTTAAACTTCCGTCACTAGCAAACGATTTAGGCAATTCATAAATTCCATCAGAAGTAATATCAGTAACATTCCTAACTTCTACATCTGATGATTTTAAATAATAATAAGCTAAGTAAAATTTATCATAGTCTAATCCAGTTACTTTAAGTTTAAAAGATGGTATATCTTTATTATCACTAGTTAACTCTCCATTCCTTTTTATATAACTATAAAATAAAGAACTACTAATTTTAATTTGTGTAATATTATACTTATTAGCACTACTAGTATAAATATAATATTTATCATCCTCTTTACTACCTTGAGCATTCCAAGTCTTATTAACACCGAAAATTACAGGATAACTATTGATACCACTTTCTCCTTCCCAGCCGATATTGTTTAACTGGATGTTGTGACCTCCTACAAAGTCGATCAACTGATCGTTGAACTCTGCGTGGTTCTCGTTGGTGATACCCTGCTTCTTGATGTTGTAGTACAACTGAGGCTTGATGATCTGTCCCGGACGGTCAAGGTTATAGTAGGCGATGATCTGATTGATTTCGTCAGTGGTCAGAACTTTATTAGCGATGAATCCTCCTGCGTAGGCAATCTGAGTTACCTCTTTGATACTCAGATCGCTATACCTAAAACCGTTTACCGTAAATTCATCTATACAATTTACATTGATTCCATCTGTAATAGCATAATCTTTTTCATCTCCAAGAATGCCAATAACTGTCTTTCTTCTATCAGGTATGTTGTAAGTATATCCATATATACCGGTTTTATTTGTTTCTGATGCGCTGAAAGAATTACGAGCATAGACACCCTTGCCGCCCAAATCCCCAATAAAATTATTACTGACAGTAGCAATTCCACTATTTGCATTTATATAATGTATAATACTAATAACAGTAAACTCATTGCTTCCCTCTAGCATCTCAGAGACAGGCTTGACAGATACAATTATGTCGTCTACTCCGTCTGTACATAGCCAGCCTTCGAAGTCGGTTCCCGGTAATCCATATCCACTGCCCTCCGCAAATCCGAAGTTCAGCAGGCGCATGTCGTTCCCGTTGCCGGACAAGTCCTTCAAGATTGCCCGGTCAGGGTCGTCGTTTGTCTTGCCCCAGGTGGATATAGCCATCTTGACGTGGCTGAGTAATTCGGGGTCGATGTAGGGACGACCGGAGCCCGAAGAAGCTACCGGAACTCCCAAGCGTATCGCATTCATGCGAATAGGATCAAGCCCTATCGCATCAAGCTTAATTGGATTTAATCCTATTGCGTTCATTACTCTTCTGATTCAAAAATAGAAGCCTTTACCGGTTCCGTTTCACATTCGATTTTGAGATATTGTCCGGGGATACAACCGACAACCGGACAAGCAAACACTTTTGTATAGCCTCTACTCGGCAGTGGAGAGTAATTCTGCCCGTCATAGCTTATATACACCCAAAGCTTACCGCCTTTTTCAAATGTAATCTGCAATCCTACTTCCGCAGAATTTACCTGAACGGCATCGCTTACATAGTTCTTCTCACCCTTTGTAAAGGTTATAGATGTTTCTTTCATGATTATTCCTCCTATTTTTTTGCTGTTATCACTGTATTTCGTAAGAAATTCGGATACTCTGCCCGCACATCAAAACAAGGACACGCCTTGATAAATTCTGCCGGTTCCACCTCACCCGATCCATCCAGATCAGGTGAAGCATCTCGATGACCGAGCAGCTCGATGATATCATACTCTTTACAGAGCTTCGCTATCAATTCGCGCAATGCTGTTTTTTGCTCGACAGTACGGGTATCGGCCGGTCTTCCACTCGCGTCCAGACCACCGATGTAGCAGATACCGATACTGTGTTTATTATAACTAATACCGGAAAAACCTTTTGTGTTACAATGCGCTCCGTCAATGGATAATGACCGGCCGTTTTCTACGGTACCATCTAAATCAATTACAAAGTTATAGCCAATTTGATTAAAGCCACGCGCCCGGTGCATCCGGTCAATATCCTTAGCTCGCAAGTCTTGCCCGGCTTTTGTAGCCGAGCAGTGGATAATTATTGAGTCTATATCTTCTCTTTTCATATACTTTCCTCCTATATAATTAAAATCAATACCAATATCTGAATAACCTGACCGATAAGACCTCCAATCAATGTCGCAGCAATATCCAGCCAGTCCCATTTGCCACCCCATTGTTTATCCTTGAATTCCATTCCAGCCGCCAATCCTGCGACAAACAAGATGGTAAGCAGTGCACCTGCCGGGATAGCGTAAAGCAGGTGCTTAGGACGGTTACTTTCTTTGATCCAACTCATGATTTTCTTCTTGAATTATGTCTCTCACATCTTCTTTGTCAACCTTGAACACCTTCTTTCCAAAGACTCCCAAAGCTCCAATTACATTTATATTGACCCCCTTTGGTTTCAATATATTGCCGACAATCGAACACCCTTCGATGAAGCATACCAATAAGCAAGAATACACATCAATAGGATATTCGCTATGACTTGCCACAGTGATCATGCAGACCATGCAGACAAAAGCAAAATAAGTAACCATCTTTCCCATAGTAGCGCGAATTGCACGAGAGAATCTGACTTTTTCACCCATTAGCATACTTTTTCTGACACCGAAGAGAAGATCACAAAGGATTACCGCGCATGATACAATCAGCCACGGAATCATATTCTGCAATGACTCGGAAACAAATGCGGTAGCGATTGCTGCAAATCCGCCTGTAGTTGTATGTACTATAGCTTCTTTCATAGCAAACAGGTCAAGTAAACGGTTAGCAATGAAATTAACTCAATCCAGAACATCGACTTGCATGCCGTCAGGTCCCATATAAGGTTTCCTGACCAGTTCTTGACTACAAACGTTATCGCGTAGATCAGAAATGCAGCCCATAGCAGCAGCCAATACCACGAATTGCATCCTACCCATATTTGGGAGAATACAAGCGACATCACCGCGCCGGCTATATGAGCTTTCTTGTGTGCTCCTTTAAAATTCGGGGATACTCCCAATACAATCATTCCGACTACAGAAAGAAAGATCAGGAACTGACTGTTTTCTGTACTTGCATCCAATGCGGCCGGAAGCAACAACAAAGACGGGAGAATCATGCATATACCGAACCAATACCTGTTACTCAGAATGTAATAGGTATCGGAAATAGAATAAGGGATACCCTTTGTCTTGTAAATCATCACACCAACATAAGATGCGAAAACCAATAATGATAGTAGTGTCAAAATCATAGTTTTATCTGTTTATAATGAAAACTCTAGTTTATTCGGATAACCGGTCTTGTAGTTGTAAGACTCGACTTCCTCTCCCGTCTGCAATTCCCGAACTACAGCAATATGCTGCTGCGTCACATTATAGCAATCAAGAGCGTATAACTCTAATGAGTTCAGCATAAGGAGAGCACTTGAAACAGGTATCGTATACTTTACCGCATCAAACCATAAAACGGTATCCAGTCTTCCGGCCTGCTTCTCAATATTGATTGAGTTAACAAGACCTACGCGGTCCTCTTTGGTAAGCCACATTCTCTTTCCTGAGAGAGTGAATGAATTCACAGCGTCTGACTTGTCATAAGCATTAATATCCGCTATCTTCATCTCTTTTAGTTCATCAAGGGTATACTCATGATCAACCAATACGGGATAGCCGCTTTCGTTCTCCCTTATTTCCTTTCCGGATGACTGACCGTCCAGCAACTCCTGCCAGTATTCTTCCGTTATCTCTACTGAGCCTTCTTGCAGCTCATCGTAGAATCCTTGTTTCCAATATTTTGCCATAATATTATTTATTTCCAACGCCCGACGGCTATCCAATAAAAGTCATTAGTTCCTGCACCGGTACCGTTTGAATCTCCCACTGCATATCTAGTCCTTACTGTAAAATAACTAGTTTGTATTATCGTAATTAAACCCGTAACAATGTTCATACCGTTGCCTGGTTCACGATAAGTAACAATGGGAACATAGGCACTATTATAAAATGCTATTGGCGTATAAACAGTATTAGTACCACTAGAACTTGCTGTCTTGTAACCCCATTGTATCAATAAACCATTGTTAAACTTAGCATATCCGTTCCGACCTAATGATACAGTCATAGCGTTAGACAAGTCTGCCTTTGCCAAGTTGGGAATCATGTTCAGTAATTCTACAACTCTATCTCCTGTAAATCCGCTATTATAATCACTCATGCAAACTCTTTTTTAATCACATTAAACGTACTTCCATCCGAAAGAAAGAAACGACCTTCAGCAACAGCAAACGCCTGCCTCTTTCCTATTTGCGAGATGGTAGTGGAGACAGATGCCTGTACTCCACTATTAGTTGTCCTAAACACAACAGTCTGCTCCCTGTCGAGTCCTTCATTGGCAACATCGCTTGATGCGCTTGCGCCCCAATTAGGACCAGGAGTGATAACGATGTTGCCTTCTCCTTCTTTCCAAGGAATCTGTATGCTCATTACGCAGCAGTCCAAGAAGTGTTAGACGTAACATTAACGGATACAGCAGATCCACTCTGAGGAATAGTAATCTCAGCCGGAAAAACAGACAATGTAGCATCACCGGCAGCCTGTTTGATAGCAATCTGAGCAGCTTGTCCGCCATTGGCCGTCACCTTTAAGGTTCTAACGACCTCTTCGATAGTATCATTTTTAGGAAATTCCAATTCAATAGAAAAGGGAAACTCTGCGGTAGCTCCCGGATCACCAGAAATAGTAGCCGCATTGTTAGTCTGCGTTCCATTGGCATTATACTTTGTAGGCAAGGTAACATCAACTACACTCCCCGCCCATGCAAACGTCAATTTCGAAGAGTTTGTTTTACCCTCTACGGTCACAGTACCCGCTGTCTTGGGAGCAGACATTTCCGAACCGTTATCAAAAGAAGCAAACTCAGATTTCGGAGATTGAGTCACCTTATAAGTTGAAGGAGTGGAAACACCAACACCGGTAACCGTTACTGTACCAGTACGAGCTGTACGCCCAGTATGAGCGTCCGCGCTATTCGCAATTGTTCCGTTACCAGATCCGGTAGACGGATTTAATTTTAACCAACTAGGTTTTGCCATAATACAACATTTAAATAAAACAATTCAATTAACTATATCATTCTTCCTGCACAGCCTGCCATACCACATTGGACAACACATCGACGTTATCCTCAAAGTTATTCGAAGGCATCAGCCATATATATTCAGGGTCCACCTTTAAATAAGCCTGCTTACCAACATCACAGACAACTCCTATCGACACCTTCATGCCCGTTGCCGAAGCGGAAACCTTCATCTCATCAGCTTTGACCGAGACATTTCCAATGCCCTTGATAGCTTCGATATGTACAGATATACATCCCATTTTACACTATCTTTATACCGGTATTCATCTTATCTACCTCTACTCTTGTTCCGCCTTCATAGTCGGAGTCAGGAAGGTAAGCCGTAGTCTCCAGCCAGATTTCCCCCGATCCGATAATCTTTGTGTCAACATAGCAGCTGTAGCTGTTCTCATTAATGCGTACCATCTTAGACTTCTCTATCACCTGTGAGGCGGAGAAGACAAAGAAGCGGCATTGGAAGTCCACATCATCCATCGTCAGCCCCGAAGGGAGGTCGATGGAGATTGCCAACTTGATTATTGTACCTTTTGCTCGCATGCTTCTAATAAGATTTTATTCACCGCCATCTGGACGTATGCCACAAAGCAGGTAGATGTATACTTTTTCACAGATTCCACCTGCTCCGGAGATAATTCTACCTCGCCATTTTTATAGATGTTCTGAGCCAACTCCAGTTCACCCAAGTCTGCCGTTTTTTGATACATCGCATTACCAAGCGCCTTGCTGATATCGACAGTACTCTTATTCCCTTCGATATCTGTTACTTCGATTTCTCTAAAGTCTATTCTCATAAGTATGAATTTTATTTTTCAGTTAAACTAACCTCTGTTTCGTCCCATAATCGCTACAAAAAAGTCCGAATCACCATAATTACCATCCTTATGGAAGGTACGCACATGAAAGCTCCCTGAAGCTATATTTGATAACGAGGCAATTGACCACACCCCATGGACAGCTGTTGCAAAAGGGAAATACTCATTCCCCAGATTATGGTTGATAACATAGTCACCAGCCGCAGAACGACCTACGTAACCGGTAGTGCATCCGTCTCCCCAGGACCTCATGACAAACCCATCGCTACCTCTGATATAGGCCGCCCAAAGCACTCCGGGCGCATTCCAAATATCACCGTCACGCTGATAAAACCTATGATTACCAGCACTGTCGATAGCGTATCCATATTTGCTTCCCGACCCATTGGAAAGCACTTTCAGAGCATCACCGCCTCCGTAAGTCGTCACCCATATACCGTTACCCTCGTCATTACGTACATACATCAACGCCTCGGTTGGATTTATCCGCAGGAACTTGCCTCCGTTTATGTTGAGGTAGATATTGGCATTACTTTGCCCTGAAATAGCTAGCCCTGTACTTGTTATATTCCATTCTCCTATTTTCCCGCTATCAGCCTCAATTGTTCCTTTAAATTTATATTGTTGATTTATCGGATCGAGTTCAAAGACAACTTCATCTTTTACCAAAGCGAAAATTCCTGTGCGTTTTTCTCCGTCAATGGTGATACAATCCCTGCCTAACGCAATACCGGTCAGTTTTCCACTGCTGTCCTTCGTCCCAGAAAACATCTTTGGGGATACGATATACTCCCCGTCAATCTCTGTCTTATTATTATTCCATTGTTCCACCCAAGGAAGCAGATTCGCATCTTTTCCGTCCTCTCCCGGTTTGCCATCTGCACCCGGTTCGCCGTCCTTCCCGTAATGACCAAAGAGACGATAGTTCTTATATTCTCCCCACTTTCCATCCTGTAGAGTACGTTCACAAGTATACTCATAAGGATAAGTTTCCGATGCTCCACGAGGATTATCCACCCACCATAGCACATCTTCCCAGTATGCTTCATTGGTCGGAGCAATCCCCGAATGCGCCTGAATAGCTACCTTGTATACATTATTGTATTTTACTATGTTACCTGCCGAATAGAATTTTGAGCTACTGTATTCAGGAGCATCACCAATGTATTCGTTAACGTATTCGTTTGATGTCGGGAGGTCAATAACATTACGCTTAGACTTTGCAAGCAGGTAAACCTGCTCCTCGGTCTTGGAGTCCGTTGGGAATATGACAGGTTCGCTCCAGGAAGGAGTTGTTTTACCATCAATCACTGCGGTGGAATACCAACAGGTAGTAGGATCGAGCATACGGAACTTGACTCTGTCCTCGTTACTGCTTGTGCTGCCGTCTTTCGTATATACAATCTCAACAAAGTGACTACCGGCTGTAGGCACTGCAATATCCACCACCGCATTGGTTACTCCACTTCCCTCCCAGGCATGTTCGTTGTCCATGCGATAGGACGTATCAAGGGCTTCTACGATACCCTTGTCGTAGTTCTGCTCGGATGATACATCAATCTCTATATGTATCATCTGATTAGCTCTTCTTGTCGTAAATGACACCCTTTGCTTGTATGTCGAGGAATGAGATGTAGGAGATGGAGAGACATAGTAATCACCGTCTTTTGTAAAGTTACCCGAATACGAGAAGGTAATATCCTCCCGATCCGGAGAAAGGGACCATCCTGCCGGATTTGTACCGGTAGGCGTAGCAGGCTTTCCGAAAGCATACTTATACCGTAGCTCCGTATATTTACCCGGTAATCCCTTGAATCGTATAGGATCACCCCATGTGCCGGAAGAAGCGCTTGAAGCGACCTTCTGAGAAATCCAGACAACATCTTTTGTTGCGTTAGTGTGCCATCCTCCGCTTGTTCCGCTTCCGGTCGGACGGGATGGTTCATCTTCGCTGTCATGGTATGTAATGAAAACACTCAGGCCATCCGTGCCGTCAGTACCATCTGTTCCGTCCTGACCGTCCGCAACCATCAACTCCCAAGCGGTGCCGTTATAGATATAGACGATACCATTACTGGTATTGCGATAAGCCCAGTTTTTTTGAGGATTGGCAGGAGCGCTTGATAAATCCCCTTTCCACGTAATACTGAGCCCGTCTTTACCATCTTCACCATTTATACCGTCAAGCCCCTTCTTCCCGTCTGAGACAACAGCAATCGTTTCGCGGTCGATCAGTACTACTCCCGATGTTTCATTGTAAAGCCGGAACTGTATCTTATCTGTTATCCCGGAGACGGATATTTGCTTATCCGGAGTATAGCTAGTCGCATTCCCTGAGTCTATAATATAATCCATTGAGTAGCCAACCGGTAAAGAGGATACGACAGTAGAAGCTCCGTCGGTCTTCATCACCCGGCAGGATATATTCGATATATCACTGTTCCCGTCAGCATCTCTCTTTATGATATTGGTCGATGGCTGAAGCGAGTAAATGACCGCGTTCTGACCATTTGTTCCGTCGGTTCCATTCTCTCCATTTTCCCCCGGCTTCACTTTGTTTATCGACAAATGCAGGGTACGTTCATACTGAGAACCTTTGTATGTTACCCGTCCCGTTATGGGTATACGAATTACATCAGCCACCGCAGCAGTAATAGCTGTTACCTTAACTATCCCTGTGCTGCGATCAGCCGTTGCTGTCACGCCTGTGATGCTGCCTACAGATAGAGAATCAAGAGGAAGCTCAGTTGTTCCGTAGAACATAGAGAATGTTGTTGTGACAGGCAAACCGAATACCACCGTCCCGTCCAGAGAGCAAGCTACAGACTGCATTTCATCGTCAAGATCGGCAGAGATGCTTCCTTCTCCGTCAAGACCATTCTTTCCATCCTCAGTCATCACATACCATGCGCCATCCTGGTATACGTAGCATTTCTTGTCGGTAGTATTACGATACCAGTATCCGTTCTGAGGATTTGCCGGAGCAGAAGAGAATTCCCCCATAAAAATGAGGCTTGTACCGTCTTTACCGTCAGTACCATTCGTACCGTCCTGGCCATCTTTACCCGGTTCGCCCTTTAGATTTTCCTTTGCTTCCTCGTCCAGATTATCCCACGTTAGAACCACTCCTTTCATCGAACACACATATTTGTTCTTCGATGCATCCCACTGCCACGAAATAGCACCTCCGGCTATGTGACCTGATCTATCTATAGCAAATCGGGCTGATCCGTCTCCAAACTCAGCAGTACCGTCCGGATAGATACAGTAAACGACATGCCCTTTAGAGTCTGTACCTTTGATCATACCATTTTCGCAATAGAAACCCTTAAGCCCGTCTGTTCCGGGAATATCACCGCCCATACGGATTTTCGTACAACCGGCAAAACTCTTGCTGTTGATACCAAACAGAATATCGATTGCAGGCTGTCCACCTTCATCGGCATGCAGATAGATCGCACTCTGACGATTTACATCCTTCGAGTTACCGAACTGGACAATCTCATCACTGACAGCCGGAGTAGTCATACCCGACAATGCCGGATCAACAGCCTCCATGCCGTCTGTGTAACCTATACCGCCGGTAAACTCACTGACAGGTATGACGATTGTATCAACACCGTCAATCTTGCGTATCTCGGATATCTCGACCCAATAGCCTTTAAGGGTACCATTCGTCCAATCCTGACACCGGATGAAATCGTGTGCGACAAAAGACATCTCATCCTCTATGGTGACCAGCCAGTTTTGTCCGGACTCATCCAGCGTGGCAGTCTTTATACGACCGCATGCCTGAGTGATACCCAGTGCACCCTTCACCGCGCGGATCTTCTGAATGAGGAGTTCAAAAACGACCATTGTCTCGCGAACAACAAGACTGTCTATCTCCAGCTTCCATTTGCCTTTGATATATTCCCACAGTTTCCATCCATGACCGGTAAATCCGGACACGAAGTCTTCGACGTATTCCTTTACGCCGTTCGACAACTTACGTCCTGTCGCTTTCACAGAACAAAGAAATCCGTAGAACTTACCGTTACTTAGTATTGCCATATTATTCTAATTCTTCAATCAATGAATCTTCAACTTCTTCTATCAATTCTCCGCCACGAACTACAAGGCCACCGTTAGCTGCAGAAAATCCTTCCGACACAAATCCCTTACCGAGAGTTATCAATCCTTCTGCTTTGTCATCTTCAATGCTGCTAAGGGAGCGACGTTCAATCTCATCAATAATTCTTTTTGCCGAAAATGTATTGCGATCCGTAGGAACAGTCTTGTCATTCAAACCGATGAGATATATACTCGTTCCTCCACTTCCTGACACAGAACCGGTATATGCCTGTCCCTTGTATGTAAGAGAATCAAGTTTACTCTCTATCTCGCCTATACGCGAATATGAGGCAGTCTCTCCAACCGTATAAATTGGATGATCGTAAGGAATATCCAGCGGCCACTCAAAACCAATTATTCTGGATTGTCTGCTTTTAGGAAAGAAAGCCTTATTGATCAAGTTTACTTTGTCTCCCACCTCATAGGTGATAACATTCCCATTATTATAGATGAACTCAGGGTCCATATCACAATCGTAGGTGGAAGGATCAATCATAGACTTTTTGACATAGTCTTTTGCCTTTTTCAATAACTCATCTTCGGCCTCCGGAATCAATTCTTCTGAGACATAAGCCGTATCAAAACCATAAAGAACATATGTGTCAGAATCAGCAGGAAACAAAATGTCATCAGGAAGATAACGGCCGTAATCCTCATTACGCACAATTTCGAAAGTGGCACCGGAATCATCACTCTCCTGCAGAAGTAACTCAAAGTCCAGGCCGGCGAGTTTGCCCGTCTGAAAGGTCAAGCGGAAACTTTCTCCGTCCAGCCGGAAGTCATTTGTAAAATTCTTCAACCCTGCATCCTTGAACGTATAGATACGATACTTGTCTCCGGTTGGATTGTCGTCCTCGTCAAGTTCATCTTCCTCCCGGTATGTTACATTTGATAATGTGCCGACATATTTGGGATATTCATCTTCAAAGATGACAATTCCCTCTACAGCTTCTTCCTGCGACATCTCCACATTATTATTGTCATCATAATGAGTTTCACCAATGTATATACGTTCTCCTGTAGGACTATAACGGTAAGCATCCACATAAGGAACTTCCTCCGGGAGCATAAGACGTTTCTGGACCACACCATTTAAGGTGAGCTCCTTGTCATCTTTGCTAAAGTAGCTGTCAGGAACCTTTCCCTTAATGATGTTGTCAATTGTATATCTATCACCGAGCGAGGCCGTTACTCCGCTAGGCAATTGTATTACGTTAGCGGAATCACCGATTAAATGGTCCGGATTATATACACAGGAGAATGTCTTACCCGAATTTAGTCCGGAAAGAAAGGTCACTGTAGCATCTGCCGACGATCCTTTGAATAGAGTTATATCATACGAAACATAAGCCGAGAAAGAATCATTCAGAATAGAGGATTCACGGGATGGGACATGTGCGTATATCCTGATCTTTAAATCAGTAGCATTTCCTTCAATCTGCAAAGAAGAAGCGACAGCAAACACAGCAGAGACTTCGTACTGCTGCTCTTGGGATAAGGTAACCGTTTGATTACCTATAGAAACTTCTTTAGTTACACCAGATAATTTATAGACATAAGATGCCCTCAAAACATAATCACCGGCAGGAAGAAAAGAACGTCCTGATCCGATTGAAGGAATAACTGTGGATACATTAATTGATATGCCTTCTCCTGATGAAACCTTATAATCTCCTGCAGGTAACGAAGCTACGATATCAGTGTCATGCGTCCATTCTACATAAGATGCAGTAAAACTGCCACTACCTATACTTTCCTTTACCGAATACTCTTCTTTGTGAACGACGCGACTTGGGAAATACTTTACATCAAGCGGTCTTGCCGTATCGGATATTTCCCTACCGTTTGCCTGCTTGACATCAAAAATAAGATTCTTACGGTAAGTAGAAGGAATGTTTCGCGTTGAACCAAAGGCATAAACACGAGTAGCGAAAACCGTCTGACTATCGCTACGCTGCATGGAGCTTACGTTTACATCCTCAGTATCTGTCAAATCTCCGGCCTTGAAATCTACGGGAGAGCTGTATTCGCAACGTCCGAAATGGATTGTCTTATCAGTTATCCACCATTCACACTCCCATGTCTCCGCCATTTGGGTAAGGGCATCAATCAGGTTTACGCTATCATACGAAACGAGCTTGGAAGTGTTTTCAACCGTAGTATCAATCTCATATTTAAAATCCTCTTCTCTATATTTGTATCCGAGTGATTTCAGGTTATCAAGGAATACTTTAAGATGAACGTCAAGAGTGGCTGTCAGGTTCCAGCTCGCCTCGCGACCGGTACTCTCCGGAGTATAGAAAAACTTCTTGTTTTTCCACTTCCAGTAGTAGGCGTCCAGCCGGAGTTCGTAATCATAACTACCGGTCGTAGAATTATAGGTAGGCTTGTACAAGTCTACAAGCTCAAACATGCCAATTTCGTTATCTATACCATCTCCTAGTTGAAAGTAGATAGGATCTGCAAGAGAAAACTTCAAAGTTATATAGTCTTCCTTCATCAGAAGAAAGTGTCGCTTTGATCCTTCGTTGATAGGAGTAGAAAAACGAATGTTGCCGGATATGTCTTTGATGTCTATCATAAGTTTCGTATACCTTCATACGATGTTTGATACAAAAATACAAAAAATGACATTAAAAGTGTCATTCTAATCGTTAATATTTCTATCCATAGGATTAGGTTCTACTATCTTTAATGAAAAGTGGGCGATTCCCCTCATAAACTGAGTAAATTGATTGCATGAAAGATATATTGTGCGATAAACTATATTAGGCTGATATTTAGACCTAATATTTAATACACCAGTAGCCAATTCCTGACAGAAGCTATCATACTTTTCAAAAAACTCATCTTCATTTTTAGCAGTGAGATTAATGGTTAAGGTGAGACTACGCTCATCTACTTTTGGGGTAGCGGCTATTACACGCTTGCCATGTTCTAGTCTTGATTTATTCTCTATAAACTCTTTATTAGGAGGAGGAGTCATCAATGCTGATAAAGAAGATGTATCCATACTGATTCCCCAATTATCATAGGAATCTTTATTGTTTATAAAAAGTTCACCTTTGGGCATATTATATATATTTTACAGTTTAGAATTAGCGAGTAGAGAGTCCTTTAGTATTAATTCTTACTTCGGATATATCAGTCTTTATATCATTTAGCAATTTCGTATATTTGGCAATATCATCTAAATAACTATTTGTTATGACATGCTGGGTTAAAATGTTGTTGAGCACTTCATTTCCAACAGACGATATACTTGTGAGAGAGTTTATCCCCATAACGACAGCTATCATTTGATTCTTGATTTCTTCACCAGCGATCTGAAGGGCTGTGAAACGACCTCTCAACTCTCCGGCATCCTCATGTGTCATTTCGGTGCCAAAGCCTTTCTTGGAAGATTCCTGAGAAGTAGACGTACCACCACCCACAATTTGTTCCCACGCCTTTCTGTCTTCAAGGGCGCCATTTACGATAGTATCCCATCCTTCTCTTAAGTCCTTAATATCAGAAGATGTAATACCTCCTTCTTTACCCATAGCAGCAGAAAAGGATTCATACCATTTCCTTAATTCATCTTCATATCCCTTCGCGAACATTTGAGTGAATACAGCCTTTCGCATATACTCTCCAAAATTATCAGCAAAGTCTTTAGATGAAGCATCCATGTCCATGAGAGTATCTATGAAGCTGTCAAACAGGCTATCGAATGACGTCTGAGTCAATTGTTCTTGAACGGCTTTCTGAATGTCTTCTATTCTCTCTCCACCTTCAATAATCTTATTGAGGTAGTTTTGAACATCTCCATCCAACTTAGACCAAAATCCAGGAGCTTCCTCTTTTAACTTTTCAAGCTGTTCAGCCGTCAAGTCAAAGAGACCGGAAAGTCTTCCTCCTATAAAATCCGGATCTTTGCCGATTGACTTAGCAAACTCGTCCCATTGATCCCATAATTCCTGACTCATGCTATTGCGAATACGAACACCAATAGAGTGGGAACCGGCAGATGCGCCAGATTGCAATCGTTCTCTTCCTAATATTTTATAAGACTCAATGCTTTTGTTTGCTATTTCAATAGCTTCATCTCCCGCTTTAGCAGCTTCGGGACCATAAGACATATCTATGTATTCTTTTTTCTTATCAATTAACTCATCCCATATTTCATTTAACTTGTTATACTCATCAACCATTTCATTGTAACGAGAATAGTCAGCACCACCAAAACCGAATAATCCGGCAATAGTATTCCCAACGCCCGCCAAAACGCTAACTGCACCTGTGATAGCACTAAAAGGTTTGGTTAAGTCTATTCGTTCCAGCCCACTCATTACCTGCCCTATACCATCCAAAGTCTTGCTTATGGCTTCTGGAACCTTTACCCCAAAGTTTTCAAGCATCCCAACAACGTCATTGCCAGCATTTACAACCTCCATACCTTTTTGCCCGATAGAATTTGCTGCTTGAGTTAACTTTGACAAGGCTTGTTGTCTGTTAGATTGAGCAGCGGCCAAGTTATTTTCTGCTTGGGTAAGAGTCAGTAATCTAGTAGTTAATTTTCCGTTCTCATCGGTATATACTTTAGTTATTACCTCTCCTCCCTGAATAACAGTATTTAAATCCTCTTGAGCCTTGATTACCGCAGATGTAGCATTACGATAATTATCTGCACTATTTTTCAGTTCTCCCAAGGGATTACGTACTGTTATTTTTAGATCAATTTCTTTGAAGGCATCTTGCAACGCTTTAAGATCAGTAGGTTTTATATCTTTAGCTGCTTTATTTATAACCTCTTTCAGGTTATCACGCATCTTAACCAGTGCCTCAGTAGACTGAGCATCAAGGTTTCCGAATATGTTTGCAAAATTGATAGATGATTTTAGTTCTTCAAAGCTAACTTCCTTCAGTTTATTTTCTTTCTCTTTTTCCAAGGACTTCTTAGCGCCCTTGGTGGTAGCTTCACTGATTTTAAGGTTATATTCTTCGTTTATGGCAGCTTTTTTTTGTTGAAATGTACCATATTCTTTTAGATACTCTCGCATTGCATCAGCCTCTGCTTTTAACTGATTCTTGGTCACATCGGAAATCGCTTTATCTCTTTCATTTTCAGCATTGGTATAACGAGCGGAAATTTCAATAGACTGCTCCGAAGTCAACTTTCCACCCTGTCTTTCGCTCAATTCTTTTTCTTGTTTCTTGATGGCGTCAAGTTCTTTTTGATAGTCAATATCAATCTGTTTCAGCTTTTTCTCTGTGCCTTCCTTCATAAGATTGATTTCCGCTTGTTGATTTTGGCGACGAAGCGACAAAAGTTCTTCGGCTGTCTTTTGTTGTTCTTTTTTTTGCTTATTAGCTGCGGATTTTCGCTTGGAAGAAGAGTCATAGACTTTTAATTCTTTTTCTGCCTCTTTTAGCTTCTTAGTGTTATCTTTATAGGATTTTATAACGGAAGCGTCAATTCCTTCAAACTTACCAGCATCCAACAATTTTTTTTGAGAAGATGCTATAGAATTTAAGGCATCTTCAGCTTCTTTCTTTTGACCTTCCCAATACTTCTTATTGAATATAACAGGTTTCTCGGACTCTTTTTTAGCTTGCTCATCAGCTTTTTCAAAATCTTCTAAAGCTTTAGTATAAATTTCAAGTTCTTTTCTTGCAGCAGATAAATCTTCTTTCAATGCCCCCGTATACCCTCCTCTATTATCAGTTTTAATTATACTGTTTTCCAGACCTTGTATTTTTTGTTGAGACATTACAACCTTAGTCTTTAAACCAATACGTTGCTGCCTTAAAAGTTCATCGGTCTCAAGTTTAATAAGCTCCGCATTTGTCTTTCGTTTTGCAGTTTCCCAATCCATGTTTTGGAATACTTCAGGCATTAAACGCTGTAATTGGCGATATGCTATGAAACGTTCTTCTATGGATTTGGATTCATTACTTAAAGTATTTGATAGCTCACTTGCTTTGTTCTTTATACTTTCATAATGATTCTCTTGTGCTTCAAGTGCTTCGTTTGTTTTGCGAACGGCTCTTTCTGTTTCAGTCTCTGCTGTGGCAAGTTTATAAATGCCATAAGCCAATCCAGCAACAGCAGCTGCAGCTAATACATACGGGTTCTTTAGCATTGATAAATTCAAAGCATCTTGAGCTTTTTTAGTTAAGACTAACCATCCATAGTGAGCAGCTTCTTTTGCTGTCAAAGCTGTAATCCCTGATGCTTGTAAAGCTTGCAAAGAACTTGTAACCATTAGGGCGGTGCGATATGCTCCATAGGTTCCTACGATTTCTAACAGTACTCGTCCTACCTTCTCATAGTTTTCAACTAGATAGGAAACTCCAGATAAAGCATCGTTAATGATGCCCTCGTTAGCCTTGCCTATCTCATTGAACATGGTAGCAATAGCATCTTCTATGTTAGAGATTTGTCCAGTAATCGTCTTTGATTGTTCTTGCATAAGGTTGTAGAACATTCCGCCCTCATTAGTAAGTGACATGATAACCTTTTGAACTTCCGGAAAACCAACCTTTCCGGCTTCAACAAGTCCCTTAACTTTATTTTCCGCGACATTAAATTGCTTTGCTAGTTCGCGAATCATAGGTATACCACGACCAGTGAACTGATTGAGGTCTTGTGTATATAAACGACCTTGGGTCATTGTAGTACCATAAAGATAAACGATATCTCCAAGAGGTTGGGATAAACCGGCAGCAATATTACCCAAACGTATCAAATCGTCATTGACATTTTCTACATTTTCCCCATAAGCAAGGAGTTGTTTAGCTCCATTTGCAACTCCTTGTAAGTCAAATGGTGTAGCAGCTGCAGTCTTTACCAGTTGTTGCATAAGAGCATTTGCTTTTTCTTCACTGCCTAACATCGTCTTAAATGCGACTTCCAACTGTTGAAACTCACCGCGAACTTGAGCAATATTTGAAATCAACTCTTTCGCTGTAAATCCCGCTCCAAAAGCAGCAGCAGCTTTAGTCATACGGTTAAATAGATCTTCAATACTTAACCCACTTTGTTCTATTTGTTTAGAAGTGTTTCTTACTCCATTCTCACATTCATGTAATTTGCGTATGAAGTTGGAGTTATCGCCAGTGATATCAAAGTGTAATCCAGCCATAAGTCTTTTCGATAGAAATAGTTCCGTGCAACATTACACGGCAATACAAAGATAATAAAAATGACGTAGTTAGTGTCATTATCATAAGAAAAACATATTTAATACATTATTTTTTTATCTTTAATTTTGTTTGTATTGTTATATAAAATATATTTGTACAAACGTTATTGTAAAACTGTAAAAATATGGATTTCAAGGATCAAATTTTACAACTGTCAGACCGCATAAAAAAACAAAAAGATAGCATATCTACAGAAGAAGCCACAAAAAATGCTTTCATAATGCCATTGATAGCTTCTTTAGGGTATGACGTCTTTAATCCTTTCGAAGTTGTTCCGGAAATGGACTGTGACTTAATCAGAAAAAAGGGAGAAAAGATTGACTATGCTATAATGAAAGACGAAAACCCGATACTTCTTATAGAGTGTAAGCATTGCAAGCAGGACTTGAATCTGCATGACACCCAACTACAAAAATATTTCGTAGCCTCTAAGTCTCGCTTTGGAGTTCTCACCAATGGCATAGAATACCGTTTCTATACTGATTTGGAGAAGGTTAATATCATGGATGAAAGGCCATTCTTAGTTGTAAATATGCTAGATCTATCTGATGCAGACATAGAACAACTAAAAAAGTTCCACAAATCTTATTACAATGAAGACAATGTTCTTAGCACAGCAAATGAATTAAAATACACAACGGAAATAAAGGAAATTTTCAACAAAGAAATACAATCTCCTACATCTGATTTTGTTAGATTCTTTGCAAAACAAATATATACAACTGGGCAAATCACACAAAAGGTAGTTGAAGTGTTTACCCCACTTGTAAAAAAGTCAATGTCTATTGTAATAAATGATATCATAGCTGAAAGGCTTAATACAGCAATGAAAAATGACGAACAGTTCGAAGACACAACTAATCTTTCTAGTAATTTAGCTAATCCCCCCAAAGAAAACGCAGAAAGCAAACTACCTGAAGGAATAGTTTATATGGACAAGGAAGCAGGGATAGTCACTACACAAGAGGAAATGGATGCTTATAACATTGTGAGAAGCATACTTAGACGTAATGTAGATGCTTCACGAATCACCTATAAAGACTATAAAAGTTACTTCGTTATAAGCTTAGACAACAGCCAATGGTATTGGATATGTCGTATTTCTATTGGAACTAGGAAGAAGCAAATAGGAATACCAGTAGATAACTACAAAAGTTGCGACTGGATTCAAATTGATAGCATAGATGACATATTCAAATATGCGGATAGACTTGAAGAATCGCTTAAAATAGCAATGAGAGAATAATAACCAACAAATTATGAAGAAGATTTCATTTTTTATCATAGCAATAATTCTATTAACAAGTTGTAGTTCAAATGAAAGTCCTATAGATGAACCAGATCTTCCAAAATACCAAATCGATAGTGCTATCCCGATAGATGATCTAAAACTACAAGCTTATATCTTTGAAGGAGATTACTATATAGAGGCTATTGATGAATCAGGGAACAAGGTGTTTACCATCAAAGATAAAGCAGAAAATTATACCCATGATCTTGGGTTTGGAGATAAGAGAGAATACATAGTCACAGGGTGTTTCCTTCAAAGTGCCTTGAAAAAGGATGATTATCTCTATATATTGGTAAGTTTATACGCAGATATAGCTTATCACCCACATAAATTTATCTTGAAAATAAAAGATGGGAAGGTTGTTGAAAAAGAATATTTTGACAAAGAATATTATTCTGGTTTTGAAGAAACGATCTTCTATCCGGAAGCAATAGCAGATTGGTATGGAGAATACATTGCCATTTATAAAACTGCAAGAACAGGAATTTATGAAATTGGAGTATTGGATAGTGATTTAAAGCAGACGATTGGGAATAATGATCCAGGCGCTGAAAGATGGGTTAAAGAAATTGAAAGGAATAATTACATACCTATATCTTACAATAATATGGTATACATCTATGACAATATGGTTGTGTGTGTTGACATTTCAATGTATAGATATGATAAATATCTAATTTGGCAGGTCCCCATCACCGATGAAGAGATAAGAGTCAACAAATCCACATATTCATTAGATGGAGATAACGTAATATTAGACATTGAAGCCACTACTAAAATAGGAGAAAAAAAGAAATACCATCTGATATTAAATAAGGATACTGGAGAAATAGTTTCCTAATTAGATGATTATATAATTGTTCTATTTCACCGATAAATCACGGGAGTTTTTGTATAACCCTCGTGATTTTTTTACCTTTTATTTCTAGCTTTTGTTCTATTTGTCGCATTTAGTCCCATCTCATAGCTTTTATCTTTTCCATGTTTTTCGGGTCGTCTGCATTGACAAATGTCCTGTCATTGGAAATACGGGCTTCTTTCTTTTCTTCGTCAGTAAGATATACGGAAGTAATAGCATCTGCCATCAACATTTGAAGAAATGAAAAACTAATTTCCCATACAATCTGCTGTGGAGTCATGTTGAGTTTTTCACATGCTGGTAATATTAGAGAACCAAATACGCTTTTACCGCCAAAAGTGATGGAATTGCCTTTCTTGTTTTTTATCATTGAAACTTTAGCTAGTTCTTTACGTTCCCGGTCAATTCCGAAATATTTGATAAACTCATCCGTGTTATCTTTAGTAAGAACCATAACAAGAAGTTGCGCCATTTCTTCATTTGAAAGATTTTTCCTCAAAAACTGGCATCTACTATTTACAATTCTGTTATTAAATAGTTCTTCTTTCTTGTTGAGCGTATGGTAAGATAATAGCTGGCAAACAGTCTCTTTTTTTTCTTGGCATAATCTTAATGCTTCCATATATGGGTTTGCTTTAATAATATCAGCCTTCATATCAAGGCTTTCAATGAGCCTTGAAAGTAGATATGTTTTACCTAATGTTATTGGATATAGATAAAAATGTCGCTTATTAACCCGAAAACCGTATGGCCTTTCCATTATGGTATCAGCAATATTCATTTCTATTATTTTTCGATCTTCAATCATATACTATTACCTTTTAGAAAACAAATTGGCTATCTTCACAGACCACCTATTTCAGATTCGAACAAAAAGCCTAGAGCGGACTGATGGACCTGCACCATCCCCTTCACTCTGGTAGAGCGACGCACGCCTGTGTGTGCTTAATCCGCAAGTGTGCATCTATAAAGCAGATGCACAAAGGTTTAAACTATATCTATTGTAAATTATCCGCCTATGCCGGAATTGGGGGCGACTTCAAACTTGTCTCCATCACCATCTTCGTCGTCCGGGTCACACTCTATTTTTGTAATAGATGATCCTGTTGTAGGAGTAACAATAATTTTACCCCATTGAACTTGTTTCTTTTCAGCGGCATATTTTAAAGCGTCAAATGTATATGCCCACACACCACCATCTGCACTAGTAAACGTATCTTCAACTGACACTGTTGTCTTTTCCATACAAAATCCAGGAACTTCGGGATCTTCCGGTTGTAGTGCAACAGCATAATTGTGAGCAACTACGCCATCACTGTCGTTGATAGGTCTTTTGCGGCCTTTTGCTGCACGTATGTTGAGTACAAGGGCATAGGTGTTTTTACCATACTTGACATCTTCATTTTCTCCACCTTCAATTTTGGCTTCTTGTTTGTCGCCTTTTGTTGTTGTCAACTGTGTGGAATCTTCCACGGGTGTAGGAAGCTCTTCCCATTTGGGCGAAGAAGCATCCAAGTCTTTTACGAAAATTCGGGGTTTACCCCATCCGATTACTGCCATAGTTCTATATCACTTAATATAGTTAATACTTATTCGTTATTTATCTCAATGTACAGTTTGTTATTAATGAAATGTTCTGTATGTCCGTCCTCAAAAGGTGTATTTGTAGGACTGGTTTTTTGGCTACATTTTGATGGGGTTGTGTGGTATTCATCTTTTCGTATGGAGATAAGGAATTTGCATAATTCACACAGCTTACCTACGCGTAGAGTATCTTTTTCCCACGCCTTTGTTTCCGAATTCCATAGATCACGGACATACACATTGACATTAACATAAGCTCTTTGGATTTGGCCACATCCTTCATTGGCAAGTACAGATATAACAATATCCTCTTTGTCTGACTTGTTTGGTCTTCCTCTATCACTTAATTTGCCGGTAACATTCCTTTCAAGGTCTGTGCCCTTAATTTTGTGATAGACAAACTTAGCTATTTCAATGTCCGATTTCATTTAGCAATCTGTCTTTTTAGTTTCTCAAGCATCTTGGGAACCTGGTCTATTGCCCATAATTCCGTTGATGCAAGTACGTCCTTATTATCCTTCCTTTCTACATATTCAGCATAGTTCATTCCAGCAACTATAACAAGTACATAGTCACTGGAATACCTCTTAACAAGTTCCTCTGCCAACTTTTTACCTACAGTTACGCCTTCCGAGCCTTGCTTTATCTGATTAAAGTCCGAGTATTGGATAATACTACCGTTATAAGCTATTACATAGCCAACTGAGCTGCGCAGGTTACCGGACTGGTCGTACCAACTTTTATTACCGCCTCTATTACGTACTCTTGAAACGCATTGTTCCCCAAGGTAAGACAAAGCGCGTATTGTTAGCCTTTCAACCCGATTTGCTTCTTTCATAAGAACCTTATGAATTTCATCCAGCTTGGTAGTCATTCTTATGCCCATAATACTAAACCCAAATTTTGCACTGAAGTTGGTAACGATGGTAACCTTTTACTTCAAATTCCCTTTCAATTCCTCCGAGAAGACTTATCTTAACCCTGTCACCAATAGCAAAGGTTTGACAATTGCTTGGAAGACATACCGTATATGAATAGCTTCTTACAACACCATCCTCAAACTCTCTTTCTTCCGCCTTCCCAGAAGGCACGGCATCACAAGGGATTGAGCCTTTCCATTCAGATGAACCTGGATGATAATTTCCATTTTCATCTTCATAGCCAGGAACAGCTACTAAGTATTGTAAACGGTGTGGATTTCTATTTATTACTGCCATACTACAACAAACAATCTCCTACATATACCATTGGTTTTGCCTCCAGTTCTACCGAAGGCTCACCAATAGTATTGTAGATGGAGTTAACACGTAATAATATACGTTCTTTATCTTTATCGGACAAAGCCCCAAAGGATTTGTCTGCCTCTGAGAAATTGATAGCCTGAATCAAAGACCAAAGACAATCAGCCAATGCACCCTGATATTCGTTAGAATGAGCTGTATCAAAACTAAACTCTTCGTATCCATTGAGTTTACGTTTGATCATTACATTCTCTACAAAACCCATTGGAATAGGATAATGTATTTCGTCTATGAGAGCTTGCTGAATAGTCTTCATTGCTTATTATGCTTTATGAGATTCAACGGCCTTTTTCAATGCTTCTTCGTCTGCATCGTTCAATCTGTTGACTGCTGCAATGAGTTTGTCATCAGAAACGGTAGAAGTCATATTCTTACCTGCAATCTTGTTATATTCCGTCACAAACTCCGGCTTTTTGTAAGTTGCTCCCCAGATTGTAATCTTAACGTCAGAAGTATCTTTTTCTTCTTCTGTGGTATTTACCTCTTGAGCTTCTAGAATATCCAAAGAGTAGATTTGATCTACATTTTCGATAACCGGTAAGCAAATAGCCTGTCCGTTTGTAAATTCCTGTAACGGATCTGTCTTAGAGTAACGGCTAATCAACTTGTATTCATCAACGGTAGTATATTCAACTCCATTAACAGGATTAGTCGCTTCAGCCAAAGTTCCCCATACAAAAGAACCTACATTATCAGCAGAAGGGAGAAATATCAATTTATTCGCATTCCACGGTTTATAAGATGCCCTTTTACCGTTCTTTTCATAAGTTACTGAACGGTCAATTTTCAGGAATGAGATACCGTTATATTGGTCAGAGAACGCTTCATCAAATAATGTAGAAGTAGGTACAGGCAGCTTAGTATCATTATCAAAGGTTTGACCTCGATAATTTGCAGCTAGTTCTTTAGCCCATTGAGACTGACGCATTTTGTTATATGTAGATAAAGCCAGCATAATAACTGAAATACTGTTATCATCATCGTTAGCTTTATTTATAACTCTTTCAATATCATCTCCTGTAACTTCACCAGTAGTAACAACACCAAAGCTATGTTCTGGCAAATAACCATAATCAACACGAAGACCTATACCAGTATTTTTATCATCATCACCCTCAACAATGATGATGCCATCGGAGAGTCCTGTAAGGAAATTTGCTTCATTTCTCTCATCAATACCAATAGAGCAAGCCGTTCCATCGTCTAACATGCGAGTGATTATGCGGTTAAGGACAGATTTTTTAGCTGCATCCGTGCTGGCATTGGATAAATGAGCTCTCATAATGTTGATGGCATTAATTTGAGTCTCTCTTAGAATCTTTTTAATTCCGATCTTAGGCAATTCCCCGTTTGACCGTGCGATAGAATCTCGCTTTTTAGGTGAAAGCGGAGAGTCCATAGCTACCATATCAGCAGCTACATATGTAGTATTAGCAGATGTGCCTTCCCATTTTTGATCAGGAGAATATACCTTAGTAAGCATCGTTTTGTGAAGATAGGTCAAATTCTTGTTTGTTCCATTGATCTTTTCTTTCACATATAGACTCAATTTAGGCCATATTCTTCTTACAAATTCAATAAATAATGATTCATTCATCTTTCACCTCCTTTTAATCGTGTAAAAAAGTTAGTTGTGGCAATGCCGTTTTTAATGCAGCCTTGATGCTGTCAATAGGATAAGGACTTGCCACGTCATTCACTTCGCCAGCATACATGATACCAACGAATGGTTTGTCGGCAGGCTTGGAACAAACAACAACACCAACATATTCATGATTTCCTGGCAATGATTCGTAGGCTGTACCTGCTGAATTAACAGGCATTGGCTTATAAGTATCGTTTTCTGTATTGCGGATAACAATGTGCCCAGCTTTGATCACAGACTGTTTAAATCCAGTCATATCTAGCGTCCGACCATTCATAATTCCGCCTAAATAGTTACGAATAACAATCGAATCCATTCCGGTTAAGATTGTTTCTTGTTCGTTTACTAAATCAGCTTTTGCGCCCATTTTTAATTTGCTTTTGATTAAAGACCATTAGCTATTGCTATGACCTCTTCATCGGTTAATAATTCATCTTTTTTTTGCTTCTTACTTCCTGCACCTGGAGGATTACCTAAACTAGAAAGTCCCGCGTCGGCACGCTCCTGGTTGTAAGATCTCAAATCTTCCTCAACTTCGGAATAGAATTCTTCAAACTCTTCATCGTTCTCAAACTTCATCTTATTGAAGGATTTCAAGGTACGAGTGCCGAATGTACCAGCGTCTTTCAATAAGGATTCAAGCTTTTCTTTACGTGTAGTGGTAACTTTTTCACCTTTCAATGCTGCGATTTCGTCATTCAGTGTTTGTACTGTCTGAACCAAACCTTTAGCCCATTCCGGAGTATCATCATTCTTTCCTCTGTTTTTGGGATTTTTGGTATTTGAACCAGTTTGACGTCTTTGATTGTTCGAAGATCCGTCGTCGTCATCATCGTCATCGTTGTCGTCGTCATCTGTTTCAGGGTGATTTTTCTTCCATTCATCAAGCAAGCGATTGGCCTGTGACTGGCCGAAAGGTAAGTAACGTAGTGCAGCTTCAATCTCTTTATCGATTTCGGCATTTACGTCTTCATCTGAGGCATCTTCTGCGGAGGTAAGGTTATCGGCAATCTGAGCAGCGATACCCTTTAGCTCCTTTTGACTGAACCCCAACGCCTTCGTTTTAGGTTTCAGTTTCAAAAAAACTTGCTGTTTTCTGTCCATTGTACAATGTTTTAGTTACTAAAATAGCCTGCATAGCACGTATACCAGCAGACTATTCGCTAGAACTTTACTAAACATTAGAGCAATGAGTCTTTACGACAAGTTCTGTGGCGTACGTCTTCATACGCATCTGATACAAAGGTAATAAAAGTGACATTAAAAATGCCACTTTTCATGTTAAACTATCATAATAAACTCACGAACAGCAGTAATCTTGTACCTTGTGCCGTGAAACTAAGTGTAATTGCATCTCAGTGGTTATTATTTAAGATATAACGGGTTATCCTTTAAAAAATATGGCAAAGTGCCTTTCTTCTTTGCGTCTACTATGCGTTTCGAATTTGTGCCAACCCACTGTTTGAATGCATCCGGCACATCCTTGACTTCATTCACGCTTTCAGTTGTGGAATCACTACGCCCATCCCATTCCCAGAATTCTTCTTCTGTTTTGAGGATAGGAACTTTATAACATAAGTCATTCGGGTGCCATCCTGTCCATGTGAAATCTTTTGGATATTTACCTGCAAGAGTATCACAAATGTCTCCATGAGGCATACGACTATGATGTGATGAGCTCAATTTTATTTCGTATCCTACGACAAAATCCATCTGCTTCCAACGTTCATTTTCGGCTGTTCTATAAGCCATGTTTATTTCTGAACGGGCTAAACGAATAGATCTGTACTCACAATCTTGTATATGTTCCGCACTTCCATATTTGCTTTTATAATCTTTTTGCAGTGATGGAAAATTAAGTAAATACTTGCTTATTTGCTTACTCAACGTAACAGCACTAGTTCCTTTTTTAATAGCGCATGAGATTGCAGCCTCCAATTCTTCTTTGTAGATCATAGATTGCTGCCAAAGTTTTGCAGATATATTGAGCCCTTTATCTTTTCGACTCTGGAATGCTTTCAGAGCATCTGAATTTGTTTGATACAAGACTTTATATTTCTCTCTATCAACTTGTGCGTTATATGCTTTTAATACTCTGTTTGCTATCAAATCCTGTGCTTCATTACTATTTTTCCATTCTTCGGTCGTACCGCGATAGATAATTGCGTTTATATCTTCTACGAAATGTCTTTGTATGTCGTCAATTTGTTTTTTAGTTTGAGGATAGTCAGACCATTTAAACGGTTTATCACTATCGGAGGAATATTGAGTGCGTGAAACAGCCTTGGCTGCTTCCAAATTCAGTGTATCGTATATTTGCTCAACGAGGGATACATATCTGCTTAATCTCTCGTTGAGTTCTTGATACTTCTTTTTCTGATTTGGAATCTTAGGCTTTGCCATTATTTCATATACTTTTTATCTTTGCTGTCTGTGGATATAGATGATGTTTTACAATAATCTTACCATAGATCGGACAATCTTGAACCACATATTCCACTGTAATGACTTTTGCATGTTTTTTCATATTTATTCCTCCAAAATTCTATCAGGTGCCGGCATTTCCAATAACCGAATAGCTTTAATTGTTTCCTTACCCTCTAATATAGCTTTGCATAAACGATGATAGCCATCAGCAATTTGACCTACTTCATCAAGAATAATAGGGTATTTAAGAGAACATTGATTCACTCTTTTGCATTGGAAAATGAAACTATGAAGCTGATTACACTCAAATGGCTCAGCGGTAAGGTCTATATTCCATAGTGGCATATTAAGCACTGGGTATTCTTTTGCTTTTGCAAAGTCGTAGAGTGTTTGGGCTTTCCAAATCTTATTTCCACGATGATATTCACTTTCAGCAAAAGTTATATTATCTATTGGAACTTTCATACTATTCTTTCTTGATATATACTTTGATTTCACCGGTAACATGAAGTGCGTCACCGACTTTTTCAACATAATATTCTATCAACCCTCTTTGAATGATAGAGTTTATAATCGATTGGCGGACTTCATTTTTTACTTCTTTGATAAGCATTTCATCTGATTTCCGATTAGACCAACCTTCGTCAAGTTTCATCTTCTTACGATAATCCTTGATTTCTTTTTTAGTACGGACAAGACAGATGCCTAACTTCTTGGCTTCGTAATTATCAATCCTTTCAATACTCCTCAATCGTTCTTGTGGATTGATCTTCTCTGCCAATCTAATAAGCCAATTTGATATTCTTTTCTTCATTATATTTAATTTAAGCCAGCTGCACAAACATATACTTACGCAGTCTAAACCTTTTCTACAACTTGGCAGATAGGCTATAAACCTTCATCTTCATAAGCCATTTTTGCACTCATGACGCCTACCTCACTTACTATTTTGACGGACAGCCCCTTTTGTACGTCAAGCTCAAAAATAACATTGTCATTAAATTGAGTGGAAGAGTATTGGTACAATAGTGCATACTCCATTCCTTCTATCTTTGCGTATATAATAAGCGTCCCATTTTTTTCTCTGTCTATCTGTATTGCACATTTACCAACAGAAATAAATTCACAGGAATAACCCTGTTTTTCTTTACTAAATTTTAGTACATCAGTTTTTGCCATAATATTTATATTTTAGATTGTTATTCCGATTGTTCGAATATATTGCTTATCCTGCTTTTGGAAGCCTCTGCATCTTCTTTTTGAATTTGGGAAAGAGTTTCTTGTGGATCAGTAGAGATACCTAAGTTTTTGATGGCTTCTAATTGGCTGACAACTGCCTTTCCGCCACTTGCCGTAACCCACTTTTCTATTTCTGACTTTTCATCATTTTGAATAAACGGAGTTATGACATGCTCAACCTCAACATTATCTACTTCATCTTTCCAAGAAACATTCATCATTTTCAAGAAAGCTCTGATTACGCTACATTCACGTTCAAACGTTTCTATCCATGCACCACTTTCATCTCCAACCTTTAAATGAGCGTCAGTAAGTAAAGTCTGCCTTGCATCAAATCCAATATTGCCAAGAGACTTCATGTTTTCAAAGGAAATATCCGGCATTTGGGATTGTGACCAGAACAGTTTAACAAGAGTATCTACATGGTATTTTAACGCCTCGATAGATTGTGCCCATGAAACATAGGACACATCCCCGTTTTGTTCTACGCGGTAAACTCTACGGCTTTCTCCTTTATCTTCTCCTCCTTTCATGCCACCAGCTATTTTTAGGATAGGAGCGGAATTATATGCGATGACATCGCTATTACGTGACAGAGTATATTCGATTTCTTTTCTGATATAGGAAAGACCGTGATAAATGGGAACAGGACGATAGGTGTAGACTCCAGGGATTTTCATAATAACGACCGGTTCTAATTTTACTAATTCCCAGCCGTTTCCCTGTTGTTTCCATTTATAATGGATGTTTGACGTGTATGTTTCAAAGAAAGTAACTTCTTCATTTTTCACCTTTCTAGTGTACTCAAAAGACATTGCGATCATATCACCAAGTTCATCAAGTAAAGGATATAACCTAACACCGTCCATTGGTGAATAAGTTTTGCATTTTAGCTTATATTTACTTTTAAAGCCATATAGAGTGTTGGGACTCTCAACCGTGTACCAAATGGTGAACACTTCACATGAAGCAAAGTAAGCATTGCCTCGCTTAATATTTTCACTATCAATACGAGCATACTTATATATCGCTTCAATTGCTTTCGCAATACTTTGGCGGGTTTCATTATCTTCTATGTTATGATATACACGTTTAACCGGAATAGCGAACATGAATTCAGTCATTCGCTTGGTGAGAAGTTTTTCAAGTCCTATATAGATACGCGAAGCTCTCTCTGTATCTCCATTAGAACGGACTTTGTCTTTACGAGTAACTGTGTCAGATACAATCTCATGCTCTGTAGGTTCGTAGTCTTTGAGAAGTTTATCCCATGATGGGACTGTTACAGACTTTTCTTTCAAATCGTTGATAATATTATCAACGGGCCGAGTATTGTCTAAGATAGCGGTAATTTCGTCCATAGGCTGTTCCGTACTTCTTCATACGGTGATTAGTTGAACATATATAAATACTCCCCCCAAAAACCGGATAGCACAATACGCACTATCCGGAAACGTGAAGGAGCACGTTAGCATCAAATGCTACGGTGCAAATATAATAAAAGTGACTATAATAATGCCACATTTAAGTAACTTTATTTTTATCTAATGCTTAGATACCTTTTTCACAAACTCACCACATGCTTTTAAGGCATCAGATAATTGCTTTAAATCATAATCATCTTGTATCTCAATAGTATACTTTGGAAATTTATTACGAATAAGCAATAATCTATCATTTTTATCATCTTGCCGAAACTCAAATACTGGTGTAGGCAAAGCTATCGAATACCAATGGGAAAACATATAGTCGCCCATCTCTGCCATGATGTGCGCTATTTCGTTGGCACAATTCGAGTTGTTCGCATACTTGCTATCATCAAGAATGGTAATCCTTTGAGTTTCGTTGAACTCGTGTTCTTTAAACTTACATACTATCAAGTTCTCTATATCAGTCAAGACCCACCAGTTTGGCAGGTCTTGACTATGTTCTAATTTAAATCTGTTGGTCATATTATTTATCTTCTATTGAATAATCGCCACTTGCAGCAGGCGCAAACTTATCTACGATTGTTCCAATTCTTAAAGCATCTTCATCTGAGATTTCAATTTGCATATCTTCATTACAAATCATTTCAATACTGTTACTTTCAAATATCTCAAGTAATTCACTGTTATTGCAATATAATATTTTCATATTCTTTGCCCGTCATGCCGATAGCACAGCTTATAAAATTAATTATTATTCTACTTCTTCTGCTTCAATCACATAGCTTCTTCCATCCCAATCGAAAGATCGGGTACCATCACTGAATGTAGGTGTAGCACCATCCACATACTTGCGTGAACGGATAACGGCAATACCCCAGTTGGCGGCGTATCCTACTTCTTCGTTGTCGGCATACTTTTCATTGAACATATCAAGAAGCATCTTATAAGCCTCTTTTAGAGCCAATTCTCTTTCAACGATTATTTCTGTCCTACCATTAAATTGGATGTCTCTGTTGGCAATGTAGCCATTTGTTTTTGCGATGATTCTGTAAGTTGCCATAATAAAAACAGTTTCTACGTGTGTCTCACGCCCGTGCGATGGGTATTAATTAGTTCTTTTATATATGTAAATATAGTAATATTATTTGGATTGACAAAGTATATACGATTATTTTTTTATCATTTCTTGGATAAATTCAATCTTTCTTCACTCGTATAAGCTACTGCAAGACCTGTTTTATCATACCGTATCGTGACATACCTTTTGCTTTTGTCTACGGTATAGAAATCGTACATAGTACATAACTTACCCAACACTTTGCCAGTTACTTCATCAATGGGGCTTCGGGGTTAATCATTAAAACTAAATCTGCTTTCATAATCGTGTATATTATGATATCCAGAAATCTGTTGGATTAATTACATTAAAAAACTTGAATTGAGACCAAACCTAAAAACTAAAGCGTTGTTTATCTCTCGGTCTGTAGGATTGTGATCAAACTCTTTGACGAAATCATTATATCTACCTCTTATAATATACTTATCTGTTATTATCTCTTTTCCTTGTCTGTCCACCAATGTACCAGCCGGATAAAAAGAACAACTATCAAAATAATGATCGTCTTTATTATAGTCGCCTGTTAGCTTCATATAGATGCCGTTTACTCTTTGGCAAAAAACTGCTTGTGTTTCTTTCTTGTTCATAATCTTCTATATTGCGCAGGAATTTTGCCCTGCTGGTTAAACTTATCTTTTATCTATTACCAAATAATGGTCTGCTAAACACTTTACCCACTGTATTCTGTATTTCTTTGAAGCACATCTAAATTCAATGTCTCTTATAGCAGAAAGGATGTCAGACACGTTCTCATTATAATATTTCGCAAGTATAGTTAGTACGTGATAGCTTTCTTGTGGTGTAAAGTGCAAAGAACTTCTATATCTCTTTGCTGTCTCATATACTCTCTTTGAGAATGATTCAATAGTTTCAAAATCTTCTTTTCTATAATTGAAGAGGTCTGTTGCTTTCATTACTCTTGTCTTTTAATTGTTAGTAATATTGGTTTCTTTTAGTATTGTAAAGATACTCATTATCAACGAATTAGCCAAATGTTTACGCAATTATTTTAAGCATAAAACACTCATAATCAAAGATTTAACTTTTGCTATAAACAAAAATGGCGCCGACTTTCACAAGCCAGCGCACATAAGAGCAATGAAAACACAAAAGAAGTGTTTTCGGCTACAAAGGTACTAAAAGAAACACAACTACAAAAAATCTTTGAGCAGCTCTTCATCGCTAATAAAGCTGTAATCCCTAGGATAGAATGTATTTGCTAACGCGTCCATATAGTCAGGGGAACGTTTAATGCGCTTCTTGACATCTTCTTTAGGTTCAATGATAATCTTTCCATTACTAAGAAACTTCCATTTAGTTTCAGTAGCTTCTTCCATCAACTGGTCACATGGTGGCAGAGCAGCTCCAAAACCATTCTTGGGATTAAGCCAATCACGCAAAGCCCAATATAGATATGCTCTCATATTCGCGAACTCATACTCTCCGGTTATGTCATGCAAGCCATCTGCACCTTCAGAGTATTTACATGAAAAAGCGTTTGTAAATTCTTCCTCTAATAATCGTGAATACACACCAGCGCCCTCTCCTATCGTATCAATAAAAGCTTTTGCTCCTTTCTTTTTCAAATAAGGGACTGTCATACCTACTACATGCATGTGATCCGCACGTCCAGAAGATTGATGCACTTCAAATTGAGGAACATAGTTTCCATATCTCGGACAAAGCACACTATTGTCGCGTCCCATACCGGCAACGTCAACTCCTAACTTGCAAGATTTAGCTGGAATGAAACCGTCTGCTTGTAATTCTTGCCAATTCCTGTTTGCTATTTCTATCCATTCATAAGGAATAAGAACATCTTCAGAAACCTTCGGGAACATACCAAGTACCTTGACTCGAAATAAATCGTTAGGTCGGTATAGACTTCCTTCCCAATTGAAATCGCCTTCTCCCTCATTAAAGTCTGTTTGCTGAATGGGAGAGCACCAATTTATTACCTTGTCTTTTACCCATTCATAATCTACTTGACCTGGAATTATAACTTGTTTTTTTACCACATTCTCCGCATTAAGAGAACTAAGCCTAAATTTAGCAAAACGTTCTGATTTCATGGCTCTAGCTGCATATCCAGTAGTAATATTAGGATTAAACACTATGAGCATCCGAGAATTTCCCTGTAAGTTACCTTCTATCGCATTATAAACAATTTCGGATATACCTGATGCCTCTGTGACAACAAACATGGTATTTGCTGCATGAAATCCCGACCATGATTCAGTCGCGTTGTCATCCGCTTTAAATCCTGTCAAAAACCATTCTTCATAATCCGTTCTTATGTCATCAGCAACCAATCTGCCTGGACAACAAAAAGGAAACTTTGCCCTTGCCGCACGAATCAACCTTCTGATTTCAGGAGTCATAATATTTTTCACTTGCCTCCCTGTTGGTGCTGTCATGGCCACCTTGGTATTCCCAACAAGCACACCTTTTTCATTAAATCTAGGAGTAAGATACATAAAACACAACGAAGCACAGGCCGCAACAAAATCTTTTCCACGAGCAGTTCCACTTGCAACAGCAGTCATGGGGTTATGTTGGACAGACTCAATAATAGCTTGCTGCTCACGATCTAATCTTGCGCATAATGCATCACGGACAAATTTATTCCAATCCTTCGACCAGTACGCTATAATTTCACTTATGAGTTTCTTTTTTTCATCCTTTGTCACCATTCTTATATGAACCGGTTAATGATTTTAAAGCATCTACCCAATCATCATTAGTAACATTTACATCTTGTTTATCTTTCCATTCATTTGGTCTACGATTTTTTAACCAAAATATTTGTGCTGTTGTATCTCCCGCGACATGCTTTTTCGTTTTCTTCACCACAGTCGTTTGACCAGATCCATCCTCTCCTATTTTCACCTCAGTTGTAGTTTCCTCAATATCATAGCCAATAGCTCGTTTATATAAAGCACTCTCTACCTTCATGTCGGCTTCGTCTTTACCTTCCTTCAACAAATCTATAACTTCAGGATGTTTCTTTAGTATACTTTTGAACGTAGTAAGTCCTATTCCAAGACGCACACATAAACCTTTATTGTCAGCCCCATTCCTACAGTCTGCTATAATAAGATCTTCCTTCCCTTTTATATATTTATCATAAAGAGAAATCTCCATTTTGGGCCTACCTCTCCCTGCCATATTATACCTCCTCTTCTTTCAGTTCAAGCAAAAAGGCCTTGCAAATATCAATCATACGTGCAAAAGCCACCGTATTACTTTTTATATTAAATTTTTTCTTAACCTCTGTAGCTACCTTAATAAATTCTTCATAGGAGCCGACAACTATCGAACTATTTGCAGATATTTTCTGTTTTTCTAGTTCCGCTAGAACAGCTTTGACATCATTGCTCCTACTTTCAGTAAACAAGAACTTCATTTCGGTAAGCTCTATATCCCCATCATTAATAGAGACCGTGGGAATCTTATTCGTATCAATAAATTGAATGCCGTTAAGACCAGAAAACTCTCTTGCTTCAATAGTGCGCATCTCGCTATAAATTTCCTTAAGCATCTGAGCATCATCTTTGCCTACTAAAGCATTATGACTAAGCACATAGGCAATCTGCTTGTCTTTATCAACCTCTTCAATATACAAGATTAAAATATATTCCAACTTAGCTTTAATGGCAGCTTTTAAGCGATGATTTCCCGACAAAATGAGATATTTACCGTCATTTCGTTTCATCGCAAACGGGAGCTGAGATAAAAAACCGTCTTCAGCCACATTTGCTGTTAGTCTATCTAGTGTGCTTTTTTCCATATAGTGAGCATTCTTCTCCAACGGAACACAATCGTTTATAGGGCTTACATATGCTAACTTATATGGAGCAATCAACTTGTTTACATCATCCAGTTTCCCCTGAATAAGATGAACATCTTTCACTTCTTGTATTTTTTCAACCATAATCTATATAAATCCTTTAATGAATCATCTAAAAAATTAGCAGAATACATTAGCTTGCCTTCATCTCGGCGTTCTAAATCAAATACTCCTCTATATTTCATTGAAATTGGGCTTGTTGTGTACACGGTAGTCTTCACTCCATCGTAGTAGTTAGCCATTTTTCGGGCAATCAGCATTCTTACATTATGAGACTTAACAAGCATGATCAATAATTTACTCAATCTCTGAGTATTTGAGTTTACAACAAAATCGCTTTGCATAAAAATCTGCTCAAGAGTAGAAAGTTTTTTGCTAAAAGAAGAAAAACCGAACGCTTTTCCATCAGCCATGAATACCAATCCCAAGTCCCCACCAGTTGTATAGTTAACCTTATTTGCCATGTAAAATGCTTTATAGTAGTTCACATCACTAACTGGGCATATCTTTGCTGATATTTCTGTGCTATCTGTAAATTCATAATCCATTGGCAAAATATGAATACATGATGGCTTTATATTTTTATCGCGTTCAATGTAATAATGCTTATCCCGCTTTACACTAGAATAAGTGTATATCGGATTCTTACTAGGCCCCAAGTTTATCTTACCAACAAGGAAGTCGTTTATTTCCTGGAAATATCTATCAGAATAGATGATGTTTTCATCATTCTCAAGAAGACATTTAAACATCACCCCACCTTCTTTGGGGTCAAATACATTATAGGGAGCATGAGCATATCTAAAACTATCTTCTACATAGCTAAACATCTTCTCATATCCTCCTTTATAAGTGGGAGGAAAAGCAATACCTATCCCCTTACCTTTTTTACTTTTTAGGAAGTCAAAAAAATCGCCATAAAAGAAACTGCTTATATTAAAATTCAAAGCACCCTTTTCTAATTTCGATATGGTATTGTGATAATAAATGTCAGCCTGCTCTATAAACGAATTGAACATTTCCTCCTGATAATCATTCTTTCTTTGATGAAAGCCTGATACTCTCATGGCAAACATTACCTGAACAAGATTTTTATATCTTGTATCTTTCCAAGTATCAAAAACCAGACGTAATTCAGGATTTACAACTTCAATATCTGTATTTGTGTCAAGCAGCAGATCAGAAATTAGCTTAGAATATAGGCTTACATCATTGGAATGTACAGTATATCCCATGTTGGACATAATTTTGTCGGTCGTGAAATTACCGGAACATCCGATAAAAACATCTTTCTTTTCTACGCCTTTCATTATATCTTGAAGGAGCAGTTTTACTTCAGGTGGTGTCGTTCCTTGGAACATATCAGTATATTTTACAAGTTATGTATGACTTCATACACTAATTTAGATTTAATGCCCTCCTGGCGTATTCCAGGAAGGCTTAAATACAAAATCAACCATTTCTTCATTGAGAGATAAGCAGGAGTCGAACCTGCACAAGTATCGTCTGCTTTCTCGCTTTCGTCCGTAGATTGGCTATCCTACGATCTTTAAACTACTCAACCTGTTACTAACAGCACCGGTCTTGATGACATCCATTCTTATGTACACTTAGAATTTCCGTTCATTTAGTCTTAGCGCCCTATGACCATTTTATCTCTTAGTGGTGGCAGCAGGACTCGAACCTGCAATGCTTGGCAATCTTCACGTCTTTGCGTAGAACGGGATTAAGTTTCGTTTTACTTTGATGCCCCGTTTTCATAACATCGTAACCAAGTCTACTAAGAGTTGTCAGCGTCTATCTATTCCGCCATGCCACCAAATTTGCGTGTCTTTCCACGTTGTCAGATTGTACAGACCCAGCTAAAGAAAGGAGTCGAACCTTTCTGCCATTTACTATAATCTCAATCACCGAGCCGACTCGAACGGCATTCGCGGAGATGCAGAGTTCCGACCTCTATTAGTTTTCACGAACCTTTTGTTTAGCAAACAAAGCCTGCTCCTTGCAGGTTGCTATCTCCAATAAATGATATAGGCAGGACTTGCACCTGCACGATAGGATTGATACGGATTGTCAGGTTTTATTTTCAACCTATCTAACACTTAGCAAAGAATTTCACTTTACGATTAACCGTACTCAATTAACGTCTTCTAATTCCGCCACTGTATCATTTGAGCGGAAACAGGGAATCGAACCCCACTCTTTGGCTGGAATACCAACGCTCTACCGATGAGCTATTTCCGCAAATGCTTGTCTATTCCAAGCTGTCAATGGTTTCCGTTTTCAATTGACGTGTGTACCCATAACCATAAAAAGCCTCACACATATCTTTAGAACAAACTTGCTTGTTCATACTTAGGTTCTTTCTTCTCAACAACTCCAAACTCTTTGATTTCAATGCCAGTCTTTTCGGTAAGCCATTTTGCAAGTATGTGGCGATGGCAGAAATCACCTGGTTTCTCATAGCAGCATAGAGCAACATCTTGGCCATCACTTAATGTCTTTATTTGCTCCACCACCTTCTTCGCATCTTGACTTTCAAGAATATTGTTGTATAATCTAAGATACTCATCATGGGAACATGCGGCACTTATCATATACCTTGTTGGAGCCACATTAACCATTTGTGGTACTCCACTAATAAATCTTGGCCGTCCAATAGCTACGCAAATAATTTTAATTCCTGCTTCTTTTAATTTTCGGCTATTACCGAAATAACTTGTGTAAATTTTCATTGCTCTTTTTTTATTTTTATGGTGTAAAGATACAAAATATGACATAAAAGTGTCACTTTTAGTCATAAATTTATCTAATTTGATGATTTTATTGTCTCAACCTTGTTACATTTCATCATATGGTCTGTCTCGTGCCACATGTTGAAGGTATTACCAAGGTAGTACTTGTGAGTTCTTGCTCTGATAGGTTAAAGGAGTAACAAACCAATCTTTATTGCCTTATCCATCCTTTAAATACACTTTTACAATTGTTTTCATTGCTTTTAATGCTAAAAATGTGGATCGATATAATGACTTTGGTAATGAAGCATAAGCAAAACACCGCCCTTGTACGCTTGCCCATCTGCCACCCAACATCCATTTCTTCTTTTAGTGAACACCTTTGCGCCACCTTCAAGTTCTGGTAAAATCTTATAATCACCAGCATAGTAGTCAACACATTCCGTCTGGTTAAATGTAACCTCAATCTTGCATGGAGAAATAATTTTGGTAACAGTAGCCGCTCTCCTATCAGAATAGTAACATATAGTACACCCTAACCCTACTTCAGGAATTAAATTTCTGATGGCTTCCGCCTGTTGCCTGTCCCTCTCTTCTCTCCATTCGGAATACTTAACCCCATCTGGACATTTTCTGTTTTCGATTTCTCTAAGGATAGCAAAACTTTCTTTGCTTGTTAATTTCTTCGATATTTTCATTGCTCTTATTGATTAATTTGTTATTTTTGATATGTAAAGATACAAATAATATATTGATTATAAGTATGTTAAGTCTAAAAAAACATAGAATTAAGTTTTATTTAACTATTTCATTATCAAGTACTTTGATGCAATAATAGACTTGCTTTTCTCTATTTCCTTGTCGGTATCAATTCCGAGTTGACGATAGAAAGAGGAATTACCGGAAAGGCTTTCTCTTGCTATTTTCAAGGTTCTTTTTTCTTCTTTGGTAAAGCCTATACGAAAAGTAGAAAAGATTAACAATGCCTCTTTTAAATTACCAGAACGGAACAATAATATCCCCTTACTTGTTTTTGTTTCCATTGTATATAGGTAAATCTTGGTAATATAATATATTTCTGCCACACATAACAAAAAGCCTATTTTCTTTAACATACCAATAATAGTTATACATAGGGTTCCAATTAGGTCGGCTATTCATTTTTGTGCAATATAATTTTGCTTCTTGAATCATAGATTCCCGCAATTCCTTCAATAAACGTATTTCAATATTCATGACTTTTTGTTCAATAAATTATCGTACCTTGCCCCAAATACGTTTGGTGCAAACTTGCAATATGATTCATTGCTTTTATTTTTTATGCAAGACTTTCATCCTGTTGATTAACCCTATACTAAGTGTATCTCTCTTGAAGGAACACCTATCATTGTCCATATTTTACCATCTTTCAAATAATCAACAGAATATTCAGTTTCAAAAGTGCATATATTTGTATAAATGCCGGATATTGTTCCTAAGATATCATCTTTCTTTGTAGTAACAACTACTGATTGTCCTTTCTTAAATTCTTCTTTTTTCATTGCTCTTATATTTTAGCTGTTAGTAATATTGGTTTCTTTTTGCACTGTAAAGATACTCATTTTCAGGTGTTTAACCAAGACAAAACAATCTAAAGCTCCTTTCTTAAACTTAGTTTAACTTATTATTAACCAAGCACCTAGTCTATCAATTTAAATTCATAAACAAAAACATAAGGATTAGATGCAAACATTCCTTTGCCTGAGACTTTATCTATCAGGGCAGAAAAGGCTTCTCTAGGACTTCTTTTCATATCTTGCCAACTAAACATCTCAAATCTGTCTGATAAATCATATTTAAAAACTGTTCCGTCTTTAGTATATTTTATAATCCCTTCTTTCAAACAGTCCGCTTCCGATATGTCCTGTAGGCGTTCGCACTTGACTCCGGTGATTCTGATATGTTTCTTGCAAGCAGCAGCCGAAACAAACATCTTGTTATTCCAGCCTGCGGAATGTTTCATAAAACCACGAATACCTAAGTCTTTGGGATCTCTATCTAATGAGTCTGGATCATACCCTAAATCCTTGTAGCTTTGTGCAATGGCAACTACTTCGCCAACTTTATATTTGGGGAGAATTTGTCCGCCATCAATCATACGTTCATCTTCGTCATACATACATATTTCAGTGACTTCACCAGAAGGTCTCTTACATACAAAATATCCTGCAACGTTTACACCTCTAAACTTTAAAGGATAAGTAACTATTCTTCTCGTCATAGTCTTCCGACCTTCTAATACAGCTTGTGTTAGGGAAAATTTATCGTTAAACATTATCTTCTTCATGATTCCTCCTTCCGATTATTGATTTCGTCTTTACTTTGATCATTTCGATTCTCCTTCACATCTTCCCAAGCAGTCACTATTGACCAGAATAGGTTTAACGCCGTTACCACTACAAGAATTCCTGTCAACCATTCTATTCCCAGATGGTAAGATATCAAACAGGATATAAATGACAGCCAAAATGTTATCTCTTCAAATTGATAGTCTTTCATTTTATCGCCCCCTACCATCTTCTAAATAATCACTCATCTTCTCATACTCTTCACAGGTTATTTCCTTCCAAAAGGTAATCACACATCGCTTTTTATAGGTTTCCTGAAGAAACTTATGCATTTCTGCTAAATTGAAACAACCATCATCAGCATAACGTATTCCGGACCCGAAGAAGCCTTTACTTTGAAAGGCATAATAGTAGAACTTTTCCATTTTATTCCTCCTTGATTAATTCCGGATGATCGTAGATATTAGCAACCACCCGAATTTCTTGTTTATGATCGATCCACCAACCGGGAGAGACTTGCTGCCACGGATACATCCATTTTTTATTTAAGTCACTAATATTGGCAAGGCAGAAGCAAGCATATTCATCAATGTATTTAACTATCTTAGGATATTTGCCGTTAACGCTGATAATGTCTCCTTCGTATATTTCCTCACCATTCCTGTTATACAAGCCGGTGAACTGGCCTATGGTTTCAAGACAGACCTCATACATACCGATGCTTTTCCCTATTTCGATATCGTTTAAGGATGGAATGACGGCATATCTATCCTTTTCGATCTTAACAAGAGAGCCATACTGCCACTTTTCATCGTATATGCTTTTGCCTCTGAATTTTATTGTACGGTCCATTTTACTTCTCCGTTTTAAGTTCTTTCAATATTTTCTTCGCTATCTCATAATGATTCAATTGCCAACTGGTATAAACATCATCTGTGTGTTCATCGTAATGGTTGGCATATACGTATGCGTTCAAGTTTTCACGAAAGGATTCACCGTCTAAACCTAAATCATCACAATCATCGTACATTCTCAATTCATGAGCCACCTCCTTACATTCTTGATGTGTAACAAAGTCATCTATGGTTCCATCATAGACATTTGTCTGACGGACATATTTTTGTCCTATCGCTATCTTTTCACAACAAAACTCACACCTATGTTCTTTCTTGGCTGTTGGATAAGTTTCTCTTAGTATTGTTGGCATAGTTATTCTCCTTTCTTCACTAATTCCACTTCTGTCGGCTCGTCATCTTCCCAACTTACTTCGGGAAACAGGGCGGTATCAAGTTTAATCCAATCAAGCATAGTTTTGGCTGGTTGCCAATATCCACACTCATCAATCTTTACGGGTCGTGCATTGAAAAGGCACAAATCACCGTCTTTGTCTCTTGTTACATACATAACTTATCCTTTATAAGTTTAATTTACTTAATATCTACTCAATAATTTGTAAAACATTCGTTTCTTCTCGATGTATTTAAGTCCGTTTCTGCGAAGTCCCCTTTTAGTCTTGGACACAATCATTTGACAACCTCTAACGCCAACATATATGAAACCCGAATGATGACTTTTAGCTTCTTTAAAGGCCCACCAAATCGCTTCACGACAATATCTGTAACTATCATTTTGAACACCTTCATAGCCTTTTCGCATTATGAAATGTCCAATTTCGTTAGCTTCTTCTTCTGAATAGCAAATTGTAAATATATTATTCATCTAATTCTCCTTTCTTTAGTTCCTCACAATGTAACTTATAAGCATGGGCAAACATTTTCAAAGTAACAGGCTCAAAAGCAAAGTCTGCTTGCTTGCCTTCTACTACAACTGAAACACATAAATCTCCATCACAGAAATCAATATATGCTACAGCATCATTTATCCCCTTTATAGAAACAGTTTGTGACTGTATAGTATCATTCATTGTTAATCTCCTTTCTTTCTAATTCGTTACCATTTGTACATTAATTTGAGTTATTTGCCTAGAATCTGCTTCATACACCTACGGAACTCTTTTATAGAGGCAGGATTCATATTTTTACTAAGCATGATTTGCGATATTTCAATCGGATTATACTTTCTGTATTCAACCGGAATCTTTCCATATACTCCGTATTCCAACATTGATCTTCTAATATCCATTGGGATTTTCAAAGTTTTCAAAGCCTTCTGCTGTTGTGGAACGGAATAGGGCTGATAATTACTATCCCAATTCCCAAATACAGAAGTAACATAAAGAATCTTTTCTGCTAATCTTATTTTCATTTCTTTATCGGTTATTCGTTATCATTTGATTCAAGAGGAGGAATTGGCATCCAATGAGTTGTATCACAACCGCTAATCGTTTCATAGGAATAATTATCACTCCAGAAATATGCATCGCTATTATCGTCTGTATCCAAAACTGCAAGCCTCACTGTACCATCTTTAAGCCTGATTAATACAGGATCTCCTAATTCCGGTAACCTATCCTTTACGCTGACCCACGGGGATTGCTTTGCCTGCCATTCAGCGCCTTGAATAAAATTTGTTATCCCAAATTGCGCTAAGTTACTACCTGATAAAGTACGATCAACCGTTCTATGGTTAAACAAGATATTTTCTTTTGCAACTTCTTCTAATGTCTGTTTCATATTAATTTTCATCTAATTTTATCATATCTATTTTACTGACAGCCTTTAAGACTCTTAGAATGTCCTCCTGAAAGTCTATCACTTGTTGATTACGAACACTCTTCTTTAACTCTATTAGGGATAATTCCTGTATTCTTATCAAAGATGGAATGTCGTTAACCAACTCAAGTGTAATTTCTTTCTTCTTAGATTTTTTCATATTTCCTCCTTTCCTTTAAAGTGTTCGATTAGCTCTTCTACTGTAGCCTTATGATAATTGTCCACATTAAGGTCGTTAGGCATTCCATAAAAATCCATTCCGGGTAATCCTCCGTCAGAACCGTCTCGATATATACCCCAATCTCCTTTGTCATTAACAAAGAGTTGATTATGGTCTGTGTCATCTCTTAATGCGGCAATAGCAAGAAATAAATTTTCATTTGTCCCGCAATCAAGAAAATGTCCATATAATTCCTGCGAATAGGAGCAAGAGAAAACGGCTTCTCTCCCATGATATACTTTAATGTTGTCTCCAATAGCATTTAATCTTTCATTAGAAAGAAGTGGTCTAATCCCTAAACGTTTCAAAGACTCTCTTAATCTTTCAGTGTTTTTTCTAATGAAACATGGTGTTGTAAATCCCATAGTTAGTTCCTTTCTGTACAGTTTTACGATTTTCTTTTAGTTCTTCTTCGCTGACATTCTTGTTAGAAAGGTCGCTAAGATTAGAAATAGTAGTTATATTATCAGGTTTGCAAAACAAACACATTTGAGTATATGGTGAATATACTCTTCCACACTTCGGACAAATCCAACCTTGTTGCCCAAATATTCCGTTATACGGATTGATTGCACTTGATTCTTGTTTCATAATTTATTTTTTTTAATTATTCATCTTGAAAATCATCAATCTCATATTCCCATTCCATTGCATCCGCTTCTCGAATATTATCACTAAGCCATTCTTTTGCGTTTTCAAGCTCATCATCCCATTCAGGTACATCACCACCTTCATCATAGGCTTTAGCTAATTCATTATAAACTTCGTCAGGGACTTCAACATTACCAAGTCCAACTCGATAAGTTACTTTGATTGTTAAATCTTTAATATTCTTCATATTTCCTCCTCTCTTCTAAATCTTCATCATCTATATCTAATACCAGCCCTCCATTAAGAACATGTTCCATCATCCCTTTAGATAGCTTCATTGTCTGTTCAAGTGTAGGTCTTTTCCACCTAAATACTCGAATGTAATCCGGCACATTCTTAAAGGACCTTGTATGTTGCATTAACCCACCACAACTACATCTAATAATAAAGGGAGTAACACCTTTGGCTGCGTATGTGGTAATTTTATTACGACCACATTTTTCACACTCATATAAATCATACGTTCCGCGACCATCGTATATTTTAGCATCTTCAATGGTTGATGCCATTTTTGTATATCTCTTTGTTATATCTTTTTTTTTGTCCATATCCGTATTTTAAGTAAATGTTTGATTTTCTCATGCGCCGATTTCATCGCTTCATCAGAAGCCTTTTCGAAAAGGCTATCTGCTATATGAAAGTCTTTTTTAAAGCGATTATCAGGAACAACATATATTGTATCTGTTATTTCTGTAATCCGTTTTATGGGAAACACAGTCAGATATACATTCTCGGTTTTACAGCTTGCTACTATGACAACTGTAAGAATTAATAATATTTTCTTCATTTTTCTATTGTTATACGTTAAAATACTCACTACAAACAAATCCCTTTCGCGGGATAAAGTCTTTAAACTCACAACTTCTAAATATCCATTTCTTATCAGCCCATCCGGCTAAATCCTTTTGCCATTGCGGTATAATTTGATGCGGATTATTCAGGTCCCTATAAGGCTGGCAATGCGGCAAGAACCGACCGCCTTTGTTCTTCCAATGATTGACACGCTCAAACGATTCTTTAAAGTCATTCAGCAGAATACAGTAGAAGAAGTATTCGCCTTTGTAACCGTGCTTATCAATCAAAGCCGTAGCCCGTTCACATTCGGCAATCTGGGCTGGTGTATCACAACCGAACCGTATACGCTTAATCCATTTAACACGAGCAAGCAACCGGGCTATATCATCCGTTACCAGCCGGGCATCTAAACCTTGATTGAAGTCTACACGTACTCCCATGGAGATAATCTTTTCAATCTGCTGCAAACCGTAGTCGGATGCAAGTATGTTGTTATCCATAAGGATTATGTTTTTGCGACCATTGACAGCTATCTCTTCAATATCCACGTATGGGGTAATCTTGCCTTCTTTAACAGGAACTACACACCATTTGCATTTGTTAGGGCAACCTCTTGTCAAAAAGCCATAAGCCAAATTCTTATCAACATTATACAGATCGTAATCAGGAATCATTCTATCAATTTCCGGTAGAAGAACCTTTTTTATGTCATACCCTGTACCACCTTTCTCTATCTGATCAGCATTAGTTATCCATTGCCGGTAATCCTCTGTAAAGCTGAATACTTTAGCCATATAAACTTTATCATAATGATCGAAAGGATTATACCAATCAACCTTGTCACCTCTTGCCTTATGATAGCTGCTTATCTTCATCAAGGCAAGATTAGGATAATTGCTATCCACAGCCAATAATCCAATATTCATTATTTATTTGTTATTCATTATTCAATCTCTCTTCAAAGTCCGCAATGATGCAGTCCGCATCACCGCCATGTGTCCAATTTTCTAAAACCGAGGAAAGGATTTCAATAGCTTGTTCTTTCTGCCATTTAGCACCTTTCTTAAACAAGGGAACAGCATACTGTCCAATTGTCGCACTAGATGTTATATAATGCTTCGGGTCTTTATGAATCTTATAGGCGGCATGAAGTTCTTGTATGATTTTCTCTCGTTCGATTCGAGCAGCCTTTTCTATTATTTGTACCATATTTAGTTAGTTATACGTTAAACTCTATTTTCTGTTGCAGTACTTCGTCTGCATAATATTGGTCAAAACCTTTACCGCTTATCCACCAATAAAAGCCAAACTCTGCATCGGTAAAGTCGTGGTTAACATATCCGGCATCAATCAACTTTTGTATGGTCTGAATCCATTTACGTTTCACATGGGGGAAGCGCTGATAATCTTTTAACTTCTGCTTATAGTTAGACATTGGGCAGAGAATACATCCGATGCGCTTATAGCCTTCATCATACAACGAGCAATGCTCTATGCTATTCCCATTCAAAAACTGCCATACGTCCCTATCAGTCCAGTGAATTATCGGAGAAACAAGTATCTTATCCTTTCCTCCCACGCAAGTAACCATCTTTTCTTTGTGTTCAGAGAATTGGTCGAAGTTGCCGCTAAATTTGTGACCGCTTATTTCAATCTCTTCACGCTTAGAGCGCCGGACGCTTTCTGCTTTTCTAATGCCAATCAAGGTAACCTTGCCAGCACCGGACATCTCTTTATATTCAGCGCAACACCAACGGATTGTTCTTGTAGGTAATAAGTGTTTTTTTAAAGCCATATCATAGATAGACATCTTTGGTTTAATCAATTCCACATCCGGGTAGTTCCGTTTTACAAAGCGGATAACTTCGGGTGGATCGATGCTCGTAAGGTTCATGTGAGCCTTAAATTTTACTCCTGCCATCTTCGCAAGGTGATAAAGGACTTGGCTATCCTTGCCACCGGAGAACGCTAAGTAAAAGCCATCCTCCGGGTCATAATCAAGCGCCATCTGTTCGCATTTACGAAGTAAGGCTATGGAATAATCTATCTTAGATTGCATCTTCATTTAATTCCTTTCTATCTTGTTATTAATTAAAAATATGCGCAAACACACTCTTCTCGTCAGACAGCTCAAGACCTAGCTGCGAAGGATAACTTTTGATGTAGTTGTAGAACGCGAACATCTTCTTGTCGTCGTCACCGCAGCGATCAATCAACAGCTTGATGAAGGCAAGGAGACAGTCTGAGTCGTTTCCGAAGTTCTCCTGAGTAGAGAACTGGGTCTTGTCTACATCTTGCTTCAGCCGGCGTATAGCGGCTATCGCCGTGTTGAAATTGTGCTTGGCATCGTAACGCAAATCATAGCCCTGTTTTTTCATTTCACTTCTCATGTCGAGAAGAAGAGTTTCTACGACATCTGTCAACACATACGTCAGGTTGAGAGTCGTATTAAGATTTGTTGTTCCTACTAACATAGTTGATTATACATTTTTCAATTCCACTTATGCGCCATGACTTATGAAATGGCTGCTTTGCTTTTGTATATAACTCGCACCGTTTACATATTGGTTTCAGGTATCTTCCCTGATAATGAATACCGTTACAAATTACTGGATAACCTTGGATCATCATCTGTTCGGTTATTGGTTTTGTGATTTAGTAGGTAGATAACAGGCATAAGAATAGATTGAGTAAGCCTGTTGAGTACCACTTCTTTTTTTGTTAATTTTCTAATTGTTTTCATTGCTCTTATGTTTTTATTTATTTACAAACATTGACTTAGTCTTAAATCCAGACATTGCATTTACTATTTTCCCATAAAGAAATAAAGCGTTGGAACAATCGACTTCAAGACTAGAATTAGATGACTTTACAATATCACTTCTTAAATCTTGATTAGCGATAAGGAATGCTTCTTTTTGACTTATAGAATCAAAAGTTAATTGGACTGCAATAATTACTCGACAAGGAGTATTTAATTTACTAGCAAAATCCATAGCCGACAGTTCGTCATCAAAACTTTTTGGTTTATTGGGGCTATAAACTTTATAAATAAATCCCTTAAAATAAGAACAGTTTTTTAAACGTTTAATGTTGCTTGATTTCATAACTTATATAATTTTTGATTTACAGGTATAAAGTTACTTATTTTGCGACTTGTAAACAAACATTACTTTCCTTATTCGCATGGCTTTATATTAAATTAACTTGTTGATAAACAAGAATTTCCAATACGTCTTGAAGCCCTTTCAATAGCATCCTTATCACCATTTTCTACAAGCTTCTTTTCTTGCTCAAGATATTCTGCGTATGATATGCTATTATTACCACGCTCTTCTATCTCTTTTTGTCGCTGAATGCGGTATTGCTCACGTTCGTGACGTTCAATTCCCCTTCGCCTTTCGGATGTATATTCAAGCATAGCACTTGTTATCTTCATAGGATCAATGGCTCCATAAAACCTCCCATATTGTCCAGATTTAAAACGGGCTATGAAAAAACATATTTCAGCGGCATTGATATAATAATACTCCGAAAGGAATATTGCAGCCAATTCTTCAAGTTGAGTTTTGGCTATCTTTGTAGATACCTCTGCAAAATCATTCAACGTTCCAAATTGAATTTTAAGCCACTCCAGTGGTGTCTCATCCCCATAAGTAGAAGCCAAAAGCCCCAAACTTGGTATTTCAAGATTTAAAGCTAAATCTGCGTGTGTAGCATTACATCTGACAATTTTAAATTGTAAATCCGGATTGTAATCAAGAATAAATTGTGCCGGATCAGGGTATTTGGTCAATAATGCCCTCTGCTTCAAGTTCCTTTCTCTTTTTTGCGGCAGCTTCTCGGACGGTTGTAGAGACTGCAAGAATTGAATCAAGTTTTCGCTGCTCGCTATCTTGTTGGTTTTTACTAAGCCTTGTTCCATTGTAGTTACCTTCTAAAATTTTAGTAAAATTCGTAGGTCTGAAAATCCAATCAAAATCACATCGCCAGTTTCTATCATTCCTCCCTAAAAGAAATGGAGATTGAAGAATGTTGTTAAATACATCCATAATTGCTTGTTTGTCATATTCTGCTACACGAGCTTTTATTGATTTCTTCCTTTTGTCAGTCATGGATGACACTTTGGGAAGTTTACCATCAAACATCTTATTGAATGTATCCATTAAAGCATTATAATCAATTGCTTCATTTCCACTAGACTCTTCGTCATCCCCCGGGGGGATTATAGGGGGAATATCTCTTATTCCTTTTCCTTCTCCTATTATAAGCACTGATTGTTCCATGATTGTTCCATGATTATTCAGTGATTGTTCGGTGAGAAAACTATGTATGTCTTTTTGGGCTTTGTCTATCAGCTCTTTAGGTATGTTCAAATCTTCGGTATTGGGTCTGTTGATTACTTGATGCCGAGTAAAGTTAGGCAGATATATGAATCTCTCTTCGTTGTAAGAAAGCAGACATATAAATCCATTTATTACAAGCTCTTTTATCCATTTTTCAAACTGTTGCACCTGAATCTGATCATATGGAAAGACTTTAGATTTAAGCCAAATAGAATCACCTATAACTACTCCTATATCATCGGAAAAAGACCATAGTCCAATATATAATAGTCTGGCATCACGACTTAAACGTCCGATCTTTATATCATCCCAGAATTTGGGTTTAATAGAACGTATACGTGCCATGTTTATTCGTAAATAATTTGGGTTTAATCATAACTTAATAAAATAAGCTCCATATTTTCATTGTTTCTATATTGTGGAACTCGGAAACAACTACTCATACAGAGCTGACTTATATCTTTGCTATACGAGAGTTCCACCAATCGCATTTATTCTTTTCACGGTGTAAATCTACAAATAAGTGACATTACTAATGTCATTTTTAATCAATTATTTTTCCGTGATTAACATTTTTTCTAATATCCTTTCCTTTGTAATGCCAAATCCTGCTTTGCAAAAGATATCTGAGTACGTATGTTATCTCCAGCGTGAACAAGAGTTCGATTTATGCGATCTAGCCATACAACCAACTGATTAGCAGTCACACTTTGAGCTGAAACAAACTTAATTGCAACAGTTGCCGGAACTCGTGATATGAATTCCATGTGTTGAGAGTAAACATTTGCCGTTACCTGATCTTGATATGCTTTTGCATCAGCTAAAAGTTTTCCAGAGCGAGCTAGGTAGACATTTATGTCGGTAAGACGTTCTATAAGTTCTTTAGGGTTGTCGCTAGCTGTTGTTTCAAGAAACGACTGCATTTCTTCTATTTCCTGTATAATAGGAGGCAGAGGACAATTGTCTATATTGCACGCACCTGTACCATCATTTTTAGGGCAGTATTTACAGTTTATTTCCATAATGATATAATATTAATCTTTAGGTGAAAATTCGTACTTGATTTCTTGGTCATCAAGTATGTATTTCTTGAATAACTCATTTACATCTATTCCGTTATGTTCCAGATATAAGATGTAAGTATAAAAAAGAGCAGCTGCGCTTCCTTCTGTCAAATACATATTAGTTTGGGAAGCACGGCCGGTACTTTGAGGATTTTCTACCGATAACAGGTAGGCATCTTCGTCTGTATGTGCAACAGTAACAAGACGGTGATCTGCAAATTCGCACCGAACCATATCTGTGATTACTACTTTTCTTGCTGAATCACTTCCATATCCGAGGGTAATTTCACCAATGTTTTTACTTTCTTCCATAAGAGGTGCTATGCTTTTATAGAGTCGTTAATGTATGATACCAACATTTCTCCCAATGGATGAAAACGCTTCAGTCCGCTAAAAACAAGCCCCGCACTCATGCCGCTGTGACCTTGCTTGGAGAACAAAGACCGACACCTCTCAAATCTTTCCAGTTCTTTTTTAGAGGTATCATTCAGAATCTCAATAAACGCTAACCAACAATCAAGCTCCATGCCATGATAGAGATCATTCAACCTGATAGGGACAATTTCATCCCAGTATTTCAAATGTTCTTCCGGAATAATACCCCTTGCACGTTTTCTGTAATCTTCGGTTAATTGCGGGATCTTAGCCTTAAACTCCGCTTCCTTACGATCATACTCTTCGTGTATTTTACGGATATATTCATCATGCTCTACTTTTGACTTGCCAGTCACTTTGACATACACGTCATCGAGAGAATCAGTAGAATACAACGTTTTCTCGTTAAATTCACCATAACATGGTGCATTGTCCTGCAATTCTTGATATGCTTTATCAAGATTGATTCCTGGGTAAAATTCAATTTTCTTCATATCTATTCTGGTTACTAGTTAATTAAAAAGGTAAGTGATTTTTAGATAGTCTTCCTAAATGGTCGATATATCTTCTATAAATCTATTCTCTATCATTACTTCCTTTAGGTTTATCCCTTTTATCAGAAAGTAACCGTATTGTAGGCGTTTTAATTTACTCATTTCTAAATAATTACAAATTATTGACAATTTCTTTTTGGATTTCATCAATCACTTTCTCCCATTCTTTTTTTATCTCAACAGTATTAATCCCACATTTTTGAAAATCTCGTAAACTGCCAGAAAAATAACGTTTAGCTGTCTCTAATAAATTGCCCAAATAACATTTCTCATTTTCCTTAAGGCATCGACGAATAGAATTAATTTTAAATTTATCATGCTCTATATACCAAGAAATTTCATCAAATTGCGAAAAATACATCTTCTTGACTTGTTCTACAGTAAAAGGTTCTTTCATACCTATTCATGTTTTAGTTAATATATTAATAGCCCTTTTTACATCACGCTTGGATATTCCACGTAAAGCATGAGTTTTTATGAAATGCTTCTTTTGAGAAAGCAACATATCTGAATCATCATCAAGGATTACATAATTGGTTACATCCTTATGCTCTGACAACCATTGTTCTATCTCAACTCCTCGGTATAATCCATAATGAGTTTCTCTATTACCGGACTTAAAAGCATACATTCTTGCAGTAATACCCATAACATCTTCAGGATATAAAAAAGATTGGAATCCATTCTCAATCTGTTTAGTTGTGATAAGTTCTAATGTCTGCTCCAAAGTATATCTTCTCCAAGAAGAAGATATTACTATCTTCGCTCCAGTCGCATCACATATTTGCTTAACCAGTTCCATCTTTTCCTTATCAAGATTCCAGTTACTTTTCACCGTGGTTATCACACCGTCAAAGTCGAGAAATATAATCTTACTCATATCTGCACTTGTTTATTCCTTATGATTTAGTCGTTTAATAGCATCCTTTTTAGAGTATGCCATAACTTTCTGTCCTTTTATGGTAAACTCTCTCAACTCTTTAACTGATGACTTAACTTTATAGTCAGGATTAAAAGTCATTCCTTCTTTACGATTTATTGAGTATGGATTGTAACTTTGCGCTGCTGCGCACATCGCTGCTGTTGCCAGTAACATTTGCTTTATTTTACTCATACCACTCTATTATTGCATTGTAAATAAATTGTCGTTCCATCAGTACTGATACAACCTACTTCAAATTGTGTCCAAGAGTTATCCCAACATTTTGTCCCGGGTGGAACCTGTATGGAGACATAAATATCTTCATTTTTATCGCATTGATCTAATGCTTCTTCAAACTTTTCTAAGAATTCATCTAAACTCATATTACTATTGTTATTTAGAGGCAGGGAGTAATAATCCTGCTATATCTTCTTTCAACAAACCATGTTCGTCCAGCTTGGCTACGATTTGAGATGCAAACAGTAAATCATATCTTTGTTTCATCTCGTCACCAAACTTTTTAGCTAACTCTTTAATTTGATTTTCAGCACTTCCATACCCACAATTTCCATTGAATTTTTTCTTAATCCAATCTTCAATAGGAATTTCATTATCAGAATAACTGTCTACCCTTATTTTCCCTGTTGAAATAACATCAGTGACAAGAACTTGTATTTGTTCTTTAAGTGTCTCTTCCACCTGTTTTTTTACGGAATTAGTAATCTCGTTTTCAATCTGCGTAAGCATCATTTTTTTTATCTGTTGACAGACATCTATTTTGATTGAATCTTTTAACTCTTCCTCAAACCCGTTAGAATCTTCGTCTAACCAAAACTCGTCAATTTCTACTATGAATTTCATATTACTATTATTTATGTTGTTAATAAAATCGTTTTATATACCATTTTATCTTTACATCATCTTGAATATTCAAGGATGATAGTTGTTGTTTCAAATTGCATGATTCGCTTAGAACCCCTTAAAACCGGAAAACAGTGACAACCATTTTTCAGATTGTCACTGCGTCGATTGGCATCAACTTAAAGTGCTAGGACGAATCCCTGACACAACTTTCATACTTAGTTAGCTCCCATTCGGCTACCATAATCAAAGTAGTCAACCTGATTACGGGGAGAACGAGAAACCTTTAAGCTATCTAACAGCTTGGATCTCAACTTTTCGTTTTCAGCTTCTAACCGGTAACATTCGGATCTATATTACGCACATTCGGTGAATGAGCTTAACATAGCCATGTACTGTTTTATATCTACCTTAATCATTGCTCTATAGTTTATATTATTATCCCATTATACTTCCATTTAGACGCTGTGTAGTTCTTATATAGTCATCTAGTAATTCGTGGAGAATGAAGTCCGGATAAACATTGATTGTACCGAAACGCTCAATATTTACCTTGTTGACAGGATACCCCCTTTTCCTACATAAGCGTGCAGCATCATTACTAAGCTTCGATATGTCACTCACATAGATCGGCAATTTGTACCTCTGGATATACGATGACATCGTTGAACATCCATAGTTACCGATACACTTTGAAGATAATTTCTTTACGCTATCTTCAAGTGCAGCTAATCTTTGTTCTGTCAATTTAAGCCTTTTCTCCTGTTCTACATTTGTCTTGGCCAACTGAAGAATCAGCTCGGCTTGACTCATTTCAACGGTTGAGTTCAAAATATTGTCCATTACTCTATATATTTAATATTCAAATAATCAATCACCTACGTAGCGCGAACCGAATCTACCAGTACTATTTACATTGTAATAAGCCGATACCGGTATGTTCTTGTTATTGTATCCTTCGTGCATTGTAGCTTTAGCTGTTTTGCTCATCGCTTCGTGTCTCTCTGCTAGGTATTTATCAGTTCTTTCTTTTACCGCTTCTACCGTGAAGTTGGATTGAAGTTTGGCAAGTCTCCATGCTGACTTTAAACATTCACCGAAGGTCTTGCCTTGCTTCTTGCCTGAATACTTATACGATCTGTGAGCGTTTTTCATTATCTCTGATAAATTGTAGCGTTTCATATATTTAGGAGTTAATTGTTATTAGTTCTTTTATTTGATGTAAAGATACAGTATTTACTGTATATTACCAAACAAAACAGTCATAATATACTATTTCTTTTGCATAAATTAATATAGTATATACTGTATTCTTCATAAATAATCTGTATTTTTGAAATCAAAAAGATAATTATGAGAATAAAGGAACTTTTAAAAGAGAAACATTACACACAACAAGAATTGGCAGATAAAATGAATGTAAGCCTATCTGCTGTTAGACAAATGGTTGCAGCTGAATCATTGACAACTGCTACACTTGAAAAAATAGCCACCGCCCTCAACGTCCCCATGTGGCAGCTATTCGCGTCCCCAGAAGAAGTGCAGCTTCCCTCAAACGACCATTCTGTCAAATGCCCCCACTGCGGGAGCGAGTTCCCTGTTAGCGTGAATGTTGAACTAAAGCCAGAAACCAGATAGGACAATAGCAAGCTATGGATACAAAAGAACTAAGGTTAGGCAACTATGTAAAGCTATCGAAAGATTACCAGTACGTAGGAGTTGAAATACCTGCAGGTACTATATGCAAAGTACATGCCATTAGTCTTAATTCCTTGTACCTGGAATGTCATGTAAATGGTGGGACTTTTTACGGTGAAGTTCCTATTTCTATGGTAGGACCTATTTCTCTCACAGAAGGATTGCTGTTAAAGTGCGGATTTAATGTCGAGTATTATGAATTCCAAATAAAAGAACAACGATTATTGACTATAGAAGATTTCTGGATATTATATAATACTCGTACTAACTTCTATGGAGTAATGCGCTCTAACAGAGTTTTTAAGCAAATAGAATATCTGAATCAACTTCAGAACATATATTTTGATTTAGCAGGAATAGAATTAAAAGTAAATCTATGAAACGAATAAAACTCACTAAGGAGGAAAAAGAGACACTTAGGATCGTTGATAAGTTCAACGGTCAGTGCCCTTGTGTATTTCCTTTGCACGTCTACAACTTGTCCGTACGATCACTTGAAAGGAAAGGACTAGTAAAAGCCGCATATCTGGAAGGTGGAGCAGTAGAAGATGCCAAAACCACCGATGAAGGAAAACACTACCTTTGTGAGAATCCCAATTTACGAAACCCTATCAACTGGACTGTTATCGGAGTAATAGCCGGGATACTTTCTCTTATCGTGTCTATTATAGCCTTATTTATAAGCTGCACCGCGATGTATAGATGAATATAAGGGATGCAAATGCATCCCTTTATTTATATCAGCTAAGAATTAATAAGATTAATGATACCTTGTCTACCAATTCCGGTAATCTTTCTATGGTAGATAATATGACCATTGTCAGCAACCTCTTGCTTTATATCAAACCAGCCAAGAGTAGCGTATTTAGTATATGGCACCCACGTCTGATTAACTTTGTATTGTACGCCAAGTTCTTTTAAACGGTTGTTAAGTTCAATTGCCGATTTAAGCCCCAATTCTTTAGCAACTTCCGTACATGTATAGGTTTTATTGACATGAGTTAGTACTGCTACCTGTTTCTCTGCTTCAATGCGTGCCGACCGTTCTTCTTTTAGCTTAGTGAGAAGTTCAATGCCGAAATCCGGGTTGTTTAAGATTTGGTCTATAACGTTATCGGTAGCATAGATACCATGCTTTCGGATAGAAGGAAGGACTTCATCACATACCCAATCTTGAAACTGTTCAGCATTAGGAAGATTACTTCTCATTATTAACCTATATACATCCTTTTCCGGAATATATACCATATTAGTTCCACCAATTCCGTTTCCATGTGGGCAAAACACCTTTTTGCCTGATTTGCAATGTCTTTGTATAGCATCAGCTGTATCAGAATATCCCAATGCAGTTGCTACGTCCTTTGCACAGAACAAAGGTTCTTCACTTGTTCCAGCTACTCTAACTTCACCAAACGATTCATTCTTAAAAATCTGAATGTTGTCCATAATAATGTCTTTTCGTTCGAGGACGTACCGCATTTCTTCATGCGGAGATAAAAAGGCGAAAGCCATGCAGGGGGTTGTGACCTACACAGCTTTCTATATCTTAATCCTCTGATTAATTCTAATTTTAATAAGTACAACCCAACGCATTACAAATATAATAATAATTTTTAAAAGTGACTATACAACCAACACCCAACATTTTCTTTTAACTATTTTGTGACTTAATTCTCAAATGGAATTGCTAACTTTGCATTGTGATACACATATAACAGTACAACATGGGTAACTGGAGCGAAAGACAAGAAGAAAAAAGAGAGCGGAAAGAAAAAGATAAAACTAGGCGGGAAAAACTGGCCGGATATTTTTTCAACCTTTCCCAACTTACTTTTGTTGCATTAGTATTAGGCGGTATAACTCCACTGTACACCAGTATTGAAATAGGAATAAATTGGTATGTATTAGTTGCAGGAGTTATATTGACTGTAATTTTAGCCAACATAGGAAATTTAATTTTAAAATAAAAGTAATATGGAAATGTTAGCAGCAATATTCACAGCAGGCATTATTGTAGCCGGTTCGTTTTTGATATGGCTTAACACCAAATCCGGCAAAAAGTGGCTTAACAGCCTATGATAACTAATAATACTAAATTTGTAACAGAAAAGCGTCATGTAGAGTGACGCTTTTTTATTGCAGTTATACAATATAAGGAAGATTAAAAGCTGAAAACAAAATGTCAAAGAACGATTTGCCGATAATAGGAGTTGAGCCAATCGACACAGGTTTATTATTAGTTTAATATTCGTATATGGTTTTGTGGATGATAATCATATAATATATTTCTTATGATCTATCAGAGCATTTGCAACAGAGCGTGATGCCCTTCTGCTAGCAACTTCACACTTACCATTACCTCGTATATCTTTTTTGTCTATTTCATCGGAAGCGAGCGCTTCAGCAAGTCCAACAGCGGCAAGTTCTACACGAGACATATTATCACGAACGCTTTGACCTTTGATTAAACCTTTCTTTTCACGAACGACCGATGCCGTACCACCGTACAAGGGCTCGTATATTGCGTTTGTGCAATTTCTGTAACCTTCTCCTGTCACTCCATCTTTGTTTTTATAATACGGTTTGAAACCGTATTTAAAATCCCGGATACCGTATTAACTAATTCAGATGCAATATCTTGTCTAAGCCAATCGTTGGGATTTTTGCTTTTTGGTGAGCCTGCAATTTTCCACAAATCAGTAAGTGACAACAGATCACCGTCCTTGCCAATCGTATCTAATACGTTAGCATCGTACTTTTTAATTTCTGCTTTCTTTCTCATGATATGATTATTTTTCAAAATCAATTTGCGCAGACAATATTTCTAACAAAGCCTGCAATTGTCCAACGATGTAAGGTTTCAGATCATCACTACAATTACTCGTAAATGCAACAAGCTTTTCTGATAGCTTATGCCATTCTTGCAACTCATTCGGTTTCATCATTATCAGAAGACTTATGAAACCCAGAAAAGGAACGAGGAACGATATTCGATTCTATTCTTTCATCCAATATTTCCTTTTTCAACAATAGCATTATGCCATCATAACTTGACGATAGTTCTGATACAACTTCCCAACCTTGGCTACCTAAAACATTGAGTTTATCAGTAGTGTATTCTTGATAATTATGCCTATAACCATCGTCCATAGGACGAAGTAGAAATGTTCTATATTCATATTTCTTCATTTTTCTATTTATTAGTTAATATTTCAAATCTGGTATAAAGCAGTGTAATAGGTTTTATGATCACATAGAAACCATTAATTTCATTGTTTTCGAACCATTTACACAGTTTAGATACAACCTCCTGTCTCGTGTAATCCGACTTGTTTATCAAGAAAGAATCATCGTTGTACATAGACTGGTTATCACCAATATCGAACATCTTTTTAAATTCAATAATAGCCTGGGATTTACTAACCTGATTTCTCATACATCATTCAAATAATCCGTTACTACTTTGATGAAATCATCAAGAGACCGGACAACGACATATTTGTTTCCAGCCGCCTCGCATTCCTTTTGCCATTCTTTTTGTACCGGTCTTTGGTACTCACCTGGCTTTTTCATTTCTATACACAAAGCACCGTAGAAACGATTACTTTTAAGAAGTATCAGATCTGCAACTCCCGAAAGCATCCCTTCTTCTTTCATGTATGCCCCGTTTCTAGCACTTCTTCTTGCTGCGTTAGGAACAGCAAATAAGATGTTTCTTAATTGGGGGTATTGGTTGCGAAACCATTTAACACAAGATGCTTGTATATTATGTTCTTCACTTTTTGGCTTTCTGCGAATATTGGTTCCGCAATATTTAGCTTTCATTTCTTCGTATGTCATAATACCCTAGCAAGTTTAAAATCAAGCAACATCAACAATTCATTGAATTTCTCTTTATACCAAAGCGGCTGCGTTTCTTTGGTATTATTAGGGTTGACTTGGTTCTCACCATACGCAAGCCCGGATTCGGTTATGGATTTGAAATGCTTATCTTTACCTTTTGATGATTTCCTTTTCATATCACACAAGATACCTTTCTGAATCGCTCTTTGATTAAATGCCTGTGCGCTGATGGACAAACCCGCTTCTTTGAGTAATTCAGTAGCAGATTTGAGTATTCCATGTGATGGAGTATAATCAGGGATCGGCAACCCAAGAGGTGCAGCTATACTCTTTGCCAGCATCAATTTAGATGTATCGTTTAAATTAAGCGTCTTTATAAGCCATGTAGCAACCTTCATTTTGTCGGAGATGGTTGGCTGTTTGGGGGCGTTCCGGTTTTCGATTACTTTCCGGACGCTTTGGTGGAATACTTGGCGGTAAACCTCAAACACCGGTCTGACCTTGCGAGCGATAAAGAATTCCATGCAGGAAACTGTAAGTTTATACTCATTTGTAGGTCTGCCTCCTTTAGGGTTTTCCCCATTTTTGAGGAAAACTTGATAATCAACACTTTCTGGGTTTTTGCCATTTTGGGCAAAAACCTCTTCTTCAGTTTTGCCATTTTTGGCAAAGGTGTTATAATCAACTCCTTCAATAAAGTTTTCTTTGAGTGCACGCACTGCTTTACCTTTTTCTGAATACACCAACATCCACACTTCATCAAGATTGATTGGAAACTCATTGTTAGATTGTGATAACTTTAATACAGCGTTGAAATATGCTTTTATTTCACTTTCACTGCTATCTTTAGATAAAACTAAATTTGTTGCCATATATTTTAACTTTAACTATTATAGAGATGAACTAATAATATTTATAAGTTCATCTCCGTTAGACTAACCTTCAATTATCGCCCAATCTGGCAAATATTCTTCACTGTTGATCTCCTTCATTAGTATCTGATTTATTGTTAGGGATTACTTTTGTTTTACCTCTAGTCTTATCAACGATAACCGGTTTGCCACCTACTGTAGTTTCGGTACATTGCCCTTCAGGGAACTTATCAATAAAGCGAACTACCTCTTTATCTTCTGTTACATTACTTTCCTCTTTGACTTCATAAGGGAATACGTCTACAATAGGAGTTTCAGCTACCATGCCGATCTGATAATCTGCCATGGTTCCTTTCATGCCCTCGTCCAGTTTCTTCACTGCGTCGCGCAAGTCGGCAGCCTGAACCAGCACTTGGGTAGAAGTCTTTTTCTCGGCGCCGCTTTTCTCGTCAAGGGTGATAAAGATCAGTTTGCACTTAAACCAGCGGTCAGCGCTTTCTTCATCGCTGGGGAAAAGTTCGCTATAGTTGGCACGTTTGATGTCCGATACTGTAAATTCTCCTGTGATAAATGGAGTCATCTCCTCGATAATACGTGCTTCTGCTTCTGTAAAGCTGAGTGCATCTACCAGATAAGGTTCCGTCACTTTCTTCTGCATTCCGTTTTCCATTACTTTCTCGTAACGGATTTTACATTCAAACCATGTGTGCATTCCCATAATTATTTGTCTTTTTCAGGTTCGTCAATATATTTATCTGCAAAACGGTCAAGCGCTTTGATACACTTGTCCGGAAGCTGCTTTGCCGTATCATTCGTCTTGATATAGTCAATCGTGCCACCGACACCATAGATAAGAAGCATTTCTTTAGTCGATGGAATGAAAATACTCGCCATCGCTGCTATTACACCACAGACAACAAAGCGTTTCAACCATTTAAAAAAATTGTGTTTTCCACCCTCATCTTCTATCATATCACCTTCCGTTACCAGCAGAGCAAACAGCATGGTAACGATAACTATCAAAGCTACAATCCATACGACCATAAACGCAGTGGACAGGTTACCAACTACGGTCATCCAATAAATTTCATTCATAATGTAAAAAAATTAAATTATTAATATTTGAGGTTATTTTTTCTCTTCCCAGGTTCTTCATATTTCCAGCCGTTAAGCCGGTAGCATTCTTTGAGAGAAAAAGACTTATCAGAGGGCTTTTGTCTACGACATATAAACTCTCCTTTTTTTGTATTTCTTTTCTTCATCACTTTGTTTTGATTATTTATTCGTTGACAACTCATTCAGAAGTGCGTCAGACCGTTTTACCGCTTGTTCTGCAAGATTTGAAAAGGGACCAAAGTTATAATATTCCGTTTCTGACTGTTACTAATCATTGTAATATTGTGGATAACACCCTTTTATAATCTCTTCTGCATCCTTTTGATGTTGAGTACCTTTTGCTAAAAGTTCAACAGTTGCAGCCAAAATGGAGATTTTGTTAGAATTGAGCCGATAAGCATCGGCAACCAATTCAGACATTGCATACCGTTTATCGGATAATCCTTTTATCTTAATCTTATTCATTTCTTGATTTTGTTTTGAATTTGTTCAAAATAGCCCCTTTATTAAATAGCACCATGATAATTAATGCTAAAGCGACTTTCAATAATTGCTTTTTGCCAACAACTATGATATTACTACGATTTAACCCATCATCAGTCATGATGCTATACCAATTCTTATAAGGTGGTAATACCTTATAAATATGTATTTTTCCAACTATCTTTTTCATATCTATTTTGTTTTACGTTAATCCCTGTTTTTCAAGGATTAACAAGAGCTCTGTTAGCAATAAATCATCTTCCGAATATTTCTTCAAATTTACGGTCTAAAACGTTCAAAATCCTCATTCTTACAGCAGGATCGATGGAAAGATTATCAATTGAGTAAATTCTTGAAATCAGTTGCTCACGAGAACCGCAGAAACAACCGCATGTATAAAACGGAGCAACGTTTGGGTAATTATGCTTGTACCATAAATGATTTGTACCCTTGATGACTACATAGGTCTCTGTGATTATGAACTCTTCATCGGATGGCGTATACCCCGGGGTGTTGGGATTGCCAGCGGCACTGCGGCGGACATCACAGTGGCTATCTTTCGACAGTTCGACAAGGGTATCGACCGGAGTGTTGGGATTGCCGGCGGCATTGCGGCGGACAGCCCAGTCGCTATCTTTCGACAGTTCGACAAGGGTATCGACCGGAGTGTTGGGATTGCCGGCGGCATTGCGGCGGACAGCCCAGTCGCTATCTTTCGACAGTTCGACAAGGGTATCGACCGGAGTGTTGGGATTACCGGCGGCACTGCGACGGACAGCCCAGTGGCTATCTTTCGACAGTTCGACAAGGGTATCGACCGGAGTGTTGGGATTGCCGGCGGCATTGCGGCGGACAGCCCAGTCGCTATCTTTCGACAGTTCGACAAGGGTATCGACCGGAGTGTTGGGATTACCGGCGGCACTGCGGCGGACATCACATTCGCTATCTTTCGACAGTTCGACAAGGGTATCGACCGGAGTGTTGGGATT
>OAZW01000214.1_pt1 | contig 80149 bp, 58 predicted proteins | sample 1495231 | NCBI WGS metagenome assembly OAZW01 (sample SAMEA2580062, study PRJEB22360) | human gut metagenome | reverse complement strand
TGCGCTACGCGTTCAAGATGGGTGGAACCCGCCTATCTGGTCTATTGGCTGGGGCGCAAACTCAGCCGGCCGTCCTCGCCTATGCGAATAACCGCACTAACTTTGATCCGCGAGTGGCGCTTGGTTACTCCCTGGTTTACCCCTTGGCGATGGTGGGTAAGATCCTAATCGCCCAAATCATCGGTGGCCTGTAGCCTGTCGATACTTTAGTTTTACAATGCGTCAGCCCGGTCAGGGCTGGCGCATTGTAATAATTATCGCCCCTGATTTAACTCTTTCGTCCTGGATACTTGCGGAGGTGCGGGGAGATAATTATTTTATGAAGCAAGAATCCGCCCAAAACAACATCAGTGCTGACAGACACGAATCTTCCTCAGACGACGCTTTACGCCAGTCCAAAGGGGATACTCTTAATCCCCACGGTAGCGAGCATGACGAGCTTCGCGCCTTACGCGACCGGCTAGCTGCCCAATCTGGAGTAGTAACCCACCTGGGGCGCACTCTGTTAGCGGCGGGTGCTAGTGCCTATCTGGTTAAATTTTCGATGGCCAGGCTGGCCAACGCTGTCGGGATTGAAGCGCAACACTCGCAAGTAACTTTTTCAGAAATAGTAACTTCTGTTTATGCTCATGGAACTTTCCGAACTGAGTCTCATGAGCAACGTACATTCGGGACTAACGCTGCGCGACTAGATGATTTACGCCTGTTTGTACGCGCTTTAAAACCGGGACTACTAGTTGAGGACGCCCAAGAGCAGATCGACGAAATTATCAATCGCAAGTCTCCTTATCCTGCCGTTATCAACTGCCTAGCCTCCGGGGTTGCCTGCGCAGGCTTTTGTTTCCTTAACCGGGGCGGACTGGTCGAATGCTTAGTGGTGGCGATTGCGGCTCTTTGCGGACAGATATTGCGCCGCGCGATGCTAAAACGTCACGCCAACCATTTTGGAGTGTGGATGCTTTGTGGTCTGCTTGCTTCCTTGATCTACATGGGAGTTAGTCAAGCATTGGTGTTGACTGGGCTGGTTTCGGTTGGCCACCCGCAAGGAATTATTTCCGCAGTATTGTTTCTGGTTCCAGGATTCCCGCTGGTAACCGCGATATTAGACTTGGTAAGAATGGATTTCCTAGCCGGAATTTCCCGCATGACCTACGTTATTATGCTGGTGATTTCAGCCGGAATATCGGTTTGGATGATTGCCACCTTATTTCAGTGGCATATTGACCCACCCACGGCTTTCCCGGTCACCGGAGTAGCTCTATACTTGCTGCAATTTACCTGTTCGGTGGTGGCTTCTTTTGGTTTCGCCGTGCTGTTTTCCATCCGCCCGCAAGTGGCAATTTGCGCTGCCCTGGTTGCGGGATTTGCCAATGTGGGACGACTGTTTCTGGTGTCACAGGGAATGCTACCGCAGGCAGCTGTAGGTCTGGCGGCTTTAACTATTGGGATCGTGGCACATTTTATTTCTCGCCTCAGCGGTTTCCGGTTCTCCCGTACCTCACTGACAGTGCCCGCAGTGGTGATTATGATTCCCGGAGTGCCCCTCTACGCCGCGATTACTCACCTTTCGAATGGTGATATTCCCCAAGCCACCGCCGCTCTTGTCCAAGTGTTTTTTGTGGTTTTATCCATCGGAGTGGGGCTAGCGATTTCTAGAATGCTCACTGATCCCGGCTGGCGCATTGACCGTGATACCGCGCAGCCCCGGCTGTTGGAAAAAACTGGGTGGAATGACGGCAATCGCCGTTTCCAGATGCGCTGACTAATAGTTGGAGGGGGTCGCTGACGATCGTCAGCGACCCCCTCCTGATTTTCTGGGTTTATTACCTGTTCCTAGGCATCTAGGCCACGGGCTATAGACTAAAAACCAACTGTTCTAGCTAGCTACTAGTCACTAAATGCAAATAATCGGCAACTACGGCGACTATTTTTCCCGAGGAGTCGCGGTAGCGTCTAGGCGAATAACCCCATAGGTCCAGCCACGACGATGATAAACCGCGCATGGTTGCATGGTTTCGGAATCGATGAACACGAAGAACGGGTGTCCTACCAGTTCCATTTGGTAGAGCGCCTCACTAACAGTCATCACTGATGCTTCGTGTAGTTTTTGCCGCACCACCACTGGAGAATCGCCTAATTGGCTTTCATCAGCTACCCCGATTTTCCTCTCGCGCGCAATATCGGGAGAAAACTCATCATCTTTCGGGGTGACCGCCTTCGCCGCATCTTTCAAATTGAGTTCCTCAATCTTTAAAGGCTCTTCTTGACGGTGCGAATCCCGGTGGCGGCGATGATCCTTAGCCCGGTCACGGGCGCGACGCAGCCGCTCATAGAGTTTGCCACAAGCAATATCTACTGAGGCGTAACGGTCAGAAGAACTGGCCTCAGCGCGAATAATCGGCCCCTTTCCGAAAACTGTCAGTTCCACTTTCTCGGAAGTATCTGCTTGCCGCTGATTTGGTTCGTGAGTGAGTTCCACATTTACCCGCTGTACTCGCGGATAAAACTGTTCAACCTTAGCGACTTTTTCCTCGGCATATTGGCGGAAATTGGGGTGGATTTCAGCGTTTCGTGCTTCAACGATAATTTCCATTGGTGTCCTCCAGGGCACAGTATGGGGATCAAAGATCCCGAATCGATGCGATCCGGATCATTCCGGTCGCGGTGATTGCAGCTACCACCCCCTTTCGCCCATCTTTGGGCTTTTCAAGTACCAAAATTTTACCGCATTACCGGGAATGATTAAGGGGTTTTGAGGCTGCCTTCCGCTACGCTAAATGAGAACACTGCTTTCACCTGTGCGTGTTCCCCATTTATTACCCGAGCTGCCTCCCGAATGGTCGCTCCCGTGGTAATCACGTCATCGACTAGCAACACTTCCTTACTGAAATCAAAATCTGCCCCCGCTGCCAGCCGCATACTTCCTGTCCGCCCGCGAACCCGCTCCTCAAAACTGCGTCCCGCCTGCTTTTTACTACCTGCTTTGAGCTCTAACAAGCCCGATAACCCTACTGCTACCCCTTCGGCCTCCAACGAGGAGGCAATTCCGGCAGCCAACCTGCCAGCGGTAGAAGAGATCGCAGTTTTGCCAAACCGAAAAGTTGACGGCACAGGACATACTATAACCGGCCTCCGAAAACTGGCAGCGAGGTTCTTACCGGCTGCCGCTCCAAAAAAGAGTGGTAGCTCTTGGTAGTAGGCAGATCGCGAGTGCTTCATCGCCAATACAACTTTGCGAGCTGAGCCCCGGTAAACGCTGAGAGTCCAAATCTCATTTATACCTGCATCAAGGGGAATAGCTGCACTAACTGTTATGGGAGCGCGCAAAAATATCCCTCTACACCGATCACATAACCGGGTATCCAACTGCCCACAACCGGGGCAACTCTCCGGAAATATCAAGGTAGAAAAATCTCGATAGGTTTTAGCCACCTGCGCTCCGACTAGAGTAGATAATTTTTGAGGATGGCTGGAAAGAAGATGGTCTACCATAGATACAGCTTGCTAGCTTCAACTGCAGTGATGTTTTCAGAAAATAATTCTCTCTGGAAAACTTGGAGCGCTTGGTCTTGGGAACCAAAGCACCTGAAACCATCAAAGCTAAGAAAAATCTGAAACTAGACGCGAGCTGATGTTAACGCTAACTGCTTGCCGCAAATGCGGGATAAGAAACCCCATTTCCGAGTACTCGCCACGACTGTTGGATATGCCCCAGCCGCGTTTCTAGCTCGTTAACTACCTGCACATTCCCGTTGGAAGGATTGGGCACCAAGTATTGAGACTTCGGCGCCGCCTCAAAGGTTTCATCATACGAGTTCACCGCCAGCACCTGTATTTTCGGGTTACCTCCGGACTGGAGAACTGCTACCTGGCCCGAATCAATCCAAGCTGCCGAAGCTACCTCAGACAAGATATCGGTACCTAGCTTGCCCACCTTTATCTGGGTAGGGGTGCCATCTTCTGCTCGGATCACGGTTGCCATTCTACCTTGGAAACTGTATCCCACCTGCCATAAGATTAGGCCGCGTACCCCGGGAGCACTGAGCGCAAAAAACGGGATTTTCCAGTTTTCACCCTCAGAGATTTTCACTCGCGCCACCTGAAAATGGCTATTTACTGCCACCATATCCCCGGGTTTGGAAGCGTCCCCAGTCCATGCCCAGCCCCAAGGGTCAACTTGCGGAACCCGCAGATTCTCGCCTCGGTAAAGAACCTGGGGGGCTTTTCCGCGTTGCAAGCGTACCAATTCTTTGCCCCCGCGAATCGCTACCTGGAAATCAGTGCCGACTGGCCCGGGAGTAGGCCAAGCAATTTCCCCGCCCAGGTCTTGTGCCGTTGTAAATACCCCGGAGCGGGTATCGGATTCCTCGATTACTGCCCCATTCTTAACCCCCAGCATCATCTGTTTCTTTACCGGGGCTGACTGCTCAGCAGGATCCGGTAAAGCTTTACCGTTTTGCGAAACTGTAACCTCATCAATCCCAGCAATCCCCAATAAAGTGGCATTTACTTGCTGATATATCCTTGCCATTTCCGTTTCAGAACGTAATCGCAAAGTGTCGGGTAGTTCGACCATGGCTTTGCGACCTTGCATAGTAACCAAGTTAGAAGGAATCTTGGTGATCGGCTCTGTCGCACTCACCGCACCTTCAAGATCAATGGTAGGGGCAGAAAACAGTGCCGTCAGCAAGTATTGGGCAATGTTCTTACGCGGCACCCACCGGGGATCAGGGATTAAAAAGCGATGATCACTCGACCAGTAGTAAACGTTTCGCTTCGAATAAGCATTCTTAAACGCCGTATTGGTTAACACCACTCCGTCAGGCAGCGAACTGATCCGCCACTGGCCGCCCTCCTTCGTCAACTCGTATTTAACGGTTTCCTCTTGCCGGAAACTCTGCCTCATTCCCACTTTGTTGACCCGCAATACCGGTTGTCCACTTCCGGTAGCCAATTTCGATCCATCAGCAAAAACTATTTTTAGTTCCGTCTTCGGTTTCAGCACGGTTACTTGAGTTTTCGGTTGCCAACTGCGACGAGTACCAGAGGTTAGGAACTGTTTAGCAATTCCAAAGTCATCGTAAGTACCTGCGGCACAGGCCTGTTGGAAATCCGCCAGTAGTTTTTCGGGAGTTGATCCATCAATCGGTCCCGTAGCCAACTGGGCGAGCGGGTTACGAGAATCCGGATTCACCTCGCCTTCATGCACCGGCCCGGCGTCAGGAAGGGATGCACAAGCCGCCAAAGTGAAAGTTAGGCAGGTACACAGGATCCCCAAGCGAAGTCGCTTCCTCCCGCTGATTTTCCCATTTCTTAAGGTTTTCGAGGACGCAGCAGACTTTCGCAAAGACGCGGGTAAATCTTTTCGCCACCTCCGCAGCAATTGCTTTTCCCAATGCCGAAGCTCACGACTAAACCAGTTCATTGAGTCTCTGCCTTTCCCTCCGGGCTGGTTTGCGCAGCGTCGTCACCTTCCAGATTCTTAATCCGCTCTTGAACATCAATCACCGTGTCGGGCGCTGGCATATGCGGCAATGGCTGAGCGGCAGTTGACTCTTTCATATCGGCAGGCAGCTCAGCCGGCATTCGGGGTAGGCTGTCTGCTGCACTCACGGGAATTTCCTGCTGAGGGCTGTCACTCGCTTCCAAGTGGCGCACTTCCAAAGCGGTATCCTCTAGATCCTCCGACAAAATAATGTCTTCTGGATGGTCGATAGCCCACTGGGAGCGAGCGGTAATCAAATCCTGGTTTTCAACTTCTTCTGGCAAATCCGCAATTTCTTCTCCCTGCTGGCGGGGCAATAGCAGAGTAAAAGCAGAACCTTGCTGGGGGCAGGATAAAACCGTGAGTAATCCGGAGTGCAAAGCCGCGTCCTCGGCAGAAATTGCGAGCCCCAGGCCGGTACCGCCAGTGGTACGTTTACGGGAAGGATCCGCCCGGTAAAAACGATCGAAAACATGTTGCGCAACCGCGTCAGTCATACCGGCACCATGATCGCGGATCTGCAAAGCCACTGCGGTTTTTGAACCGGCGACTGTAACCTTCACTGGTTTACCTTCCGCGAACTCGATCGCATTCACCAGCAAGTTTTGGGCAATCCGGCTGACGCGAGTTTCATCTACCTGCGCCACGGTATCCCCGTAGGTTTCTAAAACTACCTCTACTCCCATGTTTTCTGCGAGAGTGCGATTAGATTCTAGAATTCCACTCGCTAAAGAACCCAGATTTACCTCGGATAATGAAAGCTTGGCCACGGAGGCATCAATTCGGGAAATCTCAATGAGATCCGCCAGCATTTTGTCGAAACGGTCAACTTGGCGGTGCAGAATCGTGGCGGAGCGGGCATTAGTCGGCGAAAGCTGGTCGCGTTCATCATAAATCAAATCGGACGCCATCCTAATAGTGGCTAGCGGGGTACGTAGCTCATGGGAAACATCAGATACAAATCGCTGCTGTAAAGTTGACAGCTCTTCGTAGTCGCTAATCTGTTCTCGCAGATAGCTGGCCATATCGTTTAACGCTTGGGATAGCTGTGCTAACTCATCCCTACCGCGCACCGGCAGGTGAATCTGCAGATTACCGGCCGAGACTTTGCGTGCTGCTTTTGCTGCTCGCCGCGCAGGCGCCATAGTCGAATAAGAAACCGCTGCCATCAGGACTGTTAACACCCCGAGCAGCACCACTGTTCCAAAAATTAGTACCTGGTTCACCATATAAATGGTTTGTTGCTCATAGGCTAAGGAATAGACCATATAGAATTCATAGCTACCCACCACAGGTAGAAACACTCGCGAACCCACAATGATACCGGGAGTTTTCTGCTCTTGCGAGTTTTTCAAAGACACTGATTGCCAGTGAAGTCCGCCCTTTTGCTCAACCGCTTTCCGTAACTGCGGAGTGATTAAAACGCGTTGTTCCGGGTCAATAATTTCGTTGATCGCTAGGGGGCGAGTCTCATTTGGATCCCGCAGCAGCATCGCTCCTACCCCGCCTGCACCGGTCAAGGCATCTCGTTGATCTGACATTAAGGTATAGGCCGCATCTTGTACCCCACTGACGGAATCGGTCACCGTGGCATCAAAAGCGGATTGCAAACTTTCTGTGCGCAAAGATGCATCTTGCAGCACAATATTTAAACGTTTTTGAAAAACCCCATTAGATACATGCGAGGTTACGGAAACAATCAAGATGATCATAATAATCGCGGTGGCTAATGCCATTAGTGCGGTTAGTCGCGCAGAAATCGAAGACAGAAAAAAATGCACTATCGGCCAGTTCGCGACTTGGTTTCCCAGGTAGCTAAAAGCCGATCGCCATTGTTTGTCCCGCAGCAATCCCCAAAAGCTGCCGGATGATTCTTTGACCGCTGCCTCCTGGGCTGGGGGTTGGCTGCTCATAGCCGCCTAGTTGCCTCCAGCACGGTAGCCAACTCCTCGCACGGTGCGCACAATCTTGGGATGTTCCGGGTCTTCTTCAATCTTGGCTCGCAGCCGCTGCACGTGCACATTCACTAAACGAGTATCAGTATTCGCGTGACGGTATCCCCAAATATCTTCTAATAATTCTTCCCGGCTAAAAGCTTTCCACGGCGAGCGTGCCAAGGTTAGCAATAAATCGAATTCTAAAGGAGTCAGATCGATACGTTCATTGCCACGGAAAACTTCGTGAGCCGCCACGTTGATATGAAGATCCCCCAGATCTACGTCCTCGTCCTGACCCTCGCTAGTACGTCCCCGCAACCGCGCTTTAATCCTGGCTACCAGTTCTTTGGGTTTAAAAGGTTTGGGGATATAGTCATCGGCTCCCGCTTCTAGCCCTGCCACCACATCGGCTGTATCTGATTTAGCGGTGAGCATGATAATCGGCAGATCGGATACGGTGCGAATCTGTCGGCAGATTTCCACTCCGTCTTTGCCGGGCAGCATCACGTCTAACAACACCAAATCCGGTTGACTTTCCTGAAAAATATCAAAAGCCTGATCACCGTGATGACAAAACACTGACTTATAGCCCTCGGTTGACATCACAATGCCCACCATCTCTGCAAGTGCCTCATCGTCGTCCACTACCAAAATTTTCACGGTCATGAATTCTATTGTGCCACGCCGATGCATTTTTTGGCGCTATTGCTAGGCTGTTGCTTTATTTATAGGCTCGATCGGTAGAATCTATGTCTAACCTATTGGCTGGTTTAATCCGGCAATCCTCCCGGTAGGAGGCGCAAATGCCCGCGGCGCTGCTCTTGCACTTTACGATGCTCCGCAGTCAGTCCCTGTTTAACGCTCGCATCGTACTCGTGCCCCACATGTCCGCGGCCTCCGCTGGTGGCTTCGGGGCTCAGCCGCCCATCCCAGTTCTTATTTACTTTCGCAGTGGGAATATGTCGCCGCTTAGAAGCTTCCCGCACCACATTTGCCAAGGCCTCTAAATCGTCATCACTGGGCTCGGCAGGAGTAAACTCACTGGCTAACCGAACAACCTGCCAACCCCGAGGAGCGGTCAAATTGTTTGCGTGTTCGGCGCAAAGATCATAGGCGTGCGGTTCTGCCTGGGTAGCAAGGGGGCCGAGGACAGCAGTGGAATCCTTATACACATAGGTTAAAGTAGCGGCTGCCACCTGGTTGCAGCCATTTTTTGAACAAGATCTAGTTACCCGCACAATTGCACGTTAGCGGCGCGGGAAATAAAACCCAAGTCTAACTCGCGGTAAGGTGCGTTCTCGTGAGGGGTTTGACACGAAATAGGCGAGATCGCCACGGGCGCGGAGCACGAGGAGTGACTTTCTTGCCGATGATCCCAGCTTGGAGGACGCGGCGGGAAAAATTTGATCAGCTGGTAGTGGATTTGGCTACCCAGGCTGCCCGCAAGCATGAGGTAGTAAACCGTATCGAATTTGGGGTGGAAGATATTCCTCCTTCGGATCCGGCTGACTGGGAATCTCCACAGGCGGTCTTAGGACGGTTATTTCCCGCAGATAAGGGCGGGAAGCTGGCTACTCGAATTGTGGTTTACCGCTTGCCGATCCAGTGGCGTTGTCGCAGCGGTCGGGAACTAGAACAAGCAGTTAAAGCGGTGCTGGCGGAACACCTCAGTACTGAAATTGGCTGTTCACCCGAAGAGGTATTTCCCGGATACTTCTAGTTATTAGCGCAAGAATTTTTCGAACAGTATATTTGGGATACTTTTAGCCAGGATTTACCCAATTGCGACCCTTATTAGCGGTTAGGGGTTAGTTTTTACTGTAATCGCAGCTATTTCCCTAGCTGCTTTCCCGACCCCAATAGTTCGAAAAGTTCCGGCAGGATCTCCCACCAGCTGACCGGCGTGCAGCGCAGTTTCACTTTGCCATTGCCAAACACCCGCAGGTACTTTCACTAAGGTCAACACGCCCGGTTTTACCGCTACCTCCTGGGTTTCCCCGGCGGAAGATAAAACAATTTTTTGTTCTTTCCCGCTTTCGAAAGCCAGACTAGCCGCCTGTTGATTACTCAGCACTGCTCCCGAAGTACTGGGCGACACAGAGGGATAAACTGCCAGCGTATCCTTCTTTGCATAGGTCTCCGGGGCGAAGACCGCGGCCACTACCGGTTGATCTGATTTAACCTTGACCGCAGCCAGGCCGTCTTTTACTCCTGCCAGAGGAATATCGAAAACTGCTCCTGTCGCGACCTGCAACTTATTGGGGGCGGGCACCGGGGTTTCCCCTTTTACATCCAGGAGGGATACCTGCAAATTCGCCACTTCCCTACTGGGATTCAGCACCCGCAAACTGGATTTACCAGTAATTTTAGCTGCTGGAATCAGTACTTCTTGGGAAGGGGCGGCTAGAGCCGGCGAATGCACAGCGCCAGCCTTTTGGGCTCCAGTCGCCAAAGTGGAACTGACCCAAGAGCTCACCCCCTTCCCCTCGGCCTCTACTAGCACCCCGAGCCGGTTATACCCGGGAGCTTGCCCATCTAAAACCAGAGAGGTACTAGCGCGGGCAGGGATATTTTGCGTGACTTTAGCTGCCAAGGGCCCCTGTTCCGTCCAAATCTGAATCCGAGCAGTAAGGGGCGCTCCGGACGGGTTAAGCAAATGCAAAGTAGAAGCATTTCCGGTGGTAGTGCCGGGAGTCAGAAAATAGGCGCGATTAGTGGGGGCAGCGCACAGGCCCGCGAAAAATCCGTTCTCGTCCTCTTTCCCGTTGCTGCTAACATATCCCAAGGCAGCGGCATTTTTACCTGCTACTGGTTTTACCGCTAGCGTCAACCCAGATTTGCCCACTGAGTGAGCAGCGTCCTTTGCCAGCGCGTTCCCGGATGCGTCGGTTAGCGGCGCAGATCCCGTTTCCGAGATCCCTTCCACCCAGGCCTTCGCGCCCTCTCCGGGCAAAGTCGGGCAGATAACTTGCTGGATTCCTGCCGGAACTGCCACCTCGCGGCCGCTATTATTAGGACTAGAGGTGGCGGGAAGCGTTTTGGGAATCAGCAAAGCAAGCGCCAAGGCAGCTAGCAGAATCGCTAGCGCCGAGAACAGGGAAACCACTGATTTAAAGGCGGGTTTTTTCATTTTTGTTTCCTCCTGTCCCCCAACGGCAGGCAGGTGGCTACAGCACCGAGGTAAACCAGCAGGAATAGTCCTATCACCAGATAACGTCCTGGACTAGCCAAGTACACCTGGAGATTTCCGGACCCGCCGGCCGGAATAGTAAAACTTTGCAGCCCTCCCTTAGATCGAGCCTGAAGATCCCGCCCAGCTATTTGGGCTTTCCAGGCCGGCGAAGCTGATTCTGCCAGTAAAAGCTCACGTTTCTTCGAGGAGGGCGCGAGAGATTTCTTTGCACTTAGCACTGCTGCCGGAACCGTTTCTTGGCGCTTTCCGTCACCGATTCTCACTCGCGCATCGGAGCGAGCGGGAATAAAACTGGAAGTGTCCAGGCGCCACACACTGTAATCATCATTGGTAGCTACCGGATGAAAATAGCTGGAAGAGATGAGTTTGGAGTCCAGTCCGTCAGCGGTGGCTTGCTTAGTAACCAGTAACTGTTCTACCGCTAAATCTGCGCACTTGGTGGCAGCTTGGCGGTCATTTCCCGCTACTAGCGCCGCCAGCACCCCACTTTCGGGGGAAGTGTGTTGGGCAGGGGATTGGGTTCGAATCTGCCAGTTGGTGGCCAGTAGTCCCGGTCCGGCTTCCCGGCGCATCGCCACCTGGTAGCGATCCCCGTCTTTATCTATCAGCAGCATCCGGGTTCGTTTCTCCGATGCCGATAAAATCGAAAACGCGACTGGTGAGCGGTCAGAACCTGCCTGCAAGGGAGTATTCGCCGAGGGCAGCGCCCAGGTAGCTATGGTAGCCAGAGGAAGTACCAGCGCCAGCGTAACTAAGCTTGCCAGCAGGTAACGCAGCCGTTTGGGAGGCTGGATCGCACTCCATCCCAGCGAGGTGGACACCAGTAGTCCCATTAGCGCTACCGAAAATACCGAAAGCAGCCAGGGACTTTGTCCGGGAGCCACTGTTTGTGTCAGCGCAAGCATTCCGATTACCACGCTTGCCAGGGTAAATGCCCACGCTATACGGGTGGCCAGTAACTCTCGTCCGGTAAATAAAGCTCCGCCCGCGGCTATTGCCACGCAACTGAGAGCAGCTATTCCAAGATATAACGGAACGCCAGATAGTATTTGCCCCCAAAGCTGCAGCTGAGAGCGAATTGCTATTGGGGTAGGCGCCGAGGGCGTCAGGAATAGATATGCTCGCATGCTATGGGTACGTAACGCCCAAATAAAAGACGGTAATAGCGTTACCAAGGCGGGAACCAGTATCGCTAGTCCGCCTCCCAGGTAAGCACAACTACGCCGCCAGGGTAAATGCTTCTTTACCGTTACGCTCAGACTGCAAACTAGTACGAACACTAAGGCAGCTAACCACAGCCAGGGGGCGGCGGCGCTCACCACTACTAGGGATAGCGCTGCAAGGCCGGCGGGGAGGCGGCGCGAATAGTTTGGTAGATAAGTCTCTGTTCCCAGCACTCCCGCCAGCAGGTAGGGACGTCGCAGGTCAAAGAACGAAATAATTCCCCATACTGCCAGAGGAAGGAAGACATGGCCGAGGACAGCAGCAATATTTCCTGCCTGCACACTAACCAAGAACGGCAGCGCTGCGCCCCAGCTAAGAGCGATCAGGGCACGCACCGAATTTACTCGGGTTAGGGCTGCCGATGCCAGCCAGGCACCCATTCCCGCGCCCAGTGGGGACAAAACCAGTAACCAACGCAATACGGTGGTGGGAGCAATGCCGAAAATAGCGAAAGGCGCGGTAATAGCCAGCAGCGGATAGGCAATCGGATCCGGGAGGCCGATAATCCCCGTAGAAAAAGTACGCCAAGAGTTGGTTGCCAATATCCAAAAGTCATGCCAGCTTCCGGGCAGAACACTCCAGAATCCTCCGTGCATTCCACCAAGGAAATCTCGCATCCCGAAAAGACTAATACTAAGGAAGAACAGGGCGAGTAGCCACGCGATGATTTGGGCGTGCCAAGTTACCTTGTCCAACTGGGATTTCGCTACTGTCCCTAGTTTGAGCACTTCCTGTCCGCTTTCGCGGTCTACCCGCCGAATCAGACGCCGGTTTTCCCGTACCCTGCTAGTTGGTACTTCCAGGCGGGCAAGTTCGCGCCGCGAGATCTGGGATTGTCGCCGCTGAATCCGCCGCGCCGCCAGGATTTTCCCTAGCGATCCCCATACTCGGTTCGCCGCCTTGAGCTCTATTGCTGCTCGCTGACCTGCAGAGCGTAGCACCCACATCAGGGCTATCATCAGCGATTTTAGAGGTAGTAAACAAAGCCATAATGGCAGAAGCACCGAGCTGATAGTTAGGGCACGATAGAGGTACTTATCGGCGCGCCGCTCCGGATAGGAGTTTTCTTTTTCCCGGGGAGCCTCTAGAACCAGTGGGGTAACCGGAACCGGATCATAAACGTAAACTGGCTGGTGAGGAACGGGAGCATCCGGTTCTGCCAGTTGCCCATCCTCTTCAGTGTCCAGCTGTTCGTAATCCTCAGTGGCGTTTTCCTCTTCCCCTTGGATACGCTCTTTTTGTCGATCCTCCTGCCTGCTCCCCATTGGTGATGAAGGCGCCTGCGCTGTCAACAGATTTTCCGTTAGCGGCGCGGACTTATCCGCTGGCGTTTCCACCTGGTTGCCTACTCCGGGAGACTTTGTATCCTGCTTCTCCTCGGTATTTTCGTTCCTGGTATCGGCAATCCCACTAGCGGAGTCTTGATGCTCCAGATATTCGCGTAACCCGAAGAGTCCGGCTTGCGCGTGGTAAATACGGGCTGCTGGCACCAGGCAAACGCGGTAGCCAGCCATGCGCGCGCGCCGTCCCAGCTCTAATCCTTCAGTAAATTTTCCTAGCAGAGGGTTAGTGCCCCGCAAACGATCCCAAAGCTGGGCTTTTATCAATAGTCCTGCGGTTCCTACCGCCAGCACATCACTGATACCGTCATATTGCCCCTGGTCAACCTCGCCCGGATCGAAAGGAGTAAGGCGCTCGCCGCCCCGAGTAGCGTGGATACCTACCGAGGCCAGCGTTTCCGGTTTATCCCAATCCAGGGCTTTCGGACCGGCAATCCCCAGGGTAGTCGAGTTCTCGAACGCTTGGACAAGTTGCCCCAGACATTCCGGGTCAGGGGCAGAGTCATCATGCAGCATCCACAGATAGTCGACGGCCTCCAGATTGTTGGCGCGGGCAAGGCGTACCGCCTGCCCCAAGTTATTGGCTTTTACCTGTGAATAATGTAGAGGCGCATAGGGACGCAGCTGAGCGGGAGTGAGGGTAGTATCAGCGGCAGTATCTACGACTACCAGGGAGGTTATGGGGTAACGGCATGCACGCAGCGCGGTTAAAGTTTGTTTCAGGTAGGGAGTAAGACCCCGCGTGGCGATAAAAACCTGAACGCTGGGATGCTGGTAGGAAGCGGTTGGTTCAGAGGCACAGGCCACTGGGCTACCCTACATTGCGCCGCAATCTGCGCCGTTCCCGTTCTGAAAGACCGCCCCAGATTCCGAAGCGTTCATCATTTTCTAAGGCATAACTGAGGCATTCATCGCGAACCTCGCAGAGCTCACAAACCGCTTTGGCTTCCCGAGTAGAACCCCCTTTTTCGGGGAAAAACGCCTCGGGGTCGGTTTGGGCACATAACGCTTGTTCTTGCCAGGAGAGGGGGCCTTGGTCATCCTGCCCAATTTGCCAGGATTGCGGATTAGACGAGATGGGTCCCTCGCCAAAAATGTTCCACATATTAATCTCCTCGCAAAAATAGGTGTCTATAAGAGTATAAACTACAAGCGTGTCATTCGGGGAAGTCACCCAAAAAAATGGTATAGATTTTTTGTAGCATCTGCGCTTATTAAAGATTAGAAATCTTATCTACCTGCAGTTCAGTTCAATAAATTCCGCAATATGTTCCACAGAAGAAATTTTCTCGATTTCCCCACAATTTGGCTCTAGGACTACTGCTGCGCCCTGATAACGCCAAATCTGCCCGACCACCAGCGCCAAGGATTGTGGAGTCGCATCCTCAGCTACTTTGATCAAGATTCGGCGCCCCGGAACCTTTTGTTCACACCAGCGGGAAAAATCTGCGATTGCTTTTCCGTCTACGCTTACCCGAAAATCGGTATCTGCCAACGCAAAGTTTTCACTAGGTAAAGGGAACAGTAGTTGATCAGCTTGAGCGAGCACTTCCCGGTTACCGTCTAGAAATCCGGCGGGCAAAGCCTCCGGGTAACGCCAAGCCAGCGGAGACAGGCTGACAAGATAGGTTTCAATTCCGCTTTCCACAAAGCCAGAGCCGGCCGCCGGGTCGCTGATTGCACAGGCAACCAGATCCGGATCTGCAATCAGATCTGCCAGCTCTTTACTGCCAGGGGCATCAGCTGTCAGATTCTTCACCGTGAGCCCTAACCCCCACCCGGCGATTCGCCACAGGAGATCACGCCAGGAAAGCCCCAATCCCAGAGCTAAAACCCCGCCAGGTTCGGCTGCTAGGTCACCGGCCAAAAGATTTTGAGTCTTCGTAACCCAGTTATTGACTACCTGCCCCGAGAGCTCTATACGATCCTGTCCGTACCAGGTAAGGCAAGGAGAAGAGTAACCCAACAGGGCACTGACCCAAGAGTTATCCCAAAAAGATTTAATCTCCATTACGGTACTCCCGCCTGCACTAGTTTTCCGTTTCCTCGCACGCGCACTGTCCCCTCAGCTGCAGAAACAAAAATTGCTTGTCCGGTACAGATAGTTTCTACTTCCCCGCCAACTCCGACTTCTAAATCACCGCAGACCCCTAATAGTATTCGCGGACCGAAACCGGGAATCGGAATCCATTCCCCACCAGTTATCTCGGACACTGAAAGTTCGAAATCATCCACTGGCGCATAGTAGATCCCAGTGCCTCGCCCATTCATTTCCGGAGCGATTCGCACCGGGGGCGCGCCGTGAAAATCCATACACCGCAAGGCCTCACCGGCATCAATATGTTTAGGGGTAAGCCCGGCACGCAACACATTATCGGAAGCAGACATGATCTCAATCCCCAATCCCGATACATAGGCATGCACCGCGCCGGTAGGGATAAAAAGCGCCTCCCCCGCCCGTAAAGTAACCGGGTTAAGCAGCAAGGATAAGACGGCTCCCGGATCACCAGGATAGGTACGCGCGAGCGCTACTGCCTGGCGGTCTACCCTCAGCGAGGGGGAAGTGCCTCGATCTAAGCGATCTTGACAAGCGGTGATTACCGCCTCTATTTGAATTCGACGTTCCTCATCTAATGGCGCCAAAAGTTTACGCGCCACTGCCCGTAAACCACGATAACCTGGATAGGCACGCAAAGTTTCTAGCATTTCCCGTGCTAGCGGGGCATTCAAATTATCTAATACCTCTTTAGCCCGACGCGGCGCGCGAAACCCAGCGAAGGCCTCGAAAGTGGTAAGCGCGAAAATCATTTCCGGCTTATGGTTACGATCTCGATAGTTTCGCCGCGGACTATCTAGAGGAATTCCCGCTTCTTCTTCTGCTTGAAAACCGGCCTCTGCCCGCTGTTTTCCCGGATGTACTTGTAAAGATAATGGCTGCTCGGGAGCAATTATCTTCAGCAGAAAGGGAAGCTGCCCATCAAAGCGCGCCGAAACATCTTCCCCTAGCATCCCCGCAGGATCGGCGGCAATTACTTCCGAAAGGGGACTCGCTTCCGCCAGAGTCTGCGCTCCTTTATGAGCACCAAACCAGAGTTCGGCCACTCGCCGCCCCTCAAAATCAATCCCCGTGAAATCACTGATAGCGCGGAGAGATCCCCAAGCGTAATCTTTAACCGCCCCGGAAAGTCTCAGCAAGGTAGAAACCCTCCTGGCCTTAAACCAGCTGTGCCCCAGCCACCAGGGACTGTAGTTTCGCCCAGGCGATTGAGGAATGCAGGCGCCCGCCTAGCCCGCAGTCAGTAGAAGCGATTACCCGCTCCGGCCCAACTGCCGCCACGTAGCGGGACAACCTATCGGCTACCAGCTGGGGATGCTCCACAATGTTCGTGGAATGGCACACCACGCCGGGGATGAGCACCTTGTCCGCCGGCAACTGGCATTCGTGCCAAATACGCCATTCATGGGCATGGCGCGGCGAAGAGGCCTCGAAAGTGTAGCCTCTCGCATCGACCCGCAACACGTCCTCCACAATATCGGCGAAGGGAATATCGGTAGTGTGTGGACCGTGCCAAGACCCCCAACACACGTGGAAACGGGTAAGTTCAGTAGGAATATCTTTTAACGCCCAGTTCAGAGCCTCGATGCGCACCCCGATGAACTTTTTGTAGTCCTCTAGTGAAGGTTCCGGGTTGATTTGATCCCAGGATTCAGCGATAGAGGGATCATCAATCTGCACCGTGAGACCGGCATCGGTGATGATCTTATATTCTTGGCGCATCGCATCCGCACATGCCCAGACTACTTCCTCATCGGTGCGGTAATAACGGTTATCTACCCGCGCGCAAGATCCGGGCGAAAGGGCGGCGATAAAGCCGGAAGAAGCATCCAGGCCATTAGCTTGCAGCCCTTTGAGTAACAGATTTACATCCCGGCGAGCAGCGTCAGCCCCGATATAGCTAAGCGGACCAGTAATCACCGGGTTACCTACGGAGTTGCGGTTACCGAGAACTCCCGAATCCGGATCCTCATAGGCTTCGCGAAATAGGTTGCGGTCGCGCCGGTCAGTGAAAGTAGTAAGCCGGATATTGCCAGGCTCGGAGCGAATAACCTCGGTTTTTGCCCAACGATCCTCATCGGTTTGGGTAAGTCCCCCCAGGCGAGAGAAAGAATAGTTCCACCAGGCGCCATAGTCGACCGCCCCCGAGGTAACGTGTCCGTACTCGCCCTCATTGACAATATCAATACCGATTTCGCGTTGCTTGGCTACCACTTCCGCGGAGGCGCGCTCGATAATTTCTTCGAACTGCTGGGGGCTTATTTTCCCAGCGGACATCAGGTTATTGGCTTCTAGCAGCTGCGGAGTTCGCGGCAGTGACCCCACATGGGTAGTTTTTACGGGCATTATTATCCCCTTCCCTAGTTACTTAACAATAAGATTTTTGGAGGGCGCCGGCGGATTTCCGCCGCAACCAGACTATTTAAATCCGCTTTACCAGCGGGAAAGTAATGGTTTCGCGAATCCCCAGACCAGTAATCGCCATTAGCAGGCGGTCAAGCCCCATTCCCATGCCCCCAGCTGGCGGCATTCCCGCTTCAATCGCTTGCAGGAATTCTTCATCTACTTGCATAGCTTCCGGGTCGCCGTTGGCGGCATCAAGAGATTGCGCTTCAAAACGTTCACGCTGAATCACCGGATCATTCAGTTCCGAATAGCCGGTAGCCAGCTCGAATCCGCGCACATACAGATCCCATTTTTGCACCTGGCCGGGTTTTTCGGGATGTGATTTCACCAGTGGGGAGGTGTCTTCAGGGAAGTCCGCTACGAAAGTGGGAGCATAGAGCGCGTCGCCGACTTCCTCTTCCCATAGCAGCTCCACGATTTTGCCGGGAGAATAGAACTTTTCGACTTCAATCTCGCGCTCCTTAGCCAGTTTCACCAATTCTTCCCGAGGGGTACGCGGAGTAATTTCTTGCCCCAAAGCCGCTGATAGGGAACCATACAGGTCAATCCATTCCCACTGTCCCCCCAGGTCATAAGATTCTCCGTTCGGCAAGGTTGCGACGGTAGTTCCCAGGGCAGCCTGCGCCGCATTTTGCACCAGCTGGCGGGTAAGTTCGGCAATCTGGCGGTAATTCCCGTAGGCCTGGTAAGCCTCTAGCATGGTGAACTCGGGAGAATGCGAGGAATCTGCACCTTCGTTGCGGAAATTGCGGTTGATTTCAAAAACCCGATCAATCCCGCCTACCAGGCAACGTTTTAAGAACAATTCCGGGGCGATCCGCAAATACAGGTCAGTGTCATAGGCGTTCATATGAGTGACGAAGGGGCGGGCAGCTGCCCCACCGTGCAGGGTTTGCAGCATCGGGGTTTCCACTTCGATAAAGTCCTGCCCGGATAAAGTTTCGCGCAGGGAAGCCACCACCTTCGCGCGGGTGCGCACCATTTCGCGAGCAGCTTCCCGGGTGATCATATCTACTTCCCGGTGACGCACGCGCTGGTCTTCAGAGAGAGAAACCTCTTGCCCGTCCTCGGTCTTAAAAGTTTTCGGCAGCGGACGCAATGACTTGGAAGTGAGCTGCCAGGCGGGTTGTCCGTCCTCACCAGGCTGTGCCATGACCGAAAGCTCCCCGCGTTTGGAGGCAATTACCCGTCCGTAAACAAACAGGTGATCCCCCAGATCTACATCGGCTTTGTAATCACTGAGGGAATCTTTACCCACTTGGGCGGCAGAAAGCATAGCTTGCAAGCGAGTGCCATCGCCTTGCTGCAAAGTTACGAAGCAGAGCTTACCGGTATTACGGGAAAACACTACCCTCCCGGCGACCCCCACGAAATCTTCAGTTTCTTCCCCAGCTGCTAGGTTCGGGTATTTTTCCCGCACCTGGCTCAGGGTATGAGTAATAGGTACTGCGATGGGATAGGGGTTGCGACCATCGTCAATCAGGCGCTGACGTTTGTCAGCGCGAATACGAATCTGTTCCGGCACACTTTGGTTATTAGCTTCACTCACGCATTCCATGTTAGCTATGAGCGGTTAACCGGTTCAATCTCGTTAGCTTAAACCCGGGTTTAAGGACGGGAAAGTACCACTAACTGGTTATCGCTCAAACGGATGTCACCTAGCTTTACCGCTGCGATTAGGCAGGCAGTGCTGGGGCCATCTGCCTGCCAGGATTCGAAGGAAATCGGATCGACCAAATCAAGATACTCAATTTCGGCACCGCTTTCCCCCAGAGCTTGCCGGGTTGCCGCAAGCACTGCCGCCCCAGAGCCTGAGGATGCTGCCTCCTGCACTCCCGCAAATAGGGCTTTCGCGAAGTAAGTAGCATCCTCGCGCTGCGTAGGGGAAAGAGCCTGGGTGATCTGGGAAACGGTGAGTCCATCTAAATCCCGGAAAGTAGGAACCGCCTCTACCGATACCGGAATATCCAAATCCCGCACCACCAGGCGCACCGCCGCTAAAAACTGGGCATCGCATTGCCCGATAAATACTTTATGAGGACGGACGATACCCAACATTTTCACCAATTGGGTTAGGCGATCGCGTGCCTGCTCAGGGTGGTGCGCACCTTCATATTGGCGGATAATCTGCCCGGGGTCTAACACCGTTAGTGCCGCCCCGAAAGGGTAAAAAGCCTCAGTTGAGGGCGCGAAAATAATATCTACCCCACTGCGCGCCGCTAACTCTAAATCCGCAGCGCTAATCATATCGGAGGTAGTCTCAAAGGCTGGCCCTACCGGATCGGTATAAACCGAGGCCACCAGGGTATCTACCCGCCCGCTGGCCTCAGCAAAAGCAGCCTGATGCCCGGGATGCCAGTTACCGCGAGTGACCACCAACCCCACGGTTCCGGCATTTCTTTCTACCCGCTCCAAGGTTTGACGATCATGTACTACCAGCGGTTCTTTCGCTTTATTCACGCTATTTCCCTCAGGTTATCTTGTTGTTGCTGGCTTGATTCTACCTGTCGAGAGCCGAGATTAACACCTGCCCGCCCTAAGCTTTTACCCACCTAGCTGCCAGAGTCTATTCAGCTATCATCCAGTTTTCTGGGTAATAATTCCTGCTATGACTGCTAATGACACTGCTCGCCTACTGGTAGTAGACGATGAACCCAATATCCGCGATTTGTTAGCCTCTTCCTTGCGCTATACCGGATTCGAAGTTTTCACGGCTGCTGACGGCTCCGAAGCGATAAAACAGGCCGAATCTACCGATCCGGATTTGATCGTATTAGACGTAATGTTGCCCGACGTGGACGGCTTCACTGTCACTCGCCGCCTGCGCGAAAATGGCTTCACCACCCCCATTCTTTTCCTGACCGCAAAAGACGACATGAGTGATAAAGTTCAGGGTCTGACCGTAGGTGGGGACGATTATGTAACCAAACCTTTCGGCCTCGAGGAAGTGGTGGCGAGGATTAACGCAATCCTCCGACGCACCCGGGGACTTGCGGGTGAAGACGCGGTCATCCGGGTGGCCGATATTGCTTTAGACGAGGACGCTCATGAAGTCCGGCGTGCCGGCCAAGTAATCGACCTCTCCCCTACCGAATTCAAATTGCTACGCTACCTAATGATTAACGAAGGGCGAGTAGTTTCGAAAGCCCAAATCCTCGACCACGTGTGGGAATACGACTGGAACGGCGAAGCGGCGATTGTGGAATCGTATATTTCCTATCTGCGACGCAAACTAGATGTGCCGGGGTCATGTGGAGATATCATCACCACCCGCCGGGGCATCGGCTACATGATTCGCACCGGAAAGCACTAATGACCCCAGAAGTCCCCGGTAAAGCAGAGCAGTTTTCTACGGATAATCCGGCGCCAACAGGCAGCAAGCAGCACCGTACCTATTGGCAACGAATCCCTCTCACCTGGCGTTTAGTGCTGGTTATCATGGCACTGCTGGCTGGCGGGCTGGGCGGAACTGGAGCCGCCATGCTCGGGATCTTGCATTCGCATTTGACCGCGCAGATAGATTCCAATCTGAAGGCTACCGCCTCGCGGATAAAAACTAACGATTTAGTAGATCTACTAGATAAAGGGACTTTCCAAGGCAATCAGCCCACCAATTATTTTGTGAGAGTCAACTACGCCGGACAGGTAGCCGAAGCTACCTCTTCTGCCGCGGCGGTAGATAGAGGACGCCCAGACTCTAAAGCTCTAGAGCTGGCAGAGCGTTCCCGCGACATCAAGTGGGAAAAGCCCTTTACGATCGCAGGCGAATCCTCTTCATCTTGGCGCGCCATTATGCTGCCAATTCGTAGCGACCAAACCCCCAAGATCACCGGGACCTTAATAGTGGCGCTGCCGCTGCAAACCGTTACCCAAACAGTTACCGCTACCGGGATTAACGTTCTGGGCACTTCGCTCATCATTATTTTGGTCGGCGGGGTTTTAGCCTATGTATTAGTGCAAGTCTCCCTGCGCCCTCTGCGGCAAATGGAGGAGGTCGCCGGGAAAATCGCCTCCGGGGATCTGCACGAACGTATTGATTTATCCCAGGTGCGTGCCGGAGAGGTGCTTTCGCTGGCTTCTGCGCTCAACTTTATGCTTTCGCGAATTGAAGAAACTATTGTTACTCAAAAGCGTAACGAGCAAAAAGTCCGCCAGTTTGTTTCTGATGCTTCTCACGAGTTACGCACCCCCTTAGCAGCCATCCGCGGATACGGGGAACTGTACAGAATGGGCGGAGTACCCCCCGAGCGGGTGGAAGAAGTTATGGGACGGATCGAGTCAGAAGCCACCCGGATGGGACTTCTGGTAGAGGATCTACTAAAGCTTGCGCGTCTGGACGAAGGACGGAAAATAAAAATGGAGGCGGTAGATCTTTACCGGATAGCGGCGGCAGGAGCATTAGATTTATCGGCACTTTCGCCAGAGCGAGACATTAGTTTACTCCATCTAGATGGCTCCGCATTGGAGTTAGATGAGGGGGAAAGCGCCCTGGTGTTAGCCGATCGCGATCAACTAACCCAAGTGATGACCAATCTAATCGGCAATGTGGAACGCTACACCAACCCCCAGGTGCCGGTAGAAATCTTGGCCGGGATTAACTCTGGTGAGGCAGTGTTAGAAGTACGTGATCACGGCGAGGGAGTTCCCGAAGAAGAACTTGAGGAGATTTTTGGTCGCTTCTACCGCCGTGACGGTTCGCGTTCGCGGCAAACCGGCGGTACCGGTCTGGGTCTCTCGATCGTGGCGGCTATCGCCGCGGTGCATGGCGGAACCGCCCAGGCACTGCCCACTGCCGGCGGGGGGCTAACGATACGAATGTCTTTCCCGGCGCTACCTCCTCCTGCCGTCCAGAAAAAAGCGAGTAAGAAAATCGCAAAAGTTTTTAAGAAAGGCGCGGGAAAGAAAGCTACGCGAAGCACACAGCCCGATATGCCGAAAAATATCGAAGCATAGTTGCAGCTGCGGGGGCTGTTTTTGATTGTATTTTCTCTAAAGCGATTTTAGCCGTAGGATAACCACTGCAACACTCAATCGTCGGGGGTACGAAGGCTATGCCAGGTGCGCCATCTTGGCTGCAGACGGGATTCGTCAAAGCTATGCGAGAGCTGGGGATCACCGACGATACCCTATTGCGTAAAGAAGCGGATAAGCTGCTGCAAATGTGGCAGTCTGCCGGGCGCCAATTCCATACCAAGAACCATTTAATCCGTCTGCTTACCTGTTTGGATCATTATACGAACACTTCCCAACAGCCAGCGGTATTAACGGTTGCCGCCTGGTATCACGGAGTAATTACCCAGTCGCAAACACGCGCAAAAAACACTACTAACTACGAAAACTATCCCGCCTCGGCTGATTTTGCGCTTACCCGCCTCGCAGAAATGGGACTACCAAAAGAGCTGGCTACCCGGGTCGGGGAATTGATTTTAATGCTGGAAGGGCGCCAGCCACCGCCCGATGATCTGGACGCCTGTGTATTCGTTGACGCCTCCATGTCGTATCTGGGAGCTTCTCCTCAGGATTACCGAGGCTATTGCCAGTTAATGCAAGCGGAAATGGACACTATGGAACCGCTGCGCTATGCGCGGTTACGCCGGTCACTAATCTCAAAGTTATTGGCGCGCGATGCTATTTTTCTTTCTCCTTTGGGCAGCGGTAACGAAAATGCCGCCCGGCAAAATTTAGAGGGCGAATACGCGAAGCTATCGACCTTGATCCCCGGGAATACTTCCGGGAAAGAGCGTTCTGGCCTGCGTCCTCGCAGTAAAGAAAAAACCCGCAGCGCAGATACTTCCGAGACTGTGGTTATCAAGAGGGCATCCCCGCGGACAGTTGCGCGACGACCTATTCTAAACAGGGGAGAAAACCCGAGTTCTTTAACGACTCCCCTAAGAAAGATTTCGGCGACCGAGAGAAAAGACCTGGAAGCGCGCAGCGCCCGCTTACAAGCTGAAAATGCCGATAATGATAGCGAAAATGGTCTTTCTTCAATGGAAAATGTGGCTGACCAGTTTTCCACTTTTACGATGCGGAAAGTCACTATTAAAAATGACGATTATCGCCGCACCGAACCCGAGAAAGAAGAATTTGAAGAGGAAGAAACACCGACCGTCTCCACAGATGAAGATGTAGAAGAGACCATGTATTCTTCCGCTGATGACGAGGATTCGCTGACCGAATTTTAGGGATTACTTTTCTGGTCGTCCAAAATTACCGGCACCAGATGATTCGATCTTCCGATGGCAACCTTTATGAGCCCTGCCCCTGGCTATTATTTTGTCCCCAGGATCAGCTAAGGATTTAGTTTTCTGAAACTATTATCGGGCAGGTTTGAGCGGGGCTAGTCAGGTTCTAGATTGAGGGCGATAGCCAATCAATCAGTTATTTTAAGGAGAAACCAAGATGGCACAGTTCAATGTAGATTCCGGGCAAGTATCGGCAGCCGGAGCTCAGGCAGCAGCAATCGCCGGGCAACTGCGCAGCGATGCCGCTGCCATGATGGCGCAAGTGCAGGCTCTGCAAGGATCTTGGACCGGGGCAGCTGCTAGCTCCTTCGCGGATTGCGCAACTCGCTGGCGCGCGGCGCAAGCCCAGATGGAGGCGGCTTTAGATTCTATTGGTCAGGCCTTGCAGGCTGCCTCTGTAAGTTACGAAGAAGCTGAAAGTGGGGCGGCCGCCATGTTCGCCGGTTAAGGCCTAACCGCTTCCGGTTCCGGTATTAACCCGAATATGAAGCCGGAAATGGGCATTAGCCCGCATGCACCCCAAAATGGATAGACAAGGCGGGGGCGAACGGGGATGTCTGCCCGAACCCCGCCCTTGGTATCACCTTGGTTTTGCGACCCGGTCGCAAAACCAACAAAGTACGGTTTAGTACATTCCGCCCATACCGGCAGCTGCTGCTGCGTCATCGGCGCCAGATGCAGCCGGAGGCTCCGGCTTGTCAGCTACTACTGCTTCGGTGGTCAAGAACATGCCTGCGATTGAGGCCGCATTCTGCAAAGCAGAACGAGTAACCTTAACCGGGTCAGCAATATTGCTCTTGAGCAGATCTTCATACTCGCCATTGGCGGCGTTCAGACCCTGACCAGCAGGCAGGTTGGCAACCCGTTCAGCCACTACCGAGCCTTCCAGACCGGCATTCTCGGCAATCTGGCGCATCGGGGAGGACAGAGCTACCCGAACAATGGAGGCGCCAGTTTCTTCGTCGCCGCTCAGCTTCAAGCCATCCAGAGCTTTCAGGCCGGACTGCAGCAGGGCAACCCCACCGCCAGCCACGATGCCTTCTTCAACAGCGGCTTTAGCGTTGCGAACTGCGTCCTCGATCCGGTGCTTACGCTCCTTCATTTCCACTTCGGTGGCGGCACCGGACTTGATAACTGCTACCCCGCCAGCCAGCTTGGCCAGACGCTCTTGCAGTTTCTCGCGGTCGTAGTCAGATTCAGTATTCTCGATTTCCTGACGAATCTGCTTTACGCGAGCCTCAATATCTTCGGCAGCGCCCGCGCCCTCTACGATAGTGGTCTCATCCTTGGTAACGACTACCTTGCGCGCCTTGCCCAACATATCCAGCTCGGCATTTTCCAGGGTCAGACCCACGGTCTCAGAAATGACCTGACCACCGGTTAGAATCGCCATATCCTGCAGCATCGCCTTGCGACGGTCACCGAATCCCGGAGCCTTAACCGCAACGGTCTTAAAGGTGCCGCGAATCTTGTTCAGCACCAGGGTAGTCAGGGCTTCCCCATCTACGTCCTCTGCAATAATCAGCAGCGGCTTACCGGTAGCCATTACCTTTTCCAGCAGCGGCAACAGATCCTTAATCTGGGAAACTTTCGATTCCACCAACAGGATGTAGGGGTCTTCTAGCACCGCTTCCTGACGGTCCGGGTCAGTTACGAAGTAACCAGAGATGTAGCCCTTATCGAAACGCATACCCTCGGTGACTTCCAGGTGAGTACCGAATGAGTTGGAATCCTCAACGGTAATAACGCCCTCGTTGCCTACCTTTTCCATAGCATCCGCAATCAAAGCCCCAATTTCGGGATCGTTGGCGGAGATAGAAGCGGTAGCCGCAATCTCGTCACGAGTCTCAACTTCTTTGGCATCAGAGTGCAGCTGATCCACAACTGCCTGAACCGACTTGTCGATGCCGCGCTTAAGGGCAATCGGGTTTGCCCCGGCAACTACGTTGCGCAGACCCTCGCGCACCAGCGCCTGAGCCAATACGGTTGCGGTAGTAGTACCGTCACCAGCCACATCGTCAGTCTTCTTGGCGACCTCTTTGACTAGCTCAGCACCAATCTTTTCGTACGGATCTTCCAGCTCGATTTCTTTAGCTACTGACACGCCATCTTTGGTGATGGTGGGAGCGCCCCACTTCTTTTCCAAGACTACGTTACGACCACGCGGTCCTAGCGTTACTTTCACCGTGTCAGCCAGGGTGTTTAGCCCTCGCTCCATTCCCCGGCGAGCTTCCTCATCAAAAGCAATAATTTTGCTCATATGCTTTTATTCCCTCCATCGCGACGCTACTGCGCCACGCGGTTAGATCTTTGACCCAGCCTTGATGCCCGCGACGGACGAGGACGCTGCACCGATCCTGTCTCGGAACATTGCCCCCTCATCAAGAACTCGATTTTTATCACTCTCTAGGTTCGAGTGCTAAATACGATTTTGGCACTCTCCTAGGCCAAGTGCAAACTATCGCTCATAACTGGGGCAAAATATCCTGATAGAGAAATCAGCTAGCCCAAAGTCACACTCGCGCCAGGGCTATATCGGCAGATAACTAGTCAAGAAGATAAACGGCGATATCGGTATCCCCAATTTGAAACTTGCCGTTACTGGCGTCGTAAACCTGGGAAATCCCAGCGACTTTAGCGGCTTCCTCGGCAGCTGCCTGATATTTTTCACCGCGATACAGCACGGTTGAGCCTTCTAAACCGCGAGCCCGCGAGTTAGTCGCTACCGGATTATTAAAGCCCGCAGACTGCAATTCTTCAGCTACCTGTTTCGCCCATCCCGAACGCTTAGAAGCATTAAGCACCCGAACCCGCACATTTTCTTTATCGGCGTTACCGACACTAGCTTGTGGACTCTCGCTCTTATCTGGCGAGGTAGTGCTATCAGGTTTATCAATTTTGGTGGGACTATTACTGGGAACCGTAACACTAGCGCTCGCACTGGGGGTGACAATCGGCTGCACATCGCGGATCTTGCCGGTAGTTTTCATCAGCGCTACCCCGCCCCAGGCTAAAGCCGGACCTAATACCAACACAATCAAGATTGGTAGCAGGGTTTGCCAGCGTCTAATAGGACGGCGATGAGCACCAGAGGGACCTTCTTCGCCCATCGAGTCGAATTCATCTGGCGGAAACTCTTGTTTGCTCACATGCCCACATTAACCGCATCTGCATACCGGCAACCTACCTGCCACGCCGATAAAGCACATTTGCCCCTCCTGGTTTATCGGCGTTCACAGGGTAAAGTAGCAGCATGAGTAGCAACCTGGAAAAGATCATGCACCCCTCCTGGGTACCAGCTATGGAACCGGTAGCTGGCAAAATCAGCGAGATGGGTAAAATGCTGCGCGAAGAAGGAAATAACTATTTCCCTGCGGGCAAAGACATTTTTCGAGCTTTCACTTACCCGTTTGATCAGGTAAAAGTGTTGATCGTGGGACAAGATCCCTATCCCACCCCGGGCAATGCAATGGGGCTGTCATTTTCGGTAAAACCGGGAGTCGCCATTCCAAAGTCGCTACAAAATATTTTCAAAGAGCTCCACGAAGATCTGGGTTGCTCCCTGCCCAGCAGTGGGGATTTGCGTCCCTGGGCTGGGCAGGGCGTAATGCTGCTAAACCGGGTACTCACTGTCTCCCCAAATGAAGCCGGATCCCACCGGGGTCGCGGCTGGGAAGAGGTAACCGACTGCGCCATTTCTGCCTTGGTGCAGCGGGATCGCCCCCTAGTCGCCATCTTATGGGGCAAGCAGGCACAGTCTTTACGTCCCGCCTTGAAAGACACTCCTTGCATAGAATCTGCCCACCCCTCACCTCTTTCCGCTTCCCGAGGATTCTTCGGTTCGCGCCCGTTTTCGCGTACCAATTCTTGGTTGCAGCAGTTAGGTGCAGCTCCCATAAACTGGCAACTTCCCTAACTTCTTATCCAAATCGTTACAATTAGGCGTAGACAGCATAAAGTAGTACACGTGAGTTCACACAAGAAGAGCGCGAAAGACTATATCGGGCGTATTCGCCACGCTAATAATCCGCCGTATCCTCCTAAGATACGACGCGCTTTGTCCTGCACCTTAGTGTTTCTACTATCGTTTTCTTTAGCGGCCGGCCTTTTGATTTACGCTGACTTATCCGGGCGGGTAAACAATCTCGGCGCCTCGTCCTTACTAGGGCGAACTCCCCCAGATTCCTACGACGGGCGAGCCCTCAACATTCTGATAATTGGTTCTGACTCTCGGTCCGGTAAAGGCAACCAAACTCTAACAAATAATGACGATCCCACCGAACGCTCCGATACCACGATGATTATGCACATCTCTAAGGATCGTTCCCAGGTAAATGTGGTTTCTATTCCCCGGGATTTAATTGTCGACATTCCTTCCTGTCAGCGTAGGGATGGCAGCAGGTCTGAACCGCAAAGAGCCCAATTCAACTGGGCATATTCTATTGGATCCTTAGGCGGCGACCGCGCGTCGGCGGTAGTCTGTACCTGGAAAACAGTGGAAAAACTCTCCGGGATACGGATTGATGAATCCATAGTGGTGGATTTCAATGGTTTTTCTTCCATGATTGATGCCCTGGGGGGAATCAACATTTACGTCCCCACCAAGATAAAAGACAAGATAAACTCTGGGCTAGAACTAGAGCCCGGATGTAAACATTTCGATGGTAAACAGGCCTTAGCCTACGCAAGAGTACGCCACGGAGTCAAAGGATCAGATGGCTCCGATATCCAACGTATCCAGCGTCAACAAGCGGTTATGGGTATTATGATGCGGGCTGCCTTAAAAAAGAACTTGCTTACGTCCCTGAATCAGCTTTATGGCTTTGTAGGTAATGGTCTAGGGGCTTTGACCGTCTCCGAGGGGCTATCTTCAGTTTCCCAGTTGAGCGGGTTGGGATGGTCTTTACAATCGCTTAAGCCGGATAATCTGCTCTTCCTTACTCTCCCGGTATACGAGGCTCCTTTTGACCGGAACCGCCTATTGCTTTCTGAAAAGAAAGTCGAGCCGATTTGGGATTCCTTCATAAATGACACTCCTCTACCTGCCGGGGTAGAAGTGCGAGACGGGAACGGCAATGTTCGCACGATTACCGAAAAGACCTCTTCTTCCCAGCCCCCGCAGGACAGTGCCACCTCTTCTGCTGCTTCCAGTCAGACTCCCGAGACTTCGGAGTCTGCTACCAAAGATTTGCAGCCAGCACAGGACATGAGGCAAAGCGGGTCACTTAACTCCAAATTAAGTCCCGAAGAACTAGCTGAACTGCAGCGCAAATGCGAAGCAGGAAAATAAAGCACCCTCCGGTCAACAGTTAGGAAACAAATAACTTGAGTCAGCAGAACCTACCGGAATCTTTCCCACCTCCCAAGAGGCGCCGTCCCCGGCCAAGTCAAACAGTTCCCCCCTCCTACGCTCCACAGCAAAGGCGGCGGCGTTCTGCTGTTTCCGCCAAACCCACTTATTCAGATCCCAAACGATTAGCCAACCATTCCGAAAACTCTCATTCCTCTTCCCCGGATCGCCCTTCGCGCCCGGCAATCTCCCGTCGCCTCAACGGTCAAGGGGATAGCCCCGCTTCCTTCACTTCTAAGGCACAAGAAATTCCAATACAGCCGCGCTCTGAGTCCCGTTTTGCGGGACGCACGGTTCCTACCCGTACTCGGGTAATGCCCGCAGATCGTCTCCCCGCAGACTCTAGCTCGCCGCAAAGACAAGTCGCCGCTGCCAAACTGGAGCCTACCCCGCCTTCCCGCTCTCCACGGATTCCTCATGCCCATCTCCCCGCACGCCGAGTTTTTAAATGGGCACTCACGGTGCTCATTATTTTCGTTATCGCCTGGCCGCTGTACCTGTGGTACCTGGTGGATTCCCAGTTGAACCGAGTTGATGCCCTCTCAGCGCTACCCGCTAGCGAGGGAGAAACTTGGCTCATCGCCGGCTCCGATCAGCGTTCCGATGGCAGTGATGGGGGCGTGGAACAACCTTGGGTTCAAGGTGCCCGTGCCGACAGTATTATGTTGCTACGCAAAGTTAATGGGGTAGCGGAACTGGTATCCCTACCCCGTGACACCGCAGTTGACATTCCTGGGCACGGCCTCAATAAACTCAATGCTTCCTACGCATTCGGTGGACCGAAACTACTGGTAAAAACGGTGGAGGGAGTAAGTGGAGTCAAGGTAGATCACTATGTTGAGGTAACTATGGGTGCGGTTACCCAGCTAGTAGACGCGGTAGGCGGGGTGGAACTGTGTCTCGACTATGATGTCAACGACGCTGATTCCGCTTTGAAATGGAAGAGTGGCTGTCACCAGGCCGATGGGGCAACTGCCTTGGCATTTTCCAGGATGCGGCATCAAGATCCGCGCGGGGATATCGGCAGAGCAGAGCGCCAACGCCAGGTGGTTTCTAAGCTGTCGCAAACCCTGATTACCCCTTCCACCTTCCTTAACCCCTTCAAACAACGCGACCTGGCAAACGCGGGGGCAAGCAATCTGACTTGTGATTCTGATTCCGGAGCCTGGGCGTTGGGTAAGATGCTCTTGGCCTATCGCGGCGCGGCAAATAATAACTTGACCGGAGCTCCCCCGATTTCCAAATTGGCATATTACAAGGGAGGACATGGGGCGATGGTACAGCTCGACCCCAATAAATCTCCATCTTTCTGGAAATCCTTCCAACAGGGTACTTTACAGCCTAATCAGTATCACCAGTTCAAATAGCACTATTGGTTCAGGATTTTCTTCTTTTTCCGAGGACGAAACTGATTTTCATCGAAGCAAGCTGCGGATACCCCAAATCTTTAATAACGGGAATGATTTACTATGGGCGCGAGAAAAAATCTCCGGGTTTGATAGGAAGGCTTCCTATCAAACCCGGAAAGATAGAGAACGGGACTATATTTGCGGTTTATAGTCCTTCAATTTTATCTGGTCCGGCCTGCCAAGCACTCCAGGCAGATTCCAGAATCTCCTTGACTCCGTATTCTGCTTTCCAATCCAAGTCAACGCGAATCCGGGTAGTATCCCCGATTAGCTGAGCGGGATCCCCGGCGCGGCGAGGCTGCTCATCCGCTTCGAAATCAATCCCGGTAACTTGCCGTAATCCCTCTACAATTTCTTTTACGGAAGTACCTTGTCCAGTGCCCACATTGAAAGTATGGTGTTCCATCTCTTGCCCAGAAGTAACATAGTCAAGAGCATGTAAATGGGCTTCAGCCAGGTCTTTTACGTGGATATAGTCGCGCACACACGTACCATCGGGAGTGTCATAATCACTACCAAAGATAGCTGGGTGTTTGCCTTGCGCCAGGCGTTCAAGCACCATCGGGATTAGATTCAGGCGAGCGGGATCACCCAAATCGTCCCACCCGGATCCGGCAACATTGAAGTAGCGCAGACCGATCCAACGCAACCCCCAGGCGCGTTCACAATCTGCCATCATCCATTCCCCAATCATTTTGGTTTCCCCATAGGGATTAATGGGTTTACCGGCAAGTTCTTCCGGCACCACTGGCACATCTGGCTGCCCATAGACTGCCGCGGAGGACGAGAAAATCATTTGCCGAACCCCGGCATCACGCATAGCGGACATCATATTGGCCAGTCCCCCAACGTTCTGCTGGTAGTACCACATGGGTTTTTCTACCGATTCCCCCACCTGTTTACGCGCAGCAAAATGGATAACTGCCGTGACGTCCTCGTCAATGAGGGTTTGGAATAGAGTCTTGCGGGCACCGGAGCTGGCAACGTCAAGTTGCACCAGTTTCGCGTCCCCAATCCGGGTAGGACTACCGTAGGAGAGGTCATCAACGACGACCACCTTATCTCCACGTTGCTGCAAGAGACGAACCACATGGGCGCCGATATAACCGGCGCCTCCCGTAACTAAAATACTCATAGCTCCAGGTTACTTCAGCAGACGGCTGATGGTACCCTTAATCGAGATTTCTTGGGTAAATTTAGTCGATTTTACCTATTATCCAACTTCAAAGTTCGTTAAAAATAGGTTAGAATGGACTGAGGAGTATGGTTTTAACCCGAGGTTGGACGGGAGGTGACCCCAGATGCGTGATGCCGCGTCTAAACGGCGTATTGGCGTGCAGGTAACACTAGCGGTGATAGCAGTATTTCTTGCCCTGGGAACCCTAATCATCGCCCCCACCACCTCCATCGCGGGAGCCGTAAAACCTACCTATGAAATCACGCTAACACCGGTCAATCCCCAACCCACCTCGACTACTCCTACCTCGGATTACGATCCGATAATGCCCGGGCCTTCTCCTACTCCAACCTTTAACGGTCCGCGCATTATTCTGTCTTTACGTCCGGTACAGCCCGGCCCTTCTCCGGTTCCAACTTTCAACCAGACCACTTCCCCCTCCGATACCGTGCAACCAGTGGGAGTCGCTCAGGATTTACGGCGCGCCTCCGCCTCTGGCTCCTTTGCCTGCGGGCTGCGCACCGACGGTACCGCCCGCTGCTGGGGAGTCAACGATTCTGGCCAACTGGGGATTCCTATCACCCGTCAGCCAGCCATAAAGCCGCAGACCATCGCGAATCAACCGGTGAAATTTACTCAAATTTCCACCGGTCGCGAATACACCTGCGGCCTGGGCACCGATAAGTTTGTGTACTGTTGGGGCGATAACTCCTTTGGACAACTAGGACAGATTAAATCCCGTACCCAATTGTCGGGATCTTTCAATCCGCTGCGGGTAGGGAACCTGGCAGCAGATACCGCCCAAATTGCTACGGGAGGACGCCACGCTTGCGCCCTGTCCAACTCCGGAGTGCTTTCTTGCTGGGGAGCCAATGAAATGGCACAGGTTGGCAACAGCACTAACATCGGGAACCAACTAAAGCCGGTAGCGGTAATGACCGATGTGAAAGAGGTCGCTACCGGTAACGACCATACCTGCGCACTTAAACAAGACGGCACGGTTTATTGTTGGGGAGTAAAAGCTGGCTGGGACGGCTGGAATGACCGCCTGGCAGTCGATTACCAACTACGTCCGGCACCGGTTTCAAATATGAAGTTCGTTTCTCTACGTGCCGCTGGGGATCGCACTTGCGCAATCGGTGAAAACAAGCGGCTTTATTGTTGGGGAATCAATACCGATGGTCAGGCAGGTAAGCCTGGCGATATGTCCACCAGAGGCAAGATGCTACAGCCCGAGCTGATCAGTTCCCTTCCCGAAGTCAACCAGGTTTATCTAGGCTACTACGGGGGCTGCGCAGTTACTTCCAATGGCACTACCTATTGTTGGGGACGCAATGACTTCGGACAACTCGGACCTGGTATTGCTCTAACTAAACGGGTTGCCCGCACCAATACTCAGATTGTGGGGGCGGCTCCGGCAGTCAGCGGTTTAGATGCTCGCCTGGGGGCAAATGCCCGTTCGACTATCTTCATGGGCAGTACCTTTACTTGCATGTTAGATAAGAAGAACAATATGTACTGCGTAGGCAACTGGGCACAGGGGCAGCTGGCAGATGGGCGGCGCAGCGATCGGCTTTCGAACGCCCGCACCGCGCAGATCACTCCGGTCTACTCCCGTCTGTAGTCGTAAGCTGTGGGAAGACTATACACCTATCTGGCTGCCCCGGGACGCCTGACTAGAATTATTAAGTTCTGCCTGGTAGGCGGGATGAACTACCTGGTTGATGTGTCGGTTTTCAACCTGCTAATGGTCAGTTGGCTTGCTTCTCACCCCTTGACTTCTAAAATCTTAGCCGCCGCGGTAGCGACCGTATTTTCTTGGGTGGTAAACCGGCAATGGACTTTCCGCAGTCAACGCACCGATAACCGCCTGCAAGAATTCATCGGCTTCGCGGTAGTTAACGTGCTTGGAATGGTACCTGCAGTAATTTGCCTGGGTGTCAGCCACTACCTTCTGGGGCTCACCTCGCTGCTTGCTGACAATATTTCTGCCAATATTATCGGACTGATTTTGGGAACTATTTTACGGTTCTTCCTTTACGAACATCTGATTTTTACCGGTAAGAAATAACGTTAGTTACCGAAGTTTCTTTGAAGACGAGCCTAGAAAAAATATCAGGCAGGCGCGCCCAGTTAGGACTAAGGGTCGAGAAAGATTTCTCGATATCGAGAGGCACCTTACTTCCTGCATTTATATAGCTATTTTAAAGAAATCTTTTAGTGGCAGATACCACCTTAAAGCGTTAGGGTTGAAACATAAGTCTAGTTGGCTTGACCGACCGGGAGCGGTCGGTAGGAAAACAATTCTCATCGAAGGAGAATCACATGGCAGAATGCTGCTGCAAGAAACCTGTTACCGTTACCGTTACTGGCGCCGCCGGTAATATCGGATACGCCCTCCTGTTCCGTATCGCCTCGGGCGCTATGCTGGGCCCCGATCAGCCCGTAAAGTTAAACCTACTGGAAATCCCGCAAGCAGTTAAAGCTGCAGAGGGAACCGCAATGGAACTTAACGACTCGGCATTTCCGCTACTGGCAGGGGTAGATATTTACGATGAGCCCAACCAGGCCTTCGCCGGGTGCTCCTATGGCCTTTTGGTGGGAGCTCGCCCCCGCAGTAAAGGCATGGAGCGGGCAGACCTGCTAGCCGCCAACGGTGGCATTTTCGGCCCGCAAGGTAAAGCTATTAACGATAATGCTGCCGATGACATTCGCGTACTGGTAGTCGGCAACCCGGCGAACACCAACGCCTACATTGCTTCTAAGTCGGCTCCGGATGTACCGGCAGAGCGTTTCACCGCTATGATGCGCCTGGATCACAACCGTGCTATCTCCCAGTTGGCAGAAAAGACTGGCGCTGCGGTCAAAGACATCAAGAAGATGATCGTATGGGGCAACCACTCTGCTGATCAATACCCTGACCTCACCTTCGCCACTGTAGACGGCAAACCGGCTCCGGAACTGGTTGATGAGGCTTGGTTGGACGACTACTTCGTACCTACCGTAGCTAAGCGCGGCGCTGCCATTATCGAGGCTCGGGGCGCTTCTTCGGCGGCTTCGGCGGCTTCGGCGGCTATCGACCATATGCACACCTGGGCTCTAGGTACTCCCGAGGGCGACTGGTCTACTTTCGCCGGCCCCTCTCACGGAGAATACGGAGTTCCCGAAGGCCTCATCTACGGTATGCCCGTAATCTGCAAGGACGGACAGTACCAGGTAGTGGAAGGTCTAGAGCTCCCCGAGAAGACCAAGCAGCATATCGTGGCTAACGCGAAGGCCGCTGAAGAGGAAATCGCTACCGTTAAGGAACTGGGAATCCTCTAAATCTTTTTCTGTCCTCTCTGCCCAGCGGGCAGGGGGAGAAATTTGCTCGGGGGTTGGACGTCTCGTCCAACCCCCGAGTTTTTTTATGGTTAAGAATCGAAAAACGCTTGCCTAGTGCAAGATAGTAACTCGGAGCCGACTTTCGGCTAGATTTTCTCCATCGGCGCTAGACGTAGCAAGAGCCGCTTGGTTACTCCCCCCGCGAACTCTACTTTGGCGCTCTTAGAACGCCCCCGCCCTTCAATGGCGATCACCGTACCTTCCCCAAATTTATCGTGGCGCACCCGATCTCCGGTGCCGACCTCGACAGCTTTACCAATAGAAGCATTGGCATCGGTACGTGCCCCCAGCTCGGTTCCCAGACGTTTCACTTTCCCGGTTTCGCGCCGCGAAATCTTACCGGTTCCGCCTGCTCCGAATGCCGGCCTGGCGGCGTCCTCATCCCGATACTTGCCACTTCGATACTGGTAGTTACTGTCACCGCGACTGCGGTACCCAGAACTGTTTTTACGTCCGCGAGAACTGCTCCCCCAACTGCTCCCGGAGCTCCAAGAAGAAGAGGTATCGAAGGAAAATTCAAACTGTCCGTTACTCTTACTTAACTGGTCGGGTTGATCCATTAACTCGGTCGGAACCTCCAGCAAGAATGGAGAAAGCGGCTGCCAGCGGGTTTCTCCCCACATTTGTCGGTTGTGGGCGGCTGTCAAATATACTTTTTGCTGCGCGCGAGTAATCGCCACATAGGCGAGACGCCTTTCTTCCGCCATTTCCCCGGCTTCTCCCAAGGCGCGAGAATGCGGGAAAGTCCCTTCCTCTAATCCGGTAACAAACACCACCGGAAACTCCAAACCCTTCGCCATATGTACGGTCATCAGAGTAACCTGTCCTCGCTGGTCACCCGAAAGTTGATCCGCATCGGCCACCAGGGCCACCCGCTCCAAAAAATCCACCAAAGTGCCTTCCGGTTCATCTTCGCTAAACTGGGAAGCCACGTTATAGAACTCAGAAAGGTTATCTAAGCGTACCCCGTCCTGGGGATCTTTAGATCCCTCCAAGGACTTCAAATATCCCGACTCGGTCAGTACCGTCTGCAAGCTTTCCTTCAACGGCGCGCCCTCGACATAGGATTGCCGGGCAGAAACTAAACAATCCCAAAACTGAGCGATACTGGTGCGCGCCCGGGGAGTAAGTCCGCTAATCTCGGCGTTATCGGGCACTGATTCACTCATCCCCGAAAGGTTGGTATCCGCAGCCGCCCGAGGGCGCTCTTCCCCCAGCTCCTGTAGCCATACTAAAGCTGCCACTCGCCCCAGGGATACATCATAGGTATTCGCCGCGGCCTGCAGTGCCGCTTGTGCCTTGTTACCCAAGGAACGTTTAGGAGTGTTGATCACGCGGGTAAAAGACACCGTGTCATCGGGATTTACCACCAGCTGCAAATAGGCGATCGCGTCCTTGATTTCTTTACGTTCATAGAACTTGGTACCGCCAATAATCCGGTAGGGAATCCCCGCATGGGTTAAGGTTTCTTCCAGGAGGCGCGAGTGCGCATTGATCCGGTAAAAGACCGCAATATCACCGTAGTTATATCCCGCACCTACCAGATTATTAATTTCTTCTACTACGGAAAGCGCTTCGTCGCGATCAGCGGAAGATATCCGTACTCCGACTTTTTCGCCCTCGCCCGAATCTGTCCATAACTTTTTCTTGTGCCGACTCTGGTTATGCGAAATCACCGCGTTGGCCGCCGCCAAAATATTCCCACTGGAACGGTAGTTTTGTTCCAGGTAGATAGTGCGTGCCCCGGGGAAATCCTTTTCAAATTCTTCGATATTGCGCACGGTGGCGCCGCGGAAAGCGTAGATGGACTGGTCGGAATCTCCAACTACCGTAAGCTCCGCGGCAGTGACTGGCTCGCCCTCTAGCTGTTCCGGTTGGTTAATTGCCGCGCCGGCTACCCCAGATAGCAACTTGACCAGTACGTATTGTGCATGGTTAGTATCTTGATATTCGTCAACCAACACGTGACGGAAACGGTGACAAAAACTCGCCTGCACCAGGGGATTCGTCTGGAACAACTGTACCGTACGCATAATCAAATCATCGAAATCTAGGGCATTAGCTGCATTTAGGCGATGTTGATACGCCGGGTATACCTTCGCCACTACCTCGGCATCTGGCCCCAGACCCGCACTCGCGAGGTAGGTGTCCGGATCTATCAGGGAGTTCTTTAAATCAGAAATTCGATTTTGAATTTTCTTAGCTGGAAATCGCTTGGGATCAAGTTGTAGCTCTTTTAGAATCATGGAAACCAAACGGGTAGCATCCGCTTGATCGTAAATCGTGAAAGAAGACTTAAGGTTAGCAGCCTCGGCGTAACGGCGTAAGATTCTCACGCAAGCGGAGTGAAAAGTTGACACCCACATTTGACCCGCCTGCGGCCCGATCAGGGAACTAACTCTTTCCCGCATTTCTGCTGCCGCTTTATTCGTAAAGGTAATGGCTAAAATTTGTGAGGGATCTGCCCTGCCGGTAGCCAGCAGATAGGCAATACGTCGGGTTAAAACCCGGGTTTTCCCGGATCCGGCTCCTGCCATCACCAGCAGCGGCAGGCCTTGATGCTCAACGGCTTGCCGCTGGGGCTCGTTCAAACCCGAAACAATTTCTTTCGCATCGGAGGGAGCAGGGGGCGCGGACGGCTGCGAACCGACCGCAACTGCGCCGGGAAGCAGGGTTTGAGAGGTGGGGGTATCGGCAGAAAAAAGGGCGTTAAAATCTATCATTAAACCTGTATATCTGGATATTTACCTGCGAGAAAGCAAACCGGCATGTCGCAAGACTTGATTTTGCTCTTTCTCAGTGGCGTTCCAACCAACTGCAAGATATTTCAGGGACAGGGCATCGATGCAAAATGCCGCCACCGAAATACCGGAGTCAGTCTCGTAGGCAATCGTGACAATCCGTATATCTTCCAAAGACACCACATCTAGCGTATTGACCGGCTTAGAGGTAAAGGGAATAATCCCTAAAAGTTCGGAAGCAAAATCAAACATGGAACGTACAGTTCCCTGTCCGTTTTGGTTGCGCGCCACTGCCAACATTACCCGGGATTGTTCGGTGTGTTCGGGGGCAGAATAGAATGCCCGCTCCACCGCTGTTGGCAGGGTATTGCCCAAAGCCTTTTTATTTAAATGCTCGGTGAAACTGCGGCCGCCATCAGCGGAGGCATACGCGTTGAAAGTTAATCCCTGATCGGTTTCTTCAATACAGCCCATTACCAATTTCCCATCGGAAAGCTCGGTAATCGTAGCCTGTACAACCTTTTCACCAGCAAATTTACCTGCCCACCAGGATATTCCTTGGTCATCGGAACAAACCGCTACCGCGCCTCGTTTACCGTCAGCATCGGTGGCTACTGCCACATAGGCGAGCCTGCCGGTCCAAATCCCGTGGCGCAGCTGCACTCCGTGTCCATGTGCGGTACGCCGGGAAACCCAACTTTGATCACCGTCAACTAGGCTGGTCAAATCGCGGTATCGCCAGGTATCACCTTCGTCGTCACTTAAGGCAACCGCGATATGGTTTTGGGATTCATCATCACTGCGGGTAGTTACGGCGATAAAAACCCGCCCGGTGACCTGGGAAATAATTATCTGGGGGTCAGTGAAAGACTGACCAGAATCAGTGTAAGTTTCTTGGTCGAACAGAATACGGGGTTCTTCCCAACTGATTCCATGATCCCGGCTGCGGGTATACCACACCTGGGTATGTCCATTGGCAGGGTGCTTTTCAAATGCCAAAATTAGTTTGCGTCCCGGAGTGCGGTCAATAGCGGGTGCCCCGTAGGTTTCCTGGTCGCTAGTTGCACAGATGTCGGCAGTTTTCACCCCGTGCACCGGCAGTTTCTTACCTGGCTCCACTACAGGTTCCACCGGAGTCTCTGGTAAGTTATCTTCATTATCTTCTGCGGGGGTAGCAGAGGTGTTTGTTGGCTGGGCTGCAGGCTGGGAGTTAGAGGTGTCCGAGTCGGGGACGGATTTTTCCTTGCTGGCGGTATTTTCCACCGGAGCTACCGGGTCAGGTGTGGACGATTCCGCGGCCTGTTCCTGGGAACTGCTCGCAGGTTGTTCTGCTTTTTCTGCCGCTGAGCTCGACGCGGCAGATTCAGAAGATACTTTCTCGCTTTGATTATCAGATAGCGTGTCATCTTCTAAAATCACAACCCCGGATGATTCGTAAACTGTCCGTTCGCCCTCAGATTTATCCGCTTGTTTATCAGCGCTTTCCAAGGCCAACGGCAGGCGGGACTCGCGCTCGTCGTCACGAGCAGAAGACCCTCTAAAGAGTCTTTTCAAGCGTTGCCAAAACCCAGCCACGTACGTTCTCCTTTATGCCGCGGCTCCTAAGCGAGCCTGGCTAATTCCTCTTCTATAATCTCAGGTTCCAGCTTCTGAAACACGGGTTTGGGTTTAGAAACTGACCTTCCGATTTGAATTTCATGCCTTCCCCAATGTGGAACGTCATCGTAATCGCCCGTAATAATGGGGTAGATGAAATCTGAACCGTCTTCTCTAGTTTGGTCTAAATCTTTAACTTCTTCAATACGAGGCATGGGGGCAATATCCCCTTGCCCACCAAATACCCGGTCAATGGCATTAGCCGAGGACGGTAAGAACGGCGAAAACATCAGGTTCAGATCCGCAATCACCTGCGCTAATACCCACAATATCGTGTGCAGGCGCTCCTGAGTCTCCGGAGTTTTCAATTTGAAGGGCTCGGTAGCGGCTACGTATTGATTCGCTAGCGACACCAGATGCATAATCTGCTGCAGCGCTGCCTTTTGCCGATGAGTGGCAATCAGCTGTCCTACCTCAGCAAATCCGGCTTCAACCTGGTCTAATAACTGTTTATCTTCGGGTTGTAACTGTCCGGGCTGAGGAATCGCTCCCACCCGTTTATGAATCATCGAAGCCACCCGATTAACCAAGTTACCCCAGGCAGCAACCAATTCGTCATTGGTGCGTCGCACGAACTCTGCCCAGGTGAAATCCGCGTCCTGATTTTCCGGGCCAGCTGCGGAAATAAAGTAGCGTAAGGCATCGGCCTGGTAGCGCGAAAGCATATCCCGCACATAAATCACCACGGATTTAGAGGTCGAGAATTTCTTGCCCTCCATAGTCAGGAATTCCGAGGAAACCACTTCGGTGGGCAGGTTGAGCCGCCCCATTTCACCGGGCTGACCGCCACGCTCGCCCTCGCCGTTATATCCGAGGAGCTCCGCTGGCCAAACCTGGGAGTGGAAAACGATATTGTCTTTGCCCATGAAGTAGTAGGAACGTGCCTGCGGGTCATTCCACCATTCCCGCCAGCGTTCTGGCTGGCCGATGCGCCGCGCCCATTCGATACTGGCAGATAGATATCCCACCACTGCGTCAAACCATACGTATAGGCGTTTGCTGGGTTGGTCTTCCCAACCGGGAACCGGTATCCCCCAGTCAATATCGCGGGTCATAGCGCGGGGCTTAATTTCCGCCAAAATGTTCTTGGAAAAGCGGATTACGTTAGGACGCCAGGTTCCCGAGGCCTCGCGTTCATCGAGCCATTTTCCGAGGGCGTCCGCGAGTGCGGGAAGATCCAGGAAATAGTGGGAGGTTTCTTCGAACTTGGGGGTTTCTCCATTGATTTTTGAAACCGGGTCAATCAAATCGATGGGATCGAGCTGTTTACCGCAGTTGTCACATTGATCCCCGCGGGCTCCGCCGGCTCCGCACAGCGGGCAGGTGCCTTCGATATAGCGGTCAGGTAGCGCCCGGCCACTGGAGGGACTAATTGCGGCCATGGCTCGTTTTTCAATCAGATACCCATTGTCCCGTACCTGCGCAAACATGGCTTTGGTAACCGCAATATGATTGCCGGTAGTAGTGCGGGTGAACAGGTCATAAGACAGCCCCAGATTCACCAGATCCTCTACGATTAGCCGATTGTTACGGTCGGCAAGTTCTTGGGGGGAGATCCCTTCTGCCTCTGCCTGCACCAAAATCGGGGTACCGTGTTCATCGGTTCCCGACACCATTAACACCTCATGTCCCGCCATTCGCATATAGCGACTGAAAACATCGGAGGGGACACCAAAACCGGCTACGTGCCCAATATGACGCGGACCGTTGGCGTAAGGCCAAGCAACAGCGGATAAAACATGAGTCATACCTCTATCCTAATGCCCCATTGCCGGAAGCAAAATATCCCTTAAGACCTGGTTATTTTCGCTCCGCAAGCGCCTGGTTATAAAGCGCCTTGGAACTTAGACCGCTTTGGGCGGCTACCGCTTTAGCCGCATCTTTTAGTCTTTCGCCGTCCTCAACCCGGCCAAGGACGAGCCTGACTGCGTCCTGCCCCGTCAAGAGGGTCTGCGGCGCGGCTCCTGCCACCACCAGCACGATTTCTCCGCGCACCTCGGACGCTTTTTCTTTAAGTTCGCCAAGACTGCCCCGCCACACGTCCTCATGCATCTTGGTGAGTTCCCGGCAGACCGCAGCGGAGCGACCAGCGCCGAAAACCTGGGCTAGTGCCTCCAAAGTTGCTGCTAAACGCCGGGGGGATTCCAAGAAAATCATGGTGCGTTCCTCGCCGGAAAGCTCCTCTAAGTGCCGCCTGAGGGCAGTTTGTTTGCGCGGCAAAAACCCTTCAAAGCAAAAGCGATCCGTAGGCAACCCGGAGAGGGCGAGGGCGAGCAGCGGCGCAGAAGGGCCAGGCAGTACCGTCAGTGGTACCCCGCGCGCTATTGCCACCTGTACAATCACATATCCGGGGTCAGAAACCGTAGGCATTCCCGCGTCCGTTACCAACAGAACGCGTTGACCGCGCTCGGCGCAAGAAACTATTTGTTCAGCTCTCGCCTGTTCATTGTGTTCATGGCAAGATACTAAGGGCGCACGCCTTGCTACCCCCAAGCGTTCGCGCAGCAGCCCGGTGCGACGGGTGTCTTCGGCTGCAATCAAATCTGCCTGTTCAAAGGCGCTAATCAGGCGAGGGGTAGCATCAGCGAGATTACCAATCGGGGTTGCCGCTAAAGCGATGACGCCTGCATCCCAGGAAAACTGTTCCACTCTCACAATTATGCCCTATCCGGATAATATCGAATACATGCAAGCAATGCCTGGACGTCCCGCTCCGCCCCCACCGGCAGCGGCACGAAAAACTTTGACGACAAGCGACAAGGTAAAGCCTAAATCCCGACGCAGGCGTCCACCTGCACCTTCGTGGACATCTGTTACCTCACTGCCTCGGCTCTACCTGCGCGGATGGCGCGGACGGCGGGACAAAGAGGTAATCGACAACCAGCGATCCTGGATAGTTACCGTTATCGCCTGCGTGGTAGCCGCAATCACGCGCTTGCCCCGCCTGGGAGCCACCCGCAAACTGATTTTCGATGAAACCTACTATGTAAAAGATGCCTATTCTCTGTGGCATTTTGGTTACGAAACTAACTGGCCCAAAGGCGGGGACGTTAAGTTCGCAGCCGGAGATTTTGCGGCGGCCACTGCCGATCCCGCATTCGTAGTGCATCCTCCCCTGGGTAAATGGATTATTGGGTTGGGGATGAAGCTTTTCGGTTGGTCCAATCCTTTCGGCTGGCGGATCGCCGCCGCGATCTGCGGGATTATTTTGGTGTATCTAACCTGCCGCCTAGCTTGGGCACTATTTGACTCTTGGATTCTCACCGGGATTGCCGGGATTTTTATCGCCACCGATGGGGTGGCGATTTCGCTCTCGCGGGTAGGACTCTTAGATGGGATTTTAGCCGTGTTTTGCCTGGCTGGGGTGCTGTGCGTGGTTTATGACCAGCTACAGGTGCGTCGCAGGATGGTTCGCGAGTTGTTGGGAGCCGAGCTGGGCAACGACCTGGCGGGAGTGCGCTGGTGGCTGGTAGCAGCGGGGGTCTGGCTAGGATGTGCCTGCGCCGTGAAATGGTCCGGACTTTACCTGTTGGCAGTGTGCGGTATTTTCGTGTTCTTGCGGGATCTCACTTTACGGCTTTCGGTGCTGCGGATATCCCCTAGCGCGCTCAGCAAGCAGTATCCCGGCATTAAGGGTAAGCAACGTGCTTGGTTGGGGGCGATTGTCCGGGGAGGTCTACCGGCGTTCGCACAGCTAGTCTTAGTAGCCTTCGGGGTGTATTTACTGAACTGGTGGAACTGGTTTACTCACCCTGATGCCTGGGGGCATGGGAAGACGGCCTCCGCGGCCGGAGATTCCTCTTGGTTAGATCCGATTTCTGATTACGTCACCTATATGAGTGAGGTAATGACCTTCCATACTGGGGTAACCAGTAAACACCCCTACCAGTCCTATCCTTGGCAATGGTTGATTGATCAGCGCCCTACCTCGATGCTTTTTGAAAAACCGCATGGCGATAACGGAGATTTCACGGTGGAAGCTATGTCTTCACTGGGTAACCCGATGCTGTGGTGGGTAGGAGTAATCGCCCTGGCAGTGATTATTTACTGTACGCTCGTTCGCCGTGACTGGCGGGCGGGAGTAATCCTGGTCGGCTACCTGGGACTGTGGGCACCCTGGCTGTTGTACTGGTATCGCACCATTTTTATGTTCTATATGGTGGTGCTCACTCCCTTCTTAGCTTTAGCCGTTACCTATCTGATCGGGCTCTTCCTGGGGCTATTGCGGCCGTACCCCGAGCCGCTGCTAGCGTGCCGAGATCAGCTAGTTGCCCCGTCGCAGCGCACTCCCGATATCGCGGTTTCGATGGGGATTGCCCTGGTTATCGTGATTTTACTAGTCGCGCTATTCTTCTACCCGGTGGTTAGCGGGATGCCGATTCCCTATTCACATTGGGGTTGGCGTATGTGGTTTAGCTCTTGGATTTAGGGCGCCCCTCACCCCGTCTGTACCGCCTTTATCTCTGCTGTTTAATAGGAGGAGGTTCGCTAAAACCCTAGGGCAAGAGCGACAGGGCGATGCCGTCTAATATGTCAGTTTCGGAGGTAAGAATTTCTTTTAATCCGGATCCGTCTGCCTCGATTTCCCCGTTTACCCGTTCAATAATTCGGGACCATACCAGCGCACCTGCGCCGATAACATCGGCGCGCCCGGTGGGCATATAGCCGAGGGCAGCGCGCGCTGTAACCGGCTGATTCATCATCCAGTTACACGAGCTCAGCATTTGCGCGGGGGTGATCCGCGAGCCATGGATTTTTTCGGGCTGGTATTCTTCTAAGCCGAGGGCGTGGGCGGTAATGGTAGTGACCGTTCCGGCCACCCCAATCAGGGTGCGAGCGCGGTCTAACCCTAGTTTTTTATCTGCTTCATCTATCAGCTCATCAATGGCGGAAGTGGCTTTTATTAGGGCTTTCGCCATGCCGGGAGTCTGGCGGGGATCTAGGGAGCCGTCCCCGCGTTTAGCCTCGGCAATCACCGGCGCCAGGTAGCGTTCAAATATACGCACCGAACCCATATTGGTGGAAATGGTGTCTATTACCTGCCCGCGTTGACCTAAAACAAACTCGGTAGACCCGCCCCCAATATCTACCAACAGTACCGGCTCGTCCTCGTCTTTAAAGGAGGAGGTAGCACCCGAAAAGGATAGGGTTGCTTCTTCGTCTCCGGAAACCACCTCGGGGATTACCCCTAGGCGTTCCTTAATCCCGGTGAAAAACTCCTCCCGATTTTTCGCGTCCCGGCTGGCGGAGGTGGCAACGAAACGAATCTTGTCCACCCCATATTTGGCGATAATCTGTGCGTATTCTTCTGTGGCGGTAAAGGTGCGTTCTAGGGCTGCCGGTGCGAACTGCCCGGTTTTATCGATCCCCTCCCCCAGGCGCACTATCCGCATTTCTCGAGATAAAACGGTCAGCGGCTCGCTGGGATTCTCCCGGCGAGCAATGATTAAACGAATCGAGTTGGTGCCACAATCAATACCTGCAACTAATGCCATAGCCCTATATTTTCACGGATTCAGATTCCTGACTAACAAGAGAGTTGAACGAAAACTATGGGTCGAAAGTATTTCTTGCCGAGACCGTGATGCCTAGACGCGCCCGATTATCGATGGGAAAACCTGCGACTATTCACAGTAGCAGTGGTCGCTGTCCCACAGGGCGGCGGCTTTCAGGTCAGCTAGCGCTAAATCACCAATGGGGTTTACTTTTTTGCCGCAAGCGAGGGTTTGGGCAGCGAGGGCGTGTAGGCATTTGACCCGTTCGGGCATTCCGCCTGCGCTAATGCCTGCGATTTCTGAGACTTGCCCAATTCCAGTTTCTTCGCCTAGGGCGTTTCTAGCTTCGATATAGGAGACGTGAGCGCGGCGATACGCCTTAGCGACATCTTCATCCTCGGACAGTAATTGCTGATAGTCAGCCATTTTCCCGGAGGCTTCCAAGGTGGATAGGGCGCGCACCAAGCTGGGGAGGGCCAAATACAGGGTCGTAGGAAACGGAGAACCATCCTCTAGGCGCGGAGCGGTTGCCACTACCGCGGGCCGGCCGCATACGCAGCGCGCAGCGACTCCCACTACCCCCCGAGGAACCCTCCCTAACTGGGAAGATAAGGTTTCCAGGTCGGCAGGGGTGGCTTCGTCAAGTTCAAAACTCATTTCTTTTTTGCCGTTTCTTGTTGAGGGGTGGCTCCTGGGGCGGGTTGCGGACGAGTTTGAGTCGAGGATTCTTTAGAGGCTGTGCTTTGCCCCGCCATTTTCACCGAGTGGGTTACTTCTAAGTACCAGGGGCGAGCCGGCAGTTTCTCTAGTTTTGCTTCCTGGCGTGCCTGATAGTCTTTGCCGGGATCCACCACCGCATAGCGGGTTTCACCCGGTTTTACGTAACCGAGGCGCTCGCGCGCCTGCTGGGTTAGATAGTCTGAGTTATCCCACAACTCTAATTCTTTATGCAGTTCTCGGTTTTCTTGTTTCGCCGCCACCAGTTGTGCATGTACCTTGTTACGTTGTTCCAGCTGGCTTACCAGGTCAAACAAGGGCGCCCCCACCAGTAGCAAAAATATAGAGGCTACCACCAGGATGCTACCCACGGTTACCGAAAAGCGTGAACCTACTTTGACCCGCCGGTTTGCCGCTTTAACCACCGGGGAACGTCCCCGATTGCGCTTAGCGGTGCGCACCAAAGGAGAAACTGACCGGAAGGCAGAGCCCTGCTTGCGGGTATTCTCTCTTTGTACACTTTTAGGCGGTTGCGGAGACTTCACGCCTTCATTATTTCATCATTATTGACAAATAGCGCTCCGGCGTTCTGAGAGGTCAAGTATTCAGCGCGATTGCTATTGCTCCTTAGTGCGTCGCCGAACAATCGCCATTCCCGCAGCCCCGAGCGTTAAAGCTGCGAAAGCTGCAATACCTGCCAGGCTACCAGTAGTAACCAGTGAACCCCGATTCTGTCTGACCGCTGTAGTCGGTTTGTTGGGGTTCTTCTGCTTCCCATCAGCGACTGTTCCGCTGTCCGGCTGAGTCGGATTGTCAGAGGGAACTGTTCCCGGTTTCTCGGGGTCAGTGCCTGGCTTAGGATCATCCTTCTGATCAGCGGTAAATGTCCACTTCACAGCGCGGGTAGCCGCAAATGAATAATCATCACTAGCGGTAGCGGCAACTGTCACCGATTTACCGGGAGCCACCGTCTGATTTTGCGCGTCATAGCTCACGCCGACAGTGGTGGGAATCTGAAGATTTCCAGTGTCACTGGCAAATTCAGGGGTGGCGGGCACCGTGAATTTCCATTCGGTGGTGGCGCTTTCTCCCAGCTTGTAACCGGCTTTCGCTTTTAGGGTCACCACCACGGGGCCAGCCGGATAGCTATCAGCTAACGGGGCTCCATTAACCAGATATTCGATACCTTCAACCTGCGGTAAAGTAACTTTAGCGGTAACTTTGTCTCCTGCCAGGCTCAGGGCAAATCCTGGAACTTTACCTTCCACATATCCTTTATCGGTTTGCGGATCTTGACCCGGAGTTGGAGTATCAGGGTCACCGGTAGCAGTTCCCGGTTTCACGGGGATAACTTCCGTATCTACTGTGCGATCAATATAGGTGATAGTGGGGCTAACGAACATCGATGGTTGGGCGGGCGTTCCGGTAGATTCAGCAACTACCCGCACATAGTCCCCTTTAGAAACCCGTATAGCATTCGCATCATTGGCGGTGAAATTAAATTCGCCATCCGGGCGAATCTCTTTCTTTTCTAAAGTCAAAGAACGTTTTTCACTTCCATTAACCAGTAGTTTCACGGTGACTGTTCCGCCGGTAGCATCGCCTTGACGCAAGAATGGTTCCGCAGGTTTACCTGCCGCCGCATCCTTTACTTTGAAAGTAATATAACCGGTCTTGGGAGCCCGCCACGCCATTGCGGTTGCGCCCGCAGACGTCGGGGAATCAGAAAGCAAACCGTAGAGAGCGCTCCGGTCGGCGGGAGCTAGTTGGGCGCCGTTAATACCTGGCCCGTAATACTGGTCTACCTGCCAGTTCGGCCATGCAGGGTCAGCTTTATCGATATTTACCCATTTACCATTAGCGCCTGTCTGCTTTTGCCCAAACCAGACATTTCCTTGCACGTTATGGGTGTAGTCATCCAGCCAGCTATACACGTTATCTATCGACAGCGGGAACTCGCTGGTAACTTTGCCATCTAAAGAGGTAATCTTTAGTTTCATTCCCGCTGCCACCAGGGCGTCCTCTGCCTGAGCGTTACCGGCAGCATCAACTATTTGCGCTTTACCCTCTACAGTCAGGTTAGAGAGCACTTCCGCAATCGTGCTGGGACTCTTTTCCGTTGAGGGAACGTGAATAGTATTTCCAGCTTTATACGCACCATTCTTGCTGGGTACGGTTTCTCCGTCAGTTACCTGATAGGTGGTGCTAACCAGTTTTGCAATATCGGTAACGGTTGCTGGCGGGAGTGGTTTTTGATCGGTAGAGACTGCCCCAATATCAAATGGGTTGGCAGTGTGTCCAAAGAAATCAGTACCTAAAGCAAAGCCGTTATCGTCAACTATTTCTTTACCTTTCCCAATTGCTGGCGAGTTAGCGGCTAGTTTGTAACCATCAAAGACCGTGGTCTTGGCATCCGCTTCGGCATAACTTAACCCGGGGAAATAGTGGGGGCGTGCTTTCATATCAGTGGCAGCATCACTGGGAGCTTTCCCCGGATCTGCCAGTACCGCGCTGCCTTTACTTACTTTTACGGGATTGAGGTCGCTAGCGGGATAGTTAGCGTAGTTGTAGTAAAGGTTATGGGAGTAAGTTACCTTGGCATTCCCATCAATATCTTTTGGATCCCAGGTGATATGTCCTAGGGGATTCCAAGATTCAGTGCGGGGTTGGGCACTCATATTGTAGAAAATATTATTTTCTACTTTCATCGTTCCTTGCTGAGCTTGCGCAGGGTGCAAAATCGAGGATCCTGCTTTCAAATAGAAAGTATTGTTGTAAACATGCGCATTCGGATACTTTCCGCTATAGCCTCCATCCCAAAAAGTTGGTGAAAGCGCCCCGAGGGAATCATTTTGCGCAATATTGAAACGGAAGGTGGAGTTTGCTGCCTGATCTCCACAGAACATCACCGTTCCCCCAGAGTTATTGGCGGAATAGTTGTATTCGTAGACGGTACCGTCACCTGAGTCCGCATCCCAGGGCATTCCGTCACCGTTACCTTTATCGGCATTTTGGGTATTGAAACCCTCGTTGAAGCGGAATACGGCATCTTTTGATTTCCACGGCCAGATGGAGGCGGCTACGCGCCCTCCCGTCTTAGCAAATTTTCCGGGAGTATCTTTCGCAAAAAGATAATCGGTAGTGTTCATCTGGGTAGCAATCTCGGTGGCTACATTGCTTTCAACTACTGGCTTATACCCGTACATGGCGGTAATCGCGTCACCACCAATATTCTTAATATAGTTATTGCTGATTACCACATTTGTGGAACCATACTTGGTGATGACTTCACCAGGAATCTGTATACGACCATCAACGGCAACGCTGGCGTAAGCACTGTAAACAGCGGCTATCCCCCAGCGTCCGGAGTTTTCTACCCGGTTATTGATAATCTGTAAATCATTAAACCGGGGATATCCTTTTTCGGGTTTGTCCAAGGCAGGCTTAAATCCCGGAGTCTTACGTTCAGCCGCTGGTTTCATCTGGTCGCTGGCGATTAGGGAACTGAAATAAATCGCACCATTAACGCTGTGTTTATTGTAGATATTACCTTTCACATCATGGACGTAAAGGTTCTTTAGCACCACATGATCTAAGGTTCCCTGGTTTTGCGCAATCCCGGCAATCCCGGTGCGGTCAAGGGCGCAGTTATCGTTATAGGCGCACCCGTTTTCTTTTCCGCTGCCATCTTCGAGCCGTTTATTGGTGATTTCTAGGTCGCTAAGCTCGATATTTTCGGCGTCTTTTAGCATTACGGTAGAAGAAACCGCATCCTTAGCCAGATAATGCTGACTGTGTCCCAAGGTCAAACCATAGTCAAGTTTCCACTGTCCCTGACCATTGGCGGCAATTACCGGTTTATCGCCCTCGCCATATGCCGAAATCACCAGGGGCGCTCCATCACTATCTGCCTGGTAGGCACAGGTAGTGCCGTCATTAAACTTGAAGGCTTTATCGCCACTGATACACAGATGCTGGTTGTTAAAGACATCCCCGCGTTTTAACAGAATCTTGTCACCGGCGTGCAGCGTCAGTTTATTGACAGCCGCCAAGGTCTTAAGGGGTTTAGCCTCAGATTTTCCATCATTAGCGTCATTACCTGCTGCGCTCACGTAATAGGTAGTGGCAGGAATAATTTCCGCCTTCACCGGGGCAGCCACTGCCGGCAACTGAGACAGGGCAACCAAACTGGTGGCAAGCACTGTGATACCGGTAGCTTTAGCAAGTTTCTTCAGGTTCATCTTTCCCCTATCGCCTGCTGGGTAACCAGCTCTATTTACTGAAAGTGTCTTTAACGAAAGCAACTACGCTTTCTTGATTTATCACCGTTTCCATACCCTGAACCTGTCGAGCTAACAAGTCGTAATAAATCTGGGTACGAAGATCAACTTTGACGCTGGGTGAGATAATCTTCCACTTTTCTTCTTCCGAGGAAAGCTTAGCAATTTCTTCACCAAAATCCCAGGCGTTGGCCAAATAGTGATCTTTAACCTGCCGGTCGCTAACCCCCATCCCGGGGGCTTGTTCAGCATTAATATATTGGTCGCGCAGACCGCTGAGGTATTTCGAAAGATAAACCGATAACTCTGGTTGCTCGCCCTCGAAAGCCGGATTCCTCGCGGCGGTTGCGGCCTCGCTAGGGGTGCTCCCTTCTCGCCAAGACTGCAGCGCCTCTTCCCAGGTGGGGGTGTTCATTTGTCCCCCTAGCACCGCCTGTCTATAGGCAGCGTGCTGCCCTTCTAATAAATGTACAGCCAGGCAAGCAGCATATTCAACCGGTTTGCTGGCGCTCGCGCAAAACTTTTTACTGGCAGACGAATACGCTTTTTGCAGTACCAGCTGTTTACGTTCGTTCTCGGAGTTAGCGCTGGGGGCAGCGTTTAGGCGAGTACATTTAGCTTGATTTTTTTGCCAAAAGTCAGCGCCAATAGAGTTTTCTCCGCTGGCGCAATCAGCTATTACCTGGGATTTAACCTCTGAGAGGGCGTATTTAAACTCGGCAGCGCTCACCTTTTGCCCGGCGATAGTTACCCCTGGCAGTTGGGGTTTTTCATTTCTCGCTTCGGTATCTGAGCGAGATATCCACACAGCCCAGATAACAGTCCCCACCAGAGCGCAAACCGCTACCCCGATAAGTAAAGCGACATAAACCGCCCTCCCTCTAGGAAACCTAGACAGGCGTTGGCGCTGATTCTTTAATTGATTTTTGGCTAAAGCGGTTTTGCCGGCGCGCGATTTCATAGGCGCTTAAAGCGTAACGCTACCCCCGCACCCGCAAATAACGCGGCCGCAAACAGATACCCCCAGGGGGAAGCACCGGTGCGGGCAAGATCACCTGCGGTAACGTCGCTAGCGGAGGATTGCTGCTGAGGGCGACTCTTCGACTTATCTAAAGAACCTGGCGTACCCGGCGTAGTCGGGTGAGCCTTTCCGGGATTACCGGTAGGGTTATCCGCTGGTTTATCACTAGCTTCCGGTTTAGGAGTATCAGTACCTGGCTTGGGAGTATCAGTCCCTGGTTTAGGACTGTCACCACCGGGGTCTGGAGTTTCGCCCTCACCAGGTTTATCGGGCTGGCTGGGATCTACTACCGGAGGTTTAGGTTTATCGCAATCCAAGTTTTCCCGAGTAGGCGCAGTCCAGCTCCAGATTGTTTGCGCCCCGGCCCGAATGACATATCCCGCTTCCGCTTCGGCTTTGATCCGCAGAGTTTGTCCGTAATCATAGGTGAACGCCCCATTGGCTTGGGGGGATATTTCTTTACCATTTACAGTCACTGTATAGCGCACGCCCTCTTGTAGTTTTACCATTCCAGAGGGCTTTACGCTGCAGCTAACCGGGTCTTGAGCTGCGCCATCAACATTTGAGGAAGCCGCAGGGGTTACCAGTTTGGCTGCGGGGTCATAGTAGTTCAAAGCGGCGATTCTGCGCCCATTGGGAGCGGGAATTCCCGATTCTTTCAGCAAGAACTTGCCTAGCAGCAATTGCCCTTTATGGTTCAGGCTGCCCTGACCATCGACAATGTCACTATAGTTAGTGTTCTTTGCTTGCAGCTTTTGGAAGTATTGGTGGGCGGCAATTGCCGGTACTTCCTCGTCAGCAGCTATCTGTAACATCTCCGCGGCGTATTGGTCGGCCTCGGCGCTGGCTTCAGCAGGCGTAACTAGCACTACGCGGATTCCGTCTGCCTTGGCCTGGGCAACCAGCTGTTTGATATTGCTCTTAAAACTGTCAAGCGTTTCATAGGGCTGCCCGGCGGGATTTAGCGCATCGGGTACGAGGTATAGCACCTGTGGCTTATGACGTTTTACCTGGCTGTCATATGCGGCTAGCATTTTGGCGGTGGTCTGCCCCGGATAGGACGAATTCACTACGAAACGCGAGCGAGCGGCAAGCTGCAGCCCGCTAGGGTTAGCGTCACAACTTTTACCGTTACATTCCCAGCTCACCACTTCGTCAAAAACTTCGGTGGCGGATTTAGCGGAAATATCGCCCTCGCCCCCATAGATAGTATCCGAACCTAAAAATACCCAGGTGTTGGGGGTGCCCTTACCATTATGGATAAAGGGAGAAATCACCGAATTAACCGTAGGGGCACCGGCCTGTTTAGCTATTTGCTGTTCGCTCAATACCTGATTCGAAACCGCTGCGTAATCTAATACTCCGGAAAATGAGCTCTCGGGAGTGGGATTTGTCCCCACCCGCGCCGCGCACAAGGTTACATAATCTACCGAGAAGTTATTTAAGGTGAGGGCGTTAGCGCCGCCAACTCCCGTACCTTTCAACGGCAGTACTTTTACTCCATCAAGATAGTAGTCGGCAGTACCGTCAGTAATGTTTACGCTGACAGTATGGAATTTTCCGTCAGCGACGATGGGTTTTTGTAACGTGAAACCGTCAAGATTACCGGTTTTGAATTGACGCTGAACTTTAAACTTTCCACCCTCCGCAATATCGAGGCGCAGCTGCAGATTAGAGTCCTTATCAGCAAAGGAAATAAGGGTTCCGGTCTGGGTGGAGGTGGCTTTGAAACGCACCGTAAAGTTCTGTTTGTCAAAGAGTGCTACCTGAGCGGCTTCGTCATCTTTTATCTGCGGGGTGCAAGATTCACTGGTGGTCTGAGCGTGATTGAACACCAGGTTTGCCTGGTGTGGAGGTTGTTTGTTTAACGCTTCGGGTACGTTTTGCGTCACTGGCACCTCGGTTAGGGGACTTCCATAACGCTCTACGTATGCTTTGGAAGTATTGGCTAGCGTTGAATTTTCATTCCAGATATTCAACTGTTTTACCAGGAATTTCGCCCACTCGAGATAGCCTTGCGCACTGGGGTGTACTCCATCGGCTTGCATCCAGCCGTCAGAGTTATCTGGCGTGTGCTCAGCTTGCCAGAATTTTTGGACATCCAGCAGAATCACTTTCTTTTCTGCTGCCACCTCCCGGACAGTCTGCATCCACGTATCGAAAGAGGCGTGTCGCCCGTCAGTGGGATAGTTTTGGGTTTGCAACACCGGAATTGCACCGGAGGCGCGAATCTGATCGATAAAGTATTCGAGATTTTGTCGGTAAGTATTTTGTTCAACCCGTTCCTTGGCAGGGGCATTTACCGAATCGTTCATCCCCAAAGCCAAAAAGACTACGTCAGCGCCTTTATCAAGGACAGATTGTTGGAAAGCTTGACGCAAATACCGGGTAGTAGAGTTAGCCACCCCGGTATTCATTACTAAATCGTTAGTGCGTCCTATGCCATTAATGGGGGTCGAATGTAGATACGAGTTGAAATACTCGCTGAAGCGCCGCAAACCTTCACTGGTATTAGCGCCATGAGTTATGGAATCACCAGTAAATAGCCAGGAAATAGGGTTTTCTTGCGCCAGTTTGGCCTGTAGTTTTTCCCAATCAGCTAAGGACTCGTTAGCTGGGGAAGCGGTATTTTCCGGAGTATTGGCTTTAACCTGTGTGGGCATTGCCCATTTCACAGAGGGAACACTGGCAGCCTCGGCGGGGGTAGAAACCCCCACCCCGATCCCAGAAAAAAGCATCGCTAAAGTTACGCTAGCTGCCGCTAAAGACTTCTTCATCTTCATATATCCCCAGCATTCTTCGTTACCCGCTGTTCGTTTACATTATTCGCGAAAAGCTTACGCCCTAAAGCGTCTTTCCTGCGAGATTCGTCAGCGAGTTAGTTGGTCTTCGGCTTCCTTGCTTATTACTTGTCTAACTCTAACCTCACTTTTGGGGTAAACCCCAAAAGCGCATGATTACCCCACAATGCTATCAATACTTTTTACCCGAAAGAATGGAGGTATTTAACTTCTGATTTGGTTCAGTTGGCTTAGCTGGAAACCCGGGATTATCTCGAAGAAACCCGACAACGCGTTCGCGCGAACGTACATCACGTGAATTAAGGGCTAATACCCGAATACAACGAACAGATTTATCTGCGCTTAATGCTTAAAAACATAAAGGGGTGGGTCGAAAGAAATATCTTTCGACCCACCTCGGATGCTCTAAGCTAATCGCCTATCAGCTGTATAAGCATTGCAAACTAGGCTTTAAAACGCGGGAATGCGTTCCGCCCAGCATATACAGCGGCGTCGCCCAGCTCGTCCTCGATACGGAGCAGCTGATTGTACTTCGCTACCCGCTCGGAGCGTGCCGGAGCACCGGTCTTAATCTGACCGGAGTTAGTGGCTACCGCCAGGTCAGCGATAGTTACATCTTCGGTCTCGCCACTGCGGTGAGAAGTCATGGACTTGTAACCGGCGCGGTGAGCATCTTCAACCGCCTGTAGGGTTTCAGTCAGGCTGCCAATCTGATTCACCTTTACCAGCAGAGCGTTAGCTACGCCCTCTTTAATGCCGCGAGCCAGACGCTCCGGGTTGGTTACAAACAGGTCATCGCCAACCAGCTGAACCTTGTCACCGATATGCTCGGTCAAAGCTTTCCAAGCATCCCATTCGTCCTCCGATAGCGGATCCTCGATAGAAACAATCGGGTACTTGGCGACTAGTTCGTCGTAGTACTTTACCATGTAATCAGTATCGCGAGGCTCGCCCTCGAACAGGTACTTGCCATCTTTGAAGAACTCGGAAGAAGCCACATCCAGAGCCAAAGCCACATCTTTACCCGGCTCGTATCCAGCTTTCTTGATCGCCTCACAAATCAGGTCGAGAGCTTCCGCATTGGAGTCCAGATTGGGGGCGAAACCGCCCTCGTCACCCAGGCCGGTCGATAGACCGCGATCTTTAATAACGCCCTTCAAAGTGTGGTACACCTCGGCGCCCATACGGAGAGCTTCCGCGAAAGAGTCAGCACCAATAGGGGCAATCATGAACTCTTGAATATCCACATTGGAGTCAGCGTGAGAACCACCATTCAAAATGTTCATCATCGGAACCGGCAGCACGTGGGCATTGGGGCCACCCAGGTACTTGAACAGGGACACCCCTGCTTCCTCCGCTGCAGCATGAGCAACAGCCAAAGAAACACCCAAAATAGCGTTAGCACCCAATTTGCCTTTGTTAGCAGTGCCATCCAGATCCATCATCATCTGGTCGATGGCGCGCTGATCAAAAGCATCTTCACCGATTAGCTCTGGGGCAATATCATCCATTACCGCATTAACTGCATCCTGGACACCTTTACCCAGGTAGCGACCTTTATCGCCATCCCGACGTTCCACGGCTTCAAAAGCGCCGGTAGAAGCCCCGGAAGGAACGGAAGCACGGGCAGAAGCCCCCGAATCCAACAATACTTCCACCTCAACGGTGGGATTTCCACGAGAATCAAGAATTTCACGGGCATTAATAGCAACGATTAGTGACACGGTCACGCTCCTTATAGATTTTGTTGATCACTTACTTACAGTCTACTGGAAGTAAAGGACGTCAGCAGGTTGCAAAAGTCCCTATCTTTAGGCACAGACGGAAAGAAAAATGTTTACTTAGCCGGCTGCGAACCTTGCGGCATTTGCCTTTGCAGCATTTGCTCCACTTTGGCAAAACTTTGCAGTTTCACTCCGGCACCCAAATCAGGTTCTAGCACCTGGATCCCGGTAGTATTCGACAATGCCTGAGTTAAGAGGGCATTAATTTTCAATCCCGCAGCCTGCTTGTCACCCCGTTTTTGCGCCGCCAGGAGCTTCGGCTGAATTCGCTTTGCTAAATCCGCAGATAACTTCCCCTGTTGCTGATCACTAGACAACTTTTGTAGCCGCCAGAAATCTTGGGTATCCGTAGAAAAGTCTGCCTGCTTAATGCCTGCTACTCCAGCTTCGGCAGCCAGCCACTTATTAATATCCGCATCGGTATATCCAGGCTGGTTACGCAATTCTTCCCTGGCGACCTTCATCGCGGATGCCCAAGAGACAAGGTATTGGGACGGTATCTCGCCGCGCTCTAGGGAATCCCAAACAGCTTGCGGATACACTTCAGTTCCCAACTGTTTTTGAACTTGGGAACGCATCTGTTGCATATAGGATACGCGCTGTTCATCAGTGGGAGTGGCCGCATTAATCTCAGCTGCCACCTGTTCGACCGGAAAACTATCTTTCGCGGTTTCAGCGTTGGAACATCCGCTAAGCCCCATCCCGAGCAGGGCGGTGCCGGCGCAAATACCAATAACTCGAAGAACTCTGTTATTCATAAGACTGTCTTTCTGAAGCTAATAGCTAGGGTTAGCTTATCAAGAGGGCGCGGTCAGCTCTATTCTGGTGCGTCTGTTTTTACTTTTCCAAAGGGGGTCAGCACATTTTGTAACAACTTTGCCACCCACTGCGCTAGCGGTTCATCATGCAGAGCGCTTTGCCCCAATTTTTCTCCCTTAGGAGCTGGCACCAAGATTTGGCGTACCGCCGGCTTAATCACCGTTCCCGGATGCAACCGCTTTATCCGCAGCATTTGCGAATCCGCCAAGCTAATCGGGGCAAAACGCACAAAACGCCCCTGTGCCACAATTTCCTTAATCCCTAGGGCACGCGCAGCCATCCGTAGCTTCGCCACCGTAAACAGTAGCTGCACATTTGCTGGTGGCGCTCCGTAACGGTCAGTCATTTCTTCTCGCACCGCTTCCAGCTGCGCTTCTTCCCGCACGCTGGATAGCTTTTGATACATCTCTAGGCGCAGCCGTTCTGACTCCATATATTCGGGGGGAATATGGGCATCGATCGGCAGTTCAATCCGCACTTCACTATCGTCTGCTTCTGCTTGTGCGCCCTCTTTGAAACCGCGCACCGCCTCGGACACCATCCGGATATACAGGTCAAAACCAACCCCGGCGATATGGCCCGACTGCTGCCCGCCCAGCAGGTTTCCGGCTCCGCGAATCTCCAAATCCTTTTGGGCAACCGCTGTCCCCGCCCCTAAATCGGTATTCGCGGCGATAGTTTGTAACCGTTCATGCGCAGTTTCGGTTAGCGGTTTATCGCCCGGATAGAAGAAATAGGCGTAAGCACGTTCCCGCCCTCGCCCTACTCGTCCTCGTAACTGGTGTAGTTGGGAAAGCCCCATCCGATGCGCCCCGGAAACAATTAGGGTGTTGGCGTTGGAAATATCTAGTCCGGTTTCTACAATCGTGGTGCAAACTAGCACATCAGCCTGGTGGTTCCAGAAATCAACCATTACTTGTTCCAGTTGCTTTTCATGCATTTTGCCGTGCGCCACCGCGATCCTGGCTTCCGGAACCAGTTCCGACAGATGCGCCGCTACCCGGTCGATCGATTCTACCCGGTTATGGACATAAAAAACCTGTCCGTCACGCAGCAGTTCCCGTCGGATCGCTGCCTTTACCTGTTTGTCCTGGTAAGCACCAACAAAAGTGAGCACCGGGTGGCGTTCTTCCGGCGGGGTCGAAAGGGTCGAAAGTTCCCGAATCCCGGTCACCGCCATTTCTAGGGTGCGCGGAATCGGGGTGGCCGACATAGAGAGCACATCCACATTGGTGCGCAGAGCTTTCAAAGTTTCCTTATGTTCCACCCCGAAACGCTGCTCTTCGTCAATAATCACCAGTCCCAGATTTTTGAACCCGACTTCCCCAGTAATCAAACTATGGGTTCCGATCACCAAATCGATTTCGCCGCCACGTAACTGGTCTTTGAGTTCTCGCGCCTGGGCAGGGGTAGAAAAACGCGATAGCTGCCCAATTTTTACCGGGAAGGGCGCGAAACGGTCACTAAAAGTTTCAAAATGTTGTTTTACTAGGAGCGTGGTCGGCACTAGCAAGGCAACTTGGAATCCTTCTTGGATAGCTTTGAAAGCCGCGCGCACCGCCACTTCGGTTTTGCCGAACCCTACATCTCCGCTGAGCAGGCGATCCATAGGGGACGGTTTTTCCATATCCGCCTTGACTTCATCGATGGTAGCGAGCTGGTCAGGAGTTTCCTGATACTCGAACGCGTCCTCGAGTTCCTTTTGCCAGGGAGTATCGGGACCGAATGCGTGTCCTTTGGTGGCCTGACGGGCAGCGTAGAGCCGAATAAGTTCTGCCGCGATTTCCCGGGTAGCTTTACGGGCACGATTCTTGGTTTTCGCCCAATCCGCTCCCCCCATTTTGTTTAGCTGCGGAGTATCCGAGCCGGCATAGCGGGAAACCAAATCCAAAGAATCAGTGGGGACATAGAGCCGGTCACCAGCTTGTCCCCGCCGCGAAGGGGCGTACTCCAATACCAGATATTCGCGGGTAACTGCGTCTTGGCCTTTACCGATAGTGCGCTTGGTCATCTGCACGAAGCGTCCCACCCCATGCTGGGAGTGCACCACGTAGTCCCCGGGCTTTAGAGACAGGGGATCAACAATGGTTTTCCCCCGCCGACTAGCCAATTTGCGGGGAGCTTGTGCCAGGCGCGGAGAACGTCCAGTCAAGTCAGCCTCTGCCAATACCAGCAGGTGTGAGGCTTTCAGGGTGAAACCAGCCGCGATTTTACCGGCGGTAACCAGCACGCTTCCCTTTTCTATATCCGAGGACGTAGCTAGAGTGGCTACTGCCCGGGCAGGCAGGCCTGCCTCGGAAAGATTAGCGGCGAATCGGCTGGCCAAGCCGCGTCCCGAACAGGAGACAATCACCTGCCAACCGGCGTTTAGGTACTGCCCTAATTCTTTAACTGCCTGGTCAATCTGTCCGCGGTAGCCTTTGGTCGCCCTCGCGCCCATGCTAGTTTGACCGTTGTAAACATAGGTGGGTCGGGTAGTTTCGCTGAGCCCATTTTCTTCTTCGCCCCCGCTGAGTTCCTCCGTGAGAGTTACGGTCTCCGCGGCCGGTTCTTCCTCGTTTTCGGCATCCAAAATATCTGCACTGGGCAGACCAGTTAGTTCCCACCAGCCATGGCTTTTATCGAGAGCTTCTTGATTAAAATCATTGAGACTTTGGAGGGCGCGGGCAGCGCGGATCGGGATTTTTCCGCCTCCCGCCGCTGCTTGCCAAGCAGCCTGCTCAAATTCGTGGGAAGTGGCCAGCAAATCTGCGGCGCGGCGAGCTACTCTCCCCGGTTCGTCAATCACGATAGTGGTATCTTCCGGCAGCAAGGAAACCACGCTTTGCAGCCCGGACGCCAACACCGGGGCTAAAGATTCCATCCCCTGGACTGCGATCCCCTGGCTGATCAGTTCTAACATATCGGCCACACCTGGCAGGGAGGGTTGCAGCTCGCTAGCGCGCTGCTTAACCTGGTCGGTTAACAGCAATTCCCGACAGGCCGGCGCCCACACCCCGGCAGGACTTTTTTCCAGGCTGCGCTGGTCTGAAAGGGAAAAGTAGTTTACTTCCTCTAGAGTGTCCCCAAAGAAATCTAAGCGCTGGGGATGAGATTCCCCGGGTACGAATACGTCAACAATTCCTCCCCGCACCGCGAATTGTCCCCGCGTTGACACCAAATCGGTTTTCTCGTATCCCAGCTCCAGTAGGCGGGTAGCTAGTTTATCGAGAGGATAATCTTCGCCCTCTAGAATTCTTAGGGGCTCAATCTCGGTTAAACCCGCTACTACCGGCTGCAATAATGCCCTAACAGGAGCTACCAGAATGGTTATCGTCTGCCCGGGGCCGCTGATTTCCGGATGGGTCAGGCGGCGCAGGGCGGCGATTCGCTGCGCCATAGTGTCGGCACGGGGAGACACCCGTTCATGCGGCAGGGTTTCCCAGGAGGGGAAGCGGGCAACTCGGGGCAGGTATCCCGCCAGTTCCGCCTCTACCTGTTCGGCGGCTCTGCCCGAGGCAGTTACATACAGGATCAGGCCGCGCCGCTTTTCCTTAGCCGCCTCAGCCTGCGCAGCTTTCTTAGTATTTACTGATGAGAAGGGTAGCGGGGAAAACTTTCCGCTACTTACCTCGGTTTGCGCCGCGGCTGCCGCGAGCGCCGGCCTTACTCCGGCAGGACAATAAAGGGACTGGACGCTATGGGGCTGGGAGAAGAACTTTTTAGCTGCCGGCTCACTAGCTACTTTTTCTACTACGGCTTGCAAACTCATCGTGTCCATCTTAGATGAGAGCGTTACCCAGGTCACTTTTACCTGTTTACCCGGGTAGGATCAGGTACGAGGACGCGCCCTCGTAATAACAAAAATAGCGGCTGCTTAGGAAGTGTAAACGTCGAAGTGGTTTCCCCGGGTACCCCGGTCATAGACTTTTCCTGGCCCGCCAAAGGGAGTGTTAATCACAGTGCCTTTCGGAGCATCATTGGCAAGCACAATATAACCGTCGGCGTCAGCTACATACCCGTTAGCATTCACGTGGCGGCCGGGAATCCGCAGTCCCCCACCGGGTAAGACTTTTTGGGAATAGTAGGTGAATTTATATCCGCTCCAATGCACTACGCCTGCTCTGCGTAAAGCTGCCAGGGAGTATTGCGCGCTGGAAGCACTAGCCCCAGCAGTACTTGCTTGCGAAGCTGGTTGCGGATTATCGCTGGTTAACGCAGTGGCAGGATCGGTTGTGGGGGATTCGTCTAAGACTTTAGCGCTAACTTTTTCTAAACCGTATTCTCCGCCTGCTTGAGCAACCGGGTTGGTTTTGGAAATGGTTTGCGTCGTCATTTCGGGTTGCGGTTGCCCGGCGGGAAGGGAAGCGGAATGCAGAGCGACTGCTCCCGAGGTACCGACTGCGGCTGCGATTACTGCAGTGGCTAACCCCGCCTGCCATAGTAGATGGCGGAATGGTTTCTTTCCTTGGCTATGACGTCCCACGATTTTCCCATTCAGTCGACAAAATAACCTGCCCGGTTTACCAGGCGAAAATCAGTCTAAACCATTATGCAATCATTTCGCTACCAAATCGTTACATCCGTAGCCCTTACCACAGTTTACGCAGAAAGCGTGGTGCCCCGCCGAGGAACGGCGGGGCACCACGCTTCAGTATCAGATAAAATCGCTATTTTTCCATTAAACCTGGCTGCTCATCTTAGCGATCATCATCAAGAACTCGGCATTGGAGTTAGTGTTCTTCAGTTTAGAAAGCACAAACTCGGTAGCCTGCTGAGGCTCCAGGGCGCTAAGCATCCGCCGCAACTTCCAAGTGACCTGCAGTTCTTCCTTGTTTAGCAGCAGTTCTTCGCGGCGAGTACCCGAGGCGTTCACATCGACCGCGGGGAATAGGCGCTTATCCGCCAACTGTCGCGACAGACGCAGTTCCATATTGCCGGTGCCTTTGAACTCTTCGAAAATAACTTCGTCCATCTTGGAGTTGGTTTCCACCAAGGCGGTCGCCAAAATAGTCAGCGAACCACCGTTTTCGACGTTACGCGCCGCCCCAAAGAATTTCTTGGGTGGATATAGCGCGGAAGCGTCCACACCACCGGACAAGATCCGTCCCGAAGCCGGGGCTGACAGGTTATAGGCACGCCCCAAGCGGGTAATGGAATCCAGCAGTACCACCACATCTTGACCTAGCTCTACCAGGCGTTTTGCCCGTTCAATTGCTAATTCGGCTACCGAGGCGTGATCAGAGGCGGGACGGTCAAAGGTCGAAGCAATAACCTCGCCCTTTACCGTGCGCTGCATATCGGTAACCTCTTCGGGCCGTTCATCTACCAGTACCACCATCAGGTGACATTCCGGATTATTAGTGGTGATCGCATTGGCGATCTGCTGCAAAATAATAGTTTTACCGGCTTTAGGAGGAGAAACGATCAACCCGCGCTGCCCCTTACCAATCGGGGCGATCAGGTCAATAATCCGCTGGGTGGGGTTCTTGGGATTGTTCTCTAGACGCAGCTGCTCATTCGGGTACAGCGGCACCAAATCCTTGAACTGGGTGCGCGCCCGCGCGTCCTCGATACTCATCCCGTTGACAGCGTCCAAACGTACCAGGGCGTTATATTTTTGCCGCCGGTTATTTTCGCCCTCTTTGGGAGGACGCACCGCGCCCTGTACTGCATCTCCAGACCGCAATCCCCAACGGCGCACTTGACCTAAGGTGACATAAACATCATTGGAGCCAGCGATATAACCCGAGGTGCGAACGAAAGCATGGTTGCTTTGCACATCCAATACCCCGGCGATTGGCAAGAGTTCTTCCTCGTTTTCTTCGGAGGATTCCTCGTCATGATGGTCGTTTTTACCGCGACCGCGATTATCATTCCAGTTGTCATCGCGGCGGCGATTCCGGTCCCGCCGGCGGTTGCGCCGTCCCCGACCGCGTCCTTCCCCGCGCTCTTCATCTTCTGCGCTAGGCAAGGCAATCTCATCGACCGAATGCGGGGTCTCCCCCTTATTCTTCCGCCCCTTATTTTGGTTATCTTTCTTGCTGGCGCGCTCGGCTAAATCTTGTTTCAGCTGCTCCTTCGCATCTTTTTTAGCATCTGATTCTTGGCGAACCGCAGCCTGATGTTGTCTGTTGTGTCTGCGCGTATCCGCTTTCCGTTGAGACGAACCGTTTTGGTCGGCACTAGCCTTCACGTTCTCTTGTGCGGCATCACTGGCAGGTTGGGCGGAGCGAGCCTGACTAATCATTTCGATCAGCTCATTCTTCCGCAAGCGGGAGATCCCCCGCAGCCGCATTTTTGCAGCTAGAGCTTTTAGCTCATCCAGCTTCATAGTGCGCAGATCGTTAGCATTCTCGTTTGTGCTCACAAACTTTCCTTTTGAATGTAGGTTGACGCAGATGCGCCTGGATATTAAGAATCGAGAAAAATAGGCCTCGATTTTGAAGGCCGGAACTGAGCGTCCCTGGCAGTAAACCCGCTAGGTGCTTTCGCCTTCGTGAGTTTAGCTTACCAGGATTTTCGGCCGGCAGGAAACTTGCGTTTAGTGAACCTGGCCATGACAGTTAGCTAGCGCTAACCCCTTAATCTGCCGTTAGCACGTTAAAGTTCCCGCACCCCGCGAGTATCCAACTCTAAGGTACGAACCTTCCAACCCACTTTCTCTGCCTTGGCTTTGACCTGATCACCCACGTTTTCCAGTGCCAATACACACGGTCCCGCCCCGGAAATAACCGCTGGCAGCTGTTGCGCCCGTAACCAATACATTAAGTCCAAAGAGGCCGGCATAGCGGCTCTGCGATAATTTTGATGCAAATAATCCGTGGTGGCGGCCATCAATAGTTCGGGATGAGTTTGCAAGGCACTGACCAAAAGTGCCGCGTTCGCCACATTCCGGGCAGCATCAGCGTGGGGCACCTGTTCAGGCAGTAGCGAGCGTGCCTGGGAAGTATCCAACTCAAAATCCGGGATAAACACCGTGGGACACAGGTCGTATTGATTCTTGATTTTCACTGCCCAAGTTCTTGGAAAATCTGGGTTTAGGGCAAGCAGATCCGTTTCTTTAGCCTGATCTTCCTGGTCGTTTTGCCCCATTTCAAGAAAAGGTGAAGTCAGTTCCTTGGTGGTGGCAGCTTCTTCACTGGAAGTCCCGTGGATTCCCGCCAGGGTGATTCCCCCATAAATTGCCGGTGCCAAATTATCGGGATGCCCTTCGAGGTAGGTCGCGATTCGCAGCATAGTGTCGTTATCAAGCACTTCCGGATCGGAAATAATCGCCCGGACAATAGCCAACCCGCTCACGATCGCGGACGCTGATGAACCCAGGCCGCGCGATTGGGGAATCTGATTCTCTTGCCAAAGACTGATCCCCACTTGGGAGGCTCCTACCGCATCGAGGCCGAGGCGGATTGCCCGCACTACCAGGTGTTTTTCGTCCGCGGGCAGCTTGTCTTTGCCTTGACCGCGCACGTGCACCAGGGTTTTTCCAACGGTAGCTCGAAAACGTACTCGATCATGCAGGGAAAGCGCTAGTCCCATACAGTCATATCCAGGCCCCAGATTAGCTGAGGTAGCAGGAACTTTTACTTCCGCCTCGTCCTTAACAATCCGCATCTTGCTTACTTCCGGTTATTTCAAGTCGAGGGCGGCGAGGGCGGCCTCCAGGGTGGGCGCGATTACTTGCGGGTTAATATCGCGATCGCCCAGAGCAGTCGCAGTATCTTTTAGACCGTTACCGGTAACCGTACACACAATAGTCGCACCCCCGGGCACTTTACCTGCCCCAGCAGCCCACAGCAGTCCCGCAACCGAGGCCGCGGAAGCTGGTTCCACAAAAATACCGGTATCGGCCGCTAACCGCGCCTGGGCAGCTAAAATATCTTCATCGCTGACCGCAGTAATAAAACCGTGGGAATCGTCCCGCGCTGCCGATGCATAATCCCAGGAAGCCGGGTTGCCGATACGAATGGCGGTCGCCACGGTTTCCGGGTTGTCAATCGGGTGTCCAGCAACGAAAGGTGCAGCCCCTTTAGCCTGGATACCCCACATTTGCGGAATTTTACTGGCGCGAGCCTGCCCTAGTTTAGTTTCTTTTTCCAAAGAGGCGGCGGTGCGCCGACCAGCGTATTCGTTATATCCCATCCAGTAGGCGGAAATGTTTCCGGCATTTCCCACCGGGAGAACATGAATATCAGGCGCATCCCCCAAGAAATCAACGATTTCAAAAGCCGCAGTTTTTTGACCCTGCAAGCGGTAGGGGTTGATCGAATTAACCAGGGCTACCGGATAGGATTCGGTGAGCTGGCGGGTAATAGTCAGGCACTGGTCAAAGTTTCCATCCACTGCTACCAGTCGCGCCCCATGCACAATTGCCTGGGCGAGTTTGCCGGCAGCAATTTTCCCGGCAGGCAGGATTACTGCGCATTCCAGGCCAGCTTTCGCCGAATAAGCAGCGGCAGAAGCCGAAGTATTGCCGGTAGAAGCACAGGCCACCATTTTTTGCCCACTAGAGAGCACCTTGGTAATCGCCATGGTCATACCGCGATCTTTAAAAGAACCGGTAGGGTTCATTCCCTCGACCTTGATAAATACCCGCGCCCCTACCTCGTCCGACAAATCATCGGAGTAGACCAACGGAGTGCCACCTTCTTGCAAAGTGACGATTTCTTCTTTCTCGCTTATGGGGAGCCAATCGCGATATTCGTTGATTATTCCCTGCCACAGATGCGCCATCTTGCTAGCCCTCCATACTGATTACTTGAATTACTTGGCTCACCGGCTCGGCGGCCTCCAAATCTTTCACCGTCAAGTCTATGTCTCCCGCACTAGCCCAGTCACTTGACAAAGAAACAATCGCTTTCCCGGATTTAGCGTCACTGCGTTGACGCACCTGCTCGATAGAAATCCCGCGACGAGCAAAAATTCCTGCTACCTCGGCTAATACCCCGGTTACGTCCTCTACCTGTAGACGGATACTGTACTTGGAACTGACTTGTTCGGCTGGCATTTGCGGCAAATCTGCATACGCGGATTCACGCGGGGCGCTCCCCCCAGAAACCAGGTGGAACGCGGCTGCCACCACATCGGAGAGCACGGCGGAAGCGGTTTGTACCCCGCCAGCACCTTGACCGTAGAACATTAGTCTGCCCGCGGCCTCGGCATCAATCACTATCGCGTTAAAGGCTCCCGCAATGCTTGCGAGCGGATTCTCTGGTTTCACCAATACCGGCTCTACCCGGCAAGATACGCATTCTCGTCCTTGTTCATCTTGCGCGAGCTGGGCAATCGCCAACAGTTTAATAGTGCGCCCCGACTCTTTGGCGTCGGCAATATCGTCCGCGGTAATACTGCGAATCCCTTTCACCGCTACCTGATCTAGAGAAACCCGGGTGTGGAAAGCTAGCTGCGCGAGCAGAGCGCATTTGGCGGCGGCATCTAACCCGTCAATATCGGCAGTCGGGTCAGCTTCGGCGTATCCGAGTTCTTGGGCGGTAGTAAGCGCCTGCTCGAATGACCAGCCTTTCTTTTCCATCTGGTCAAGCATGTAGTTGGTGGTGCCATTAACGATGCCTTGCACCACTTGGACGCGATCGCCAGCTAAGGATTCGCGCAGGCCGTAAACCACCGGGATGGCTCCAGCGACTGCGGCCTCGTAGTAAAGGTCGGCTTCCCGCTCGCGGGAAAGGTCAAACAGTTCCGGGCCGTGTTGCGCGAGGAGGGCTTTATTCCCAGTGACCACAGATTTTCCAGCTTCGAGGGCGCGGGTAATATAGGTGCGCGCCGGCTCGATTCCCCCGATTAGCTCGATTACCAGGTCTGCCTGGTCAATCAAGGGCTCCGCCTGGTCGGTAAGCAGGTCGCGGCTGATAAAATCAGGGCGGGGAGCCGCCAGATTGTGCACACAAATACCAATAATCTCTAGGCTGGCTCCACACCTAGCCTGATAATCGGCGGCGCGTTCTTGTAGTAGACGCACTACTTGCGCCCCCACAGTTCCGCACCCAAGTACTGCTATTTTCACCGCTTGCTTCATGTTCACCCTCTTTTCACCACTTTCGGCGGGGCTTTTACCCGCCGGGGTTTTCTACTCTAACGGTTATTGGAGTTCGAGCGCTCCGAAGATTTGTCACTGAGATAAACCGGCGACTCCGGTATCCAGGCGCAGTAGGTCATCCACGGTTTCTCGCGCAACTATATAGCGCGGAGCCGCTTTACGGCTCAGCCCGATTACCCCGGGACGAGGAACCAGATTATAGTTCGAGGCCATTGCCCGCCCATAGGCTCCGGTAGCTGGAATTACCAGTAAATCACCAGCGTGAATATCCGCAGGCAGGGCAATTTCGGGCACTAAAATATCCCCGGATTCGCAGTGCATTCCCACTACCCGGCAGCTGGCAGCGGGGGCATCAGAAAGGCGCGAGGCTAAGGTCGCCACATATCCCGCATCGTAGAGGGCGGGGCGAATATTGTCGCTCATGCCCCCGTCTACGCTCACGTATTTGCGGATGTTGCCGTCCTCTAGCTGCACATCCTTGACCGTTCCCACCTGGTACAGGCTCACGCATACCGGGCCCGCTAACCAGCGCCCCGGTTCAATCGAGATATGGGGTATATCGGTGCCTGCCTGCTCGCAGGCTTTCTTGACCGAGGCCGCCAGGGAGCGCGCATATTCACTGGCGCTGGGCACGTCCTCGCCCTGATAAGAAATAGCTAGTCCCCCACCCAAATCAACTTCGGGGACGGGCTCACCTAGTTTTTGTACTTGGGCGCGGAAAGCCAGCAGCCGGTCGGCTGCTACTTGGAAAGATGCTAAATCTTTGATTTGGGAGCCGATATGGGAATGCAGCCCCACTAGCTTTAGATTGGGGGCGGCAATAATCTTTTTGACCGCCTGGAGGGCGGCTCCTGAGGCCAGGGAGAGGCCGAATTTTTGATCCTCGTGGGCGGTGGCGATAAAGCTGTGTCCCCCGGCGTGCACCCCGGTGGTTACCCGCACCATCACCGGAGCGGTGGTATTTTCGCTTTCGCAAAGAGACTGTAATAGGTCGATTTCGCCCAGGGAATCTACGATGATCCGCCCAATACCGCGGCGCAGTGCCAGGCGCAGAGATTCGAGGGATTTATTGTTACCGTGTAGCCCGATTTTCTTGGGGTCAGCTCCCATCGCGGGATGGAGCGCGACCGAAAGTTCCCCCAGGCTGGCAGTATCTATCCCCATACCTGCCCGGGTGATAGCTTCCCCTAAAGCGGTACACAGGAAGGCTTTACCCGCATAGTAGACGCTGGCACCGGAAAATCCGTAGCCTTCCCAGAACTCTTCCGCCATCGCCGAAGCAATAGTTTCGGCGCGGGCCGCGAAATCATCCAGGTCAAACAGGTAGGAGGGGGTGGCGAAACTTTGCGCCAGGTCAGTTACTTTTTGCCCGGCAAAAGATAACTGTCCGTCCTCTTCTCGCCGGGTTCCCCACGGCCAGAGCACTGGATTTTCGGCAGGTTCAGGGCAAGTGAGCATCGGGAAATCCTTTCAAGGATTCAGATTGGTAGGCAACCGCGGTTACATTCGCTAAATTATTGCCAAGCTGACAACTCTTTCAAAACCGTCCATTAAGAAAGACAATCCCTATGGAGACGATATTATTTGCTGGTGGTACGCTCCCTTCCACCACTGCCGGTCAAACACTAATTCCAGCAACCGGGGCGGTCTCGCCTCTCTTCTTATCGGGTAGCGTTGTAAATCGTTTTAAGCATACGGATGCGCTGTTCAAGGGGTGCATCCTTAGGCACACAGATCTTTGCCCCTAGGTACTTCGCTCCCCCTCGTATTGCAGCCTTTGAACATCGAGAAATTTCTTCTTCACTCATGAGTGAGCTGGGTTCATCCGGTTGTGCAGGAAGGTGACCATCAATCCAGGCATACCCGTAATCACACTCTTGAGAACCGGCACCTGAGAAAAATACTCCCGCAAGTACTCCAGACTGTCCGGCTTCTAGAATGTGCTCGTAAGGAGTTGCGGCACTTCTACCTTCTACGGCAGATCGACCCCAGTTAATGTGAATTTTAAGTCCCAGGGTTCGGCAAATCTCGATTTCTTCCTTAAGCGATAAAAAACCTTTTTCGGGTGGCTGCTCCTTAATGAAACGGTCACAGTGCTCCACCACGATCGTTGCTCCGCCCCAGTCCAGTTCTTTTAGTTCTTCAAGGGAGGTGCGAAAAGCGCTTGCATCTGCTAGACGGGTAGGTGCGGAATGCACTTGCACCTTACTCACTGCGGCATGCCCTAAATAATCGGAAAGCTCTCTGGCTACCTCGGAAATTTGCTTAGCCTGGGCAATAGCGAGGCCGCGTCCTTCTTCATCCGTACAGGCGAGACCGAATAAAGGATTTTTTCCAAGATTCTGCATCGTGCCGGGAATCGCGGTGATTGTGTTCGAACACCATTGAGGACACAGTCGCTCTGCCAGCCAAGTAGCATTATCGGCAAGATCACCAGGATAAGGAATTTCAATTCCGTTTACCCAATCAAGTTGTCCAAGTAAGCGATAGTACTCATCTTGTTTATTTGTATCCGGCATGGAGGCATATGCACCGACTATGAATTTCTGACTCATAGTTATCTCTTTTCTTAAGGAAGCTACCTTGCTTCCAACTATAAAATTTGTCTGACAAGATGAAATATTAGTTGACAAGCATAGGAACAGCAACAGCGGTGGTGTCGCACACTTCAAATGGATTGTAGGCAAACAGGCAGTAGCGATCTTGCTAGCACCTTGTTTAGTTTCAGCACCTAGATAAGCTCCGCCCGCGGCAGCTTGCGGCGGCTGCTGCATTCACACTGATTTTTAGGATTTTATTCCGGGTAGTTGCAACTTGAAGCCCCCAATTGGGGAACGTGTAAAAAATTTCGCGATTTTTTTACACGTTTTTTCGATATGTAAAACTGCTTTACATATAAACCCCGCCCGCGGCAGCTGCGGGAAGCACTGCCTGCAAGCCAGGGTTATCAGCAGCTAGTAGCTTCTCCACCAGATTTGTGGTTTACCCCGGTCAGGGAGTGGTGGAGGCTTGGTAGAGGGTGAACAGATGGGCAACTATTTTACGTTTGACGCCCCATCAACTAGCTGTATCGCACTATTGATTACATCAGCAAAAGTAATTTCACCTACATAGTTATTCTTCCTCGCATAAGCCCGCCATCTATCCAAAAAGGACTGGTCATCTTTTATCGATTCCAGGAGACTACGCAGTTTCTCAAGGTTAAACTCCGTATTCCGATAACGAAATGTTCGACGGCACGCTTCCTTCAATGTCGCTTCATTAATATGATGCCTTTGGGAGTTATAAAGTATGTGCAGGTCGTAATAGTCTTTGCTGCGACTATTGAAAAAACCTCGAGAATAGATAGTCTGCAGTTTTTCCGCGATTATCGTTTCTAACGGGTAAGCCTCAATAGGGATGCTTTCATCACTAAAAATACTGGTAAAAATATATTCAACTGGAGACGGAGTTACCGGGTCACCAGTAGCAATATCAAGGGGGAGAATCTGTCTAGTATTCCCCAATCGGCATGCAATACGGACACGATACCCTCCGTATTGGTCAGCCTCACGAATGGGGACTATATCTTGAATCTCGTAGGCGAGGTCACCAGATTCTTCTTCTAGAGCTGGAGTTAGCACCTGTTCTATTGATTCCGGCGACATTTCCAGATTGCGGATTAGAAAATCTATGTCTACCGTACTTCTGGTTTGCACTCCAACTACATTCGAGAGCAGAAATCCACCCTTAAAAATGAAACGACCTTTATTTTCTCCAGCAGTCAAGCGTTTTAGAAGATTTTCCAGGAAGTAATATAGCAACACAGTATTAAAACTCAATCCCGTATTTTCTGCTACTTTGTGACAAAGCGCGATAATTTTGGCTCTATTCATGCACAATCTCCATGATGTCTCTTACCCGGTTCTCTATCCGCATCGCCCGCGCTATCGTCCACAAAAGATGAATATCTTTGTTTCGATATTTCGCGTAACCCTGAATTGTTTTAACGTAAGTTTCGGGATCTATATTCTTTTTATGAGCGATAAAATCGCATACTATTCGCTCATAACCATAGATTTTAACTGGATTACCATAGCTGGTGAGGACACAAGTAATACCCTTTCTGAAAATATCTGGGCTGACGTAGTTTATGGAAAGCCGCCGGGGTGGATTAATTATCTTATAGCTGTTTTCTACCGTAATATCGATGCCATCTGGAATTTTATCTGTCTGTCCCAACAAAAAGAGAGCGGTTTCGTACGAAAAAACGGTTTTCTTAAACCTGTGCTGGAGAATAAAGAATTCATCATATTCGCCATCCGGAACTCCGTACAGCCCTCGCGCCAGACGAGTTAAACGCCCATCCCTGACCATCCGCGTCAGGTAAACAGTGGGGACACCTTGCTCCCTGCAATGAGACGCAGTAATTACGCCTTTTCGTGCGTCAATACAGGCCAAGATTCTATCTTGGTAATCCACACCAGCACTTGTTGCGTTCACACTGAAACTTTATACTTTTTTCAGTGTAGATACAACGATAAGTGGCGATAGAGAGGCGCTGCTTGCAAGCCAGAGTTATCAGCAGTTAGTAGCTTCCCCACCAGATTTGTGGTTTACCCCGGTCAGGGGGTGGTGGCGGCTTGGTAGAGGGTGAACAGGTGGGCGGTGATTTTGGCTTCGTCACCGGCAAAATCCACTCCATAGGCGGCTTCTACTGCCCTATCTAGCTGGGCGTGCGCCCGGATTAGCTCGGGATAGAGGAAATCATTGTCCGGGTCATACAGCTCCGCCAAGGTAGCCGGGGCATAGGCTTTTCTTTTTTCGAGGACGAGGGCGGCGGCCTCCTCAATTGCTCGCTTTTGTTGCGGAGTGGGGTCTGGCCAAATAAAAGTGTTGTAGACGGTGGTATTACCGTAGCTATAATCGCTTTTCAGCCTGCCAGCAACCACTCGCATCCAGGCATTATGAAACTGGGAAGTGAGGACACCGAAATGGTAAATATCAGCGGTGGGAACAAAATAGAGTTTGTCTCCCGGAATCATCCCGTCAGTAACAAAGCCAATCGGTATATAGCGTCTACGTTCTGAGGACACCTTTGGGAACCCGAGATAAGTTCCGTCTCGGAATTTTCCACAGGGACGCAACAGGTGCGGACGATCTGCCAGCTTATAGGCGTCGCCGGTTGGAATCTGTTGCAAGCGCCACTGCCGGCAAGCCTCAATATGTTTGCGCACTTCGGGCACTTTTTTGAGTTCCGCTCCGGTAATCTGCGGTAGCCACAGGCAATAGCGGTCGATGCCTTTTATAAATTCTGCCCCCATAGAGAATGGGCGAATCCACTTTTCGGCTGCTGGTTCTTTAGCTAGTAGCTCGTCACGGTGCTGGGCGGAAAGCAATAGATTTTGGCCGTCAGTAGGCTGGAAACCTTTGGCCATATATGGCACATCAGAAAGCGGTTTCATCTGCTTGTCTACAAACACATCCGGGGCAGCTGTTAGATAACCGTTAATATGTTCCACTTGCTGGCGGCGAGACTCGCCCTCTTTAGGATGCTCAAAAAGATATTTCGGCTGCTCATCCTGATAAGAAAATCCAATAATCACCACATGCACGTGGGCTTGATTCTCCGCTTCGTTCCCCCAAACGAAACTGCGGTGGGCAAAGTTAATGCGAATCCCGTCCTCAAACAGCGGTCGCCAAAGCGGGGTAACCTGCTGTCCTTGGCAAATACTGTTGGTAGACACGAAAGCCGCCCGAATCTGGGTGCCGCGCATATAGTCGGCGGCTTTCTGATACCAGCAGGCTACATAATCCAGTACCCCCCCCCGCTTACCAAATAAATTCGCGCGGTCTTGCTTTTGCTCCGGGGAGTGATTGGAGTAGCCAATAAACGGCGGGTTGCTGATTAAAAACGAGCATTTCTCGGCAGGAAGCAGCTGCTCCCAGTCCATGCGGATCGCATTCGCCAGCACAATATTGGAGTCATCGTGCAGCGGTAAATCCGCTACTTCCCGCTGCAAAATCGCCGCCGTTTCCCCATTAGCCTGCAGCTCGGCAATCCACAACGCAGTGCGCGCCACCGCCACCGCGAAATCATTAATTTCAATCCCATAGAACTGTCCCAAATTCACTTTTATCTGGTTAGTCGCGGCGCCCTCCTGCTCGAACTCCCACGCCTGCTGTCCCCGTTCTAGCTCCGCGATCACCTGGTTTTCCAGGCGCCGCACCTCGATATAGGTTTCGGTCAGGAAGTTCCCAGATCCGCAAGCGCTATCCAGCCAGGTCAAACTAGCTAAACGATTTTGGAAAGCCCGCAGTTTCGCCCGCCGCGACCTATCGGAAATCCCCGGATCAGAAAGAATCCCCTCTAGCTCATTCTTTAAACCGTCAAGGAACAGTGGATCAATCACCCGATGGATATTTTCCGGACTGGTATAGTGCATTCCGGAGCTGCGGCGAGTTTCCGGGTTCAAAGTCGACTCAAACACGCCCCCAAACACAGTGGGAGAAATCTGTGACCAGTCAGTTCCTTGCGAAACCTCGTTAAGTAAAAGGTCGCACAACTCCTCGGTAAAGTTCGGAATCTCTAAAGCTCGCCCAGTCTCTCCCGCCAACGAGGACGGAAAAACCGTAGCCCCGTCCCCGGCACTAGCCCCTGCCAGCGCGTCCTCTCCATCATCAAATCCCGTAGCAACACCAGTGCCAGCAGCAGAATCGCGGAACAGTCCCCCATTCACATAGGGGAAAACCGCCAGTTCTTCCTCCAGATAGGGATCTCGCTTCTCAAGTGGGGTATCTAGCACTTTGAACAGGCGTTGCAACGCTCCTCGGGTTTGGGAAGCGGTAAAACCCCGCAGGTAACGCAGCAGCGCGTCCTTGCCAAAAAGTCCCGCGTCCTCGGCAAAAAGACAGAACACTAGCCGCACACACAGCACATTTAGGCAGTGCTGCGACCAGGCAGAATCTGGGTCTTGGTATTGCTCTAATAGGCCGCGATGCAGCTTGCCAATCAGCTGTCCGGCGCGGATTGAGACTTGGCGTTCCTTTTCCGTGCGCGAATATGCCGGGTCAATCAAAAAATCGAGTAGATACGACTGTTCGGGCAGTTCCGCTAAAGAAAACTCGATATAGTCACCGGCAGGGTCATCCTTGTTGAGGTCATGAAGGCGGAAACACTCGAAGTTGCAAACAATAATAAAATCTGGGCGTTGCCGATTCGGTAGGGCATCCGCATAGCGTTTAGCCTGCTGAAAAGGGGTAACTATTTGCCCTTGACGCAGCTCACCCCGATCTAGGTTCACTCCGGAAGATTTTTGTTCCACAATGGTGCGTGCCGAGGGAATCACCACGTCAATAAATCCGCCCGCCCGCGTGCGCTGCTCGAAGCGACACCTGGTGGAAACCTCGCGCATTCCCAATACGTCTTGCAGCAAGGACAGCCAAAAACTGTGGGTTTCGCCCTTTTCGTAGCCGTGACCTTCCCATTGTTGCACGAAATGCTCCGCCGCCCGCCGCCGGCTACCTACTTCACTCACCACGGTTTCCTTTATTGCCTAACGTCACCGTCACCAGTCACGCTACCTCGCTTTGGTTACCTTGCCAGCCTACCCGCAATCCTCCGGTTTTTTAGCCGACTTTTTCTTTGCACTGGTTTTATAAAGGCGTTTGTAGGCATGGCGCAGCAGCTAGATTTTCCTCGCAGAGGTCTAGATTGTTTGTTCCGCGAGTGTCGTTTTGACTCCGAGGGCCGGGGTGTTGAGCAAAGCAAACTTATGCGTTATCACGCAAAGACATTTAGCTGTTCTGGGTGGGGGAAGATTCTTCGGTCATATGTAAATCAACCGCTACTAGACGGCGTTTGTAGGCGCGGCGCAGCGAATTACGCAAAGGCATAAAACCAATCAACACCACGGCAAGAATCGCCCAAGCTGCTGCAATCACCAGCCACAGCCCACCGCGAGCGCCCGCTACATCCACTACGGAACCACCAAGCCACGCACCACCAGAAATACCTAAAGTGAAGAAAGTATTTAGCCACGCCATCCCCTCGGTGAAACGAGCAGGAGGAACCACCTGAGACAAAATATTGGTGGCGTTAGTCATGGTGGGTGCATAAGTCGCACCGGTTAAGGCTAGACACAACCCCAAAATCCAGGGATTGAAGGCGAAAAAGAAAGTAGAAAAACCAATTGCCATTAAGGTGATTCCCCCCAAGAACAAGCGCAAGGCGCTAATCCCCCACTCTTTAGCTCCATAGATCACCGCAGAGCTAAAAGAAGTCACCCCAAACATGGCCAGCAGCAGCCCTGAAATTTGGGCTACCCCTTGCTCGCGACAAAACGCGACCACCGTCAAATCCAGGCCACCGAAAGTAAAACCACAGAGCATAAAAATCAGCCCCAAAATCACCATGGCTGCCGATTTCATCAACGGTTTAGCTTCCTGGTCGCTTAAATCAGATTTAGCGGTCACGACGGGTTCAGTAGCGCGCTGCGATAAAAACCAGAAACCACCAATACCGGAAGTAAGCAAACAAGCCACAATCCCAGCCGCGGGGTGAACCACGGTGGCCAGCACCGTGGCAATAATCGGGCCGAAAATAAAAATCAGTTCATCAACAGCAGCCTCGAAAGCATAAGCCGTATTTAACTTACGCGACCCCGCGAGCAAATGCGTCCAGCGCGCCCTCACAAATGCCCCGAAAGAGCCGGTAGTAGCCCCCGATAACAGTGCAAATAGGTAGAGCGTCCAGCGCGGAGCATGAAATAACGCCGAGAGCATCAAAGCCAACAGTAAAACCAGGGAGCAGGCAACCAGAGGGCGTAAAACTTTGGCTTGCCCGTAACGATCCACTAGCCGAGCCTGAATTGGGGATGCCGCCGCCATCGCGATAACCACTAAAGCATTGACCTGTCCGGCCAGTGAATATTCCCCGTAGAGGGTGGAAATCATTAGCAGGGTGGACAGCCCCGCCATCGCCATCGGGAAACGCGCTACCGCTCCAGCGAGTGAAAACCTAAGAGCGCCAGGGTAGGAAAAAATCTCCCGATAAGACTTAAACATATTCCCTAGCCTACTGTTTCAGCAGTTAGTAGTTAATTTACGAGGCGGTGAAAATGGTTACTTCCGCCCCTTCAGCTTTTACCGGCACCCCCTGCCCCCCTCTCCCTCTTAAAATACGCACAACGCCGACTTGCGGAGCGGGGCTGGGTAATCACAAAACCCCACCAAGCCCGTTAAACTACCGTTATGGGGTTGTCGAATAATCGGCTTTGGAGACGCGGGTGCACCGCATTAGTGATAATCGGGATTATCTGCATCGTCACCCTCGGATATATCGGGCACCCCGTATTTGCTTGCCGAGTTTTCGCCCTAATGCTGCTGAGCTTAGGGGTTTACCGGCTGCTAGACCGTTCCCCCAAAGCCTGGTGCGCAGTTCGTTCCTGGTGGCTTGACTGTATTGCCCTGTTTTCCCTGTCCATAGCCCTGTTTATTCTCGCCCCTTACGGCGGGATTATTATGCCGACCGGGCTTTAAGCGAGCGACCCCATCGGATCCCAGGCGGGCAACACTATCGGTGCGTCCTCGGAATCGAGGACTGCGCGACATTCTTCAGGCAGCCGGTCGCGGTGAACTGCGATTTCAAATACGTATTCGTCAAACCAGGAATCATTCATAGTATAGAATCCCTGGTCGGCGCGATCTTCGCAGCCCCAAGAGTTTTCCACCCGCCAGCGGCGCGGAGCCCCATCCAGCATATCCACCCCTACAAACAACATGGCATGAGTCATTAGGGATTCATGGGAGAGCAGGCGTTCTTCCTTGTCCATCCCAAAATCCACTCCATAAACCGCGCCATAGTCATAGAGATTCTTATCCCACAGTGACAGTTCCCTATCTGCCTGCTGCTCGGTGTCACAACCGAACCACACCGGTTTTCCGGCCTGTAAAACCTGAGCCGCGCAATCTTTCATTACCTGGATGGGGACGTTCAGGTACCTTACCGGGTCAGCGCCGAGCACATTGCCCAGGCGATCGACGGTATAGGTCTTCCCATAGGGATTGGCTTCGCGCGGATCATTCACCAAACACACATAGTTACGCAGGTCATTGACGATATATTTATCGGCAAACTCTTGCGGGGTAACTTCTCCCAGCCGCTCGAACTTGTTGTCTTTATCGTTATATTGCCAAACAAACTTTTCCGGAGGAGTCCCCAGGTGGATATTAAGAATCCGGTGGACTCCTTTGAGCAGTCCCGCCTTTACCTCCCCGACAGTTTCCGGCTGGTTGTGCGCGGCTTTCCGCACCGCGAGGGCGCCCTCCCGCAAGTAACGCTCCAAAATCCGATCCATGTTTTTCGAGTTCGAGGAGGATTCGGTTTCCGGCATTGCCCACTTGGGCACTACCCCGTATTTGTCGACTAGCGCCACAAACATATTCCACTGGCCACCGTCCCCAATCGGGTCAGACAGCAGGTGAGCCACTGTACGGTCATCCAGGTCGCGATCTGCGAGGGCGATTTGGGATTCTAGGAAGTAGTTAGCTTTTTCTAGTTTGTCCCAATAGAACAGGTACGTCTGCGAGAACTCAAAATTTTCTACGTTTAAGCGTTTAATCATCGACGAACGCAGCAGGTTTAGACCGGCGAACAGCCAGCAGCGTCCCGATTTCTTTTGATTAGCGACCGGCCACGCATCAAGTTTGTGGGACATGGAACGGTCAGCGAACGCAACTACCTGGTGATTTTGCGCCACTTGATCCACGTCAGAGTTAGTCACCGCGTTTTGCATTAGCTTGCCGTGCGGATCCGCGCTAAATTCATTGCGCATTTCCGCTAGCATTTCTGGAGTTAATGTTGCTTCGCGTTCGTTCACTGTTCCTCCTAAAATTGGGCGGATGCCCGCCTTCTGTGGGCAAAACTATCCCGGCAAACTCTCCCGCTTTTGGGTTAATACCGCAGTTTCGCCTTTTTGTTCCTGCTTCCAAAATAGCCCATCGTTCTCACTTAGTTAATTTAGGGCGCTTAACGCTGTGAGGCCGACGCGGATCCACCGGGTTGAACTTAAATTTTTTGCGACGAGGACGCATTCCGTCGTTTCCGGCGGCTATCGTGTTTGCGAGATACTTTTCCAGTGCAACCCCTATTTGTCGTCCTCCAGCTGCGCGAGCAGCTCGTCAACCTGCTTAATCCAGATCCGTCCGGAAATATCCGAGGGCATCCGCAGGTCACCTCGAGGACTCAAGCCGAATCCGGAGGTTATTCCTGGTCCGCCAGGTACACAAGTTCGCTTGAACTGGGAAGTAAAGAAGCGGCGCAAGAACTCGCGCAGCCAGCGCAAAATAGTTTCCAAATCGTATTGGTGACGATCCGCTTCTGGCAGGTCTGCCGGCCAAACGCCGTTATCTTTATCCCGCCAGGCTTGCCAGGCCAGATAGGCAATATCGCGGGGTTCGCGCCCTAACAGCAGGTGGTAAAGGAAGAACTCGTGCAGTTCGTAAGGACCGATGGTGTCCTGGGTGGATTGCAGTTTTTCTCCACCTCCCGGAATCAGTTCCGGGGAGATTTCTTGCGCCAAAATATCTTGCAGCACTTTAGTGCAAGCCTCGCCGAACAGATTTTCCCGGCAAGCCCAACGGATCATAGTTTGCAACATAGTCTTCGGGATCCCGGGATTAACCGAATAATGCGACATATGGTCGCCCACCCCATAGGTGCACCACCCGAGAGCGGCCTCCGATAAATCTCCGGTTCCAATCACCAGTCCGCCCTGATGGTTAGCAATCCGGAACAGGTAATCGGTGCGCAGCCCCGCCTGCACGTTCTCGAAGGTCACGTCATATTGGGCGGCACCTTTAGCGAAAGGATGACCCATATCGGCGAGCATTTGCCGGGCTGCGGGGCGAATATCGATTTCTTCGCATTTGATCCCGAGCGATTCACAAAGTTTATAAGCGTGAGATTTTGTGCCTTCCGAGGTGGCGAAACCAGGCAGGGTGTAGGCCAAAATTTGGGATTTTTCGAGCCCGAGGCGGGCGGCCACCTCACTGCACACCAAAATCGCCTGGGTGGAATCTAGACCGCCAGATACCCCCAACACCATTTTGGGGTTACCGACTGCCTGCAAGCGCTTTTTCAGTCCGTAAACCTGAATCTCGAACGCCTGCCGGCAGGCGCGGTCGATGCCTGCCTGGTCCGTAGGTAAAAATGGGAACCTCGCCGGAGCGGGACCCAGCGCAACCTGCGCATCTTTCGAAGTTGCGGCATTAGAAACATTTGCCCAGGGATCGAAAGGTATCGCTGCCCCGGCAGCTCCTACTCCCAGACGAATTTTTACTTCCCAGGTTTTTTCGATTTTCCCGGCCTGGGTATCCGCGAAACTGCTTTCGCGCCGCCGGCGATTGACGAGGGCGGTCAAATCAATATCGGCCAGGGCAATCCGGGTGTCGGTGGGGAACGGATCGGTTTCCGCAATCTTAGAGCCGTCTTGGTAGATAAAGGTTCGCCCATCCCAAGCCGAATCGGAGGATGACTCTCCATTGCCGGCTCCCGCGCTCACATAGGCGCAAATCCCGCGCCGCGAAGTGGCTCCTGCCAGGAGTCGCTGTTGTTCTCCGCCCTCTAAAGTAGCAGGATAGGTCGCAGGATTTACGATTACGCTTGCCCCTTGCAGGGCAAGAGGCAGCGCCAGGGAACGCGCCGCAGTCCCGTCGCTACCAACTTCTGCCCCTACCGACAGGCCAGCCACGTCCTCGATATGAACAATGCCGTTCCCGATAGGAGCCTCGTTGGCTCCCGGAATCTGGGGTGCATACCAGCTCGCATCTACAGGAAGGTGCGCACCGGAAGTAAAGTAGCGTTTTTCATAAGCGGCACTAGAAGGGAAGACTTTCGGAGTTAGAGCAATAACTTTGCCCCGCGCCAAGAACACCGCGCAATCATAGATTTGTCCGGCTATCCGCAGCGGAGCGCCCACCACGATTAGCTCGGCGCAATCCGAAGTCGCCTTAGCTAGCATTTCTATCCCTTTTTCCACGCTTGCTAATAGACGCTCAGAAAAAATCAGGTCATCAAGGGTGTATCCGGAGATGCACATCTCCGGAAATACTGCTACACAAGCACCTTGCCGGGCAGCTTGGCGAGCTGCCGCCGCGATTTCCGGTACATTTCGATCCGGCTCGCCGGGATGGCTGGGAATAGTAATGGCCGCGACCCGGGCGAAACCGTGCGCATAAGGGCTAGCAAAAGTCATGTACATATTATTGCACCCGCCCTCGCAACCGTCTGCCTCCCTAAATGTAATCAGCGTCTAATTAGCGGGCGCTGATTTAGTAAGCTCCGGGGTAAATGTGTAGAATCATTGAAGTCCAGCCCCGATAGCTCAGTGGATAGAGCGTTCGCCTCCGGAGCGAAAGGCCGCAGGTTCGAATCCTGTTCGGGGCACCATGTGATGTCCCGCGACATATGTCCGCATATGTCGCGGGATTTTTTGGGTTTTTGGGGTGGGTGTTTCGGGTCATTTGTCCGTTTTGGGTTTGGGGTGTTTCAGGACATTTGTCCGTTTTTTGGTTGGTAGGTTTTGTTGGGGTTGATGGTGTGTTCGGCGATGATTT
>OAZW01000209.1_pt1 | contig 81291 bp, 91 predicted proteins | sample 1495231 | NCBI WGS metagenome assembly OAZW01 (sample SAMEA2580062, study PRJEB22360) | human gut metagenome | reverse complement strand
TTTTTATTTAAATAATGTTATGTTTAGTAGATTTATTTTTTATAAATTACTTTTTTGTTTTAAAGTTAATAATTTATTATAAATTAAGTTTAAAAATTTTTGATTTTTACACTTTTATTAATTTTTCTTCCTAACTTATAAATAAATTTTTTAATATTTTTATTTTGACTTAGAATTTATCTGCAAGCCTATAGGTTTTCAATTGTTTATAATAATTTGTAAGTCCATAATCCCTTACAAGTTTATAAATACTTACATCTTTATAAGTTTTTACAAGTTTATAGGCCATCGCAAACCAGTAAAAATTTAGGACTTTATAATTATTTCAAAGTTAATAAAATTCTATAGACTCATAAAGATTGATTACTGAATTAGTAAAAACTTAATAAGAAAGTTTAATTAATAAACACCAATAATTTAGGCATAAAAGATCCCACAAGATTTCTCCTGTGGGAATTTTATTTTCTATTAACTTGCAAGCTGCTATAAATTACTTAACTAGTTCGCCCTTATAGTTTATTATGCCGCCGTCTAGGTTTATGGCATCGTAGCCTATTTGGTTTAGATATTTTGCTACGTTGTAGGATCTCACTCCTGACCTGCAGAGGATGTAGATTTCTCTGTCTTTTGGTATGTCGTTAAGTCTATTTGGAACTTCATTCATGGGGATGTGGATGGCTCCCTTTATGGTGCCTGTTTCTTCTAGCTCGTAGTCTTCTCTCACGTCTATAATTATTGAGTCCACAACCCTATCTATCTCGTTAACATTTATTTCTTTCATTTCTACCTCTTAAATTTTATAAAAAAAGAACCCTCTCGGGTCCTTTTTAGAAATTATTTTACTGCTATTGCTTCGATTTCTAGAAGGCCACCCTTTGGTAGCTTTGCTACTTCTACGCAAGATCTTGCTGGTTTGTGGTTTGTAAAGTATTCTGAATATACTTCGTTTACTGCTGCAAAGTCATTTATATCGTCTAGGAAGATGTTAACTTTTACAACTTTGTCTAGGCTTGAGCCTACTTCTTCTAGGATTGCCTTGATGTTGTCAAGACTTCTTGCTGTTGCTTTTTTGATGTCGTCAGTGATTAGTTCTCCTGTTTCTGGAACTAGTGGAAGTTGTCCTGATGTGAATATAAATCCGTTAACTTCTGTTGCTTGTGAATAAGGTCCCACTGCTGCTGGTGCCTTGTCTGTGTGTAGTGTTTTTACCATAATTTTTACTCCTCCTCTTTTGTTTCTTGGTTTTCTTCCCACAATCTTTCTAGATTGTAGTATTCTCTCTCGTCCTTGTGAAATACGTGTACTATTATATCGCCAAAGTCTAAGATTATCCATCTTGATGAGTTTTTGCCTTCTTGGTTTTGTGGTCCTTCTCCCTTTTCAGATAGTTTCTCGTCGATTTCTCTTGCTAGGGCATCAACTTGTGTTGATGAGTTACCACTTACTATTACGAAGTAGTCTGCAATTGATGTCATTCCTTTGATATCTAGGACCTTGATGTCGATTCCCTTTTTGTCTTCACAAGATTTTACTATGATATCTAATTTTTCTTGAGTTGTCATTTTACCTCCTATTTAAAATTATTTTCCAATAACATTACTTGTATTTTGTTGTCATTTGGTATGAAGTAGGACACGCCTCCCATATACTTAGGAGCACCTGGTAGGGTGTTGGTCACTATGTCTTCACTTGTCACATGACGCATTTTTGCTGCGATTTTTATTAGTTTCTTTACTGGTATGTTGTTTTCTGTGTAGCTAACATAGGATGAAAGTAATAGTGGTGCCTTGACTAGGGTTTTTGGTTCTTTCATCTTGGATAGGATGGCTGACATAAATTGTTGTTGTGCCTTTACTCTTCCAAGGTCTGCGTCCTTATAACCCTTCCTAAATCTCAAAAATCCTATGGCATCGTAACCTTTTAAGTTTTGTCTACCTGCTTTTATATCTATTGTTAGTGGTGGGTCTGCTGTTGGGTCCTGGTACTTCATATCTATTGGGACATCAACTTCTACTCCGCCAATTTTATTTACCACATCTTCTACAAACCTGTAGTCCACTGTGACGTAATATTTTATATCTGTTCCAAGAAGTTTGTTCACTGTGTCAAGGGTAAGTTCACTTCCTCCATACTTGAAGGAGTGGTTGATCTTTGTCTTCTTATACCCCTTTATCTTTGTGTAGGTATCTCTAGGGATTGAAATTATATTTACTTTTCCAGTCTTGCCGTCTAGGTTGACTACCATTATTGTGTCAGACCTTGCGTTGTCTGCTTTTTTTGCATCAAGGGAGTCCACTCCCAGCATCAAAAACTGTAGATCTTCTCCGCCTTGGTCTATCTTGTCAGCATCTTCTCCTTCAAAAAAGTAGAAGTAGCCTGCTACTCCTGCAAGGGCAAGTATTAGTATTAATATTATTGTTGTAAAAAAGGCTTTAAAAAAAGTTTTCAAGGATTCAACTCCTTATAATAATTTCTAGCTGTTACTGTTGTTGGCACTATGTAAGTGTCGTGTTCAACTAAAAATTTTAATGTGTTATTTAGGGCGAAATACATGGCTGCGTCAAGGTCTTTTTTTGCAAGATGCCTTGCCCTTTCCACCCCATCAAAGTTTCTCATGGGCTCGATGTAGTCTGCCAAAAATATTATTTTTTCTAGGTCTGACATATTTGCCCTGCCTGTTGTGTGATAAGTGATGGCATTTAGGATGTCCTCATCTTCTATGCCATAAAGTTCTCTTGCATAGAGGGCTCCAAGATAGGAGTGGATGATTTGTGGTGCCTTGATCATCTCCTTTGTTAAGAGGAGTTTATTTTCCTTTGCTGCCTTCATTAGTTTTTCATGGTCTCTTATCTTGGCACAGTCGTGTAAAAATCCTGCTACTTCTGCACTTTCTAGGTCAACATTGTGGATCTTTGCAAGTTCTATGGCAGTGTCTCTCACCCTTAAAGTGTGGAGAAATCTTTTTTCTCCTATCCTATCACGTATTTCTTTTTCATATTTTTTTAAATTATAGGTCAACTTTGTAAAACCCACTTTCTTCTATATAATCTAGAACTTTTTTTGGAATTAAATATCTTAGAGACTTGCCTTCACGGATCCTATCTCTCAAGTCAGTGGAAGAAATTTCATAGAGAGGGGTCTTAATAAGATTTATTTTTGTCCCAAAGTTCTCTCTTAAAAAGTCTATCTCCTTATTTATTTCTTCTCTATCAAGATAGCCTGGCCTTAGGGCAACTACAAATTCTATCTCCTGGGATAGGTCCCTTATCTTCATCCAAGTCTTAAGTTGGAAGAGAGAGTCCAAGCCTATGAGAAAATATAATTTTTCTTCCTTGTAGATTTTTTTCAGTTCCCTAATGGTGTCAACTGTGTAGGACTTCTTTACCCTAGTGGTCTCTATGTCTGATATTTCAAAATCTGGGTTTGGAGAAATGGCAAGTCTCACCATCTCGTACCTGTCCTTTGCCGAAAGCTCAAGTTCCTTGTGGGGTGGGTTGCCTGTTGGTATAAAAATTACCTTGTCCAGACCCATCTCCTCCTTGATATACTCACATATCATGAGGTGACCATAGTGGATGGGGTTAAAGCTGCCTCCAAAAATTCCGTACTTTTTCATTATAATTCTATTTTTTTGTTTTCTTTAGATTCCCTATAAATTGTAAGCTTCTTGCCAATTTTTTGGACAAATTCTGCTCCTGTTGCATCAAGGATGTCGTCGACAATTTCGTCAACTTCCACTGGTGCATTTTGTAGGACATTGATTTTTACAATTTCGTGGTCTTCTAATAGTTTATCTATTTGACTTAAAAAGCCTTCATTGATTCCGTCTTTTCCCAGCTGAATTAGTGGGTCCATGTTGTGGGCAAGGCTCTTTAAGTAGGATCTTTCTTTTCCTGTTAACATTCTATCACCTGCTTATTCAAAAAATTCAAATTCGTATTCACCAATAAATACTGAGCAGCCGTCGTGGGCTCCAAGTTCTTCTAGCTTTTCTACAACCTTATTCTTTCTAAGGTTTTCTTGGAAGTATTTAAGTGAATCGTAATCATCGAAGTTTGTAGAGCGAAGGAGCTTGTCAATGTAAGGTCCTTCAACAAAGTATTCTCCTTGTTCCTTGAAGACCCTAATGCCTTCTTCTCTCTTAACTTCTTCTACATGTTCTGTGTCGTAGGTTTCATAATCTGTGTAGTCCACTTCTTGAAGTTGTCTATAAGTTTCCTTCATTAGCTTGTCTACATTTTCCGTTGTGGCACAGGAACCTGCAATTATTTCATACTTGTCCCCAAGCTCTTCTCTTAATTTCTCAAGATTTTCTTCTGCACCTGGGACATCAGTCTTGTTGGCAAAAATAATTTGTTTCTTTTCTCCTAGCTTTTCATTGTATCTCACAAGCTCTTCATTGATCTTGTAGAAGTCTTCCACTGGGTCCCTGTACTCTGATCCAGAAACATCAAGGACGTGGATGAGGATGCCTGTCCTCTCAACGTGTTTTAGGAATTCATCTCCGAGACCAATTCCTTCTGATGCTCCCTCAATAAGTCCAGGTATGTCTGCTATAACAAAGGATTCGCCCTCATCAATTTTTACAACGCCAAGGTTTGGAGAGAGGGTTGTAAAGTGATAGTTGGCAATCTTTGGAGTAGCAGATGTAACTATGGAAAGTAGGGTTGACTTACCTACGTTAGGGAAACCAACAAGTCCCACATCGGCAAGGAGTTTAAGTTCCAAGATTATCTCTCTTTCTTCTCCCATGTTGCCTGCTTGGGCAAAGGCTGGTGCCTGTCTAGTTGAAGTCTTGAACCTGGCATTACCCATGCCGCCACGTCCACCCTTGCAGACAGTTACAGCCATGCCATTTTCCTTTAGGTCGTAGATAACCCCATTGGTATTGGCGTCCCTAATTAGGGTTCCAACTGGTACCTTTAGGACTATGTCTTCTCCATCTTTTCCAAATTTTAATTTACTCATGCCGTTTTGTCCGTTTTCGGCCTTGTATTCTCTCTTGTATCTAAAGTCCATCAAAGTGTGAAGTCCAGAGTCTGTCATTACAATTACATTGCCACCTCTGCCTCCGTCGCCGCCAGCTGGTCCTCCTGCTGGTTCGAATTTTTCTCTTCTCCAAGCGACAGCGCCATCTCCACCTTTTCCGGCTTTTAATTTTATTTTAGCTATATCTATAAACATTTTTACCTCGCATTTTCTAAAATTATATCACAGAATTAGCACAGAATTGTAGTGAAAACTTGAACCTTATGTCAAATATGTAAAATCTTTGTGAAAAATAGACTTTACTCTTAAAAAAATAAAAGCAAGGTTTCCCTTGCTTTATCTTTATGCTAATTCAACTTTTTCTTCTTGGTAAACATTAGCGAATTTCTTTCCGCCTTTGCCCTTAGTTGTGAATCTTAAAATTCCATCAGCTGTTGCAAATAAAGTGTCATCTGACCCTCTCATTACATTTTCACCTGGATGGATTTTAGTTCCTCTTTGTCTAACGATGATGTTACCTGCTAGAACAAATTGTCCGTCGCCTCTCTTAACTCCAAGTCTCTTTGAGTTTGAGTCACGACCGTTCTTAGAAGAACCTGCTCCCTTTTTTGAAGAAAAAAGCAATAAATCAAATTTAATCATTTTGCACCTCCACCTTCTTTAGTGTCAAATATCCTGGATAGGCCTCGTCAATGAGTTCTATCCCCTTAATCATAAATTCAAAACAAGTTTGAATATCATTTCTTTTAAAAATATCACTTTTTAAAATTTCTATTTTTAACATTCCGTCGCCCTGTGAGTCCCTAATGTCACTTTCACTTAGACCCAACTTATCTATTAAGGTAAAGTATAGGGTTTGAGTGAGAGTGGATATGCTGGAGCAGACAAGCTTGTCAAATTCTCCCTCTGCGTGACCACAAGACTTAAATCCATAGTAATAATCGCCCTTTTTGTAAAGGTCAATCCTAGTCATTAGTTAATACCTGAAATTTCAACTAAAGTGTATGGTTGACGGTGTCCGTTTTTCTTTCTTTCGTTTTTCTTAGATTTGTATTTATATACGATAACTTTTTTAGCCTTAGCTTGAGCTAATACCTTAGCTTCAACCTTAGCACCCTCAACGTATGGAGTACCAACTTTTGGCTCGTCACCAGATACAAAAACAACCTTGTCAAAAGTTACAACGTCGCCTTCATTTGCATCTAATTTTTCAACTCTAAGTTTGTCACCAGCTTCAACAGTGTATTGTTTTCCGCCTGTTTCAATAATTGCGTACATTTGTAGCACCTCCTCATTACAAGACTCGCCATCCTAGGTACCGAAGTTTAAAACCTATTCTGTGCGGTTACATCAATGTATTCTATCACAAGGACCCAGCTTTGTAAAGAAATTTTATAAATATTTATGGCTTTATTAATTTTTATGTCCTCATAATATTTTATGACTTTATGAATCTTTATAAGCCTGTAAAAATCCATGACCTTGCAAGTCTTTAGGACTTCATAAATTTTTATGACTTTATAAAACCTTATGACTCTATAATATCTCACTTAGCCATAAAAGTCTCTGACTTTATAAAAAATTATTGATTTATAAAAATTTCTACAAAAATAGCAGGCCCTTGAGACCTGCTAAGATTTTATATTTTATTTTTTCAAGTACAAGTTAATCTGTGATTGTCTTGTTTTTAATTTCTTCTTTAAGTGATGCGATAAATTCATCTACATCAACATCTTGAACTTCTTCTCCATTTCTCTTTCTAACTGAAAGTTTGCCAGAAGTTTCTTCTTTTTCACCGATAACTAGCATGTAGTTGATCTTCTTAACTTGTGCTTCTCTAATCTTGTAACCAACTTTTTCAGCACGTCCGTCAAGATGAACCCTAAGTCCTGCTGCGTGAAGTTTATCTGCAATAGACTCAGCAAAGTCTTTGAACTTGTCTGATACTGGAATAACTTCAACTTGTACTGGAGATAACCATAGTGGGAATTTACCAGCAAAGTGTTCGATTAGGATACCCATAAATCTTTCAACTGATCCAAGTAGGGCCCTGTGAAGCATAACTGGTCTTTGTCTTTCTCCATTTTCATCAACGTAAGTTAAGTCAAAGTTTTCTGGAAGTTGGAAGTCAAGTTGGATTGTACCACATTGCCAAGTTCTACCAATGGCATCTTCTAGGTGGAAGTCAATCTTAGGGCCGTAGAATGCTCCGTCGCCTTCGTTAATTGTGTATGGAAGATTCTTTTCTTCTAGGGCTTCTTCTAGGCTTTTTTCTGCAAGATTCCAAGCGTCAAGTTCTCCCATATAGTCATCTGGTCTTGTTGAAAGTTCTATTGAATACTTAAATCCAAATGTTGAGTATAGGTAGTCTGCAAGGTCAATCATCTTAAATACTTCGTCTTTAACTTGTGAGAACAAGCAATAAACGTGAGCATCGTCTTGAGTAAATGTTCTTACCCTAAATAGACCGTGTAGGGCTCCAGAAAGTTCGTGTCTGTGAACTATACCATATTCAGCAAGTCTAATAGGAAGGTCCCTATAAGAGTGGTTGTTTGAATTGTAAACAAGGATTGAGCCAGGGCAGTTCATTGGTTTAACTGCGTAGTCGCCGTCATCAATCTTTGTGAAGTACATGTTGTCCTTGTAGTGGTCCCAGTGACCTGATCTGTGCCATAGGGCTTCGTTTAGGATAATTGGTGTTAGGATTTCTCCATAACCATTTTCTTCAAGAACTCCCCTCCACCAGTTTAATAGGTTGTTTCTTAAAATCATTCCATTTGGGTGGAAGAATGGGAAGCCAGGTCCTTCTTCGTGCATGCTAAAGAGATCAAGTTCCTTACCAAGTTTTCTGTGGTCTCTCTTTTCAGCTTCTTCACGTCTTGTGATATATTCTTCTAGTTGTGATTGTTTTTCAAAGGCAATACCGTAAAGTCTTTGTAGCATCTTATTGTTAGAGTCACCTCTCCAATAAGCACCTGCTATTGAAAGAAGTTTAATAGCCTTGATTTTCTTTGTTGAAAGAAGGTGAGGTCCCTTGCAAAGGTCAAGGAAGTCGCCAATCTTATACATTGTGATTTTTTCATCTGCTGGAAGGTCATTTATTAGTTCAACCTTGTAGTCTTGTCCCTTTTCTTTGAAGTATTTAAGAGCTTCTTCTCTTGAAATTTCAATTTTTTCTACTGGAAGGTCCTTCTTTGCAATTTCCTTCATCTTGTCTTCAATTGCCTTGAAGTCTTCTTCTACAAATCTGTGTTCAAGGTCAAGGTCATAGTAGAAGCCTGTTTCAGTTGAAGGTCCAATGGCAAATTTTGTATCTGGGTAAAGTTCTTGGATTGCATAAGCCATGATGTGAGATGCAGTGTGCCAGAAAATTTGCTTGCCTTCCTTGTCTTCAAATTTTACAACCTTGAAGTCAGCGTCTTCATAAACCTCGTCGTCAAGGCCTAGGATTTCACCGTTAACAACTGCTCCAAGAGATTGTCTTAAAAGACCTTCTGAGATATCTCCAGTAATTTGAGATACCTTAACTCCTTTTTCATATTCTTTTTGTGATCCGTCTGGGTACTTTATAATCATTTTATCCTCCTAAAAATTAATAATAAAAAAAGCCACCATCCCAAAGGACGATGACCGTGGTTCCACCTTAATTAAACTCTAGGGACTTAACGCGTCCTGACGCCATAGTTTGCTATGGGACTCCAAGTTAGTTTTCAAAAATATAAAATTGGAAATTTTCACCAGCCATTTCCTCTCTAAGAATTTTATAGATCCTACTCTTCTTATCAAAGTCTCTTTTAAAATTGTTTCTATAATAACACAAAGGTCTTATATCTTCAAGAATAATTATAAGAGAATTTATCAATTCTCTCGCCCCTATATATTACCCAGGCTAATTCATTTAAAACAAGATTTTTCTTTTTTTTGATATAATTAAAGAAGAAAAATTAATTGGAGGGAATTATGAAAATAAAAACTAAAAAGAGAATTGTATTAACCTTATTATTTCTTATTCCAATCCTATTTAGACTTTATACAGCCTTAAGTGAATTTTATGGTTTTTATCGTAGCCCAAATAGTAAATTTAGTTTTATATTTTATTTTCTTGACTATTTGGGAAATAGTGTAAGTTCAGCTTTTTATTGGTATCCACTAATTGGCTTATCACTTATTTACCTAGATTTAATGACTAAAGACCATTTTGATAAGAAAAAATAATTGGAGGAAAGCTAAAATTAAAATGGACTATAAAACTCAAATTAAAATGTTCAAGCACTTAATTCCTATTGGCGAGAGAGATTCAAAAGACCTTATGGATTATCTCAAAAGTAAATTTGACCTTGTTGAACTTGATTTTTCAGAATTACCTTCTTACAAGAAGGATATGCTTAGTGAAAATGCAAAGTATTGCGTTGGAAATATTAAGTTAAATGTTGAGATAGAAGACATGTCCTTTCGCTTCTTTAAAATTATAGAAAATGAAAAAAGCAAAGAATATGTAGACCCACGTGAAGCTGAATGGGGTAATTTTCTTTTTTTTATACTTGAAGAAAAGACTAAATACATGTCTACAAATAGTGGTAGACTTCTAACAGAGATGATTTACATTTCTGGCGTTTCTAAGGAATCTTACCTTGAAGAAGATTTAGAATTTAAAAATTTGCTTTCTTTTTTAATGTTTGATTACCTTGATGACAATAAATTTATATAAAAAAATTCTTCACAAAAAAATAAATAGATAGTATATGTTTATAAATATCCTAATAATTATATTATAAATAAAAGATGGTATTAAAGAAGGGAATTAACCCTTCTACATACCATCTTTTATATTTTTCATTTTTACAAAAGTTTTAAATAAAATAAATAGAACCAAAGTCTTCTATTGTATCATCTGACAATATTTCAATTTCATAATCATAATTACTTATTATTTTTAAAATTTCTTCATAGGATGAATGATGAGAAAAGTCTCCTGTGAAGAATATTTTTTTGCCCAAGAGTCCAGTAGCACCTCCAATAAAACCATAGTTGAAGTTTTGGAGTTTAATTTGACCATGGTCTATCTTATAAACGGGAATCAAGTCTCTTAGGCTTTCATAAATTCCCCCGTCACTTGTTATGATAAAGTCTTCGGTTACAAGGCAGGAACACTTGGCATAGCCCTGCTTGATATTTACCAGTTCGTAGCCAGCCCTCTTATAATAATCTAGGATGACTTGGTCTGTGTGCTTTAAGTTGTGGATGAAAATCTTTTTAAAGGTAAAGGCATTTAAGTGGATGTCACTTGGGTATTTTGCCGATAAAGATGAATGTGATGGAATAACTTTTTTGTCCTTAAAAATCTCTTTATAATAGTCAAGATTATCCCTATCTACCACTAAATCTCCACAAGGAAGTGGATGGACCAAGATGTCTGGGTGGGTATCAAGTCCCCTTAAGACCCTTGCGTTTGCTCTTGTCCTCACCACTTGCCCATATTTTTTTAATTTTTCTGCAGACGCTTCTGGAAAGTTTTCTGCCACTAATACATAGGTCATTTCATCATCTCGTAAATTATAATTGATGCTGCAACATTGGCATTAAGAGAGTCAACCTTGGGAGAAATTGGGATATTTAAAAATCCTTTTGCATGGGACATTATAAAGTCCGAAACCCCCTTGGCTTCGTTACCAATTACAACTATGTCCTTGTCCTTGAAGTCATAGTTCCTTGTTGAAGTGGAATTTTCCAGTGAAGTTGCAAGTATATTAAAGTCTAAGTTAACCAAGTCTTCTCGTGACATAAAGTAAATTGGGAGCCTAAAGATGGAGGACATAGAGGACCTCACAGTCTTTGGATTGTAAAGGTCACAAGATTCAGGAGAAATTATAAGACCGTCAAGTCCCAGTGCATCGGCAGAACGAATTATTCCCCCAAGATTGCCTGGCTCCCTTATGTCATCAAGGTAGAGAAACTTGCCAGAAGTCCTGTCAAAGTCCCTGTGAAGGTAGGAGTAGTAGGCTATGATGCCAGGAGATGTAACTGCGTCGCAAAGGTTTTTGAAAATATTGTCAGAAAAGACAAAAACCTTATCTTGGTCTAGTTTTTTTATAATATTTTCAAATTTATTTGACCTGTAGGCAGACTCACTAAGGGCAAGATATTTAATTTCAAATCCTTCAGCCTCTTCTATTACTACAGGCTTCTCCACCATGAAGAGTTTATGCTCTTGTCTGTGCTTTTTTTCCAAAAGTCCCTTTAAAAATTTGTATGTATTGTTATTTTTACTAGTAATTATCATTTTTTCCCTCATTTTTAAAGAAAAAAGCCCCGAGGGGCTCTTGACTTTAATAAATTTTAATAAGCTTTATAAAAATTTGCTCTTGTCCTTTAGATATTCTTTGACGTCAATTACTTCTCCATTGTCCATGATGATCTTGAAGGAATAGTCATAGATGTAGGCTGCAGAAAGACCAAGTAGTGATGCTGGAAGGGCTAAAAGCATGCCAATAGCAGATGTTGTCAAGGAAAGTGATAGGACAGTTTCGCCCTTATTTTCCACCAATAGTCTGCTGGCATTTCCCTTTCTCCAGATTTCCTTTACTGCTTCAAGAATTTCGTCAAGATACTTGATTACATCGTCAACATAGTCCTTGCTAGATTTTCTTTCTCCATGAGAGTCAGATTCTTTTTCTTTCTCATTTTCATAAACCCTTGAAGGCTCAATGTTTGCATCGTACTTGCCTTCTCTGATATAAGAGATTGCAACATCAACGTCGCTGTCACTGTCTAAAAGTGCCTTTCTTACAATGTCATAGGACGCTCCAGTTATATTTATTACATAGTCGATTTTTGTCATGTTAATCATAAAATCACCTCTAAGTCTTACTTACCCAAAAGATTTTTTTTTAATTTTATTTTTGGCTATTAACTTTTGCTGGGTCATGGTTTTCTGTAGCATTACCTTCCCCTGCTTGATTTTCAGTTTCTGGAACTTGGTAGACAGCATCCTTTTCTTCATCAACTATGGAGAAGAAAGTTCTGCCTGGGTAGAATTTAACTTCAGTTCCATCAGTATATTTTAAGATTGTCCTTGCATCTTCATTTTCCTTTTCCCAAGTTATTGGTGCAAGTTTTCCCTTTTGAAGAAGAAGTCCTGTACCAGTCCCTATGTTTGCCATTTTTAAAGTTCCCTTAGGTCCAGCAACTACTCCTTTTTGGAATAAAACTACTAGGTTATCTGTGTCAAACTCTTGACCTGTTGCCTCGTCAATTACTGGTTGACCTTGACGGATATATTTATACTTTCCAGTAGCTTCGTCATAGATAAAGTTTGTCTTGTACCTATTGTTGAAGTTTAAAGTAATTTCTCCCACATCAAGACCTTCTATATTTGCTTCCTTGTCGTAGAAGTTAAGGGATGCTGTGTTGTCATTTACGTCAACTCCCTTTTCCACTAAGTAGTTTTCAAGTTCTGGAAGGGAGATGTAGCCATTGTGGGGTGCACGCTTGCCAACATTTTTATTTCTGTGGAATACAATTCCTTCAAGGGCAATCCCATCAAGGTCCACTACATTTCTCTTTTTTACTTCTTCAAGTCCTGCAACTGATCCACCCCAGTGGGCATAGATTGCATTGTACTCCTTGGCAGTTTGAACAAAGTAAGGTCTTGCAGAACGAACTGGTCCCACATTTTCTGGGAAATTACTTTGGAAGAGTGCCATGTATCTTGTGAACTCGCCCTCAACCCTGTACTCATAGATTATGTCTGCCTTAGAGATTTGTGCTTGAGGTCTTGCGTCGTCGTGGTTATCAAGCATAACTGCAAAGATTTTTTTCTTTGCTTGGTCCTCATTGTCTCTCTCTTCATGAGTAAGTGGTGTGTAGTAAACTATTTTTTCTGGCTCCTTAACTTCTGGAGCTTGGTTTTTATTTTCCGTCGTTTTGCCACAGGCAACTAAAGTTGTAGCTGCTAGGCCCACAAGTAAAAGTTTTTTTAATTTTTTCATTGTCTCTCCTCTTTCTCTTTAAATTCTTTTATGTATTAAGATAATTGTAGTTTATAAATATAAATATGTAAACAAGAGGATTGTTATAATTTTTTTGTACTCTAATAGTTTTTCGTGATAAAATTAAAACAAGTGGTGATTTTATGTTTTATCTTATAATAGTTCCCCTTTATTTTATTTGCTTGGCAGGATATTTTTTAACTGAGTACACAAGAATTATTAAAAATGAAAAAATAAGAAAGAGAGTTAACATTACTTGTCATGTCATAGCTTGGTTAATACTCTTTTTCTACTTCGTAATAAGAAAATTTCTATAAAAATTTGCAAAAATGGGAGGTGGCTTTATGAATATGTATCTTGAAATAATTATCTATTTTACTGCTCTGATTGGATACTTTTTATTTGGATACACAAAAATTATAAAAAATGAAAAACTTAGAAAAAAACTTTCTTTTATATTTAACCTCATAGCTGTGTTAATCCTTCTATATGAATTTGTCTTAAAAAAATTTATATAAAAATTTGCAAAAAATAAGGACTAGGTCTTAGACAACTTAGTCCTTTTACTTTTATTTTTATTTATAAATTTTTAGTTTTCTTCTATAAACCTTTTGATGTCCTTGTCTGAACCCACAACTGTTAAGATGTCCTCTTCCTTAATCTTAAAATCAGAGTTTGGATTTACATAATTTTCTCCATTCCTCTTTACCATTAAGATATTGAAGTTGTAGTCCTCCCTTAGTCCAAGCTCAGTAAGTCCCTTTCCATTCATCTTGACAGGTGCCTTGAAGTCATAAAAGCTGTAGCCCTTGGAAATTTCATCTGAGTTTAACAAGTTGTCGTTGGAAAGATTATTTGCAAGTCTGTATCCAATATCTCTTTCTGGAAAGATGATCTTGTCAGCCCCACACTTTAATAAAATTTTTCCAAACTTATCAGATGTTGCCTTGGCAATAACTCTTTCAATTCCTGCTTCCTTTGATGCAAGGACTGCCATAACTGCTGGCTCAAGACTTTCACCAATGGCAACTATTGCCACGTCATAATTATTTAGGGCAAGCTCTCCTACTGCCTTTTCATCTTCAAGATCACAAACAATTGCCTCAGTAACATTGTCGTTAATTAAATCAATTTTTTCATGATCTGAGTCCACAACTACAACATCGTTTTTCAAATCGTATAATCTAGTGGCTACAGTTGAACCAAATCTCCCACAGCCAAATACAATAAATGTCTTCATAATTTACCCCACTATAATTTTTCCATAAGAATATCTTGTGTGCTTCTTATTTTTTCTATTTAAAATACTTATGCCAAGAGTGGCTGCTCCAACTCTACCTATATACATCAAAACTATTAAGATTAGCTTTGAAAGAGGACTTAAGTTTGGAGTGATTCCCCTAGTAACTCCCACTGTGCCAAGGGCCGATACAATTTCATAAAGGATATCAAGGTATAAGAATTTTCCATTTTCAATAATTGTTATCCAAAGTGATGAAAAAATTACCAAGAAAGATCCCAATGTAAATATACAAAGGCTCTTTAAGAGGGCTTCACGAGAAATTGTCTTGTGAAAAATTTCTGTTTCATCATTTCCCCTTAAAACAGATAGGGTTGAGAATAACAAGACCCCAAAAGTTGTTGTCTTAATACCGCCACCAGTGGAAGCTGGCGATGCACCAATAAACATAAGTATTATAGTTACAATAACAGAACCCTCTTGCATCTTGCCAATGTCGATAGTGTTAAATCCTGCAGTTCTAGATGTAGCTGACATGAAGAAGGAGGCCAAAATTTTTCCCTTTAAGCTCAAGCCTTCCATAGAACCACCCTTGTGCTCTAAGATAAAGAAGGCAAGACTTCCCACTAGAATTAGGATGCTTGTAATTGATATAACAACCTTGGAGTGGAGGGTCAAGTTCCTAAACTTCCTCTTCTTGTATATATCAAGATAAACTGTAAAGCCAAGACCACCAAAAATTATTAGAAAGGCTATGACAAGATTAACAGTTATGTTGTCTACATAGTCTACAAGGGAGTTGCCTATAATATCAAAACCTGCGTTACAAAAGGCTGACACTGCATGGAAGAGAGAAAATAAAATTCCCCTTTCCAAACCAAAGTCTGGAATGAATCTTGTTGCAAGTAAGACTGCCCCAATAAGTTCCACACTTAAAGAAAACTTAATAATGTAGATAACAAGTCTAATGATCCCCTTGCTTGTATCAGCATTAGTTTGTTCCTTTATAATTCTTCTCTGAGTGATTCCAATTTTTTTATTAAATGCAAGGGCAATAAGAGACAAGAAAACCATGGTTCCCAGTCCACCAATTTGTATCAAAGTTATAATTACAAGTTTGCCAAAAACTGTCCATTGGGTGGCGGTGTTGGCAACAATAAGTCCCGTCACACAAGAAGCTGATGTTGATGTGAAAAGGGCATTTAAAAATCCAATGGAATTTCCATCTGCCGAAGCAAGAGGAAGGTTTAATAAAATTGCCCCAAATAGGATCAAGCCAAAAAATGAAAGGCAGACCATGAGGGGTGGATTCTTTTTTAATTTTCTAATCATAATTTCCTCATTAAATAAATTTACTAAAACTTATTATACAAAAAATGCTCCCAAAAGGGAGCAATAATTTATTGTTCTTTTGCAATTTCAACTAGTTTTGCAAAGCCAGCTGGATCATTAATTGCCATTTCAGAAAGCATCTTTCTATTAATAGTGATGTTAGCTTTCTTAAGACCGCTAATGAATTTTGAATAGCTCATGCCATTAATTCTTGCAGCTGCATTAATTCTTGTAATCCAAAGTTTTCTAAAATCTCTTTTTCTTTGTTTTCTACCAATGTAAGCATAGTTAAGAGATTTCATAACAGCTTGGTTAGCAGTTCTAAATAATTTTGATTTAGCACCAAAATATCCCTTGGATTGCTTTAGTATATTCTTATGTCTTTTTTTAGCGTTAACGCCTCTTTTTACTCTAGCCATTTTTACCTCCTATTAAGGGATCATGTGATCAATTCTTCTTTGATCACCTTTAGAAACCGTACTGCTCTTTCTAAGTTTTCTTAGTCTCTTAGCAGTTTTCTTACCTGTTAAATGTCCTTTAAAAGCGTAAAATCTCTTAAGCTTTCCAGAACCTGTTCTCTTAAACCTCTTCGCGGAAGCTCTGTGAGTTTTCATCTTTGCCATAAAAATCCTCCTTAATTATCAGACTTGTCGCTGTCTTTTCTTTCTGAAAGGAACATAACTAAACTTCTTCCTTCCATTTTGGGTTTTTTGTCCACAACTCCATACTCAGAAATTAAATCATAAAACTTGTCGAGAACTTCTCTACCAAGATCAGTATGACCCATCTCTCTACCTCTAAATCTAACTGAAACCTTAACTCTATCACCGTTTTTTAAGAAATCAATAGCTCTATTGGCTTTAGTATTCAAGTCATGGTCTTCAATGTTTGGACTAAATCTTAGTTCCTTAACATTGATAACTTTTTGCTTTTTTCTAGCTTCTTTTTCTTTTTTCTCTTGCTCGTATCTGTATTTACCATAGTCCATTATACGACATACTGGTGGTTTTGCGTTTGGCGCAACGTTCACTAGGTCAAGTTTTTTAGTTGTAGCCAAGTCGATGGCTTGATTTCTGGACACAACGCCAAGTTGATTGCCCTCATCATCTACTAATCTGACTTCCTTTTCTCTTATCTCTTCATTGATTTGAAGTTCTTTAATTTCTAAGCACCTCCGTAAATTAAAAAAGCGGGCACCTAAAAAGATGCCCGCAAATTCATCGTAATTTTCAAATAACCTAAATGACTGAGCCATTAGGTGAGAAGCGGACTTCTTCTTTAATAACAAAGACAATAATAACACATAGATTATCTCTTGTCAAACACTTTTATACCAAAGATTTAATTTTTTGGTACAAAATATCTATGGCCACTTCGTTTTCGCCACCCTCTGGGATAATTAGGTCTGCATACCTCTTTGATGGCTCAACAAATTGGAGATGTGATGGTCTAACTGTTGAAAGGTACTGATCAATAACTGAGTCAAGTGACCTTCCTCTCTCAAGCATGTCCCTCTTAATCCTTCTAATGATTCTCACATCGGCATCAGTATCAACAAAAACTTTTATGTCCATGATGTCGATTAAGTTGACTTCATTGAAAATTAGAATTCCCTCAAGAATAATAATTGGTTTTGCTTCAACAATTTCCTTTTCTTTTTTTCTGTTGTGAAGGGCAAAGTCATAAATTGGTTTCTCAATAGACTTGCCATCCTTTAACATTTCTAAATGTTCAAACAAGAGGTCATTGTCAAAGGCAAGGGGATGGTCATAATTAGTCTTAACTCTTTCTTCAAAGACTAAGTTTGATTGGTCCTTGTAGTAGGAGTCCTGCTCAATAACAGAGACCTTGTCCCTTCCAATTAAATCAATTAGTTTTTTGGTAACAGTACTCTTGCCGCTACCACTTCCACCGCATATTCCAATAATACAGGCCTTATTCTTCATTTTCTCTCCTCAAAATAAATCCTTTTTTAATAGGTTGGTCGATTTTAATTTTAAAAATTTGCTTTGCCTTATTTGCAACGTCAATTTCTCTATCCTTATCATCTAACATTTTTTCTATTTTGTAGTCAAAATGTTTTACGCCAGGTCCAAAGATTTCAATTTCTTCACCAACAAAGACCCTATTTCTTTGCTCAATCGTAGCAATCTTTGTTTCCTCATCATAGTCTAATACAATTCCCACAAAGTCGTAACCTCTGATGTAGGAGTTGTCCTTATATACTTGTGAATTTTCATTAGCTTGTCCGAAGAAGAAACCTGTTGTGAAATCTCTGTGACTTACCTTTTTAATTTCTTCTAATAGTGATGGGTCGTACTTGTAATTTTCTGGATCTCTATAATAAGCATCAATTGCCATCCTGTAAGACCTAATTACTGTTGCAAGATAGTATTCACTTTTTACACGACCTTCAATCTTTAGGCTGGCAATACCAGCTTCAATCATCTCGTCAATGTGTTCAATCATGCAAAGGTCCTTGGAGTTCATTATAAAAGTTCCTTCGTCGTGTTCTTCTATTGGGAAGTATTCTCCAGGTCTCTTCTCTTCAACTAGGTGGTACTTATACCTGCAAGGTTGGGCACAGTCACCCATGTTGGCATCTCTTCCAGTCATGTAATTTGATAGAAGGCATCTTCCTGAGTAGGACATGCACATGGCACCGTGGGCAAAAGTTTCAACTTCTATGGAGTCGCCAACTTCTTTAATAATATCAGCTACTTCTTTTAGGCTTAGCTCTCTTGCCATTACAACTCTTTCTGCTCCCAGCTTTTGCCAGAATTTTACAGTTTCCACATTAGTTACTGATCCTTGAGTTGAAATATGGATTGGAAAGTCTGGTGCAACTTCCTTAACCTTCATAAACATTCCTGGGTCAGCAACTATAAGGGCGTCAACTCCAATTTCATATAGGTCTTTGATGTAGTCCTCTACGCCTTCCATGTCATGGTTGTGGGGAATTATATTAAGCGTTACGTGGATTTTCTTTCCCCTCTCGTGTAAATAATCTGTTGCCCATTTTATATCTTCCATAGAAAAGTTTTTGGATGCTTTTCTAAGTCCAAAACTCTCTCCACCAAGATACACTGCATCGGCACCATATTCCACTGCAGTTTTTAATTTATTTATATCACCTGCTGGTGCTAAAAGTTCAATCTTCTTCATCTTTTCTCCTTACTAAAAGTATTCCGTCCCCAATGGGTATTACTGACGAGTCAAATCTCTCATCACTGGAAATATCTTTTAAAAACTTCCTAAGTCTTTTTACAATTGTTATCTTTCTTCTCTTAACTAGGGAGTCTTCTGCAATCATTCCCTTGAAGAGGACATTGTCACAGAGGATTATCCCTCCCTCATTTAAATTCTTAAGGGCCTCATCAAAATATTTTTCATATTGACCCTTGGCTGCATCTATAAATATAAAGTCGTACTTTTCATCCAAGTCTAAAAGAAAATCATAGGCGTCACTGTGATGAACCTTTATCCTATCTTCTAGGCCCACTTCAAGAATATTTCTTCTCGCAATTTCTACCATTTCTTCTTTTAACTCTACGCTGTCAATTTTTTCTATGCACTTATTCCTCTTGGCAAAGGAAATAGAAGAATAGCCTATGGCAGTTCCAAGCTCAAGGATTCTCTTGGGCTTATGCATAGCTAGAAGGAAGTTGATAAACTCTTCACTTTCCCTCTCCACTATTGGAACGTGATTTTCTTCTGCGTAATCCATCATCTCGCGAAGTTTTTCATCTTTTAAATCTTTTAAATCTCTTAAATAATCTTCTATATAATCGTAATTTATATTTGGCATAATTCCTCTAAAAAAGGGAACCTAGTAGATTCCCTAAATATCCTAAACCTCCATAATAATTGGTAAAATCATAGGATTTCTCTTTGTGTTTTTAAAAATATATGATCTCAAGTTATCTCTTATATCAGACTTGAGTCCATTCCAGTCCCTTAAGTTGTCACGTGAATCGTCGTTAAGAATTTTTCTAACAACATTCTTTGCATCTTCAATAAGGTCTTCTGACTCTCTTACATATACAAAACCTCTTGAAATAATGTCTGGACCTGAAACAACCTTACCTTCTTTTGTCAAGGAGATAACAACAATTATTAGTCCGTCTTCTGACAAATGTCTTCTGTCTCTTAGGACGATGTTACCAACGTCACCAACTCCAAGTCCGTCAACAAGGATGTTGCCAGATGGAACATCTCCAACAAGCTTTGCAGACTTTTGTGAAATTTCAAGACAGTTTCCATTTTCCATTATAAAAATATTTTCTTCATCCATGCCCATTTGTTGCGCAATCTTAGCGTGCTTCATAAGGTGTCTTACTTCACCGTGAGCAGGTATAAAGTATTTTGGTTTTACTAGGCTCAAGATAAGTTTTAACTCTTCTTGACATGCGTGACCAGAAACGTGAATTTCTGATAAGGTTTCGTAAATTACCTTGGCTCCTCTTTCAAGAAGTCTATTTATTACCTTGGTAACAGCATTTTCATTTCCTGGTATTGGAGTTGCTGAAAGGATAATTGCATCATTTGGTGTAAGCTGAATCTTTCTATGTTCTCCATAGGCAATTCTTGTAAGAGCTGACATTGGCTCTCCTTGTGAACCTGTTGTAATTAATACAAGCTCACTGTCGTCATACTTATCCATATCTTTGATGTCAATGAAAGTATCCTTTTTAACCCTAAATTGTCCAAGCTTTCTCGCTGTTTCTGTTACATTTACCATGGACCTACCAGATAATACAACTTTTCTTCCATACTTTTCTGCAGAGTTAATGATTTGTTGAACCCTGTGAACATTAGATGCAAAAGTTGCAATAATAATTCTGTTGTCTGACAAACTTTGGAAAAGCCTATTAAAAGTTTCTCCAACCTTGGACTCACTCATTGTGTAGCCTTCTCTTAGGACATTTGTAGATTCACCAATCATGGCAAGTACGCCCTTTTGACCAATTTCTGCAATTCTAGTTAAGTTAATTGGCTCTCCACTAATTGGAGTAAAGTCGACCTTGAAGTCACCTGAGTGGTAAACATATCCAAGTGGCGTCTTTATTGCAAGGGCACAAGCATCAGGAATAGAGTGGTTTACATTTATCCATTCAACTTCCATTTTTCCGAGTTTAACAACATCACCAGCGCTTACTACGTGAAGTTTGTCTCTAGAAAGTCTGTGTTCCTTTAATTTGTTTTCTAATAATCCAATTGTCAGTCCTGTTCCATAAATGTCTAGGTCTAATTTTCTTAGTACATATGGAATAGCTCCAATATGGTCTTCATGACCATGAGTTAGGACAAGTCCCCTTATCCTGTGTTTGTTGTTTTCTAGATAAGTTACATCTGGTATTACTACATCAATACCAAGCATTTCGTCTTCTGGGAAAGTCATACCACAGTCTATGATGATAATATCATCTCTATATTCAACTAGTGTAAGATTCTTTCCGATTTCGTGAAGTCCTCCCAGGGGAATTATCTTCACCTTATTTGTGTTTTTCATTAATTTGCCTTCTCCTCAATTTTGTGTTGGCAGTCTTCGCAATAACCCATAAATTTTAGAGTGTGGTCAACAATTTTAAAATTCTTCTCTTTCTCTATTTTAGCTTCTAGTTCATTTAAGTTGTCAATGTCAACTTCTTCTACTTTTCCGCAATTCATGCAAACGAGATGGTGGTGCCTATGTCCTTCACTTGGTACTCTCAGTTCATATCTCAAAATATTATCATCAAAAGCAATTTGATCTAAGACTCCAAGCTTGTGGAATAATTGCACAGTCCTGTAAATAGTTGCAATTCCCATTTCTGGGTCTTTTTTTGCAACTAAGTTATAAACTTCTTCTGTCGTCAAGTGTTTGTCCTTGTTGTCCAGAAAAATTTCATAGACTTTTGCCCTCTGTTTAGTGTATTTATATCCACTCTCTTTTAAGATTTTTTTAACAGGTTCAACGTTTCTTTTCATTTATTCACCGTCTAATTCATCTAATAGTTCTTCATAAGCTTTGCTTGCAACTTCTAACTCGTCATCATCGATGCCAGCAAGAAGCTCGTCACCATTTTCGTCCTCAATTATTTTTAAAATATATACTTCTGGATTTTCCTCGTCAGTATAGAGTGCGACATAATCAATGTCCTCAACAGAAAATTTTGCATCAACAAAAAATTCAACTTCTTTATCATTTTCGTCATATAGTTTTATTTTTTCCATCTTATCACCTATAAATTTATTCTATCCAGATAGGATTGCAGGATGTAAGTCGCAGCAATTTTATCTATATATTTTTTCCTATTTTCTCTTCGAACAGAACCTTCTATTAAAACTTGTTCAGCCATTAAAGTGGTCATTCTCTCGTCAACATACTCAATTTCTACTTTAAATTTGTTTTTTAATTTTTCTGCAAACTTGATTACTTTTTCACTTTGAGGTCCAATAGTGTTGTTCATGTTCTTTGGAAGACCTACCACTACTTTTTCTACATTGTTCTCTTTTATAATTTCATGAATTTTCTCATAGGCTATCTTATTAGATTCTCTTTTTATTGTCATAAGAGGTTGTGCAGTAAGCATTAGGGCATCACTTATGGCCACCCCAATCCACACATCTCCTACGTCAAGGCCTAAAATTTTATTCATTTAACCACAACCTTTACAGGTACATATATAATATGTAAAAGAGATGGTCAAACCATCTCAAATTTTTTCTAAATAAACTTTTAACATTTCTTGTAAAAGCTCGTCACGCTCTACTTCTTGTATCATGGATCTTGCATTATCATGGCTTGTGATATATGTGGGATCACCTGATAATATATATCCTATAATTTGGTCAGTTGGGTTGTATCCCTTTTCTTCTAGAGCATTATAAACTGTTCTTAAAATACTCTTAATTCTTTCTTGTTCCAAAATGCTTTTTTCAAAAATTTGTGTATTGTTATTTTGACCCATAATTACCTCCAAATAGATTATACCATAAAAGTATCTATTTTGACATTATTATAAGAGCTCATCTAGCTTGTTTAGAGCTTCTTCCACCTTGTCTAAGTCCTTTGCACCAGCAGTTGCCATATCAGGTCTACCGCCTCCGCCACCGCCAGCTACTTTGGCGATTTCTTTGATTAGTTTACCTGCAGCAATCTTTTTCTCTACAAGATCCTTGGAAACTGCACATACAAAGTTTAGTTTATCTTCATTTACTGCAGCAAATAAAACAACAACTGATCCAAGCTTATTTCTAACTTCGTCAGCTAGGTCACGAAGAGTATTAACATCTACTCCGTCGAACTTTTTGATTACATACTTGATTCCATTCTTTTCTCTAACATCATCTGTTAAATCAGAAATTTGATCCTTAGCAAGATCATGTTCAAGTTTTTCAAGGTTTTTATTTGCTTCTTTAAGATTTTTAATATTTAATTTTATCTTTTGAATTATTTCATCCTTGTTGGATTTTAATTCACTAGCTATTTCTTCTTCTTTTGCACTTAAGTTGTTTAAATATTCATAAACAGCTGGTCCAGTAATGGATTCAATTCTTCTAACCCCATTACTTATACCACTTTCAGATAGGATTTTAAACATGGAAATCTCTGAAGTGTTGGATACGTGAGTACCACCACAAAGTTCACGAGAGTAATCTCCCATAGATAGGACCCTAACTTGGTCTTGGTATTTACCTTCGAAAAGTCCAATAGCGCCCATTTTCTTAGCTTCTTCAAGTCCTGTTACTTTCGTTTCAACTGGAAGTCCTTCAAAGATTTTTTCATTAACTCTTCTTTCTACTTCGGCAATTTCTTCTTTTGTCATTGCATCGAAGTGAGAGAAGTCAAATCTCATCCTATCAGCCATAACTAAGGAACCTGCTTGGTTTACATGGCTACCTAAAACATCTTTAAGAGCCCTGTGAAGTAAGTGAGTTGCAGAGTGGTTTCTTCTTATATTGTTTCTTCTCTTAGAATCAATAATAGCCTTAACTGGTGCTTTTTCTAACCTTCCTTCTTCAACTTTTACAAGGTGAAGGTGAAGTCCATCCTTAGTTTTCTTTGTATCAGTAACTCTTAACTTAAAGTTGTCTGAAATAATTTCACCAGTGTCGCCAACTTGACCACCACTTTCTCCGTAGAAAGTTGTCTTGTCAAGAACTACAAGGCCTTCTTGACCTTCTTCTAGGGAATCAACAATTTCATCATCAGCAATTATTCTTGTAATATTTGCATCACATTCATCTTTTTCATAGCCTAGGAACTCATCACTAAGTCCTTCAAAAAGATGCTTGTTGTCTTGGTTAGCCCAGCCAACATTGGAGTCATTTCTAGCTTCTCTGGCTCTTCTCTTTTGGTCATCCATTTCTTTTTGGAAACCTTCCATGTCAACGTCATAGCCGTCTTCTCTGAGGATTTCTTCTGTTAAGTCAATTGGAAAACCATAAGTGTCATAAAGCTTGAAGGCTTTTTCTCCATCTAATAGCTTTTCATTGTTTTCCTTCATTTCATCTATGTGGGCCTTAAGTCTAACTAGACCACCATCAATAGTTTCCAAGAATTTTTCTTCTTCTCTTCTAATGATTTCTTTTATGGATTCTCTGTTTTCCTTAAGTTCTGTGTATTGTTCGCCCCAAGAGTTAATTACCATATCAGCTATTTCATATAAGAAGGCTCTTTCGATGCCAAGTTTTCTTCCATGTCTTGCAGCTCTTCTTATAAGTCTTCTAAGTACATAGCCTCTTCCTTCATTAGAAGGGACAATTGTATCAGAAATCATGAAAGTCATAGCCCTAATGTGGTCAGTGATTACCCTAAAGGAAATATCTGCATTTTTATCTTGGCCATATTCTTTGCCAGAAACTTTTGCAATTTCTTGGATAATATCTTTTATTGCATCAATTTCAAAAATGTTGTCAGTTCCTTGTAGAACAGTTGCAATTCTTTCAAGTCCCATACCTGTATCAATGTTTGGATGAGCTAGAGGTTTATAGTTACCTTCTTCATCTTTGTCGAATTGAGTGAATACAAGGTTCCAAACTTCAATAAATCTGTCGCCTTCTCCACCAGGTCTTTCATCTTCAGATCCGTGTTCAAGTCCCCTGTCAACATAAATTTCAGAACATGGACCAGATGGACCAACTTCTAGTTCCCAGAAGTTATCTTCTTTGCCAAGTCTAATTATTTTTTCTTCATCGATTCCCACTACGTCTTTCCAGATGTTGTAGGCTTCATCGTCTTCATAATAAACTGTAACCCAAAGATCTTCTTTTGGGATTTCAAGATTGACTGTTAAAAATTCCCAAGCCCAAGGAATTACTTCGTGCTTGAAGTAATCACCAAAGGAGAAGTTCCCTAGCATTTCAAAAAATGTTGCGTGTCTATCTGTTAAACCTACGTTATCTATGTCGCCAGTTCTAATACATTTTTGGCAAGTTGTAACTCTTTTTGCAGGAGGAATTTCTTCGCCAGTGAAAAATTTCTTCATTGGTGCCATCCCAGCTCCTATTAAAAGAAGTGATTTATCATTTTTTGGAATTAGTGAAAAACTTGGTAGTATGAAGTGTCCTTTTGATTCAAAAAATTTTAAAAACTCTGTTCTTATATCGTGTAAACCTAAATATTTCATAAACAACTCCTATTAAAAATCCTCCCATACCCTGGGAGGATGTGCTATAAATATTATAATTATAAAGAATATGAATGTCAATTAGAGCTATACCTATCGTTGTATTTTATTTTGATAAAATCAACGAGTATAAAGATAATTGACGTCAATGGAACTGAGATAACCATTCCCCATACACCAAAGATTCCACCACCAATAATTATTGAAATTAAAATTACGAGTGGGTTGAGTCCTGTTGAGTCTCCAATGAGCTTTGGCGCAAGAATATTATTTTCTACCCATTGAACGATTACAAATAATATTAGAACCCAAAGGGCCTTCATTGGTGAGTCCATAAAGGCAAATAAAACTGCCGGCGCACAACCAAGGAAAGGACCAATAAAAGGAATTATATCTGCAACACAAGTTATAAGACCAATTATTATGGCAAAGTCTACTCTTAATACTAAAAGGTAGACCATTGTGAGTAAGCCCACAAATATTGCCATAAGCATTCTTCCTCTTATAAACTGTTGAAGGGCTATATCAATATTCCTTGTCAAGTAAGAGATGTCTTCTCTATGTTTATTTGGTATTGCCTTCTTCACTCTCAACATAAATCTTTCCTTGTCCACTGAAAAGTAGAAAGAAAAAATAATTATTAAGACTAACCTAAAGGCTGAAGTTAAAAATCCATAAAGTTTAGAAATCACATTTGATAGTGAACCCATTAGTGAACCTTGAACTTTTACTATTAAGTCGTTAATAGTGCCCTTAATAGAGTCCAAGATGTTAGAAACTATTTGTGGAGTTTCTACATTTCCATTTACCTTTGGATTTGTTTCTTTGTAAATGTTTATAAAGTTTTTTGGTAGTTCGATGTTAAACTTGGCAAATACATTTGACAAGAAATTGTTAAATTCTCTTATTAATGTATCCACCATACCAGGTAAACTTGTAAGAAGATTTGAAACTTCGTTAATTGTTTTTGGAATTACAGAAACTATTAAAATTCCAAAAATAAGTATGGCTGAAATGTAAACTATTATTACACCAAACTGTCTCTTGACTCCCTTTCTCTCCAAGTAGTTTACTATTGGATTGATTATATAGGCAAAGATTATTGCAATTATAACCGATGAAAGTGTGTAGCCAAGGATTGGGAACTTATTAAAGAGTATGTTTATTAAGTAAAAAATAAGTATCCCCAAAAATATTTTCGTGATAAGGCTTAGGTCTATATTTATTCTCTTCTTGCCTTCTATATACCTGTTCCCAATATTTATTAGATAGTATATTGCTAAAAATATTAAAAGAATAGAGAGGATGACAAGGGCATAAATCATAAATCTAGCAGCGTTACCAGATATTTGCTCTAACATAATATCACCTGTTCTTGAACTTTTTCATCCCTTGATTTATTTTTTCCACTACATAATCACATTCTTCTTTTGTGTTTTCGTGATTTAGGGAAAGTCTTAGCATAGAAAGTGAATCTTCTTCACTTCTTCCTATTGCCCTTAAAACATGAGATGGGTTAATGCTTCCTGCTGCACAAGCAGATCCAGAGGAAACACATATATCAAACATATCAAGATACTGCACCATGGTTTGAGGCTTAGTATTTTTTAAAGTGATATTTATATTTCCAGGAAGTCTATTTTCTCTAGGACCATTTAGAATTATTCCATCTATATTCAAAAGTTTTTCTATTGTATAGTCTCTCAAATCTCTTGTGTAAGATGAATAGTCCTCAATATTATTGTAAGCATCTTCCATTGCTCTTGCAAGTCCAACTATTGATGCAAGATTTTCTGTTGATGCCCTCCTTCCTCTTTCCTGTTCGCCACCATCGAGAAAGTTATCAAGGTCTATTCCTTCTCTAAGGTATAGGACTCCGACTCCCTTAGGTGCTCCAAGCTTATGACCTGATAGGGAAAGCATGTCTACTCCAATATCTTTGATTTTAAATTTTATATTTCCTATAGCTTGGACTGCATCTGTGTGAAATAAAATATTTTTTTCTCTAGCTATTTTTGAAATTTCAGCAAGGGGTTCTATAGTTCCTATTTCATTGTTGGCAAACATAATTGAAATAAGTCTTGTGGAATCTTTAATTGAATTTTCAATTTCTCTTAAGTCAACAAAACCTTCTGCATCAACAGAAACATGGCTAGCTTGTCCTCCCCAACTTTCAATTTTTTTCAGTGAATTTAAAACTGCTGGGTGCTCAATCCTTGATGAGATAAGGTGATTTTCTTGATTGGGTAAGAGAGAACCCTTTAGTGCCCAATTATCTGATTCAGACCCTGAGGAAGTAAAGTAAATTTCACTTGCCTTTACTCCCAAGATCTCTGCAATTTTTATTCTTGAATTTTCTATTGCTGCCCTAGATCTTTGACCCAGTGAATAGATAGCTGATGGGTTTCCATAATTTTCTTTTAAATAAGGAAGCATGGCTTCAAAAACACTGTCTGTGATCCTAGTAGTTGCAGCATTGTCCATGTAAATCATAAAGACCTCACATGTCTGCAAGAGTCATGGACTCCATGACACCTTCGATTTGACCTTGAAGTTTAGATAAGATATCTCTTGTTGCACAATCAGCTTGCTTGCCACAAGCAACATTTTTTCCAAGGTCGCAGCAGGAAAGAGAAATATCTCCCTCAAGGGCATTTATAATTTCTCCAATTGCTATGTTTTGTGGGTCTCTTGCTAAGACATAACCTCCTCCAGCACCCCTAATTGATTTGACAAGGTCTGCCTTTCTAAGAAGGGTGAAGAGTTGTTCCAAATAAGATTCAGAAAGATTTTCATCTTTTGCTATATCCTTTAAGGCTATGGGACCCTTGCCCATATTTTCCTTTAAGTTGTACATGGCCATTAGGCCGTAACGACCCTTTGTAGATAATTTCATCTAATCACCTCTTATAATGGATTAAAAGATCCCTTATCTTCATTGTTTTCTAACATGTTTTTTAATGTGTACCAGGATAGGACTGCACACTTTACTCTTGCAGGCAAAGTTGAAATAGATTCAAAGGCAATGGCATCGTCAAGATCTTCCAGCTCATCTGGATCATCAAGCTCTCCCTTTACCATACCAATAAATTTGTCTGCTCTTTCAATAGCTTCTTCAACTTTTATGCCCTTTACATTGTCACACATAATTGAAGTTGAAGCTTGAGAGATGGCACAGCCGTGACCTGTGTAGGATATATCTTCTATGGTGTCATCTTTTATCTTAACTTCAAGAGTGATTTCATCTCCACAACTTGGATTGTGCCCAAGTTCTTTTTTTGTGTAGTCTTCTAACTCTCTCCTGTTGTGTTTGTTCCTGGAGTGTTCCAAGATTAATTCTGTGTAAATATTATCAAGATTCAATTCCTAAAATCCTCCTTACATCTTCAAGATGTTCAACGAAATAATCAATTTCTTCCACTGTGTTATAGATTGCAAAACTTGCCCTACAAGAGAAGTTTGAACCCAAGTACCTGTGAAGAGGTTGAGCACAGTGATGGCCTGATCTTATGGCAATTCCATAAGTGTCAAGTATTGATGCAACATCGTGAGGGTGAGCTTCTTTAAAGTTGAAAGAAATTACTGGGGCCCTGTTCTTGTCACTTGTTGTGTAGACTTCAAGATAGTCTAGTCCTTTAAGTTTGCTATAACAGTAGTCAGTTAAAAATCTTTCGTAGTCGTCAATTCTTTCCATCCCGTATTTATTTATAAAATCAATGGCTGCTGCAAGATTTACCGCTCCTTCAACATTGGCAGTTCCTGCTTCAAACCTTTGTGGTGCATCTAAGAATGTTGTGTGGTCTTCGTAGACATATTCAATCATGTCGCCACCAGTAAGGAAGACGTCCATCTTGTTTAAGAGTTCTTCTTTACCATAAAGCACACCAATTCCCAAAGCAGAGTACATCTTGTGACCAGAGAAAGCCATGAAGTCAACGTCAAGTTCACTTACATTTACCTTCCTGTGAGGAACTAGTTGTGCTCCATCAAGAATGATTTTTGCATCAGAATTTTCTCTTGCATACTTTACAATTTTTTCTATATCAGGATTTGTTCCAACAACATTAGATGCTCCTGTGATTGAAAAAATCTTTGTGTTCTTGGTAACTTTTTCTTCGATTTCAGAAAATGGAATTTGCATATCATCGTCAACATATAAAAATTTTAACTTTGCTCCAGTTTTCTTGCAAACCTCTTGCCAAGGCACAAGGTTGGAGTGGTGTTCCATAATTGAAATTACAATTTCATCGCCCTCTTTTAAGTTGTTTAGTCCATAAGAGTAAGCGAGAAGGTTTAAGGCTTCAGTTGCATTTCTAAGAAATACAACTTCTGATGCCTTCCTTGCTCCAATAAAGTCTGCTATCTTTTGTCTTGCATCTTCGTAAACTTCAGTTGACTTCATTGCAAGATAGTGGGCTCCCCTGTGAGGGTTTCCATTTTCACTTTCGTAAAAGTTTTTTATATTTTCGATAATTTCTCTTGGCTTTTGTGTTGTTGCACCATTGTCAAGATAAATTATTGGCTTTCCATTGGGTTTTAAATTTAAAAAGGGAAACTCTTTTCTAATTTCTTCTATTTCGTTTTTAGTAAACATTTAATTTCCTCTCTTTATAATCTCTCTAACTGCTTTCCAAACTTCATCCTTTAACTTTTCATCTCCTAGGGCATCAATAGCTCCAGAGAACTTGGACTCAACTATTAGGGCTTCCGCTTCTTCATAGCTTATACCCCTAGACATTAGATAAAAAATTTGATTTCCATCAAGCTTACCAGAACTAGATGCGTGGTTACCAACAACATCATCTTCATGAGCAAGCATTAGGGGAACTGAGATTGAGTGAACTGTATCATCAAGTAGGATTGAATATTCTTCTTCAGAACCCACTGCACCCTTAGCACCTTCTATAAATTGAAGGTTTGACTTAAAGTTCTTTGATGACCTACCCTTTAAGGCTCCATTAACTAAGATGTCTGACTCAGTCTTCTTGCCCTTGTGAATCATGTCATAGTTCATGTTGATGTACTCATCCTTTTGACCAAAGTAAATTGAATTTACATGGCCTTCAGAGTATTCTCCAATTAATTCACACTTGTAGTTTGTGTAAAGTCTAGCTGATCCAAGTTCATATTGGTGGACGCTGACTTTTGCATGGTCTTCTGTATAAACTCCAATAGATTCAAGAACTAGGGACTTGTCATCATCTCTTGCTATTACAAAGACATCGACTTCAGAGTTTTCTTTTGCAAGGACTTTGATAACAGTATTCCTAAATTTTTCACTGCTGCCACAAGATGTATAGTCAAGGACAACTTTTAATTTTGAATCTTTTTCTGCAACTATGTGGTGAAGGTCAAAGAGTTCAGAATATTCATCGTCAAGTTCAAACAACTTGAAGGCTTCTTCTGTCTTTCCTTCTTCACTTGTGTAGGACTTATAATAGTTTAGGTATTTCCTATTTAAACCTAAGACGTCATTTGATATGCCGTACTTAATATTTTCAAACTCAGAAATTTCTCCTGGATTATCTTCTCCTACTTCTCTATATGATTTCCCTTTAATTTGTGGAATTTCTATTTCTGCTTCATTTACCCTTAAGAAGTCAAAAGTCTTAAAGGCAATTTCATTTCCTATTAATTTATTCATCTTTCACCTACCCAATTGCTCCAACAAGTTCAAGATTAATTAAGTTATTCATCTCAACTGCGTATTCCATAGGAAGTTCCTTAGCTATTGGCTCAGCAAAACCTCTTACTACCATTTCCTTGGCCTCTTGTTCAGAGATACCCCTAGACATTAGGTAGAAGATAACTGAGTCGCTAATCCTTCCGATTTTTGCTTCGTGTCCAATATCAATATTATTGTTTTCAATTTTAATTGTAGGAATAGTGTCTGATCTTGACTTATTATCAAGCATCAAGGACTCACAAGATGTTGCGTTCTTTGCGCCAACAGCATTTTCTTTTATTTCAACAAGTCCCCTGTAAATTGCAATCCCACCGGATTTTGAAATTGATTTTGTATTTACAGTTGAAGTAGTGTGTGGTGCTGCGTGAACAACTTGTGCTCCTGTGTCAAGATTTTGTCCTTCACCTGCAAAGGAGATACCAGTGAACTCACTAGATGCATTTTCTCCCACAAGGATTGACGCTGGGTAAAGCATGGAAACTTTTGAACCAAAGGATCCTGAAACCCATTCGATCTTTCCATCTTTTTCTACGATTGCCCTCTTAGTGTTGAGGTTGTACATATTTCTTGACCAGTTTTCTATTGTTGAATACCTAAGAGTTGCGCCTTCTCCAACGAAAAGTTCAACTGCACCTGCGTGTAGGTTTATAACATTGTACTTTGGAGCAGAACAACCTTCTATAAAGTGGCAATAGGCTCCCTCTTCTATAATAATTAGTGTATGTTCAAATTGTCCTGCACCTGGAGCATTAAGTCTAAAATAAGATTGTAGAGGTATATCTACGTTTACTCCCTTTGGCACATATACAAAGGACCCACCAGACCATACAGCATAATGAAGGGCTGCGTACTTGTGAAGGTTGGGTGTGATACACTTGCTAAAATATTTTTTTACGATTTCAGGATACTCTTTAAGTCCTGTTTCAAAGTCTGTATAAATTACACCTTGGTCTGAAAGATATTTTTGGATGGAGTGGTAAACAACTTCAGAGTCGTATTGAGCTCCAACACCAGAAAGCATGGATTCCTTTTCTGCTTCAGGAATTCCAAGCTTGTCAAAGGTATCTCTAATTTCATCAGGAACATTCTTCCAGTCGTCAGACATATCTGCATCTGGTCTTATATAAGTTGTGATTTTGTCCATGTCAACTTCAGAAAGGTCTGGACCCCATTTTGGATTTTCTTTTTCGTTAAAAATCTTAAGAGCCTTAAGTCTACTTTCAAGCATCCATTCTGGTTCGTCCTTTTCAGCAGAAATTTGTCTTACAATTTCTTCTGTAAGTCCCTTCTCGGTCTTTGACCTAAATGTGAATTTATTTTTAATGTCATAGACCCCACGGTCCATGTCTTCTACATAAGTTTTTTCTACCTTCTTAACCAAATTATTTCACCTCTTCTCTTATCCAGTTAAATCCTTCTTTTTCGATTTTATCGATTAGAGAAGCGTCTCCTTCTTTTACAATTTCACCATCTAATACAACGTGAACAAAGTCAGGTTTAATGTTGTCGATTAACTCCTTGTGGTGAGTGATAATTAAAACTGCATTGTCCTTGTTTAAATATTTTTCAATACCACTTGATACAATTCTTGTTGCATCAACGTCAAGACCTGAGTCTGTTTCATCAAGAATTGCAAGCTTAGGCTTTAACATTAACATTTGAAGAATTTCGTTTTTCTTTTTTTCTCCACCAGAGAAGCCTACGTTTAAATATCTCTCTGCGTAAGAAGAATCCATTTTTAATTCTTCCATTTCCTTCTTAATTTCTTTTTTAAATTTTAAAATTGAAATTGTCTTGTCTTCCTTTAAAGACTTTGCAGTCCTAATAAAGTTTTCTACAGAAATCCCCGGAACTTCTTCTGGAGTTTGGAAGGACATAAATAGTCCCTTGTTTGCTCTCTTATCTGTAGTAAGATCTGTTATGTCTTCACCATCTAAGAAGATTTTTCCGCTTGTTACATTGTAAACAGGATTGTCCATGATTACATTGGCAAGAGTAGATTTACCAGAACCATTTGGTCCCATGATTACGTGAACTTCGCCGTAATTAATTTTTAAATTTATATTTTTTAAAATTTGTTTTTCCTCTACGCCTGCACTTAAATTTTCTATTCTCAATAACTCTGTCATACTTCCTCCATTTATTAAAAATAATTCATACAAAATTACTATGTTTTTTTCTATTAACTATAATAACACAAGTTTTTTAATTAGCAAGTAATTATTGCAAATAAAAAAACTAGGCTTAACCTAGTTTTATGAAAGCATAAATGCCGACTCTATGTGATTGATTTCTTTCTCATTAAAATAAACTTCGATTATGTCAAAGCGAACCATAATATCAAAAAGCCCCTTTGCCATAATATAAGCTGTTGCTGTTTGAATAATATTTTGCATCTTGTATTCTGTCACAGCCTCGTAAGCATCTCCATACTTTCTCGAGTTACGTGATTTCACTTCAACAAAGACAAGTTCATCCTTGTCACGTGCAATAATATCTATTTCTGTTCCAAGGGCACGATAATTTCTATCTAATATAAGATAGCCCTTTTCTTCTAAAAATTTTGTGGCAATATCTTCCCCACGATTACCGAAAAATAAATTATGTCCTACCATGATTTTATATTCTTTAAAAAAGTTTTTCTGTGCATGTCACTTGGACCGTAAGCTTTAAGAGCTTCTCTGTGATATTTTGTTGCGTAGCCCTTGTGCTTTTCAAGTCCATATTGGGGATATTCTTCTGCCCACTTCTTGCATAAATTGTCCCTGTAGACTTTTGCAACAATAGAAGCACAGGCAATGGAGTAACAAGACTCGTCACCCTTAACTATTGCCTTTTGAAAAATTCCAGTGTCAATAGTTTCAGCATCAATTAATACACAGTCAGCTTCGATTTTATTATTTTCACTGTCTCTTAAATTTTCAAGAGCGTTGATCATGGAGATGTGGGTCGCCATCCTAATATTTACCTTGTCAATTATGTCAGCATTTGCCCTGCCAATACCAACTGCAATTGCAGATTCTAAAATTTTTAAGTAGAGGGCCTCTCTCTTCTTGGGAGATAATTTTTTGGAGTCATTTACTCCCTCAATGTATTCTCCCCTTGGCATAATTACTGCGCATGAAACTACGTCGCCAAAGAGACATCCCCTGCCAACTTCATCTATGCCGCAAATATTTTTGTAGCCCTTTTCATAATATTCTTCTTCAAAATTATAAAAACTCATCTGGAACCTCCAATGTAATCCTTCCAAGGATTCCCTTCCTAAATTCATCTAGGATAATGCCAGAGACTTTTTCATAGTCGATGTAGCCACCACGCATTAGGGCTCCCCTCTTACTTCCAATTTCATCCATGATTTCAATTCCAGTCATGTCATGGATATCTTGAAGCTTATATCTTTCTTCTAAGGAAGAAGGAGCAATTACCTTTAACTTTTCAATTAATCTCAAGGCAAGAGTCTCCCTGTCCATGATTTCATCTTTTATGGCACCAGTGAAGGCAAGATTAAGTCCAACCTTATCTTGGAACTTTGGCCAAAGAACTCCTGGCGTGTCAAGAAGGTGGAGCTTGGGATGAATTTTTATCCACTGGTTGACCTTGGTAACTCCTGGCCTGTTTCCAGTCTTAGCTGACCTTGTGCCTGCTATTGAATTGATAAAAGTTGACTTGCCTGAGTTGGGAATACCAACAATCATAGCACGTAGAGGTCCCTTGTTAAGACCCTTGTCTTCAAATTTTTTTATTTCTTCTGCCATGAGTTCTTCCGACTTATTAACAACGAGTCCCACATTGGGTTTCATTGCATTGTAGGAGATGGCAAAGTTGTTCTCATCAGTTAGTCTGTCCATCCAAAGGTCGTTTAACTTAGGATCAGAAAGGTCTGACTTGTTAAAAATAAGAAGTCTCTTTTTGTTTTTTAAGAGGTCATCAAAGAGAGGATTTCTACTTGAGAAGGGGATTCTGGAATCTATAATTTCTATTACAAAGTCAACGAGCTTTAACTTCTTCTCAATATCCTCTATGGTCTTCTTCATGTGACCAGGGTACCAGTTAATATTCATTTAATCACCAAATAAAACCTTATCTAAAATTTTTATTGCGCCATCATTGTTGTTGTCATAGTCAGAAACCACATCGGCAACTTCCTTTAAGACATCAACAGCATTTATCATGGCAAAGCCAAGTCCAACATTTTCTACAAGCATCTTGTCGTTGGAGTCGTCGCCAATAGCTGCAACTTCTTCTAGTTTTATATTTCTATTTTCTGCATACTTCTTTACGCCGAAAAACTTGTCCCCATTCTTTTGAAGGATTTCCAGCATCCACTTTGGATGTCTCTTTATCTTCATAAGATGGAAGTTGAACTTGTCATCTCCAATTCCATCTTTTATATTCCTTCTAAGTTCAACTAAGTCGTCGTGACTTCCTGCAAAGACAATTGAAAGAGGATGACCTTCAAAGTCATCAAAGTTATCAAGTCCAAGATTTCTTCCCCTAAAGGCATCCACATAAGTCCCTTCAAGAGAATCAAAATTCTTTTTCTTGTATAGGAGGTCAATCCCATCTTCCCTTTCAACATGAATTGTGGAGTAGACCTTGTCATTCTTGTCAAAGGACATAATTAAATCTACATCTTCCTTTGACATGGGATTTACAAATTCAAGTTTTCCGGTTTTGTTATTCTTAATAATATTTCCATTATTGCAAATCAAATCTATCTCAAGATCTTCGCCCACAAATCTGTGAGCAGTGTAGAATTCTCTTCCAGTTGCAACCACGGGAATAATATTATTAGCTTTTAATTTTTCCACAAAGGGCCTAAAGGATTCTGTCATCACCTTATCGCTTGTTAAGAGAGTTTCATCTAGGTCCATTGAAAGCATTTTAATCATAAATCACCTTTTTTCTTCAGCTTAATTATACGTTAAACTTAAAGACAATTACGTCGCCATCTTCAACGACATAGTCCTTTCCTTCACTTCTAATAAGTCCCTTGTCCCTAGCATTTGCCATAGAACCAGAGTCTACAAGGTCTTTGTAAGAAATTGTGTCTGCCTTAATAAATCCTCTTTCCATATCTGTGTGAATTTTTCCTGCAGCAACTGGTGCCTTGGAACCCTTTTTAACAGTCCAAGCCCTAGTTTCCATTTCTCCAGTTGTGATAAAGGAGATTAGGCCAAGAAGCTTGTAGCTTGACTTAATTAACTTATCAAGACCTGAGGAGTCAAGACCAAGCTCTTCTAAGAATAATTCCTTTTCATCTTCATCAAGAGCAGCTATTTCTGATTCAATTTCTGCAGAGATAACTACAACTTCGTCACCAGTTTTTTCTGCGTATTCTCTTACTGCCTTTACATACTTATTGTCATCCTTAGTTAGTTCGCCTTCTGCAACGTTACAAACATAGATAACTGGCTTTGCACTAAGAAGTGAATAGTTCTTGATAATTTTCTTTTCTTCGTCGTCAAGTTCAACTTCTCTTGCAGACCTTCCTTCTTCAAGGGCAGTCTTAATTTTTTCTAAAAGGTCTCTTTCTTTTGCAAGATTCTTTTCAGCCCTTGCTTTTTTTGCAACCTTTCCATACCTATTTTCAACTTGCTCTAAGTCAGAGAAAATTAATTCTAGGTTTATATTTTCAATGTCACGCAAAGGATCAACTGATCCATCAACGTGAATAATGTTTTCGTCGTCAAAACATCTTACAACGTGGACAATGGCATCAACCTCACGGATATTTGATAAAAATTGGTTGCCAAGTCCTTCTCCCTTGCTGGCTCCCTTAACAAGTCCAGCAATGTCATAAAATTCTATATTAGTGTAGATAATTCTTTGTGAGTTATTTAGCTTTGAAAGAACTTCTAGTCTTTCATCAGGCACATTTACAACCCCAACATTTGGTTCAATTGTTGCAAAGGGATAGTTTGCAGCTTCTGCACCAGCACTTGTTAGGGCATTAAATAAAGTAGACTTACCAACGTTAGGTAGTCCCACGATTCCAAGTTTCATTTAAAAACCTCCATTCAAAGTAAAATTATATCACAAGCCACTTTTTTAGTCATTTTATTTTAATTAGTCTTGGTCCTCAACTTGTAAAGTTTTTGTAAAGTCATAAGTTTTTGTAAAGTTGTAAATTTTTATTAATTCACAAATTTCTACTAAGTCATAGTTTTCTATGAAGTCCTAACTTTCTATGAAGTCATAAATTCCTATAAAGTCATAAATTTTTACTAGCTTGTGAATATACAATAAGTTATAAAAAATAAAAATTTTAAATGATTTTGCTTCAATCTTTTCTATTATTTAGCTAAGATGGGCTTACTAATCTTTTATTTAAATATTTTTTATTGTATAATGAGTTTATCAATTATTAAAGAGGTGAATAGTATGAGTGCCATCGTCATAAATGACCTGACAAAGGGCAAGGGTAAAGATAAAGTTTTACAAAAATTAAATCTTGAAATCCTTGAAGGAGAATTCTTCTCCCTACTTGGAACTGAAAAATCTGGAAAGACTACTCTTGCAAGAATTATAATGGGATTTTTAAAACCTAATAGCGGATCTATTAAGGTTTATGATATGGATTCATTTAAAGAATCAAAAGAAATAAAAGAAAGCGTGTCTCTTGTGCCAGAAGATATGATCTTCGATTCAAAGATCAAGTCCTTCGCACTATTAAAAAAGACACTTAATGCACACAACCTATCCAACACAGAAGACATTGACATCCTCTGTGATTATTTTGAATTTAATTCAAACTTAAGGGTTTGTGACTTGAGAGACAGGGAGAGAAAACTCTTAGCTATTATTAACGCCCTAATTATTAAGCCAAGACTTTTAATCTTAGACAATCCTTCTAAGTTTTTAGATGACAAGGACATTGACAGACTCTTCTCTCATGTGAAGAAATTAAATGAGCAAGAAAACCTAACAGTTTTACTCCTATCTGAGTCACTAAGAGAGGCAAAAAAATATTCTGCTCGTATTGCCTACCTATCTGATGGTAAGGTTCAAGACATTGAGTACAACAATGTAAAGGCAGCTGGAGATAAGGTCCTAAAAATTGATTCCTACAGGGGCAATTTAAATTATTTTACTTCCATTGGAGCTAGAATTATCAAGGATGAAGAAGACGAAACTATCCTTTACTTCGACGGTCCTCTTCCAGAACTTTCAAAAGTTATCTATGAAGAAGGTTTAGAAAATTATATCCTTGAAGATGCTGAGTTAAGCGACAAGGTTGAAGCTTACTACAAGGGAGAAAATGCAAAACTTCCAAGAAGAAAGCCTGAAGCTCCAGTGGAATCTAAGGACATCAAGCTAGAAGAAACTTCAACTATAGAAGCAGATACTATTAATGGAGTAAGTGAGGCTACTGTTAAGCTAGACCAAGCTGACAACAACTTCAATAGTGTTGAAGGCATAAGCGAAGATGAAATGGAAAAAGATACAGTCCACAACACAAAGACAAACCTCTTCGTTGACGAAGACTATTCTGAAAAAGTTCTTGGAGAAAATCCAAAGACTCCTCAAGGAGAAGTTCTTGATCCTCTAAAGGAAGAAAAAACTTCTGGCGACACAATAGTATTTGATACCTCTAATGAAGGCATCTTCAATGCTAGTGAAGAAACAAAGCTAAAGGAGGACAAAGATGATATTTAATATGGAATTTAAATCAAACTTTGCAAAGATGATTTCTTGGGCCATTGTCCTAATAATTTTACTGGGACTTATGCTTGCCTTTTATCCTTTCCTTGCAGAGTCACAAATGAATTCGCTCTTTAATTCAGTTTTAGAAAGTTTTAACGAGCCGACAAAAAATATCTTGGGCTTTTATGAAGGCATGGATATAGTAAACATTGGCGACTATCTTGCCCTAGTTTACCACTATCTTGGAATATTAATTTTTGTATTTGCAATGCAACTTGGAGCTAACTCCCTTGCGAAGGAACAATCTTCAGGTAACATTGAATATATTTATTCAAACCCAATTTCTAAATCAGAAATTGTAACTGGAAAGTTCACAGCAAATATTTTAATTTATATTTTATTCTTAATAATAATGGCACTTGCAAGTTTTGGACTTGTGCTTGGAGTTTCTTCTCTTGGAAGCGACACTCCACAAGTTACAAGCTTTGAAATTATTGAAGGACTTGTAAAAGTTTTCGTTGGACTACTTGGCTCTGGTCTTGTCTTTATGTCCATTGGATTCTTCTTCTCTTCAATGTCTAAGTCAGCCCTACATCAAGATGCAGTATCTGCACTTTTTGTATTCCTTCTTGTACTACTTACAATTGTAGGAAAAGTTATTGGCGACGTCTTCGGAATGGTAGTTACTTACTTCCCTAACGAAGCCTTTAGACCTTATAGTTTTGTCAGCGCAAACCTAAACCTATTTGGCCTAATAGCAAATGCAGTGATATTTATCTTGATGATAGTATTGACTTACACAATCTATTCAAATAAAGAACTTAAATATTAATTTTAAAAAACTATCTTGGCTTACCAGGATAGTTTTTTTGCGCTCAAAATTATTTTTCATAAATTTTAATTTTAAAAATTTGTCAGAATTATTATCTCTATCACGAATATATAAGTGAAGGAGGAAATATGGATAATAAAGACTTGATAGAAAGGCTAAAAAAGAGAGATGAAGATGCCCTTTATATATTTATTGAAGAATATGGAAAAATATTAAAAGGTGTTATTTCAAAAACACTTTTGAAATATCCAAATCTTTGGGAAGAAGCTATGAATGATGCTCTCCTAAGTATATGGCAAAATATAGAATACTTTGACCCAAGTAGGTCCACTTTTAAAAATTGGTGTGCCCTTGTTGCGAAATATAGAGCCATAGATATTCTTAGAAAAGAAATTAAATTTGAAAGCCTTAGACTAGATGAAGATTCAAAAACAGTAGATTCAGATTTATCTTCAAATCTAGAAATAGAAGAAATTCTTTCACTTTTAAATGATGAAGATAAAAAACTTTTTGAAAATATTTTTATCCATGGCCTTTCCTATAAAGAGGCAGCATCAAAGCAAAATATTTCCACAGCAAATGCCTATAAAAAAGTTAGCAGAGGAAGAGATTTTTTAAAAAAATGGAGGAAAAGTTTTTATGAAAAATAATATTTATGATGAGTTAAACGATATGAAAATTGAATACGAAGAAATTCCTCTTAATGATTTCGAAAAAGAAAAACTCAAAAAAACTGTGAGATCATTAAAAATAAAAAATAAGAAAAATAAATTTAATAAAAGAATTGTAGCAATAGCAGCATCTCTTATATTGATTTTAGGAATAACAAACCACACATCTGGTGGTTATGTATTGGCAAAGACAAAAGAAGTAGCAAGTAATTTTAAAATTACTTTATCTAATGCCATGGGATTGTCAAGGGAAGTTGACGAGTACAGCGTAAATTTAAATGAAGCTTTTGAAATAAATGGCAAAAAATATATTCTAGATAAATTTATTATTGAAGATAACAATTTATACACAGTTATTTTAAGCCTAAATGACTCAGAAAAAATACCCTCTGGAGAAGTTAACTTAACTGAACTTAAGATTAATGGTAAGAAAAATATAATTCTTAGTTCTACTGGCTCTGCCTATACTTTACCTGAAGATGAAAAAGTAAATGTCTATACTCTTAAATATGATTTAGAAGAATCATTGCCAAAAGAAGGCAAAGTTAATTTAGAATTTTTCTTCGATGAGTTTTTAGGAAACAAGAAAAAAATTAGTCTCTCAACAAATATAGATATGTCACAAATGAAAATAAATAAAAATCTTATAGCAAAGGACTTTACTATTCCAGATACTAATAATATTGTCATTGAAAGCTTTACTACAAGCCCAGCTTCACAAAAATTTGTATTGACCTATCCCGACACCGAAAATGGATATATTTATTCAATAAAAGCAAGAGATTCCAATGACAGATTTGTTTATTTTGAAACTCGCGAAGCAGAGAAAAATAAATCCAACCTATACTTTTCACCAGTCATTAGCAAAGTTACTGCCGATGAACTTTTAAATGAAATAAAAACACTAAAATGCCAATTATACAGAGTGACAGTTCACAGCTACGACAACAGAGAAATTCCTATTGGAGAAGAAGCAATTGGTGACGAATTTTCCCTCACTTTAAAATGAAATTTTATATTAAACAAAAAATCCTACTCTTTCTTGAGTAGGACTTTTTTGATTATGCTCAAATTTATCTAAATCTGTAAATCATAAATAATTTGATTTTACAATAAAAGGATTCAAAATATTGAGGATTCTCACATTTATGAAAGAAATGCTCATTCATCTAAAAAATAAGATATTATTGCTAATATTGTAGTTTCTCTTTTAAAAGTAATCTTAATTTAATAGCTATATTTACTAAAATTCATAGTATTACTAATAAACTTATTAATGCTATTGCCACTGAATTTGATAAAGCCTACTCTATTTCTACTAATCTTAAAATTATTTTATTTTTATTCTGATTTTGACTTTCTTTTTTCAAATTGATATCATTTAATTAATTCTAAAGGAGGCTTGTTCTATAATGAATAAATTAAAAAAGATTTCTTCAGCTATCATTTTATCATTTGCACTAGTAAGTAATGTATCAGCTGCCAAGAATACAAATGATATTAAAATTGAAATTGACGGTAAGAATGTTACTTCTGATGTAGCACCTTTTATAAACAACGAAAGGACTTTAGTTCCTATAAGAGTTATATCTGAAAATCTAGGTTATAATGTAAATTGGGATAATAATTCAAGAAAAGTAACTGTAAAAAATAGTAGTAAAACTATTGAACTATTTATTGGTAAGAAAAACGTTAGTGTCAATGGTGTTGATAATTCTATTGATGTTGCTCCAATGATTAAAAATGATAGGACTTTTGTTCCATTAAGATTTATATCTGAATCTTTTGATAATGATGTAAAATGGGATAACAATACGAGAACTGTTAAAATTAATAAAAAAGAAATTAAAGTTGCAAGTATTCTTAACGACATTGATATAAGAAGTACATACAAAAGTATAAAACCTACTTCTCCACTATCAAAAACAAAAAAAGTTGATGACAATAATTTAACCAAAATATATTATCTAAATAGTTTTACAAACGGCAACAAATCATACTCCGATATAAATTATATCTATAAACCACAATCTTCTACCAATGTCAACCACAACAAGTCAGACTTTTCAGGAAATCTTATCACAACAGAAGACTTACATTTTAAAAAATACAAAAACGAACAAATGGAACATATAGAAAGATTACTTAGACAAATTGACATAGATAAGCAAAATATATCAACTTTAAACTATAACATGGAAACTGAGCGTATTGCAATTCAAAAATTACAAGAGGAACTACGACTAATAAAAGAACCAAAAACTGTACAAGATAAAATACATTTTCTTAAAATAAATCACGATTTAACTCAAAAACAAGACCAAATGAAATTTCAGATTGAGTTTATTGAGTTTTCAGATAAAAGTTATTTTAATTTCCGTAAATATTATTTAAAATTAAAAAATACTTCTGATGAAAGGAATTTTAAGATGTGTTTGGAAGAATGTGAAGATATATTTAAAATTTACGAGAGAGAATATAACAATAGAATTCTTAATGACAGATTAACTGGCGACATATTTGAAAGAAATTATACTAAAGATATGATAAACTTGCTATATTTAGACAAAACCAACAATAATAAAGAAAAAATTGTTGAATTAAACAAACGCTTAATATTCCTAGACTCGCAAATAATGTACGGGAGAAAACCGGATAGTGAATTTCAAATGTCTACCACAACCCAAAAATTATTAGCTGAATATGATAAAAGTGCAAAAGATGACATAGAAAACTACCACAAGCCTGCCAACTCAGAAAATAATACAAATAACAATAAATCAAACGCCGACAAAGAGTCTACAGATGATGTTTTAAAGGAACTAACAAAAATTTAAGATTGTTTTATTATATATTCCCAGCAAATACACCATCTGGTTTATATTCTTATGCTGAAGCACAAAATAATTCCAACTACACTATTAAGGAAATGTCTATTGAAATTATTTTAGATAATGGTAAACCATTTTATTATGTGTTAAATGGCTCTTTAGCTCCCAACCAAAAAGGAAAACTATTAGCATCTGATAATATGAACAAAAATTTAACAGGTATGACACTAGACCGTATGTATAATTCAAAAGTGTCTGAATTCTATGCTGTTGTCTTATTACCATCTGGAGAGGTAACTTCTGTTGAGTTTATGAATGAAAACGCAAACAGCTCATGGATATTTGACAAATAAACACACTATGAACTAAAATAACCCCTCGTTCATAACTTATAGGGGTCCCATTTAACGTAATTGAATAAAATTATTAAACCACAGAACGCTACCAGACGCACGAGAATTGGTCTAGGTTGCGTTCTTATTTTAAACTGATAAATTTAAAATATATTTGAAAATTTGCTTTTGTGTATTAATTCTCGAAAGGAGTGACGCAATTGAAAATAACATTACTGAAATTTTAAAAGCTATGGCTCTTATTATTTCTACTGGTGCTATTGCCCTACTAACCTACTTTGTTAGAAAATATGGTGCTAATAGAGGTAATAAGATTTTAGAGGTTGTCAGAATTGCTGTAAATGCTATAGAACAACTTGGTAGGGTTAATGGTTGGGATGGCAAGCAAAAGAAAGCTAAAGCTTAGACTACATAACTAAGACTTTAAATGCCAAAGGTATTAAGGTTGAGAAAGCAGATTTGGATATGATGATTGAATCTGTTGTGTCTGAGTTCAATAAGAATAGGCCGATATAAACAAAGGTGATGTTGCAGAATAGATGTGATTCTACTCTGCAACATCACCTTTGTTATTTTTAATGTTATTTATGAAATTTATGCAAATCTTTCTACTTGCTTTACTCTTGTCATACTTGTTACTTCTATATTGTTTTCTTCTTCAATCTTTTCATTGTAGATCCTATTTAGTTCTTCTTCTGTAACTTCACTTGGAAGAATATCTAAGACAACCTTGCCCTTGTTGAGCATTATAATTCTGTCAGAGTAGTCAATGGCATTCTTTAAGTTGTGAGTAATCATAAGAGTTGTGATTTTTTCTTTCTTGATAAGGTCATTGGTCTTATCCATTATTATCTTTGAAGTCTTTGGATCAAGGGCTGCTGTGTGTTCATCTAATAAAAGAATTTTTGGCTTTTTCACTGTTGCCATGAGTAACGATAGTGATTGTCTTTGTCCACCTGATAAAAACTTTACTTGAGTCTTTAATTTGTTTTCAAGTCCCAGGTCAATAGACTTTAGCTTTTCTATAATTTGGTCGATGTTGTTCTTATCGATTAACCTCTTGAAGGTGAACTTGTGACCCTTCTTAAAGGCCATAGACATATTTTCTAAAATATTTAGACTTTGGCAAACTCCCTTTGATGGATCTTGGTTTACCTTTCCAATGTCTATTGCCCTCTTGTCTTCAGATAATTTTGCAATGTCCACATCTCCCAGCATTATTTCTCCTGAGTCAGGATTAAGTGAACCTGAAATCATATTAAAAAGTGTAGACTTGCCACAACCATTAGGTCCTAAAATTGCAACACACTTATTTTCTTCTATATCAAGGGAGAAATTATCAAAAATTTGATTTTCTTCTTCCATACCCTTGTAAAAAGTTTTTGATAAATTTTTAATTCTTAGCATTTTCTTCCCTCTTTCCTTTTAAAACAGATAGTCCCTTTGAAGAAACATTATTGTAAACTATGAAGAATACTACGATAATTGCAGTTATTCCCTTTAAATCACTTGGAGCAAGTCCTAGGTAAAGGGCGATTCCATAGATGATTCTGTAAATTATTGCACCGATGATGGCTCTTGTTGTCCTATTTAAAAAGTTTGCATTCTTTAAGAAGGCATCGCCAATTATAACTGATGCAAGTGCTGATACTATTATAGCTTGTCCCATTGTTATGTCTGCATAACCATTGGACTGTGCCATCAAAGCTCCAGCAAGTGCTGCAAGTGCATTGGATATTACAAGGCCAATTGCAATGTACTTGTCTGGATTTTTACCAAGGGACTTAACAAGAGTTTCATTGTCCCCTGTTGCCAAAAGAAGGTAGCCCTTCTCAGTTTTTAAAAACCAATCAAGAATTAATTTTATAACAAGTGTTATTATTGCAAGAATTAACATCTTAGGAAGGCTTTCAAAAAGTTGAAATATAGTTTTGTAATCGAAAAAAGTAACATTTGGCGTACCAGTAATTCTTAGGTTCACTGAATATAAAAATGTCATTGTTAGGATTCCAGCTAAGATAGCTTGAATCTTAAACTTCCTAAATAAAATATATGTGATGTAGCCTCCAAGTCCCCCTGCTGCAAGTGAAACCACCATAGCAAGCACAGGATTCATACCAAGTGTCAACATCTTGGCAAAGGCAAAGGCTCCCAGTGGGAAAGTCCCTTCCACTGACATGTCAGGGAAATCTAAAATTTTAAAGGTTATTACAACTCCTATTGTCAATATGGAAAATATAAGTCCCATGACAATGGATTCCATTATTACTGAATTCAACTTTTTCCTCCTAATTTGTTTTAATTATTTTTCATCTATTCAACTACTTTTGCATTATCCATTAAGTTCTTATCATCTTCTAGGCCAAGAGCTTCAGCAGTTTTCTTGTTAACAACTTTGCTTGTGTCAGATGAGAATAAAACTGGAACATCTTTTACAGCCTTGCCGCCAAGGATATCACTTGCCATGCCTGCTGCCTTCTTGCCAAGGTCAACATAGTCAACTCCTGCACTTACAAGAATTCCATTTTCAACTGGTCCTTCTTCTGATGCAAAGGAAGGGATCTTAGCAGCCTTTAGTGACTCTGCAATTATTGTTGATGCAGATGAAACTGTGTTGTCTGTGATTGACATGAAGATGTCTATCTTTGGTTCAATTGTCTTTATAGCTGTTGATACGTCGTTAATATTGTTTACTCCAACTTCCACAACGTTAAGTCCAAAACCATCAGCAGCCTTCTTTAGTTCTTCGATTTGGAATTTTGAATTGGCTTCATTTGTTGAGAACATAACTCCAATGTTTTTAATATTTGGGAAGATCTTGATCATTTCTTCTAGTTGAGCTTGTATTGAGAAGTAATCAGAAACTCCTGTTATATTTGCTTCAGGTTCTTCCAAGTTCTTAACTAAATCAGCAGATGCTGGATCTGTAACTGCGTTAAAGATAATTGGAACTTCCTTTTCACCGTTCTTTGCTCCTTGAGCAGCTGGTGTAGCAATTGCGTAAATTAAATCAACTTTCTTGTCTTGGAAGGACTTAATAATTGATGGGACAACTGTTAAGTCTCCATTGGCATTCTTTGTAATAATTTCTACATCAGGGTTTGTCTTTTTAAGTTCATCTTCAAAACCCTTTCTAGCTCTTTCAAGAGCAATGTGGTCGGCAATTTGAATTATGCCAACTTTTTTGCCACCACTTGTTTCTGTAGAACTTTCTACTTTTGAATTTCCACTATTTTCAGTCTTGCCACAAGCCGCAAGGACAAGGGACATCATAAGCAAAACAAACAACTTTCTAAATTTCATAAAAAACCTCCATAAAATAAAAAAAGTCTTTCATCCACATTGGGACGAAAGACTGACTTCGCGGTACCACCCGATTTTATAATCTAAAAGATTACCTCACTTTAAGGTCTAACAACCTCTAGCCTCAGATAACGGTGGCTTCCGTACTTGCCTACTAACTTCAACAAATAAGCTTTAGAGTGTATGTTAAATTTCCGTGTATTGCCTTTCACCAGCCGGCAACTCTCTTAAAATCACTAAAAATTCTTTTTTCTCTTTCAACGCTTCAATTAAATTACATTTAGTATATTCTGCTAGCAGAACAAAGTCAAGTCTTTTTTTATAATTTCGTCCAAAGTTTTTATTTAATTTTTATTTTGCTTATCTCAGTGAGATTTTTATTTTAAAATTTCTGCATCCTTAAGATTTTCATTACTTAAATCAAGTCCAAGAGCTTCAGCAGTTTTTTCGTTGATCTTTTTCTTTGAAGTCTTGTTGTCTTCTGAGTGAAGATTTTTTATGTCTTCTCCCTTTAGGATTTTTATTGCCATTTCTCCTGCTTGTCTTCCATGTTCGTAATAGTCAACACCTTCACTCATTAGAAGTCCCTTAGACACTTGACCTTCTTCAGCAGAAAGGGATGGAATCTTGTCCTTTAATAAATTTTCTGCAAGGACTGGTCCAGCAGAAGCAACTGTGTTGTCAGTAAGTGCATAGTAGGCGTCAATCTTTTCTGTAAGAGTTGAAAGAGCTTGACCAATGTCGTTGATATTATTGATTCCCACACTTTCAAGTTTAAGTCCAAGTTCATCACAAGCTTTTTCTAAATTTTCAACTTGTATCTTTGAGTTAACTTCGTTAGTTGAGAAAATTGTTCCAATAGTTTTTACATTTGGATAAATCTTTAAGAATGATTCTAGTTGGTCCTTTGCAGAAACTGCGTCGTTAACTCCTGTGATGTTTGTAATTTTATCTGGCGATTCAATTAGTCCTGCTTCCACTGGGTCTGTAACTGCTGAATAAATAATATTTTTATTTGGAAGGGCAGTCTTTGCTCCTTGGGCAGCTGGTGTTGAGATTGCGTAAACTAATTTATATTCATCTCCTTGGAATTTCTTTGGTGCAGTTGTAGCTAGTGCTTGATCACCTTGTAGGTTCTCAACATCAACTTCTACATCAAGTCCTTCTTCCTTTAGTCTATCTTGGAAACCCTTTAGGGCATTGTCAAGAGACACGTGTTCAATATATTGGATAGCTCCAATTTTTATTTTTTCTCCACTTTCTTTTTCTGCTTTCTTATCACCTGCACATCCAACAAGGGAAAGTGCAAGGGCACCTACTGCAATAACTTTTACCATTTTCTTTAAATTTTTCATTTTGTCCTCCAAAAATTTTATTTAAAATAATAAAAAAATCCTTCACCCCATATAGGGCGAAGGATTCGCGGTACCACCTAAATTCGAAATAAAAATATTTCCTCTTTAAAGATCTAACAATCTCTAGTCTATGGTAACGGAGACTTCCGTGAAGATCTACTATAATTCAATCCTCATGCTTTAGAGTGAATATATGACATCAACTCATCTGTGGGCTCTCACCATCCCCACTCTCTTTAAGATTCATTAAATATCTTTTTCTCTTTCATGGCATTTATTATTTTATTAAATGAGATTATAGACTCTTAAAAATTTTTTGTCAATACGAATTTTAATTTTTATTTTTAATGTAAATTTTCAATTTATCCTTTTTTCTTAGAAATTATATCAATAATAAAGCCAGTTATGAGATAAACTACAATGACAAAAATGTTGTTTTTTATTGTTGTAGGACTCAAGCTTCCTGTCTTGTAATAAATGAATCCATCAAAAATTATCGTAAAAAGTAACAGAATAAATAAGTCTTTAATTCTTTTTTTTAACATTTAAATCACCTTAAAATAAATTTTAATTTTCTTTTTTAATTTTCTTTTTTATTTTTTCTATGACAAGGTAAGTTAATATATATAAGACAAAAGCTATTAAAGCAATTTTTAATTTTTGTCTCTCATAGGACCCCAACTTATAAATAAAAAAACTTCTCACAGAAAATAAATAAAAATATAAAACCAAAGCAGATCTAATATAAGCTTTCATCTCACTCATTCCTTCTTGATATTACATAAACTACAAAGCAGGTAATCAAGAAGACCCCAATTACAAAAATATACTTGTAAATTAAATCTGAAATAATAATTTCAGAAGTAAAGTACCTGTAGACATCAAAGGCTCCCATAATAACTAGTAAGATAAATAAATTTCTAAGTTGATGATTTCCCATTTTAATCTCCCTTTTTCACTTTTGAAAAAATAAAATCCCAGACAAGAAAAGCCACAAGTATTAAGGCGTGCATTTTTAAGACACGAGTATCTAAGCTACTTGTTTTGTAATAAATAAACCCATTAGCTATAAGCATAAAGCTTATTAAAATAAATAAATTTCTAATTCTGTCTTTTAACATTTAAACCAGCCTTAAATAAATTTAAAATTTAAAACTTGGAGCCATTACTCTCTTATGCTCAGAATTCTTATGCATCCTGTCGATCTTTTCTTTTATTTCAGGCTCTGGAGTTTTTTCTCCCCTGATGTAGGCGTCAAGAACTTCATAAGTGAAGCCCATTTCATCTTCGTCAGTTTGTCCTGCCCAAAGTCCTGCTGATGGTTTTTTATTTATTACAAAGTCTGGAAGTCCAAGTTCCTTTGCAACTTTAAAGATATCTGTCTTTAAAATATTTGCTATTGGCATTAAATCAGCAGCCGAATCGCCGTACTTTGTAGAGTAACCAAGATACCATTCGCTGGCATTTGATGGTCCAAGCACCAAATAACCAAGGTCTTGGGCATAGTAATAAAGTGTTGTCATCCTAAGTCTTGGTTTGATGTTTGACCTTGCCATTTTATTATCTGAAGTAAAAGATGCCTTCATTAGTTCTTCAAAAGTAGATGTCAAATCAATTGTCTTTGTTTCAAGGTCAAGAGCTTCAGCAACTTTTAAGGCATCTTCCCTGTCCTTGTCAATGCTGTCGCAAGGCATAATTAGTCCAAGAGAATTGTTTGGAAAAACTCTCTTTGCAAGAGCAGCAACTACTGCTGAGTCAATTCCACCTGATAGACCAAAGATAAAGCCCTTGGCTCCAACTTCTTTTGCGTAATCTTCTACCCACTTAACTAAATCTTCTGTTACTTTTTTATAATCCATAATGTCTCCTATATTTAATAAATAATTTTTCCATCAATAGTTGGAAGTTCAATTACTTCCAGGTCTTCTGTCTCAAAGTTTGCAGAGGTCATGTCCCTAAGCTTGTCGATGATTGACTTGTCATCTCCAATATCAATTGTCACTTCAACCTTGTCTGTGTAATTTTCATCTATGATTTTATAATTTTCATTGGCTAGCAAATTCACAATGGCACCATGGAAAGTGTAATCGTAAATTATTTTTGTCCTTATAAAATTTTTTCTTATGCACCTCTTTGCCTCATCAAGAGCCTTAACAACTCCCTCTGTGTAGGCACGAACAAGGCCACCTGCACCAAGCTTGGTCCCACCAAAGTAGCGAGTGACAATTACAAGGACATTTCTCATGTCTTCTTTTTTTAAGACTTCAAGCATGGGTATGCCTGCTGTGCCAGAGGGCTCTCCATCGTCAGAATACCTCTGTGTCAGTCCATCTTCGCCAATTATATAGGCGTGGCAGTTGTGGGTTGCAGACCTGTGCTCATCCTTGACCTTGCCTAAGATCTCAAGGGCCTCTTCTTCACTTTTTACAAAAAAGGCATGACCAATAAAAATTGATTTTTTTATTTCAATTTCAGCCTTTGCATCTTTTAAAATTGTCTTATACATTTACAACATAATCCTTTACTTTTTCGTATTCTCTTTCTTCAAGCTTAAGGTCCAAGTAAATTCCATCCTCTTCATAGATAGGCTTGGCATCAAATTTTTCCACTAGCTTATAGAGAAGGTCTGTGTCGTCGTAGGCAAATTTTAATTTCACATCAAAATATTTTTCGTCGAGATTGTCCTCAATAATTTTTAAAAGTGAATCCATATTTTCATCTTTAAGGGCAGAAATATAAACCTTCTTGTCTGGCATAACCCTTAAAGGCAAGTTGATGTCATAGAGGTCAACCCTGTCCACCTTGTTAAAGACTGTGATTATATTTTTGTCTAAGACTTCAATGTCCTTTAGGATCGCCATAGTTGTATTGTATTGGATCTCCAAGTCCTCACTTGATGCGTCAATGACGTGGAGGATTAGGTCCGAATACTTAATTTCTTCAAGAGTAGACTTAAAGGCCTCAACAATTTTTGTTGGAAGCTTGGAAACAAATCCAACTGTGTCAGAAATTATAAACTCACGACCAGAAAGGAGTCTAGCCTTTCTCGAAGATGGGTCAAGAGTTTCAAAAAGCATATTCTTTACAGAAACCTCTCCCGACTCTTCGTCCTTTAATCTGTTTAAAATTGTAGACTTACCTGCGTTGGTGTAACCCACCAGTGACACAATGGGTATGTTGGAGTCAATCCTTCGCTCCCTTGTTGTGTCCCTAGTCCTCTTTGCCTTCTCAAGCTTCTCCTTAATCTTGTCGATTTCTCTCTTGAGCCTTCTCCTATCAGTTTCAATTATTTGCTCACCTGGTCCCCTGGTACCAATTCCACCGCCAGTCCTTGACCAGCCATCGATTCCCAAAAGTCTTGGGAGTTGGTACTCAAGTCTTGCCAGTTCAACTTGGAGCTTGGCCTCATAAGTTGTGGCACGAAGACCAAATATATCTAAGATCAAGTTGGTCCTGTCGATTACCTTCTTCTTAATTCTCTTTTCCAAGTTTCTAACCTGGATGCCAGATAGCTCATCATTAAAGACAACTGCATCAACTTCTAGGAGCTCAACCATTTCTTTGATCTCGTCAACCTTACCAGACCCAATTAAATACTTTGGATTGAACTTATAAATATTTTGCGTAACCTCTCCCACAACTTCAGCGCCGTCTGCGTAGACAAGTTCTGCCAACTCATTCATAGAAGTTTCAAGACTGTGGGGGTAGGCCCCAATATTTGTTCCAACAGTTATAACTTTCTCTAATTTTTTATTTGAATTTAAATTCTCTAAATAAACATTATCCATAATCTACATTATACTACATCGCATCCACTTTCAAAAACCGTCTAATGGTATTTAGCTTGTTAAAATGTTATAATTGTACAAAGGAGAAAGTATGGAAAACTTAAGAGAATTAAAAAATAATTTTAAAAATTTAAATAAAAAACAAAAAATAAAAATCAGCCTCCTGGTCTTGCTTTTAATTTTTGTTTTACTTATTTCATTTTTTTCTGCTCTCATAGTTTCAATTATTTCAAAAACTCCTGCCACTGACTTAAATAATTTGAGCTCATCCTTTAACCAGAGCTCCTATATTTATTCCAAGGAGGGAAATTTAATTGAAAAAGTTGAATCTCTTGAGTACAGAAGTCTTATTGACATAAAGGACATACCTGAGGACATAAAAAATTCCTTCGTTGCCATTGAGGACCACAGGTTTTACAAGCACAAGGGACTGGACCCAATTGGGATTGCGTCTTCTATTGCTGCAAATATAAAATCACGCTCACTTATGCGTGGCGGATCCACAATAACTCAGCAGCTAGTTCGTTCAGTTTATCTCACAAACCAAAAAACTCTTGGCAGAAAAATTCAGGAGGCCTACTTGTCACTTCGCGTTGAAGATGCCTTAAGTAAAGATGAAATCCTTGAGGCCTACTTAAATAGAATTAATCTTGGACAAGGTGCCTATGGGATTGAAGCTGCAGCCCAGACTTATTTTTCAAAGTCTGCTGTGGACTTAAACATTGCAGAAGCTGCCCTTCTTGCATCAATTCCAAAGTCACCAACAAATTATTCGCCCTTTAAGTCTGTCCCTCCAGAATACTTGGAAGACAACTTCAGGGTAATTGGGACTCGTGAGATCGACGGCAAGGACCTCTACATGGTTTTAAACGACGATGCCTTTAAGAGGCAAAAGACTGTCCTCATGAGGATGCACGAGCTTGGCTACATTAATGACACTGACTATGAAAAGGCAAAAAACTTTGACATTGTGTCTGACTTAAATCCAAAAAATTTTAAAAATCACACTATGTCTACTTACTCAACAGACTACATAAAAAAAGAAGCTTCAAGATATCTTGCTGACTTCTATGATATTAGTCAAGAGGAAGGCGAACACAAACTCTTCACTGGTGGCTACAAGGTTTATTCAACAATTGACGAGGACATCCAAAAGGACCTAGAAGACAAGTACGAAGGCTTCCAAAAGCTCCTCCTAAATTATTCATCAGCTGGTGGATCTAGGATGCTGAATTTAAACTTTGATGAATGGAAAAATATTATTTTTGGAGACGAGGTCTTGTACTTTGCCAGAGAAAATATCCTCGATGACAAGTTCAACCTTATTATCCCAAAATCTTTTTACAGCATTTCATCTCACGGTGACTTAAAGATAAAGAGCCTCTACTTCAAAGAAGTAGGTCAAAAAATTGACATCATAGATGCCTATGAGCTTGGCGAGGATAAAATTCTCAGGACCTATGAACTTGGAGGTCTTAAACTTGAGGAAGGCGCTGGCGAATTAAAAAATAATTATTTAATTATTGACGGCGACTACCTAAAAGATTTTCCAGATTTTTATAAAATTGAAAATGAAAATTTAATTATTTCTAACAAGTATTTCGATTACAAGGAGGACCCTGTGGTCCAACCACAGTCTGCCATGATTGCAGTTAATAATGAAACTGGCTTTGTGGAAGGCATCATTGGCGGCCTTGATGTGAGAACAAAGAACGCAAAAATTTTAAATCGTGCCACAGATTCCTATAGGCAACCTGGCTCTGCCCTTACACCTTTTACAGTTTATCTTCCAGCCCTTGAGTCTGGCAAGACCTTGGGTACTGTCTACGATGACGTGCCAATAACTGTTGACGGAAACTTTTGGCCAGCAAATTATTATAAGTATTTCAAGGGTCTTATGACTCTTCGCAAGTCCTTGGAAGCATCTTCCAATGTTATCCCTGCCACAATCTTGCAAGAGCTTGGCAAGGACAAGGCCATGGATGTTTTAAAGAAATTTAATATCATCGATGAAGAAGGCAAGGACTACTTCATCTCCCATAAGGACAACAAAAATAAAAACGACGAGAACCTTGACTCCCTTGCCCTTGGCAACATGCAAGTGGGACTTCGCTTATCTGACCTATCAAAGATGTACCAAACTATTGCCAATGATGGAGTCTACAAGGAAGAAACTGGAATTTTAAAAATTGAAGACCCTAGTGGCAACATAATTATTGACAACTCCCATAAAAATAAGAGGCTCTTCGATGAAAAGTCATCCTACCTCTTAAGAGATGCCTTTATTGGCAATGAAAAATCAGGAAATGCAAGAGGAGCAAAAATTAACTCCTCTGAGACTGGAGCCTATCTGGGACAAAATAAAACAAATTCAGATTATTTTGTAAATGCATTTACAAAGTCTCACACAGTTTCCTTCTGGCTGGGAGCAGACTCTCCAAAGATTTCTCTTGCAGCTAAGAGTCAAGATGCCATAAGTATTTTTAACAGGATGGCAAAGGACATTGGAGAAAAAGAAAAGTTTGATGAAGATCCTTCCTACATTGTCACAAGAAATATTTCATCAAAGAGTGGAAAGCTAGCAACAAAGATGAGCGACTACGCCGGGGCCTCTTACTCAGAAAAATTTATTTCTGGTACAGAGCCCAAGGACCACGACGACTTGTTTAAAAAATATTTGATATGCAAGGACTCAGGCAAGCTTGCCAACCAATTCTGTCCAAGTGAATCTGTCCTCTACACAGTTCTCTTCGAGAGAAAGGAAGGCTACGACCCCAAGGACCACTACGGGATTTACCCAGAGGACTACATGACAATCCCTAAGTCCTATTGCAATATCCATACAAGAGAATGGTATAATGAACATGGCGATGAGTCTGACTCCAATAGTGACAAGTCTTCATCAAAAAAGAAAGATAAGCATTCAAAGAAATCTACAGATAAAGCAAAAACTTCTAGCAAAAAGAGAAAGTAAAAACATTAGGAGGAAGTATGAAAAAATTATCTAGTTTAATAAAATTAATAGCCTTTATAAGGCTTATAAAACCAAAGAGAAGAAAGAAGGGACTAAGACTTAGCAAGTTACTCCCTCTCCTCAACCCAAAGAGGGCTGGCAAGGTTGCCTACCACGCTGGCAGAATAAGAATGAGAAACGAAGTAAAGAGATTATTTTATTAAGAAGTTAAAAATAATTTTTTATTCTAACAAAGAAAAATTTATAAATTAAAAATTTTTACAAATAAAAAGATAGCCTGTCTAAATTGACAAGCTATCTTTTTTTGTCTAACTTTATTTTTCTATCCACTCTTTATTTTTTTCTTTTAAAACTTTAAGTACCCTGTCATTTAAAACAGAAATTGTCACATCAAGGTCGTGGTCTTCAAGGTAGTCCCTTATTGTATCAACAGCAACTTCAGCTGCTTCTTCAAGTGGATAACCATAAATACCTGATGATAGAAGTGGAAAGACAAGAGTCTTAAAGTTATTTTTCACTGCCAAATCAAGGGCAGACTTGTAAGCATCTCTTAGGATTTCTCTCTCTCCTTGTTTGCCATCAAAATAAATTGGTCCCACGGCGTGAATAATATTTTTCGCCTTTAGCTTATGTCCCTTAGTGACAACAGCTTGGCCAGGTTCTATTGGGGCAAGTTTCTTACATTCTTCTTCCAATTCTTTGTCATCTGCTCCAGCAAAGATTTGTCCGCAAACTCCTCCGCCAGGTCTAAGCTCTTTATTTGCCGCATTAACTATTGCGTCAACGTCATAATCTAAAATATTTTTCTTTTCAATTTGAAAGCTCATTGTACACCCCTTTCTTTATCTTACCTAAACTATATACCACATCAAAGGATTTTTAAAGTACTAAAGAAAAATTTTCGCTATTTTATATTTTTTTAAGTCAAAATAAAAAAGGCCAGCATAGCCAGCCTAAATTTTTAATTCTTTGTATGTTTTATATATTTATTTATTGTCATCCTTCTCATTACAAAGACAATTGCTGCCAAGATAACAAGTCCTATTGGAAGAGTTAGGTTTGGCTTGTCAAGTATGCCTGATATTAAAAAGGCAAGGAAAGAAGCTACACCGACGCTAATTGCATAAGGCAATTGACTTGAAACGTGGGCTATGTGGTCGCAGCCTGCTCCTGCTGATGACAAAATTGTTGTATCAGAAATTGGTGAGCAGTGGTCTCCAAATACTGATCCAGAGAAAATTGATGCTAGTATAATTGTCAAGAAGTGCATGTGGTCTGTGTGCATTAGGATTGGCACCATAATAGGAATTAAGATACCAAAAGTTCCCCAAGCAGTTCCTGTTGAGAAGGACAAGAAGGCTCCAACTACAAATATTATTGCAGGTAGCATCCACATTGGCATAGTCGAATTAGAAATAAGTGATGCAATATAAGATCCTGTATTTAGGTACTCATCACTTGTTATTCCACCAATTGTCCATGCAAGTGAAAGAATTACAATAGCAGAAACCATTGTCTTCATACCTTCCACTATTCCCTTCATAAAGTCCTCAAACTTTAAAAGTTTTCTTGGTATATAAAGTGCGAAGGAAACAACAATTGCAAAGAAGGCTCCTATTACAAGAGACAAGTTTACATTTGCATCTCCAAAGGCTGCTGCAGCTCCAATACCCTCAGAGAAAAAACCACCAGTCTTGAGCATCATCATTACAGTTACAAAGATTAAAACTATTATTGGGATTACAAGGTCAAAGACCCTGCCATTTTTTGAATATTCGTATCCAACTTCTTCTTTTTCAATTATCCTCGATGTGTCATTTAATTCATACTTTTCCATAACCCCCATTTCTATTTCAGTTGTGGAAAAATACAAAATCATAATAAGAGTCATAAGGGGATAGACGTTCATTGGTATTGTTGCCAAGAAAACCCTCATTGGGTTTGCAACTCCAGTATCTCCAATAACTGCAACAACAGAAGCTGCCCAAGATGAAACTGGGGCCAAGATACAAACTGGTGCTGCACAGGAGTCTATAATGTGAGCAAGCTTTGCCCTTGATACCTTGTTCTCGTCAGTAATTGGCTTCATTACTGCCCCCACTGTCAAACAGTTGAAGTAGTCGTCAATAAAAATTATAATTCCCAAGAAGGCTGTGGCAAGTTTTGCCATCTTCTTACTCTTGATCTTCTTGCTTGCCCACTTACCATAGGCAAAAGATCCTCCCGCCATGTTCATTACCATGACTAAAGATCCAAGCATTGCCAAGAAAACTAGCATAAGGGCATTGTCCCCTAGCTTGGTCCCCATAAGTGTAAAAACTGTTTCCAAGGCGGCAATAATATTTCCGCCTGTAAATATAAGTCCTCCAGCTATAATTCCAATTAAAAGTGAAGTTATTACTTCCTTAGTTATAAGTGCCAAGGCTATGGCAACTATTGGAGGAATTATTGATAAAAATCCAAATTCCATTTTTTCTCCTTTATTATTTATTTTTCTCTTCTCTTTTATTTTCCCTATAAACATCCATTACTTCAGAGAAAATATCAGAGCTTGATACTGGTGTATAGGTGATGGCATTGGCTCCAGCTTCTATTGTCTCGAGTATATGCTCATCAGTATGCCCACCTGTTGCTATAATTGGAAACTCATCTCCAAGTAGCTTCCTTGTATATCTTACTAGTTCTGCAGTTTTTTTGCCACCTGCAATATTTAAAACTCTTGCACCAGCTGCAACTTTACCTTCAATATCGTCGTACTTTGATATGACAGTAGCAATAACTGCTATGTCAAGTGCCTGGGATATTAGTCTGATGTTTTCATTAGACATTGGAGCATTGACAACAACTCCAGTGGCTCCTAGTAGCTCGGCTTGGAGTCCAATGTTTACAGTCCTAAGACCTGAAGTTGTACCCCCACCTATTCCAACAAAAACTGGCACCGACGCAACTTCCATTATAGCAGATACAATTTTTAACTGAGGGGTAAAGGGATAAACAGACATAATTGCCTGAGCATTGTTATTTACAATTATTGGTATGTCGTTAGTGAATATCAGAGATTTTATTCTCTTACCCATAAAGTTAATACCACTTGCCCTATATGTTACTTCAGGTACAGACACCTGCCTTCTTCTTAGTTCTGTTTCAATTGAGGGAACGAATTTCTTTTTCTTTTCTAAGTCATTAAAGTTTTCCATTTTTACCTCCCTTTAAATTAAAAAGCTCATTACTAAACATTTAATAAAATTTTTATATACTTGTCAATAATATTCTGAATAATAAAGTTTTAAAACTATGATATACTTTCCTTATAAGATGGTGAAAGAGGTGGAAAAATGCCTGTCAATTTAAAAAAATTTGGCTTTGAATTTGAAGATTGTGAGAAGAAGGTTGCTTATTCTATAAAACATGAGGACAAGCCCCTAAAGTTAAGTGAAGAAATGACTAAGAACTTGGAGTACCTCCTCTGGTATGTCCCAAATATTAATTCTGCCCAGTCACAAGAAAATGAACTCACATCATCCCTTAGCTTTGAGAACTTTGTCTTTGGCATAATAAAAAATTATATGAATTTAGAAAATAAGGACGTTGCCTTCCTCGACTATATTGACCCAGACATTGTAAAGTTTTACGACAAAAAGATTTGCCCCCACTCCCAAAAAATTATTTTGACAAAGTCAGCTGGCGAGTCAAAGACCGACTGCCTCCTTAGACACATTAGAAACTCCCTAGCCCATGGCAACTTTAATCTTGTTGAGGACATGCTGGTGGGTTTCGACTACAAGTTTGGTCCCGGAGGACAAGAAATTTGCACAGGGATCTTTAAAATCTTTCCCAAGAACCTCTTGAGAGGTCTATCAAGTCTTGACGAAGAAGTTACAGCAGAAGGACTTGCACAAATTGCCCTTCAAAGGACAGGCTACGACCTAGAAAGATTTAATAACGAGGACAGGGATACTTCCTTTGACTTTTATGTGAAGAAGGGTGCCAAGAGGTACGCCCTAGAAATTAAAAAGTACAAGGACACAGAAGTCTTGTCAGAAAAAGAAGTCCAAAAGCTCTTGGACAAGTTCTCTGGTTTGTATGAAAAAATAATTCCAGTCCTCTTTGTCAACACCTCCTTCTTGAAAAAAGAAACCAAGGAGAAGTTAAAGAAGGAAAGAGTAATAATCTTGGATATAAAAAATATTCTCAAGATGTTAGAAGGTCGTGACATCTTAGGCGAGATTGAATCATATTAAAATATTTTAAATTTTTATAAGCTAGCTCAGTTTTTCTTTTAACTTATTAGCTAACATTATATTTTCATTTTTTCTTGTGAGCTATTTTCAAATTTTCTCTTTTAACTTATGACTTGATCTTAAATTTTCATTATTTAGTTCTGAGTTAAATTTAAATTTTCTCTTTTAACCGGTGAGTTAATTTTAAATTTTTCCTCTTAACCTATTGTTTCATAAATTATTGCAAGCAAAAAGGATGCCCACTAGGCATCCTTATTTTAATGTCACATAAATTGTCGCAAGTATTCCAATAAAGTTTGCTATATAAAATTTCTTCTCACGAGTCTTGTGGCGGAAAAATTCCATGCCAGCAAGGCCACCAAGACCTGCTACAAGAGAAAAGGTCAAGAGAGTCTTTTCACTTATCCTCCACATCTTGTGCCTGGCCTTAAACTTGTCCAGGCCATAAAGAATAAAATTCATTAAGTTTAAGATTATCACTATATAAATATTTTCCATTAAATCATCCTCAACTTATAAACTACAAAATATAATATCACAAGTTGAATATGAAGTTAAAAAATTTTTAATAAAGCCTTACTCCATCATTTCAAAGTGAGCGGCACCAGCTTCAAACTTTTCATTTTTTAGGCTTTCAAGTAAATTGTCAAAATCCTCTTGGCTTTTTTTATAATCATCTACTTCTTTCCCATACTTGAATTTCAAAGGTTCATTGGCATATTCCTTATCAATGAAAGAAAAGTATAGGTCTTCTCCTATATACCAAACTTCTTCTGCATCCGTTAAGATAAGTATAATCACTCCATTTATAAATCCTGTCTTGAAGGACTCATCTTTGCTTATGTCAGGCTCGTCACTTAGTTTAATTTCCAAGCTTTTGTTTTTTACTTTATAATCTTCAAGCTTATAAGGTCTCCAGTCAATGCTTCCAATTAATTTCTCTAGACCCCTTTCATTAGTTAGGTCTGTCTTCATAGGATAAAGAGATTTATTCTCGCATGCAGTAAGGAAAAGCATTAAAACTCCTAAGGCAAATAAAAATTTAAAATATTTTTTCATAGAAAGGACTCCTTTAAACTTTATTACTTTATCTAATTATACTATTCATCTACTTAAACTACAAACTTATAGCTTTCAATCTTTAAGCATAAAAAATCTGCCAAGTTTCCCTGGCAGATAAAAATTTTTATTTTTAAAATACTGAAACGTAAGCGTCTTTTTTATCTAAGATAAGCATGTAACCTGGCGCGTGTGTAATCATGATTTCAGGTTTAGAAGCCATAGCTACTGCTTGAGGTGTTACTCCACAAGCCCAAAATACTGGCACTTCTCCTTCTTTGATTTCACTTCTTTCACCAAAGTCTGGCTTGTCAACATCTTTGATTCCAATTACAGATGGATCACCAATATGAACTGGTGCTCCGTGAGTTGCTGGGAATCTTGCAGTAACAGTTGTTGCCCTAACAATATCCTTGTAAGGAACTGGTCTCATAGATACAACTGTGTTTCCATGGAAGATACCAGCAGGTTCTGTTGCAAGATTTGTGATATACATTGGAACGTTGTGCTCATCTTCAATGTGTCTTACTGGTATGTCAGCTTCTAACATGGCTTTTTCAAAGGAGAAGGAACATCCAATAACGAAAGTAACAAAGTCATCTTGCCACACGTCTTTAAGGTCCTTAACTTCTTCAACAAATTCGCCATTTTTATATATCCTATACCTTGGCACGTCTGTCCTTATGTCTGCACCCTCAGCCATTATCTTTGTAAGAGGGCTTCCTTCGTCTAAAACTTCAAGGATTGGACAAGGCTTTGGATTTCTTTGAGCGAAGAGTAGAAAATCGTAGGCATATTTTTTTGGAAGGATTGCAAGGTTAGCTTGCAAATATCCTTCACTCATGCCAGAAGTTGGAAGATCAACTTCTCCCTTTCTTATAAGTTCTCTTACTTCTCTTGGGTGTAATTTACCTAGTTCACTTAATTTCATATTACAGACTCCTTCTTAATTGTTTCAAATTTATTCCTGTAGTCAAGAGTTGCCTTTTGTGCTTCATCGATAGTAACTTTTTGGAATAAAATCTTATCTAAAAAAGACATTTGAGCAAGCTTGTGAAGGTCTGGTGTTATTACGTTACCAATCTTTGTGTAACCACCAGTAGTTTGTCTATCTGCAACTAGGATAATCGGTTGACCATTTGCTGGTACTTGGATTGAACCAAAAGTTGTTCCGTCAGAAATAATATCTGCAGTTTCCTTGTGCTCAATCGAAGTTCCCTTTAGTCTAATTCCCATTCTGTCAAAGTCCTTAGTCACTTGGTAACCACCTGACCTAAATAGGTCGTGAATTCCCTTTTCAGTGAAGTAGTCGTCTTGAGGTCCAAGAACAACTCTTAGTAGGTTGCAGTGGTTAAATTTAGGAAGATAATTTTCAGGTATTCTTCTCATTGTCTTATCTTTGGAGCCTACAATATTTAATGTGTCCTTAGGTTTTAATGCTCTTCCGTCAATTCCACCCATTTTTGTTTTGATGTGAGTTGACTTAGAACCATTAACCACTGGCACATCTATAGAGCCACCAAAGGCAAGGTAGCCTCTAACACCTTCATTAACTTTACCAAATTGTAAAGTGTCTCCAGCCTTAACCTTAATGGTTTCAAACATTGGTGCAGGCTGACCATTAATTTTTGGATTCATATCAGAACCTGTTATTGCAAGTGTAAGGTCTTCATTAAACTTAAGAGTCGGTCCGAAATAAGTCATTTCAAGAACAGCTTCGTCAAGTTTATTTCCAACTAAGATATTGGCAAGTCTGTAGTTGTAATCATCCATGACGCCTGATGTAGGTATACCTAGTTCTTGGTAGCCATATCTACCAGAATCTTGAATTGTTGTGAGAATCCCACCGTTAATTACATCGATACTACTCATGAAGATCACCCCTCTTTACCTTCTTAATTGAAACCTTGTAGGTATCTTTTTCCACTTCATCTTTAATTCTGTCATATTCTTTTTGATCAATAGAGACATACCTAATGTAGTCACCAGCTTGGATGAATACAGGTGGTTCCTTTGTATCATCAAAAAGCTTAAGTGGAGTTCTTCCTATTAGTTGCCATCCTCCAGGAGATTCAAGTGGGTACATACCAGTTTGATTAGCTGCAATACCAACTGAACCTGGTTCTATTTTTAATCTTGGGCTCTTTAATCTTGGAGTTGCAATTCTTTCATCAAGTCCACCAAGATAAGTGAAGCCTGGCATGAAGCCCATCATATAAACTAAATAATCTGTTCCAGAGTGAATCTTTACAACTTCTTCTTTAGATAGTTTTGCGTTTTCAGCTACAAAGTCAATGTCTGGACCATATTCGCCACCATAAAGTGTTGGGATTTCAATAAGTCTAACTTCGTCACTTTGTTCCCCTGAGTTAGCCTTGCTAAGTCCCTTTAAGGTATCAACCATTTCGCCATAGGAAATCTTTACTGGGTCATAATTAATTAATATAGACCTGTAAGTTGGCAAAATGTCCAAGATACCATCAATATTCTTCTTTTTTAAACTTTCTACAACTGCGGCAATTCTGGCGTTTATTTCTTTTTCAATAGTGTCACCAAATTCCATAACTATGGCAGAATCACCAGCAGTTAGAAATTTTATTTTATCATACATTTTTTGCTCCTATACTTATGCCAAAATATCTTTAATTAACCAAATAATTTTCCAATATTTGCGATTACAGTTTGTGCTCCCATGAAAGCAGTTACTGCCACTACTATCCAACCTAAGATGAAAAGTACATTAGAGTGAACATAGTCGCCAACGATTTTCTTGTTCTTAGATGCAAGTAGGATTACTGCAAGTGTGATTGGAAGGATAAATCCGTTAAGTGTACCAACAACTACTAATAGAGTTTGTGGTTGTCCAATAAAGATAAACATAATTGTAGAGATTACGATAAAGGCAATTGTAACCATGTTTTCGTGATCAGCTACAAATTTGAATAAAGTCTTTAGGAAAGATACTGAAGTATATGCTGCACCTACTACAGAAGTGAAGGCTGCTGCTGCAAATACAAAACCAAAAATCTTATAACCAACAACGCCTGAAGCTGCTAAGAAAGATGATGCTGCAATGTTGTCAGGATCAATTTGTGCTCCAGCCATCTTAGTTACACCTAGTATAGCAAGGAATAATAAAATTCTAACTATTAAAGCAACTCCAATACCTAGAGATGCTGATTTAGTTACTTGGTCAAGATTTTCTTCTCCAGTGATACCAGCATCAATAAGTCTGTGTCCACCTGAGAATATAATATAACCACCAACAGTACCACCAATAAGTGTAAGTGTTGGAGAAACAATGCTGTTAAATCCACCGGCTGGGCTAACAGATGCTTTTAAAGCTTCACCAACAGGTGGTTGTGTCTTAATTGCTACGAAGGCAATTAGGATGATCATAAGTGCACCAAGCACTTGAGTTACTCTGTCCATGATAGAAGATGCTGACTTTGATGAGAAAAGTATAATGCCAATAACTCCACCAATAGCTGCACCAATTTTTACATCTACACCAAAGATAACGTTAAGTCCAAGTCCTGCTCCACCAACGTTACCAATGTTAAATGCCAAGCCACCAAGAGCTACTAAAAAGGCAATTACATATCCAAGGCCAGGAAGTACATTATTGGCAATGTCTTGACCCCTCATCTTAGAAACTGCAATAACTCTCCATACGTTAAGTTGTGCAATATAAGAAAATACAATTGAAATTAAAATTACTGCTGCAAAGTCTGCGCCAATTTTTGTTGTAAATGTCGCAGTTTGTGTCATAAAGCCTGGTCCTATGGCAGATGTTGCCATTAGGAAGGCTGCCCCTAAAAGGACAGACAAATTATTTTTATTATTACTCATTTCTTCCTCCTAAATTATAAAAAACTAATTAAAGGTTTAATTTCGATACCTTCAGCCTTTAGTCCTTCACGAATATTTTTTACGAATTCAAGAGCTTCTGGGTTGTCGCCGTGAACACAAATTGAATCTGCTACTATATCGATTTCCTTACCATTAGCAGTTACTACCTTGTTCTCTTTAATCATCTTAACAACTCTTGGTATTGCTTCCTTTGGATCCTTAACAAAAGCTCCTGGTAGAGATCTATTAACTAGAGTTCCGTCTTCGTTGTATCCTCTATCAGCGAAAACTTCTTGGGCAACCCTAAGTCCTCTTCTCTTACCTTCCTTAGCTATGTATGAGCCGCTAAGAACCATTAGAATTAGATCTTTGTCAAATTCTTCGACTGCATCTAAAACTGCATTTGCAAGTTTTTCATCGTTACAAGCTGTGTTGTAAAATGCTCCGTGAAGTTTCATGTGTTGAAGTTTTTTGCCGTGAGCCTTTGCGAAAGCTGAAAGAGCTCCAACTTGATAAAGCATATAAGCTCTTGCTTCTTCTGGAGTTACTGCTAATTTCCTTCTACCAAATCCCATTAGGTCTGGATAACCTGGGTGAGCGCCAATTTCTACGCCGTTATCAGCTGCAGCCTTACAAGTTGCATCCATAATAAGTGGGTCGCCAGCGTGGTAACCACAAGCACAGTTAATACTAGTAACATATTTTACAATCTCTTGGTCCATACCCATTTTATAGGCACCAAATGATTCTCCAATGTCACTATTTAAATCTACAAAATATTGCATCCATTTCCTCCTTTTATCTTATAAATCATTGCAATAACGTATTTAAATTATAATCCAATTTAAAGGAATATGCAAACATTGTCTTAGGCAAAATCATAATATATTTAAATGTATAGATAAATAAAAAAGAGGCCGAAGCCTCTTATTATATAAGTTTGTCGAGTTTTTCAATGATGTGCTTTTTGTACTGGATAAACTTTTTATCCTCGAAAAAGTTTTCATGAAAATCTTCTGTAATTTGTATTTCTTCTATAATAGTTCCTGGATTTTTTCCCATGATATAAATTCTATCTGAAAGCTTAACTGCCTCTTCTATGTCGTGGGTTATAAAAATTGTAGAAATTCCAATCTCACTAATTATTTTTTTGTACCACTTGTGGATTGATGCTTTAGTTATTGCATCAAGGGCAGAAAAGGGTTCATCAAGTAGGGCAACTTCATTGGAAAAGACATAGGTCCTAAGGAGGGCAGCACGTTGTGCCATTCCACCAGAAAGTTGTGATGGAAATTTTTCTTGGCAGCCTTCAAGTCCAAAGTCACCAAAAAGTCCTCGCACTTCTTCCCTAGCTTCTTTTTTCTTCTTACCACGAAGAACTAAAGGCAGGGACACATTGTCGATGATTGTCATATAAGGTAGGAGCATGTCCTTTTGAAGCATGTAGGAAATATTGCCTGCCTGACCTGTGACATCTTCCCCCTTAAGATAAACTTTGCCTTCATCTGGTGCTAAGAGGCCTGCAATAATATTAAAGAGTGTTGTCTTACCACTACCAGAAACTCCCACGAGAGAAACTAGTTCTCCCTTATTTAATTTTATGTTTATGTCATTTAAGACCAGCCTGTCATTAAAGGACTTATAAACATTATCTACTCTTAAAATTTCTAATTTTTCGCTCATTTTAATTTTTCTGGATTTACAAAATCATCAGTGAATCCAAAGTCCTTTGGAATTTCCTTGTTGATTAATTTATTTTCCCATAACCATTGGTAGAAATTGTTCCATCTATCTGGATCAATTTGTCCAAAGTATTTTGCGTCGTCTTGGTACTTGTCAGCAAGATATTCCATTCCCTTTTCAACAAAGTCCTTGTCAAGTTCTGGATTTATCTTAACTAAGATATCTGCTGCTTCCTTTGGATTTTTTGCTGCATATTCATAACCCTTGATGAAGGCACGCATAAATCTCTTTGCTACATCTTCCTTGTTCTTTAAGAAGTCGTTGTTTGCAATAAGGATTGGTGTGTAGTAATCAAAAACTGGACTGATGTCTCTAAAAGCGAAGTAGTTAATTGGCACATTTTCCTTTGCTGCAAGAACTCCATCAACTTGGAAGAAAACCCAAACAGAATCTATCTTACCACTAATTGCTTGAACTGCGTTTACAACATTTTCTGGAAGAAGTTCAACCTTAGAGAAGTCTCCTCCGTCATCTGTTATTACTTGTTTTAAGATTGCTTGTTCAATTGGAAGTCCCCAAGTTGCGTAGTTATGTCCTTCCATGTCCTTAGGTCTTTCAATTCCCTTATCCTTTAGGGAAATAATTCCTGAAGTGTTGTGATTAATAATAGCTGCCACAGCTGTTACTGGAAGTGGTTCGTCGCTGGCAAAAGCTGGCGCAATTGTATCTTGATAAGATACTCCAAAGTCAGCCTTACCTGATGCAACTAAAGCTTCAGCACCATTAGCTGGTGGTTGGTTTACTTCTACTTCAATGCCTTCTTCTTCAAAGAAGCCCTTGTCCATAGCAACATAAAGACCTGCGTGGTTTACATTAGGTTCCCAGTCTAATAGGAAGCTTACTTTTTCCTTAGGAAGATTCTTAGCTTCTTCTGATTTTGTATCATCTTTCTTGCCACATCCTGTTAGAAAAAGTCCAACAAGAATTAAAATCAATAATTTTCTTAAATTTTTCATTTTGCCTCCGTCCACGGCATAACTTTTCTTTGGATGAAGCTAACTAACTTCATCAAGATAAGTGAAATCGCCGAAATTAAAAATATAACTGCAAACATCTTGTCAAAGGAGTAATTTTTTTGAACTCTTATCATATATACTCCCAGTCCCTTGTAGCCACCTAGCCATTCGGCAATAACTGCACCTACAACTGAATAGGAAACTGCAATCTTAAAGGCAGCAAAAAAGTTTGTAAGACTTTCTGGAAATTTAATGTACTTATAAATTTCATACTTTCCTGCTCCCATGGCCTTTAGAAGTTTTGTCTTGTCTGGGTCAACTTGCTTAAAGGCTTCCAGAAGTGAAACTGCAATTGGAAAGAAGGTTCCAATTACAATTAGGGCGATCTTTGGCATAACGCCATAACCCATCCAAAGGACAAGTAGGGGTGCAATGGCAACTGTAGGGACAGTCTGGCTAATTACTAATATTGGATAAAAGGCAGAGTAAAGTGTGTCTGATAAATCCATTAATAACGCCACTATAAAACCTAAGCTCACACCAACAAATAAACCTAAAAAGGCTTCTGTCAAGGTTGTCCCCATGTGGGATGAAATTGTTGGAAAGTCATTTACAAAGGCCTTGACAACATCAAGTGGCTTGGGAAGCATAAAGGCTGATACCCCGCCATAGGTTGTTGCAAAGTGCCAAAGGACTAAAATAATTACTATCAAAGAAGCTGCTGAGATATTATCCTTGATACTTGCCTGTTTTTTCTTCAATTGTTAAAATTCCTTTCTCAGAATAGAAGGTCTTGGAGTAACAAGCAACTTGTTCTGAAATTTCTCCCGCTAACTTCACACAGTTCTTTAAGATCTCAAAGGCCTTGTCAAAGTCGTCTAACTCTATAACTGTTTCAAAGGGAGTGACTACATAGTCAACTTTTTCGCTTTGAATATATTCTATGACCCTATCCACTACTTGGACTACTGACTCTGTAGTTCCTTCTGCAGTAGTAGGTAGGATTTGTATTGCTACTGATATTTTCATCTTAACCTCCTTATAAAAATTCCAATAAAAAAAGCCTCTAGAAATAGAGGCAGCCTTCCCTAGACAGCATTACCTGTCCAGGTCCAAAGGGTTTAAGGATAAACCTAATCTCAGCATGCGCTCCCCTGATAAGTTAATTATAAGCATAAGTTTTCCTTATTACAAGGAATAAAGGCAAATAAAAAACTAGGTCCTTGGACCTAGCTCTTATTCAATAACTAATAATTTTTCTTCAATTGGTTTTTTATCCTTTGCCTCTGGCTCTTCTTCAATTTTTCCAAAAGGCATTTGTGCCACAAGCTCCCAATGTTCTGGAAGGTCGTAGACTTCCTTAACCCATTCATCAATTACTGGGTTGTAGTGTTGGATGCTGGCACCAATTTCTTCATCTCTTAGGGCTTGCCAAAGATTTAATTGAAGCATAGCAGCTGAATGATGTCCCCAAGTTTCAAAATAATCTCTGTAGGATGCCATATTTATTTCTTGATCCCAAATTTCATTCATATCTATAAAGAAGAGGGCTGTTCCCTTGGCGTGATAAAAACCATGGAACTTTTCTTTATTTATAGACTTGTTAAAAGTTTCATTTACCCTAGTCCAAAAGTCCTTGGACTTGTCATCAAAGAGTAGGACGATCCTTGTTGTCTCTGAATTCATGTGTGACGGAGTTATGTTCATTACATCTTCAACAAGATATTTTATTTCTTCATTTGTAAGGTCAACATCTTCTGACAAGTTGTAGTAGGATCTTCTCTTCTTAATTATTTCTATAAAATCTTTCATAATTCACCTCGCAAGTTTTTTTTACATCTTAGTAAAGTTTTACCCCGAAAAAATTATTCTAACCTACCACCCTTGGTGTAAAGGTTGTAATAGTAGGACTTTGCTTCCATTAGTTCCTTGTGAGTCCCTCTTTCCACAATTCCATCTTTTGTCATCACGATGATTAAGTCTGCGTTTTGAACTGTTGTTAGCCTGTGAGCAATTGTAAGTGTAGTCCTTCCCTTGGATAATTTTTCTATAGAGTCCTGAACAACAACTTCTGACTTGTTGTCTAGGGCTGAAGTGGCTTCGTCTAAGATTAAAATTGGTGGATTCTTTAAGAAAACTCTAGCTATAGAAATTCTCTGCTTTTGTCCACCAGAAAGTTTCACTCCACGTTCTCCCACATAGGTGTCAAAACCATCTGGGAGATTTTTTATAAAGTCGTAGGCTCCTGCAAGCTTTGCAGCTCTTATGACATCGGCATCACTTGCGCCCTCCTTGCCATAGGCAATGTTGTCTCTAACTGAGCCAGAGAATAAATACACGTCTTGTTGAACTATTCCAATGTTCTCCCTAAGAGATTTTATCTTAACATCTCTTACGTCAAGTCCGTCGACTTTTACAGAGCCCTTATCTACGTCGTAAAATCTTGGAATCAAATTACAAATAGTAGTCTTGCCTGCCCCACTTGGTCCAACTATGGCAAGCTTTTGGCCAGGAGAAATGTGAACTGAGAAATCTTCTAAGACTTTTTCTTCTCCTTGACCATAAGAAAAGTCTATCTGGTCAAAGGTGATTTCACCCCTTAAACTCTTTATTTCAATGGCATCTTCCTTGTCCTTGATGTCAGACTCAATAGACATGATTTCTGAGAATCTTTCAATACCTGTCATTCCCTTTTGGAATTGCTCTGTAAATTCAATAATTCTTCTAACAGTTGCAAGAAGTGATTGAACATACATTACATAAAGAATTAAGTCTTCGGGACCAATCTCTCCCTTCATGAGGAAGTAACCCCCAGATACAATTAAGATGAGGTACATGAGGCCGTCAAAAATTCTGTTAATTGTGTTGAATCCAGCCATGGACTTGTAGTATCTCTTCTTTATGCCCAAGAACTTGTTGTTCTCATGAGTGAACTTTTCCTTTTCAAGGTCTTCCTTGGCAAAGGACTTGACCACTCTTATGCCAAGTAGGGAGTCCTCAATGGCAGAGTTCAGATGACCAACGTGGACTCTTTGATCCTTTTGTGCCTTGCGCATCTTGTTCCTAAAGTGACCAGAGAAGTAAATCATAAGTGGAATCATGAGATAAATTAAAAGAGTCATCTTTACGTTGAAGTGTAAAAGAATTATTAAGGAAATAATTATCTTTATGACTCCAATAAAATATTCTTCTGGGCAGTGGTGGGCGAACTCGGTTATGTCGAAAAGGTCGTTGGTGATCCTTGACATAATGACTCCAACCTTGGTCTCATTGTAAAAGGTGTCAGAGAGAGTTTGAAGATGAGAGTAGAGGTCCCTTCTCATATCAGTCTCGATCTTGGCACCCATGATATGACCAATGGATGTCATGAAGTATTGGGCAACAACTTCCACTGTCTTAACTCCTAAATATATAAGGGCAAGCTTCATGATGAAGTCGAAGCTAATAGATGCAAGGTCCTTCATCCCCCTGTTGGTAAGAGCCCTTAAGATAAGTGGAAGAATCATTTCGCTGGCAGTTGTTAGGCCTGCACAAAATAAATCAAGAAAAAGTGTGAACCTGTACTTATAAAAGTAGGGCGCAACTTTTTTTATTAAGTTTTTATTTTTCATTTTTCCTCCTTTATATAAAAATTTATTTTTTGAAAGCTATCTTATATATGATAACACAAAAATAAAATCCTTTAAAAGTCTAGAAAATAACCTTACTTGACATAAAAATTCAAACAAATTATAATTTGATAAGACTTACAAAGGAGATTTTAAATTGGAAAATAAAAATAAAAAGCCCAACGCAGGCTCACGAATTGCAAAGTCCACCTTAGCCATCACTGGCTTCCTTCTAGTGGGTAAGGTCTTTGGATTCTTTAGGGAGTCACTTACAGCTTATGTTTTCGGTGCAGGAATTGAAATGGATGCCTTCTCTCTTGCTCAAGGTGCAACAGCCACTATATCTGCTTTTGTAACACAAGCAATAGCAACAACTTATATACCTTCTGTTCAAAAGGCAGAGAACGACCATGGACCAAGTAGAAAAAATTATTTCACTAACAACTTATTATTAATAGCATCATTAGTTTCTTTTGTATTAATTATTCTTGGAATAGTTTTTCCTAAACAAATTGCGCTTCTAACAGTTTCCACAAAAAATCCTGAAACTTATGCAATAGTTATTAAGCTTATACAAGTTGGAATGCCCGTAGTTTTATTTTCATCTTGGGTTGGTGTAATGGAAGGCTACCTCCAACACGGTGGCAAGTTTGCAGCAACTGGTGCCATTGCAATTCCCCTTAATTTAACCTATATAATTTATTTAGCTCTCTTCTCCCACCACGTTGGGATTATGGGACTAACAATTGCATCTGTATTAGGTGTTTTGGCACAATTCTTATTCTTATTGCCTAATGCAATGAAAATTGGTTACAGGCCAAAACTTGTAGCAGACTTCAAAGATGAATATGTTCATAATGCAATCATGCTTGCCCTTCCAGTTTTCGTTTCTGTATCAGTTAATGATATAAATATAATTGTAAATAGGCGTTTAGCATCGACAATGGGAGAAGGTGCAGCGTCAATTTTATATTATTCAAACAAATTAAATACCATGATAATTGGTATTTTTATCACAGCTATTACTGCCATAGTCTTCCCTATCCTAACAAGGACTTTGGGATCTGGCGACATGAAGCTTGGTAAAAAAGTTATGAATGCATCGGTTAAGACGGTTTTATTTATAACTGTTCCTGCAACTGTAGGCCTAATTATCTTGGCAAGACCTATAATAGAAATTGCCTTTGTTCGTGGTTCCTTTACTGCGGCTGATGGTGTGGCAGCAACATCAACACTAAGATGTTACTCCCTTTCACTTATTTCAATTTCTGTTATCAACGTCTTAAATAGGATTTACTATTCCATTGGCGACACAAAGACTCCCTTCTATGTTGGTGTAACTAACGTAATTATTAACGTTGGTCTCAACCTCTTAGTGGCAAGGCACTTTGGTACTAATGGACTGGCAGCATCAGTTTCAATTGCAACAACAATTGCAGTTTTTATTTCCTTTATACTTTTAAAGAAAAAAATTGGAAATCTTGGAACAAGATCCTATATCAAGGCCCTTATAAAAACTGTAATGGCATCACTTGTCATGGGAGCAATAACTTTGGCCTACTTCCCTTACGAAAAACTAATCATGGCATTAACATCTGGCGGAGTCCAAACTCTTTCAAGATTGGTCTTCTTAATGCTAGTAGTCTTTATTGCCGCTTTAGTTTATGTATTCTGCCTTTACAAGTTGGGAGTTCGTGAAGTTAGGGATGTGGTTGGCATAGTGAGAGAAAAAATTGAAAATAGACATCCTAAATCAATAGAAAATTAAAAATTATATTTTATAACTAAGACTCGAGTCATCGGGTCTTTTTTATTTTAGTAATTTTTTTAAAATTTTATACAATTAAAGTAGTCATTTGATAATTAAGTGGTATAATGTTAATAAATTGGAGGTGTTAATATGAAGGGCATACACTATATAATTGCCGTCATTGTAATCGTTTGCTTGATTTTCTGGAGAAAGTCCATTGTCAATAAGAGAGGCAAGGGTCAAAAATCTATTGACTCATCAAGTAAAGCTAAGAATAATTCTAAAAAAGAGGACCTACATAAGATAAGTGAGGCAAAGTCTTCTGAAAAAACTTCTGCTAGCAAGCTAACTGAAGTTAAGGAGAAAGAAGCCTACGATGGATCAAGGAAAAAGGACCGCGGCAAGAAAAGACGCCAAAAGAAAAATACAAACTCAGCTATTGATGAAATAAAGAAAAAGACTGAAGAAGTAAAAGAAAAAACTGAAGCCGAGGCTAAGAAGCTTGAGAGAAAAGCAGAAGCTAAGGCTGAAGAAGTTAAAGTTGAAACTCAAGCTAAGGCTGAAGAAGTTAAAAGTGAAGCTAAAGAAATAAAAGAAAAAGCTGAAGTCAAAGCTGAAAAAGTTACAGAAGAAGTCAAGGAAAAGGCTCAAGATGTAAAGAAGGAAGCTGAAGTTAAGGCTGAAGAAGTTAAAGAAGAAGTCTCTAAAGAAAGCAAAAAAGTCCAAGCTAAGGCAAAAGAAGTTAAAGTTGAAACTCAAGCTAAGGCTGAAGAAGTTAAAAGTGAAGCTAAAGACCTAAAAGAAAAAGCTGAAGCCAAAGCTGAAAAAGTTACAGAAGAAGCCAAGGAAAAGGCTCAAGATGTAAAGAAGGAAGCTGAAGTTAAGACTGAAGAGGTTAAAGAAGAAGCTAAAGAGATAAAAGAAAAAGCTGAAGTCAAAGCTGAAAAAGTTACAGAAGAAGTCAAAGAAAAGGCTCATGATGTAAAGAAGGAAGCTGAAGTTAAGGCTGAAGAGGTTAAAGAAGAAGTTAAAGAAAAGGCTCAAGCTGTCAAAGAGGAAGTTAAAGAAGAAAAAACAGAAATCGAAAATAAAATTGCAAGCACTGGCAATTACCCTGACCTTATCACTTCCCTAAAAAATAATCCTTGGACATCAGGCGACTTAAACACAAGAGTTAAGTTTGAAGACATAAGAAGGCAAGTAACTTTACACGAAGAGGAGATTACTGACCTTCCCCTTGATAAAATTAAAACTTCCCTAAGCCCAGAATCTCTTGTAGACTTCCTAAACATGACATTAGCAAAACCAACTATCCTAAATAGAAAAGAGGACACATCTTACGAGTTCACAACAAGAGATCCTAAAGAAATCGACTTAATCAAGAAGAGATATGGACTCCTTGATAGAGAAATCGATAAGATAACATCAGTCCTAATCTTTGACAAGGAAGGACAAAAATTAAAAGAAGTTAAAGATGTCTTGGCTGAAGGAAAAAATAGAATTTACATGGAAACAAAATTTTAGTAGAATATAAAAGTCATACTTGTATGGCTTTTATTTTTTTTGAAAAAATTTTTACAATATATATTAAGACAAGAATATAAAAACCATTTTTTAAATAAAAATTTAAAGAAAACTTTGAACTTTTTTTACTTTTTTAGTTTAAAATAAGTCCAGGAGATAAAAATGGAAAACATAAAAAAATTAGAAGAAATTATCAAATTTTTAAGTGAGAACACGAGATTTCTAGAAACAAAAAACTTCATACAACATGGGGACACCACTGTCTACGAACACGTGATTTCTGTTGCGAAAAAGTCTATTGAAGTAGCAGAAAAATATAACTTAGATGTGGACATGGACTCTATGATTAGGGGCGCCCTCCTCCACGACTACTTTCTCTACGACTGGCACGACGGCAAAAGAGAAAGATGCATTCATGGATTCACCCACCCCATGAAAGCCTACCGCAATGCCAAGTCCGAGCTAAAGCTTAACAGGATTGAAAGGGACATAATCATCAAGCACATGTTTCCCTTGACTCCCCTTCCACCAATGTACTTGGAGTCTTGGATTGTCACTTACTCTGACAAGTACGTGTCCCTTGCTGAAACCCTAAGAGGCATACCTGTAAAAGTTGGGTTGGTGAGACCATGAAATATCAAGAATTTTGTTTAATATTTTTTATCTACTCCTTCCTTGGCTGGTTCTGGGAGACCTTCCCTTGTTCTGCCATTGAGCTAGATAAAATTCACAACAGGGGCTTCCTCTTGGGACCAATTTGCCCTATCTATGGTTTGGGAGCCAGCCTTTCCTTTGGAGTCTTGAAGAACTTCGAGTCAAGCCTTGAAATTTTTATTTACTCAGCCTTCTTGTCCTGCCTCATTGAGTACATAATTGGCTACCTCTTGGAAAAATTTTTCCACAAGCGTTGGTGGGACTACTCCAACTACCCCTTCCAAATTAAGAGGAGGGTTTGCCTCTATGGCCTCTTGATCTTTGGCCTTGCAAATATTTTAATCGTCAAGAAGCTCACACCAATTTTGCTCTTCTCCTTGTCCCTATCAAGCGACAGGATTCTTGATTTACTTGTGATTTCTTTCGGCATCCTATTTGCAATTGATTTAATCTTGACCCTAAATCATTTGACTCATGGCTCTAAGGCCCTAAACAAAGTTTATGAAGTCATAGACGATAACTTAAGTGACTACTTCAATGGTCTTAACGAGTCTGAAAGACTTGCTAACTTAAAGGTCCTTGAAGAGTCAAAGAAGTTTAAGTCCAAACTCTTAAATATTAACTCCAACCTCAAGGAGAGAGAAGAAAGTATAAAAAAATTAATAAGGCAAAAATAAAGACCCCTTTGATTAAATATCAAAAGAGGTCTTTTTTCTTTGTCTAAAAATTTCTATTGCTTAAGATTTTGTGTACTCAAATAATTTTATATCTTCATAGTTTTTTATAAAGTCATTATTATTTATGACTTAAAACTTTTTACAAAGTCGTTATTTTTCATAACTTAAATACTTTTCACGAAGTCACCAAGTCCTACTACTTTTTATTTTATTCCAAAGTTGCAAAAATTTTATCTCCTAACACTTCCATCAGTTCCATCAATTGTTATGATGTCGCCAGTTTTTATAAGCTTAGTAATGTCCCTTACCCCAACAATGGCAGTCTTATTAAGAGAAATTGCAGATACAGCTCCATTTGATGTGAAGCCTGCTTCTTCTGTTACAAATCCAGAGGACCTTTCCATGTAAGGGATCATTCTGCCATCAGTTCCATTGCAGATGATTATGTCCTTAGACTCGAAGTTTGCTTCAAGTTCTTCAAAAGTATTTACAACTACTGCCCTTGCCTTTTTCTTTTTCTTGCCAATTGCAGTTCCCCTGCCGAGGATTTCTGACACATTTTCAATCTTCAAGAGATTAGTTGACCCAGCAATCCCTGTAGGAACTCCTGCAGTTAAAACAACTAAGTCTCCAGATTTTAAAAATCCCTTCTTAACAGCAACTTCCATGGAAGCGTCAATTAAATTGTCAGTGTCCTTAAAGTTAAGGACCTTAACAGGTCTAACTCCCCAAACCAGGCTAAGTTGGTTTTTAATTTTTTCAAAGGGCGTTGATGCAATAATTGGAGTCTCTGGTCTGAACTTTGCAATGGCCTTTGAAGTGTTACCTGATGTTGTTGCAGTGATTATGGCATTGGCGTGGAGGTCTCTCGCGATTACGCAGGCAGACCTTCCTATGGAGTTAGTCATGGAATTTTCCACGTCCTTGATCCTGTTTTCCAAGATTTCGTCGTGGTCAATTGTGGACTCAGTGTATTCTATAATTTTTCTCATAGTTTCCACTGCCTCTACAGGATACTTGCCGCTAGCAGTTTCCCCTGAAAGCATAACTGCACTTGTTCCATCGAGGACTGCATTGGCAACGTCATTAGTCTCGGCACGTGTTGGCCTTGGGTTTCTTATCATGGAGTCAAGCATTTGCGTTGCAGTGATTACAGTCTTGCCTGCAACGTTACATTTTTTTATAATTTCCTTTTGAACTATAGGGACAGCTTCCGTTTCGATTTCAACGCCAAGGTCTCCCCTGGCAACCATAATTCCATCAGAAACTTCTATGATTTCATCAATTAATTCAACAGCCTTTTGGGACTCAATCTTTGAAATAATCTTTGTCGTGTAGTCCCTCTCTTCTTCAAGGACCTTTCTTATGGCAAGAACATCATCTCTTGACCTAATAAAGGAAGCTGCAATAAAGTCTATGTCTTCTTTTACTCCAAACTTTATGTCCTCAATGTCTCTTTCAGTTAAGGCAGGAAGTTTGATGTCAACTCCTGGCACATTAACTCCCTTGTGGGAAGAAATAACACCAGAGTTTTCAACTTCTGTAATAATTTTTTCTCCCTTAATTTCCTTTACAAGAAGTTCAACTAGTCCGTCATCAATTAATATCTTGTCGCCAGCCTTCACGTCCTTGTAAAGTTCCTTGTAGGAGATGCTGACAACGGACTTGTCACCAGTAAGGTCCTCAGTGGTTAAGGTGAATTCATCTCCAATTTCTAAAGTGACTTCCCCTTCAACTTCTCCCAGCCTAATTTCTGGTCCCTTGGTGTCAAGCATGATCCCAATGGGAAGGTCCATTTCCTTTCTAAGTTTTTTTATTCTGTCAATTTTTATCTTGTGCTCTTCATGGCTGCCATGAGAGAAGTTAAGTCTTGCAACGTTAACTCCTTCTGTGAAGAGAATTTTTAAAATTTCTTCACTTTCACTTGCTGGCCCAATAGTGGCAACAATTTTTGTCTTTTTCATTTTCCACCTCTATATAGAAATAGTCTTTAGGATGTCTAAAAGATCTTCCCTAAAAACTTTCTTAGCTTCAAACATTTCTTCAAAGGTCATGACCTTTGCCTTTCCTTCTTTAAAACCAAGGACTCTTGAATTTCCTTCTTTAGCTTCCTTAACTGCAAGATAACCAAATTGTGATGCCAGGATCCTGTCAAAGATAGAAGGAGCTCCTCCCCTTTGGATGTAACCAAGGACTGTAACCCTTGTGTCGATCCCAGTTAGTTCTTGGAAGTCTTTGGCAAAGTCAAAGGCAGACCCGCAACCCTCAGCCATAATAATTATGTGGTGTCTCTTGCCACGGTTCTTACCCATGATTGCCTTCTCAGCAATTTCATTTATATTGGTTTCAATCTCTGGAACTACAATTGATTCAGCACCAGAAGAAACTCCTGCATAAAGGGCAATGTCGCCACACTCACGACCCATGACTTCAACAACATTGGCACGGCCGTGGGCCTCTGTTGTGTCTCTGATATGACTTATGGCTTCTGTAACAGTTTCTACTGCCGTCATAAAACCTATTGTGAAGTCTGTATAGGCAAGATCGTTATCAATGGAACAAGGAATTCCAATTACACTAATTCCCCTCTCCCTTAATTTATTGGCACCCTTGAGGCTTCCATCGCCACCAAGGACAATTAGGGCATCAATTTCAAAAATTTTTAGGGAATTTATTGCCTTCTCAAGTCCCTCTTCTGTCATAAACCTATCAGAACGTGAAGTGGAAAGAATTGTTCCACCCCTTTGGATAATGTCTGCAACAGAAGACTGGACTAATTTTTCAAACTTTGCATCAATGAGACCCTCGTAGCCTCCACTTATTCCATAGACCTCTATCCCTTCAAAGATGCAGGTCCTTGTAACAGCTCTTATTGTGGCATTCATACCTGGAGCATCGCCGCCACTTGTTAAAATTGCAACTCTCATATCCACCTACTTTAAAATAATCTTGTCTCTTGACTTAGTATAAGCAATCAATTTATTTTGAATTTCGTCAAAGGACTTGTCGTCAATCCAAAGACTTGAGTCAGTACCAAAGGCCCTTCTCGTTTCTTCTTCAAAGAAGACCACTGGAGTAGACCCCTCATAATCTTTTAAAATTTTTCTTATTTCATCTACATTTTCATTCTTCATTGAGTCAACAGAAATGTATAATTTATTTTTTGTTGGCATCTTAAGTCTTGAAATTGAATCCACCAAAATCTTTGGCTCTTCAATTTCCGATTCTTGGAAGTGACCTTCAACTACAACAACATTCTCATCTTCAATTAGGTCCTTGTAGCGTGAATAGACATTTGGAAAGATTACAAGTTCAATGGTTCCAAATAAGTCTTCTAGGGCTGCAAAGGCCATCATCTTGTTGGTCTTTGTTATCATGGTCTTCTTGGATTTTAAAATTCCTCCAACCTTGACCTTAGACCTTCTCAATAGGTTTTCCCTGTACTTCTCAAAGATTTGGTTTGTATTTATAGATGAATTTTTTTCGATTAATTCCCTGTATGGATCTAGTGGGTGACCAGAAATGTACATTCCAATAACTTCCTTCTCCATGTCAAGCTTGTCCTTTTGTGGAAAGTCGCGAAGTCTTGGCAAGTCCTCTTGGAGGTCAGCCTCTTCAAAAAGTGAAAATTGACCCATGACATTATTTTTTGCAGTATTTGATGAAGAGGATAAAATCCCTTCATAAATTGCAAGGTATTGAGCCCTATTCCCCCTGAAGTCGTCCATGGCTCCACACCTTATTAGGGATTCCACAGCCCTCTTATTAAGGGCAGACTTGTCAAGAGCATTGATCCTATCAACAAAATCCTTGAGAGACTTGTAGGGTCCCTTGTCCCTTGCTCCCACAATTACATCTATTAAGTTGTCGCCAACATTTTTAACGGCCTTGAGTCCAAACCTAATTTTATTGTCCTCAACGGTGAAGTTCTTGTAGGAGTAATTAATATTTGGTGGCAAAATTTCTATCCCCAACCTCTTTATCTCCTCTATATAAAGGCTTACTTGCTTGATGTCGTTTGTATAAGTAGAAATTTGTGCCGCCATAAATTCTCTTGGATAATAATATTTTAGCCAAGCAGTCCTATAAGCAACTACCGAATAGGCAACGGAGTGAGACTTGTTAAAGGCGTAGTCGGCAAAGTCTATTATCAAGTCGTAAATTTCGTTGGCAGATTTCTCGTCAACTCCATTGGCAATGGCACCACAAACTCCCTCTTCTTTGTTGCCATAGATGAAGTTCTTCCTCTCTTCTTCCATGACCTTCATCTTCTTCTTGGAGATGGCACGCCTAACAATGTCTGCCCTGCCAAGAGAGTATCCACCAATTTGTTGAACAATTTGCATTACCTGTTCTTGGTAGACTATACAACCATAAGTTGATTTCAAAATTGGCTCAAGCTTTGGATGGATATAGGAAATTGTAGACTTATCGTGCTTGGACCCAACAAATTTTGGAATTTGCTTCATTGGTCCCGGTCTAAATAAGGCATTGGCAGCAACTAAGTCAGAAAATTCATCTGGTTTTAGTTCCTTTAAGAAGGCCCTCATGCCGCTGGATTCAAATTGAAAGACCCCAAGGGTTTCCGATTTTGCAAACATCTTTAAAACATCTGGGTCATTGTAGTTAAAGTTGTCAAAATTTATGGTCTTTCCTTGATTTTCTTTTATTAAATTAATTGCGTCCCTAATAACTGTAAGAGTCCTTAGACCCAAGAAGTCCATCTTCAAAAGTCCCAACTCTTCAAGCTCAATCATGTTAAATTGAGTTGCAATAATCTTGTCGTTCCTAGTTAGGGGAACATATTCTGTCAGTTCATCCTTGGAGATTACAACACCAGCTGCGTGAGTTGAAGTGTGTCTTGGCAGACCTTCAAGTTTTAATGCCATGTCGATTAAAAGTCTTGAGTCCTCTTCTCCATCGTAGATCCCCTTAAAGGTTTCAGAAACTTCTAGGGCCTTTTCTATGGTCATGTTAAGAGCCTGAGGAACTTGCTTGGCAATGTAGTCCACCTTGGCATAGGACATGTCAAGGGCACGTCCCACATCCCTTATGGCATTACGAGCAGCCATAGTTCCAAAGGTAACTATTTGGGCAACGTGAGAGTCCCCGTACTTCCTGTTTACATAATCAATAACCTCTTCACGTCTTTCATAGCAAAAGTCTATATCAATATCGGGCATGGAGACCCTCTCTGGATTTAAAAACCTTTCAAAAAGTAGGTCGAACTCTAGAGGGTCAACGTCAGTTATCCCCAAGCAATAGGAAACCATGGAGCCTGCAGCAGAACCCCTTCCAGGTCCAACTTGTATCTCGTGCTTTCTTGCATATCTTATGAAGTCCCAAACTATTAAGAAGTAGTCAACGTAGCCCATGTTCTTTATAGTGTTGAACTCAAACTCAAACCTTTCCTTTATTTCATCAGTTACATTTTCATAACGTTTAAGCATCCCCTCAAGGGCAAGTTTCTTTAAGTATTCCTCGTGGCTATATCCATCTGGCACTATAAACTCTGGCAAGTGAAGGTCGTGGAATTTTATTTCAACATTGCACCTATCTGCAATCTTAACAGTATTCTCTAAGGCCTCAGTATTTTCTGGGAAGAGGGCTGCCATTTCATCAGGAGACTTTAGGTAAAATTCATCTGATGGGAACTTCATCCTATCTGTGTCGTTAACAGTCTTTCCCGTTTGAATACAAAGTAGGACGTCGTGACTCTTTGAGTCCTCCTTCATTAAATAGTGGACGTCATTGGATGCAGTTAGGGGGAGACCCAGCTCTTCAGAGAGAAGGACAAGTTCACGATTAACCCTAGCTTGCTCAGGCATACCGTGGTCCTGAAGTTCTAAGAAGAAGTTCCCTTCTCCAAAGATATCTCTATATTCAAGGGCAGCTTTTTTTGCTGCTTCCTTGTCCCTATTTAAGAGAGCTTTTTGAACCTCGCCACCTAGGCAGGCTGAAGTTGCAATAACTCCCTTGGAATATTTTTTTAAGACTTCCTTGTCAACACGAGGCTTGTAATAATATCCATCAACGTAACCAGTGGAGACTATCTTCATAATGTTTTTGAATCCCTCATTGTTTTCTGCCAAGAGGATCAAGTGGTATCTCTTGTTGGTCCTGTCCTTAATAGTCATATCCTTTTCTGATATGTAGACCTCGCAACCTAGGATTGGTTTTACTCCAGCATCCTTGCAGGCCTTGTAAAAGGCAATGGCTCCATACATATTGCCGTGGTCTGTTAGGGCAACGGCATCCATGCCAAGGTCTTTAACTCTTTTAGGCAAGAGACTTATCCTCGTAGACCCATCTAAGAGAGAGTATTCACTATGGAGATGTAGGTGAACAAAATTATTCATAGGATCATCCTTAATCTATAAATCACAAATTTTTATTTTTAATTTATAAAAAATCTTAAAAAATTGAAAATCAATTTTCAAAAAATTTTTATAACTCACTAATAAGTTTAAAAAAATTTTTCACTAGCTTATAAATTTTAAAAAATAAAAAATTTTCATTACTAATCTTTAATATATTTTATCAAAGGCCAAAGACAAATAAAAGGACATGAAAAAAGAGTTTTGACAAAGCAAAACTCCAAGCAAAATATTTTATTTAATT